>Ga0164242_10005008_pt1 | contig 14765 bp, 10 predicted proteins | sample OricomgcompostMG_FD_108783 | JGI IMG/M metagenome (GOLD analysis project Ga0164242, IMG submission 108783) | Miracle-Growth compost microbial communities from Emeryville, California, USA - Original compost - Miracle growth compost (MG) ... | reverse complement strand
GGCGGCGGCGTAGAATCTGCCGCGCGCGGCCATTGTTTCTTCATGGCGCGATAGCAAATCATTGAGCGTTTCCACCAAACGCACCATTTCCGCATCCTGCGAAGGCGGTTGCAAACGCAAGTGACCGTTGGTTGCGGAGGCTTTTTGCGCGGCTTCGGTTAATCCATCCAACGGCGACAAAGTGCGCCCAACGGCCACCCACGCGCCAGCGGCCAAAGCCGCCACCAAGAAAATACTCATTATCAAAAAGAAAATAGTGCGGCGGCGCAATCTTTTTTCGGTTTTGGCCCAGGGCACGCCAACGGCAATCGTGTGATTCTTAAATGAAATACTTTTGGTTTGCCAGGAATCACCGTGAAGCGGCCAGGTGAAATAACTTCCCGGAGTATGCGCCACAATTTTTCCCGCGGCATCGACAATAATTGCCGCAGTTCCTTCCGCTTCCCAGTCGCTTTCGTTGCTGGTGATGAGAGTTTGCAAAGAAATTTCGGGATGCTCTTTAATCTGATCCTGCAACTGCCGCACATTTTGCGCCAGAATCTGATTAACGGCATGATGCTGCGCATAATGCGTGGAGAGAAAATAAACCGCGCACATTCCGAGCATCAAAATCGCGGTATAAGCCGCGAAGCCGCGCGTCATGCGGGCGCGGATGGAATTGCTACGCATTTTTATTGCCCATGCGAAATCCCACGCCGCGCACAGTGTGGATCAGCGGAGTATTTCTTTTATCGATTTTCTTGCGCAAATACATAATATAAACATCGAGCACGTTATCAGTGCCGCCGAAATCATAATCCCACACATGTTCCAAAATCACCGAACGCGTCAGAACGCGGCCTGGATGGCGCATCAGATATTCGAGCAAGGAATATTCCGTCGCGGAAAGATCTATATTTTTTCCGCCGCGTGTTGCCTGGCGCGTCGATGGATCAAGCGTCAAATCTTCCACCTGCAAAATGGGCATGGCGCTGCTTTGGCCGCGGCGCAATAACGCCCGCATTCGCGCCAGCAATTCGGTCAGTTTGAATGGCTTTGCCAGATAATCATCCGCGCCCGCGTCCAGTCCATTGACTTTATCTTCGGTGGCATCACGCGCCGTTATCATCAGAATCAACGTTTCATTTCCGGCGGCGCGCAAGCGGCGGCACACTTCCATGCCGTCCATTCCCGGCAACATAACATCCAAAAGAATGAGATCAAAATTCACGGCTTGCGCCAGCCGCAACGCTTTTAATCCATCTGTTTCCAATTGATTGGTATAGCCGGCTTCGTTAGTCGCCTGCTGCAACAAACGCGACAGGCTGGGATTATCTTCGACGATTAATATGTTCATGATTGCCTCTTTTTGAAGTGTATGATGTTGTGATTTTGTTGGCAGTAAAAGTACTTTTGTAATAGCGATCTCGTCATTCCCGCGCCAACTCTTGCTCGATAGCATCGAAATCATCTTCCGCAAATGTTAATCGACGAGTAAATGACCCCTTCAACCGTTCACTGGCGACATACAAAACCGGCGCCACAACTAGCGTAAAGAAGATGGCACTAGACAATCCACCGATGACGGCAATCGCCAATGGTTTTTGCATGGCAGCGCCAGCACCCAATCCAAGAGCTAGTGGGAATAGCGCCAAAATGGCAGCAAGCGTCGTCATTAAAATGGGGCGCAAACGCATTTGTCCGGCGTTTGCCATCGCTTCAATCAAAGACATCTCCGGATTTTTGACGCGGCTGTGATTGAAAAAATCAAATAGCACAATGCCATTTTCAGTGACAATTCCCACAATCATAATAGCACCAGTAAAGCTGGAGAGATTTAACGGCGCGCGCGTGATAAACAACCCCAGCAACACGCCAAACAGTGATAATATCGCCGCCACAAATAGCGCCAGAGCCTGACGGAAGGAACGGAATTGAATCACTAATAATGTCGTCACCAGCAAAAATGCCAGCATTAACACCATGCCCAACTGCGCGAACGATTGTTGCTGGCTGGCATACAAACCACCATATTCCACATAATAACCAGGAGGCAAATTGAGTTTTTGAGTAATGCGTGTTTGCACATCTTTCATGGCGCTGCCAAGATCGCGCCCTTCCAGCCGCGCCGTGACGGCGAACATTTGCTGCTGATTTTCGCGGGTGATGAGCGGCGTTCCCCGATGCAATTGCAAACTGGCAACATCGCTGAGCGGCACTGTTCCGCTATTGGGAGCGCCAAAAGTACTTTTGAGTGCCGGCGCCGCGATTGGCACATTTGGCAAGGTCTGCTCATCCACGCTGCCCGGCGGCTGCTGGCCGCGCACGCGCACATCTATACTTTGCTCGCCTTGTTGAATAGCGGTGGCGACAGTTCCGCGCAACGCCGCTTGCGCTGCCGAACTCACGTCGTTAGTCGTCAATCCATAACGCGACGCGTTTGCGCCATTCACGCGCACCATCATTTCCGGGCCGCTGTCGATCACGCCGTCATCTTCATCCACCACGCCGGGAACACTGGAAATAATGTTCCCCGCCTGATGCGCCAACGCAACCAGCTTTTCCATATTATCACCAAAAATTTTTACTTCTATTGGCGACGGAGAACCGGCAATATCGCCGATGCCATCCTGGAGCATCTGCGCAAAGTCAACTTGAAGTTTGGGTTGCGCGCCTTCAATTTTTGAGCGCAGCGCAGACATGATATCGTTGGCGCTGCGCGAACGCTGCTTCTTAAGCCGCACCAAAATATCGCCTTCGTTTTGTTCCGTTAATTCCAGGCCGGAACCGGAAAGCGCTCCTGTTAATCGTGACCACGCCGCCACTTCCGGCGTTTTCCCCAACACGTTTTCCACTTGCAATGCCGCCAGATTGGTTTCCTGCAGTGACGTTCCGGCGGGCATTTTGTAGTCGATGACAAACGCACCTTCATCGAACTCAGGAAAAAATCCAGTCTGCACATGCGTGAATAATCCATAAGTCCCAAGCATAATAGGAACGAGCATCAACAAAATCACCAATGAATGATTCAGGCTCCACACAAAAAACCGTTGATACCAGGCGGCGACTTTGTCAAAGATAGCGGGGAAGAATAAAAGTACTTTTTGCACGCGGGATGGCGTATGCGCCGCCTCGCTGTGCGGATGAAACATATTGGGAAATAAATAATCCGCCAGCAACGGCGTCAGAAATAATGCCAGCATCAGCGAAACAAATAAAGTCGCCACCATCACAATAGCCAGCGGCGCGAAAAATTGACCGGTGACGCCGCCTAAAAAAGTCAACGGTAGAAAAGCCGCCATCGTGGTTATTGACGATCCAATCATCGCCGGAGTAATGGTGTGCAGCCCCGAAGCAATTGCCGCTAATCGCGATCTGCCTTGCTCCAACTGGATAAACATGTTTTCCACCACGACAATACCGTCATCAATCACCAATCCCAACGCCACTGCCAACGCCACTGCCAACGCACCCAGCGTCATGATGTTGAGGGTTTCTCCCAAAAACTTCGAAGTCAGACTGTATCCCATAATAGGAAAAATCGATGGATTGACGATGACCGCGCTGACATGCGACTGCGGCGGCAGCGAGGGCATTTCCTGCGATATTTTGCTTTGCACTCGTTACAGTGCAAGTTCCATATTGGTGCCCGACGCAAACGTCACATCAATGCCATTGCTGCCTCGGCTGGTGGTGGACGCTACTTTCGTCACTCCGGGAACCGTACTGATGGCAGCTTCCAAAGGCCGCGTCACTTGCGTTACGGTGATATCGACGGGAATATCTCCGGCGTCGCCCGAAACAATAATACGCGGAACCGACAGCTGAGGAAAAATGGCAACCGGCAAATGAGACGAAAAATAACCGCCCAGCAAACAGCCAATGACAACCAACGTCAGCACCGCTTTGCGGTGACGCCAAATTATGCGGGCAAGCGTCATTGGCCGTAAGCCTGTTGTCCTTTCCCACTTTGTGGCGTGCGTTCAGCACTTCGTTATGTGTATTAATGTGCATGGTCGTCGTCATGTCTATGCGCTGCTTCTGGATTGTCTGCGACATTTTAGTCTCAACCGCAAAACCCTGATCAAAAGTTTGCCCTTGATGTAAATTCATCCGCAAAAGTACTTTATCCTGTGCCTTGGCAGATGAAACAACGCAACATAAAACGAACGCAACAACGAGAAAACGCGGAAAAGCAAAACGCGATTTAATCATAAATGCTCCAAAAATCAAAATGCTTGCAATAATTACTGCGGCAGCTTGACAGTCCAACCGTGCATTGTGCCTTTCATATAGACAGTTATGGCAGACGGCTTCGCAGGTTTTGTTTTACTCTTGGAAGTACTTTTAGTCATCGAAGTTACATCTTTCATGCGCATATTTAATTCGCTGCTGATAGTCAATCCAGTTTTTTCGTCCACACGCATCACGCCGGTTTCCGTTCCGGAAATACTGATTTTCATTGGAGGTAGAGGCGTTTTAAGGTTGGGAGTTATAGGATTGGGCGAAAAATCGGCGCGAACCGCAATCGTCGCAACGCCATTTTGACTGGACATCAACGTATATTTCATCGTCAATTGCGGCAATATTGGCAAGGAAACCACATTCGTCCATGAATCACCAACGGCAATCGGTGATTCCGGGAATTTGATCATGCTACTTACTTCTTTACTTTTTCCTTCAATGGATTCTTTGAGAACCTGTGATGTAGCATCCCGCATAACTGTATCTTTATTTTTAGCCATTATCTTCTGGACAATCGCATCCAGCCCTTCCACTTTCAAGATTTTACCCTGTGGAGACATTGTCTCCACAAGGCTCATTCCCACCATTCCCGCCAAAGAATCTAATCCCGCGGGAATGTTTTTGGGTGGATTTTTGGAATCATAATTTTGCGCAGGAATTGCTTTTCCACCGGCAACGCCTTGAGTTTTGGATACTATCGTTTGATAAGTGGCTTTTAGTTTGATGTTGCCATCATCATCAACGCCAAGAACTTCCAGATGGATGCCAAACTGCCCCGTTGTTGTCATGTCCATAGGTTGTTTCGGAACCGCTCCAAACACTTTCATCTCCATTGCATAGCCCTGATCGAAAGTTTGCCCCGGCTGCAAATTCATACGCAAAAGTACTTTATCCTGCGCCTTGGCGGTTGATACAACGCAAAACAAAACGGACGCAGCAGCAAGAAAACTGGGAATGGATAAACGTGATTTAATCATGAAAGCTCCTTATATTGTTCTTCAGTTAAAGCATATATAAAAACAAGAATGTTTAGATAGATAAAAGTACTTTTACCTCGGTAATTGAACTGTCCAACCACGCATGATACTTTCCGAATCAATTTTCAATAGCGTCCAGGCGGATGCTGCTTTACTTTGAGTAGAAATACTTTTATCTGGCGGCGGGATTGGGCCTGATGAACGCAGGTGTATTTCAAAATCACTTATTAACCCGCTTTTTGTGTCCACATGAATAACACCGTTTTCCCTTCCCAATGCGCCGATGTCGCTGATATTCTTACCCGGCGGGGGCGCATCCGGATTGGGCTTGGAAGTACTTTTCACAGCTATCGTGGCGATATTATCTTTGATTGACATTAACGTGTACTGGCCGGAAGATAATTGAGAAGTTGCTGTAGGCGACGTGTCTGACATTGTCCAGGAATCACCAGGCGCAACTAGCTCCGGCGCGAAATTCATCATTCCCACAGTTTGCCCGCTCATACTTTCAACAGCCCTTTTAAATATTCCGGTTAAAAAGACGCGCTGATCCGGCGATTTAATACCAGCGGCCATCCGTTGAGCAATTGCATCCGCTCCCTCAACTTTCACAATTTTCCCTTTTGGTAAAACGGTAATAATCACACTCTGCCCAACCAGCACTGATGTGGATCGTAGATCTGGCGAAATTTCTTTAGGAGGTTTTGCGGAATCATATTCCAAATTTGAACGAACTTTGCCATTTGTAATCTCGGAATTTTTCATCTCCACCACTTGAAATGTCACCTTGACTTTCATCGTTCCATCATTATCTACTCCAAGAACCTGATTATGCACTTTAAGATGTGTCACCTGTGTAATGTCTGTATGTTCTCTGGAAGTTATATGCAATATCTTCATCTCCATCGCAAAGCCCTGATCAAAAGTTTGGCCCGGTTGCAAATGCACGCGCAAAAGTACTTTGCCCTGCGCCTGGACGGATGAGACAACACACAACAAAACGGAAGCAGCCACAAAAAAACTATGGAAACGTGATTTAATCATGAAAGTTCCTCAGTAATTAGTCCTTCTATTAAAACATATACAAAATAAAAATGCTTGTAATAGATAAAAGTACTTTTACTGCAATGGCTTAATCGTCCAGCGTCGCATGGTAGTTTTTGAATTGACCGTAAACGATGAATCCGCCATTGGTTTCGATTTTCCGTGGACAACATCTTTGGATGTTGTTGCCGGTTTATCGCCCAAGTGTTGATGTAATTCGCTGCTAAGGATCAATCCAGTTTTTTCATCTACACTAATCGTACCATTGACCGTTCCCGTCAAACTGGTTTTTATAGGGGAGAGTATTGATATAGTCGCGACGCCGTTTTTGCTGGAGATTACTGTGTATTTCACATTCAATTGCATTGGTCTAAACGCTGACTGGGAAATTTTTTCCGTCCAGGAATCACCCACCGCAATTGCCGGCGGCGCAAAAATCACCATTCCAACAGATTGTTTACTAATACTGTCAACATAATTTTTAACGGCATCTTTGAGCATAGCACGTATAAAAGGAACTTTGATATCCGCACCCGTTTTATTAACAATAGCGTCCACCCCTTCCACCTTCAAAATTTCACCGCGCGATGAAATTGTCAGAATTACATTTTGCCCAACCGTCGTAGCCATAAATTGCAAGGACGGCGGAACTACTTTAGAGTGTTCGGTGGAATCGTAACTGAAGGTCGGCTCCACTTTTTTGCCATTGTTGGTAGTTGTCTCTTTCGTGGCTAGCGATTGAAATGTCGTTTTCAGCTTCACTGTCCCATCATTATCTACGCTGAGTACCTCACTATGAAATCTAATTTGTTCGGTCAGTGTTTTATGTATCTGTATATTTTGAATCACCTCCGACGTTTCCGTGTTCACCATCATTCCCTTATCAAACGTTTGGCCAGGATGTAAATTCAAGCGCAATAGCACTTTATCCTGCGCGTTGGCAGATGACACGACGCAAAACAAAACGAATGCAGTAGTGAAAAAACGGGGAAGGGCAAAACGTGATTTAATCATGAAAGTTCCTTGATATTGTATCCTCTGTTATAGCATAAATATGGAGCGCAGGCGTCTCGCCTGCGCTCCATATTACAACCTCGCAATAATCCTACTTAATTTCCGATTTTATCAGCAACGCACGTACATTCTGCAATTGCGCATCCGCCAATCCCGGATCGCTCTTTTGATACCACCAATAAACCCGGCTCCAAATACCCGTTACCGCTTTAATCGCATCATCTAATGTTTGCCCTGCCTGTTGTTTCCAAGCAGTATTATTTGATGCGTTGATGGCATCTTGCAACATCGCTAATTCTTCGTAATCTTCCATGCCTTCGCGCACCGCGTCCCAGTGAACGCTATCATAAACAGTATCATCATCAAAAAACACAGGAGCATAATTTATCCTTGCGGTGCCGTATTCGCTGAACGATGACGGTGCATGGCTGGTATCGCTGAATGACCAGAAGCCCTGGCCGGTGGCGCCTTCGGCAAACGCGTTCCACGCTTGATAGCGATAATAAAGTTGCGGGTCATAAAGACGAACCGGGCCGGTGCATTGATAAAACCATTGTTGCTTGCCCTGCGCGCGCAATTGCTGAAAGTACTTTTGTAGTGGGCGGCCACCATCGAAATAAGCGGACAGTGTGGGGCAAATAATATCGACCGGTGTAATGGAATCCTGATTTTTCTTCACACCGAGGCGCGCTGCCGCGGGATCTTCAAAGATCGTCAGATCCGGCGCGGCCGCTTTGATGGCATTGGCCCACGCGGCGATGGTGGCGTCCTGCGCATCGGTGTGCGGTTCGTCCACCAGGCAAATTCCTAATTGTTGTGGCTGTAAATCTAATTCCCTCATGTGCGCCGAAAGTACTTTTGCCCAGCTTCCCATGCGCGCGTTGAATTCCGGAGTTCCCATTTTCGCGCCGGCGAAAGAAGTGCCGACAACGGGAAATACAAAATAATTTTTAGCGCCCGGCCACAACGCAACCCATTGATCAAAATTCGTAAAATCGGGTTTCGTTTTATAATTTCCCTCCGAATCAAAATCAGCCGCGCCCGGCCACGGCAGCGCGGCGCGATTGGCCCAGGTGGTGTCCACAAAATGCGAACGCATCAGCGCAATAGCATCCTTACGGTTTTTCTCCGTAAGGGCGTAAGTAATGCGATTGGTATAATCCCACATTCCCAGCGAAATCCGCGGTTTATTCATCGCCGTTTTCGATATATCTAAATTTAACGGAACGGTGAATTGTTGGTTGCCGCTCTTCACTTCAAAAGTACTTTTAGATATACCAGAAGCCAGTTTGGAGGAATCCACCGTGAACCAAATTTTGCGCGTTATTCCGGCAGGAACATCGATTGTATAAACACCGTTTTGCGGAGCTACCGGAAATAAAGCGTCCGCCACCGGCGTGCCTTGCGCGGTGTCCGTCCACGCCACCGAATAGATTTGCAACCAGCCGTTTTCCGCACTTTGCGGCGCGTTTTTTAATTGCAACGTTACCTGTTGCGGCTGGCCACTGGCGTTGGTGCACAAGATATTATCGGAGCGGAATTGATTCTTCAACATCGAAAAGTTCAATTCGGTTTTTTCTTGATGTTCCGGTTCCGCCAACAACGGCAACCAGGCGTAACGATGTTGTTTCCAGATCGTTAGCGGCTTAAGCCCTTGCACGGCAAGCATTTCTCCGCGCACCGCCAATACATCACGATGAATATCATTGATGGGGATAATGGTTCTGAACGTTCGCGGTAATGCATCCATCTGCGAGGCGGCGCTTGCATCCTTATTCAACCGATCATCAAAAGTACTTTTACGTGCTGCGGATAAATTTGATGTATTGATGGATTTTTGAATCGCGGCGATATCATCATCAATCCGCTGTTGCGCCGCTGATGTAATAGTCATTTCCGGGACAAATTTATCCATCGGCGGAATCACTTTGCCCAGCGCAGGTTGCGCCAGCCAGGCGTCATCGCCGCGATACACTTCAATCTCGTCGCAAAAGGTCATGGATGTGTTATCCACACCAAAAGTTATATACCGTCCCTTTGTGTGCAAATCATGATCGATATATCTAAAAGCTGCATATCCGTTTTCTGGCGGCACGCCGTTTTTGCGGGATAATTGCACCAGATTGCCCGCATAATGCCAGGTTACGTTATCATCACTCACCGCCACATGAATAGCCGTGGGCCAAAAAACGCCGGAAATTCCACCGGCAGTGCTGAAAGAAACGCCGGAAATCGGTTGCACGCTGCCCAAGTCAATGGTGATGACCACGGGATTTTTATTTACCCAACCCACTGTTCCTTTTTGCACCCAGATGGCGCGCGTTTTCTCCACTTCCTTCAATTGCCCTTCGCTGCTATATTTGCCGTCGGTCAATTGGATGTCGTCTTCGGGATCGGTGCAATAGGAATAGTTGGGTTTGACATTAAACGTGACGGATTTGCCCAGGGCGATATTCACCGGCGCCGGTTGCGCCTTTAGGCTGGAAGTTGTGATTAACAGGCTTGCCGCTAAAAGTACTTTTGTAATTCTGTTGTATTTCATAAATAACTCTCTTTTATTTCCTCATTCTCGGGATTAGCTTTTGATATTAAAATAAGCCGCCCGGGCCGATCTGGGTATTACCTTTTGGACTTCTAAAAATTTCACATGGCCATCGGCAAATAAATAATTTCCTCCTCCCATCGATTCATCCACCGGTTGCGGGGAAGTACTTCCTCCAAACGGGCCGACCTGTCCACCGTGTAACACCGGCATATATGAATTATTGTTAGAAAATGCGACGAGGATACCGGGGTAACTTGCGTCTCCGTTGCTCGCCGGATCGCCCGCGAAAATAACCGAGGAGGCATTTCCAACTTCAGCTATTTTCACCGGGCCACCGCCAGCACCATGAGAAGTCCCAGCACCAGTAAGGGTGTTTCCAAAACCATAACCGAAAGTCGAGTCTGTCCCGTATGTACCATTTCCATAAGTATTCATTCCATAGCTATATCCCGTGCCAGATGCTCTACCGGTAATGCCATAAACCGGCCCGGCATCGGGGCACTGCCAAATTTGATAGTTCTTGGCATACGGTTGTAGCACATCACACCAAAGATATGTGGTGCCGCCCTGAGAATACATAGATCGAGCTGGATATGTTTCATCATAGTCTTGTAAATACATCATCACGGCTATACCAATCTGCTTCAAATTCGATTGGCACGATGCCTTACGCGCCTGTTCCCGCGCTCTTGCAAACACCGGAAACAGGATCGCAGCCAGTAAACTGATTATAGCTACGACGACAAGAAGTTCTATCAAGGTGAAGCCTTGCCGTGTTTCCCACAATGCACCTTTTCTATTGTTACTACACATGTTAATACTCCAAAAGTACTTTTATTACGAAACGCTACACGGCGCCGTGGAAGCGCCCGCGCGCAGTTTGGCCGGCAGAACAATAATCTGCTCTTCCGGCTGCCCGTTTTCGATTTGCTCGACCAGCAAACCTACCGCTCTAGTTCCTATTTGTTCCAGCGGTAATTTCACCGAACTGAGACGTGGCGTCGAGTAATCGCATAGCTCCGTTCCGTCAAAGCCTATTACGCTGACTTCACCCGGCACATTAATATTTGCCTCCTGTAAAACCTGCATTATTCCTATAGCAATATGATCATTCTGCGCCAGAATAGCGGTGCAATGAAGATCACGCCAACCTTCTTTGAGCCAGATTTGCATCTGTTCATGGCTCCACTGTAACCACGATTGGTGGGGAGTGACAGATTCAGGCCGGGGAATTTCGGGATAATGAACCTGGCGCAACCACCGGGGATCAAAAACAACCCCAGCTTCTTGTAGCGCATCCTGATAACCAGCAATGCGGTTACGCGGTATTTGTGGGGTGTGAATGATATTGTTCATAAAACACGCAATGCGGCGATGCCCCAATTCCAACAGATGCCGTGTGGCAATTTTGGCGGCGCCATAATCATCCACCACCACGCTGTTTAGGCCCTCCGCAAGAATAAACATGGAAACTGCAGGCATATGTGCGGGCTTCATGCGGACAATCTTATTATTTGACCCGGCGGGATGGCCACTGAGCAGAAGCCCATCAACATTTTTGATATTGTCCTTAGTAAAGGGGTCCTTTTGCCACAGCAACCGCCGGCCGTGATGATCAGCGGCTTCCTGGAGGCCATGATTAAGACGGGAATAAAAAAATTCCGGCTGCACCCCAAGATCCATATTGCCGCGAATACCAATATTTCCCGTCAACACCCGTTGCGGCTCCGCCACAAATAATCCGCGCCGTGGCTGCCGCTCAATCAATCCTTCCTGCTCCAACACGCCATACATCCGCTCCACGGTGGAAGATGTCACATTATATTCCGAACGCATTTCCGCGAACGTGGGCAAGCGGTCACCCGGCTGCAACTCACACGTCTCAATGCGCTGCCGCAACCGCTCCGCCAGCATTTGATATTTAGGTATAACCGAATTTTCGTTTTCCTCTGGATGTTCTAATAATGAAGACATTTCCTACACCGTGACAACTTTAATCCTGTACGGGGACAGATTTATTATACCACCTTTATCAATTATTCAAACATCTTTTTTGGATTTATTGGAAAGTACTTTTACTGTGGTAACTCACCGTCCAACTGCATGCTGCTTTTTGTACCTTTATAGCACTCCAAATTACAACTTCGCAATAATCTCTTTTGCTGTTTTCGTATACAATTTTTCCCATTCCGGCGCCAGCAAACATTCTGTCACTTCGTAGCCGCCTTTGTCATAATAACTTGCCGGCGGGCCATAGTGCATATAACCATTTGTGAAAGCGGCCATAAAAGTACTTTTATGCGGAGAAGTACTTTTGATGTTCAGGCTGACTTCGGTGAGGATTTCAATCGGCGCTGTAATCAATACACAATCACCGATTTTCACACCCATGATTTCTGCTTCAATCGTCTGCTCACCCGATTCACGGTTAATTTCCTGGTGTCTTTGTAAAGTTGCAATATCGTCTTGAATCAATGCGAGCCGTTCCATTACTCTAATATTTCGCAAGTATTTGGAAGTTAATTCTTGTGTGATGATATCCATCTCACGCGGAGTTTCATTTTGTATCTTTTCCGCTTGCAAATAGGCATATGAATAATCTGCCGGAAAATCGGGATTCAATTGTTGTTTCAAATACATCGATAAAAAACTGTGAAAGTTCAGACTGGTGCCTCGCAATGTTTGCAATAATGCATCTTGCTCGCGACGTGAATCTTCAATGCGCCGGGGAATATCAGTTCGCCTTGGCAATCGAATCGTTTCAGAAATTACCTGCAAATTGGCGTCATCAGTTTGTATCTTTTTCCATGCTTGCAATGTGCTGATCGCCAGGCGATTTCCAAAAGTTTCGATCTCACGCGGTTTCTCAAAATCTTTAAAACCCACATCAATAATATCGCCGGCTGCGCCCTGCAGAAAAAACGCCAACGCGCCATTCCCCAAAGTTTCTTCGATAATTTTCGAAGCCACGCCAGGAATATTCGCTGTCACGCTGGCTTGCGGATCGGCGAAAAGCAAATGAACTGCAAAATTATATACAAGCGCCAATGGCGTTCCATCCAGGCGATCCACGCGGACAATTCCGATCTCCGGATCTATCGGGCCAACGCTCACCACATCTTCATCCGGCGGACAGGGATTGGCGTGACGGATCGTCCAGTGTTTGCCGCTTTTCAATGTCAGATTGCGATTCATCGAAATGCGATCTTCCATTCCTGCGCCGCAGCCAATTTTCACTGGAACCAAATTCTGCAACGCTTCATTGACCGCATCAAAAGTACTTTTAATAACTTCGCCTTCATCCCGTAAAATTTTTCCCGGCGGATGTGTGTGCGAGGCGTTTACTAAAACGTGACTCGCAGGAATATGCAATTCCGTTTCAATGCGCGTGCGCAACGTTGGCAAAAAATCATCACTTAAATCGCCAATGCCACCGATTGCCAATGCATCCATGGCGATAATAGCTACTTGCTTCTTACCATCATCCAGCAAAAGTACTTTTACATAGAGCGGATCAATGACGTTTCTTTTCGTATCTTGTGTAGTAATTTCACGTCGTGCCGTGCCAGCGCGCAAACTGCTATTTTGTAATTGTTCATTCATCATTATTTCTCTCTGATGCTATTATAACGTGGTGGCCGGCCGTCAGACATTTAGCCAAAATCCTATTTTCATCTGCGCTAACCGGAATACAAACTCCATTGAATTCAACGCTGGCATCTTCTTGTTTCGGCCATTGAATTTTTGCAATCATTCCGTCAGGAATTGTCACTTCCATCGAAAATTTATCTCTATTATGAAAGCTAACTTCCACTACGCCAAGCGGCGTGGGGACGCTTCCATTTGCCCATTCCAACGTTCCCGGCTGCGGCGCGATGAGCGTTTCCGTATAACCAGGAAATAGCGGGCGCACGCCCAAAACATATCTTGCCACAATATTTATTGGAACTGCTCCCCAAGCGTGGCTCCAGGTAAGATTGGGTTTATATTTTTCATCCCAGGCTTCCAGCGTCATGGTGGAACCCAGCTCAATCATGTGCCACCAACTGCGTTCGTTTTTCGCGGTCATCAATCGCAGCGCTGCTTCATCGCGCTCTGCTCGGAATAAGGCTTCCAATAAATATTGCGCGCCATAAACACTGCACGCCATGCCACGCGATTCCACGTAATCGGCAACAGCCTTTTCATTTTCGCGCGGCACTAAACCGAATGCTAACGCGAACATATTGGCGTGCAATGAAACATGATCCGAACGTTTTCCATCCGCTGAAACACCATCTATAAAAGTACTTTTTGCGGCATCGAAGAATTGGCCGTTAAAAGATTCATATACCTTTTTCGACATCCGCTGAAAATTTGCGCGGTCATTTTCTTTGCCCAAAGATCCCGCCAAAAATGCCATGCGTTCCAGCGCGTGAAAATAGAAAGCATTCGCCACTGTATTGATTTCCGGGCCAAGCTGCGAATAGGGATCTGACTCGAGAATTTCACCGTTGTTATAATTGTCGCGTTCACACGGCGGCCAATCAACATTCCCTCCAACATGCAGCAGCCCATCTTCTCCTGCTTTATCCATCAACAATTTTGCTTTTAGTTTTTCATAAACCTGCGCCGCAAAAGTACTTTCACCGGTCACTTCGAAATCGGCCGCCGCCATCATTATCGTATGAAAACTCCATTCTGTTGGCCAGGTGGGATTTTCCAATAGATATTCCAGCGACGCCCGCGCCATCGCCGGATTTAAATCACACGCTAAATGTGAAAGTTGATTAATATAAGCATCTGCTTCATACGGAATTCGCTCGCGTTCGCCATCGATGTAAACGCCGAAAGCCGTTGTCGCTTTCATGGTGTATTTGCACAATTCCCAAACGGCATTTAATGTATCGCTGGAAGATTGAAAATAAGCGGCCTCATCATCGAATGGCGCATGCACAAAAAGCTGGCGCACTTGCGCAGGT
>Ga0164242_10005007_pt1 | contig 14768 bp, 14 predicted proteins | sample OricomgcompostMG_FD_108783 | JGI IMG/M metagenome (GOLD analysis project Ga0164242, IMG submission 108783) | Miracle-Growth compost microbial communities from Emeryville, California, USA - Original compost - Miracle growth compost (MG) ... | reverse complement strand
GCGACCTTCCACGCCGCCAACCCGCGTGCGGCCGTCTATCTCGACGCCGGCGACGCCGACTGGCTCAACACCAAGCAGGCGGTCAAGCTGCTGCGGCACTCCGGCGTCCAGTACGCCCGCGGCTTCGCGCTCGGCGCCACCCACTACTCCTCGACCCAGTCCGACATCGACCACGGCGCCGCCATCGCGGCCCGGCTGGCCAGCAAGGGCATCTCGAGCCACTTCGTGATCGACACCGCTGACAACGGCCGGCCGTTCACCTACAGCCAGTTCTACAAACGCCACCCTCACGGGTTCTTCGACAACTCCGCGCCGTGCAAGAAGCCGACCGCGACCGTGTGCAACGCGCTCGGTGTTCCGCCGACCTGGAAGGTCACCTCGACCGCGTTGTCGCTGAGCCCGGCGGAGAGCAGCGCCGCGGCGACCTACGTCGACGGCTACCTCTGGTTCGGGCGGCCCTGGCTGAAGAACCAGGCAACGCCGTTCCAGCGGTCCAAGGCGATCAAGGCCGGCAAGTACTCACCGTTCTGAGTCTGCCCACCGTGAGGTGGCACACTTCCTCCATGGGGTCTGACGACGAGTCCAAGCTCGCCGCGCCGAAGCTCTTCGGGCGCAAGAAGGGCAGCAGTACGCCGCCGCCTGCGGAGCCGGTGCCGGACGGGGAGCAGCCGACGGCGAAGAGCGAGCCCGGGACGATGCCGCAGGACGAGCACCAGACCGAGCCGGAACCGCTGGCACCGACTGAGCCGGAGGCGACCGCCGTACTCGATGAGCCGGTACCGGCGCCGACCGAGCGCCCGAAGCCCGCGAAGGAGCCGAAGCCACCGAAGCCGGCCCGTACGACGCCGATCCTCTCCGGGACGCAGGCGGCGGCCTTCGCGGGTCTGTTGGTGGGTGCCTTCTTGGTGCTCGCGACGTACGGCTCGCTCAATCTGTGCTCGACGGTCCGCGGCGCCTCGACGTGCGGGGGCAGCGCCGGCTTCCCGCTGCTGCTCGCGATCGGCATCGTCGCGGTCGTGGGCGGTGGCGCCCTGCTGCGGATGTTCCGGGTCGCGTCACCGGTGGGTGACAGCTTCCTCGCGGTCGCGCTGGTGGCGGTGCTGACAGTTCTGTTCCTGCACAACCACTACGACGCGTGGTGGATGATCATCGCCGTCCCGGTGCTGACCATCCTGGCGTTCCTCTTGGCGCATTGGGTGAGCGTGACCTACATCGAGCCGATGGACGAGTAGGCCCAGCCGCGAAGTGTCACGGTGATACTTCGCGCGCCGCGTGACAGATCCGCGACGTCACTCCAAACGCACACTGTCACCGTGACACTTTGGAAGTATCACGGTGACAGTGTGGCGAACCGGCTATGCCGAGAGCGACTCTGCGCGGAAGCAGGCCGACAGCAGCGCGTCGGGGGTGATCTCCCCGCCCTGGAGCTCATCCACGACCCGGCCGCGGCTGAAGACCAGGGCCCGCGTGCAGACCGCCGCGATGTCGTCGTGCTGGCTCGACGCGATCACGATCGCCATGCCCCTCTTCGCACACTCCTGCAGCTCCGCGAAGATCTGCTGTCGCGCCCCGACGTCGACGCCGTTGGATGGCTCGTCGAGGAAGAGCAAGTTCGGGTTCTCCTCGATCCAGCGCCCCAGCAGCGCCTTCTGCTGGTTGCCGCCGCTGAAGGAGGAGAGCGGACGGGACGGAGCCTGCGGCCGCACGTCGAAGCGCTCGAGCAGATCCGTCACCGCCTTCTTCTCCGCCCGGCCGTCGATACCCCAAGGCCTCATCAGCCGCTTCAGTCTCGGCAGCGAGGCATTCTCCCGCATGGTCGCCGTCTGCACGCCCGACTGGGTCTTGCGGTCGGCTGGGAGCAGCGCGATGCCACGCTTCCGGGAGGAGTACGGCGTGGGCCTCGGCGTCCGTTCGCCGGAGACCGTAACCGTGCCGGAGGTCGCCCGGGCCCCGCCGTACACGAGATAGGGGATCTCCTCCTGCCCTGCTCCGAGCAGACCGGTCAGGCCGAGGATCTCACCGGCCCGCACCTCGAAGGTGACGTCGTGGCTCACCGCGCCGGAGAGGCCGTCAAGCGCGAGGACCACATCCCCTGAGGAAGAGGTGTTGCTCAGCGCCGGCAGCTCTGGGAGTACGCCGCCGATCATGGTCTCGATGAGGTCCTTCTCCGTCGTCTCGCCGACCTGCAAGGTGTCGATGTGACGGCCGGCACGGAAGACTGAGACCGAGTCGCAGACCCTGAAGACCTCGTCGAGGTGATGCGTCACCAGGATCAGGCCGTGGCCGTGGTCCCGCGCGATCCGCATCGCGGAGAAGAGCGCCTCGATCTCACCTGCCGGCAGTGCCGACGTCGGCTCATCCAGCACGATGAGCCCGTGCCGATGGTCCCCCACACCTTCGAGGGCGCGAACCATGCCGAGGATGGTCTGCTGGGTCTGACTGAGGCGCGAGACCGGCATCCTCGGGTCGACGTCGAGGCCGTACTTGCGCAGGACCTTGGCGGCGCTCGCTCTCTCCTTGCGCCACGCGATCCGACCGCCGGTCGACTTCAGGGCGCCGATGCGGAGGTTCTCCAGCACCGACATCGTCGGGACCAGCCCGAGGTCCTGGTGCAGGAAGGTCACCCCATGCCGGGTCAAAGTGTCTTGCGTCATCGGCAAGTGGACCCGCTCGCCATGGAGCTCGATCTCACCCTCATCGGCCGTGTAGAAGCCGGCAAGGATCTTGATCGTGGTCGACTTGCCGCAGCCGTTCTGTCCGATCAGCGCCCGGATCTCTCCCGGCTTCATCGACAGCTCGGCGCCGTCGAGGGCACGGTTGCCGCCGAAAACCTTGACCAGGCCCCGGATGTCGAGCAGCTGCAGGCCTGAGGGGACTTCAGCCATTGACGCCCCACTCCTTCTTGTACCCGTCGATGTAGGCGGTGCCGTAGATGGTCGAGAAGTCCTTGGTGTTCGCGTCCTTCAGCTGCGCGGTGTCGATCCAGCGGTAGGGGATCGTCGGATCGGCAGGCTTGTCGCCGAGCATCGCGCGGTAGGCCTGGTCGGCGGCCGCCCATCCGATCCAGGCGGGCGACGAGCCTGGGTCGGCCGAGAAGATCGACCCATCCTTGACCAGGTCGAGCGGCGCATCCGCCGAGCCGTCCACACCGAGGACCTGGACCTTGCCGGACTTCATCGCGATCTTCACGCCAGTGGTCGCGAAGATGCCCATCGTGTCGGCCGCGACGAAGATGTAGTTGAGGTTCGGGTTCGACCGCACCATCGACTGCACCTGGGTCGACACCTTGGTCGGCCAATCACCGGGCTCGATGCTGACGGTCTGGACGACCTTGCAGCCGCCACACTTCTTCAGCTCGTCGTTCATGCCATCCTGGGCCCACTTGCCGACCGCGTTGTCGAAGGTGATGATCGCGGCGTTGACCGAACCGTTCGAGTCGGCGATCGCCTTGTCCACGACGAGCTGGCCGAGCTGGTAGTTCGGCGGCTCGGCATTCGCCGCAAACCCCGTGCCCGCGCCCTGACCGGGTGCCGAAGTGTCGACCGCGGAGTCCTCGGCGGCGATCACAGGGATCTTCGCCTTGCCGGCGGCGGCCAGCGAGCCGGTGATGACCTTCGGGTCGATGCCATCGACGACGATGGCGCCGACCTTCTGCTGGATCGCCTGGGTGAAGTACTGCTGGATCTTGGTGACGTCCTTGTCGCCGTTGAACAGCTCGACCTTGACGCCGGCGGCCGCGCCCGCCTGCTGCACGCCCTGGGCGATCCCGACGAGCTCATCGGACGTCTGGTCGTGGGCGATCACGGCGACCGTCTTGCCCTTGAGCTTCGACACGTCGATCGACTGGCCGGGGGTGAAGGACGGGATCGCGGTGTTCTTGGTCAGCGCCGCCTTGGCAGCGGTGACGACGGCCGGATCGGTGGAGCCCGAGTCCCCGGCGCTGCTACTACCCGAGGAGGAGCCGCAGGCGGCCAGACCGGACAGGGCGGTGACGGCGACCGCAGCGATGGCGGCGGACTTGAACTGACGAGACATGGTTGCTCTCCTCCGGATGAACGGATGTGGCGGCCGCGGGAGCCCCGTGGCCGGGATGGCGGGACGGGTCAGCGCGAGCGCTGCATGGAGACGATGCTGGCGAAGGTGATGGCGACGACGAGGACAGCGCCATCGAAGAGGTCGGTGATCCAGGCGGCGAGGCCGAAGAGCTGGAGGCCGGTCGTGCCGACGGCGAGTAGCAGTGCGGCGATGATGGTGCCGACCACGTTGAAGCGGCTGGACTTGATGGTCGCCGCCCCGAGGAAGCACGCGGCGAAGGCGGTCAGCAGGTTGGGCTCCCCCATGCCGCTGTTGGCGGCCTGGGACTGCCCGGCGAGCACGAGCCCGGCGAGCCCGGCACCGAGCGTGGTGATGAACAGCCCGAAGACGCGGATCCTGTCGACCCGGATGCCTGCCAGCGCGGCCGCTTGACGGCCCTCGCCGGTGAAGAAGACGTACCGACCGGTCGGGGTGTGCTCCAGGAAGGCCCAGATGATGACGGCGAGGATGACCGCGTACCAGAACGGCAGGCCGATCCCGAGGAAGGTCTTGCTCATCGCGTTGACGATGCCGGTGGGGACCCCACCCAGCGTCGTCGATCCGGAGACGCCCTCGGCGATACCGACGGTGACGGTTCCCATCGCCAGGGTGACGATGAAGGAGTTCGCCCGGAACAGCACGATCGCCACGCAGTGCACCGCCGCGACAGCAATGCAGACGGCCAGCGCGGCGAGGAACCCTGCGGCCGCGCCATGACTGGCACCCACTTTCGCGACCATCACCGCCGACAGGCTCGCCACCCCGCCGATCGAGAGGTCGAACTCGTTGGTGGCCAACGACACCGTGAGGGTCACCGCCATGATCAGGAGCGCTGCCTGGGTGGTGAGGACTGCTTGCAGGTTGCCCACCGTGAAAAAGGTGTCGGTCTTCAGGATCGAGAAGACCACGATCAAGGCGATCAGCACGAAGACAACGGCGTACCGCTCGAAGAAGGCGTCCGGCAACCCGAACGTCCGGGGCCCGGGCACAGACGACGCAGGGTCCAAAGCACCTGCAGTCTCGTCGCGCTTTGCCGCGCGGGAAGTGGTGGTCATGTTCGCTTTTCCGTTCCTCAGGAGGCCGACTCGCGCTGAGAACTCGCGACGCCTCCAACCGCTTTTATCGCTGTGTGATAATGTGTTTATCACCAATGGCCGTGAGAGTAGCGTCACATCCAAAAGGAGCGCAAGGGATGCCGTCAGACAGTTCGAAGGCCGCCCGGTCGCAGAGCGCGCAGCGAGCGCTCGAGGCGTTGTTCGTCTTCAGCAGCAAGCAGCCCGACGTCACCGTCGACGAGATCGCTCGCAGTGTGGGCATGCCGCTGCCCTCGGCGTACCGCTATGTCGCCCTGATGCGCGATCTGAACATCGTCGCCGAGGGACCCGGGGGGACTTACCACCTGACGCCTCGCGTGCTGGCCCTTGCCGAGGCGGTCGAGCAGAGCAAGGGCCTGCTCGCCCAGGCGCGACCGGTGCTGCACCACCTGATGCAGCTCTCCAACGAGACCGCGCTGCTGGTCCAGCTCGTCGGGCACAGCGCGATCTGCGCCGACCGCGCCGAGCCGTCCCAGCCGATGCGACTCACCTACCAGCCCGGCCAGGCCGTCTCACTGCAGCAGGGCGCCTCGGCACGCATCCTGATCGCCGGACTGACGCCCGAGGAGCGCGATGCCCACCTCAGCTGGGTGGAGAAGCAGACGCCCGGCTTCCGCGAGCGGCGCGCGCAGTTCGAGCGAGAGGTCGACCGCATCCGGCAAGACGGATGGGCCATCTCCCACGGCGAGATCGATGCAGGGATCGTCGCCGTGGCGGCTCCGGTGAAGGTCGGCGGCCGCACCCTCGGTGCACTCTCCATTGCCGGGCCGGCATTCCGGGTCACCGATGCCGGCCTCGACGAGCGCCGTACCGCGGTGGTGCAGGCGGCCGCCGATCTCTCCAGCCGACTGACAGGCACACTCCCCGCCAGCTGAGCCAGGCCCGGGCTCAGCCCCTGACTGCCGACGAAGCGCCAGCGAGCTCCGCCTCGATCGAGCGGGTAGCGGTCAGCAGCTCAGGCAGCACCTCGTCGCGGAGCTGCTCCAGCGAGGTCCTGGTGACGTGCGTTGCCACGTTGACCGCACCCACCGCCCGGCCGTCCGGTCCGTGCACCGGAGCGGCGACCGACCGGAGCACGGGATCGAGCTCCTGGTCGGTGATGGCATACCCGTCCTTCCGTGCCTGCTTGACCAGGGCGGCCACGTCGTCCCGAGCCGTGCGGGTGCGACCGGTGATGGGCTCGGCGTGCAACCCCCTCAGGAACGCCTCGAGCTCCTGGTCCGGGAGCGCCGCCAGCAACACGCGGCCGCTCGACATCGCGTACGCCGGGAGTCGGGTGCCCACCGCGATGTTGACGGTCATCATCCGTGGCGCCTTGACGCGGTCGACGTAGACGACCGTGTCGCCGTCGAGCACCGTCAACGAGCACGTGTCGCGGACCCGCTCGGCGAGAGAGGCGAGATGAGGATGAGCGATCCGCGGCAGGCCCAGACCGTCGAGATAGGCGTCTCCGAGCTCCATCACCTTCGGACGCAGCCAGAACGTCGGCCCGTCGGTGGCGACATACCCGATCCGCTCCAGCGTCAGGAGCAGGCGGCGGGCGGTGGCTCGGGTCGTGTCCGCCAGCCGCGCGATTTCAGCCAGGGAGATCGGCTGCTCGGACCCGCTCAGGATGGCCAGCACCTCCAACCCCCGCGCGAACGAGCTGACGACGTCGTCCTTCGGCGAGCCATCCGGCATCGGGCTGTCAGTGGACACGGTCGCAGACTATCGGCGGCTCAGGAGAGATGGCTGTCATGCAGATCGGCGCCGATCCGGGCACTCGCCTCCAGCAGGCTCGGGATCACGTCGCGCAGCTCCCCCTCGCCCGCCCGGCCGTCGGCATGTGTCGACACGCTGATGCCGGCCACTACGCGACCGGATCGGTCGACGACGGGGGCAGCGACCGCACTCAGCCCGGCATCGATCTCCTCAGCCACATAGCACCAGCCCTGCTCGCGGATCCCGGCCAGCTCGGCCCGGAAGTCGTCGGCCGATGCTGCAGTCCGCACGGGGTGATCGGCGTACGCCGTCTCCAGGTAGGTCGTCAGTGCCGGCTCGTCGAGGAAGGCGACCTGGACCCTGCCGACGGCCGGCAGATGCGCCGGGAGCCTCGTGCCTACCCCGAGCGAGATCGACATCAGTCGCGGCGTCCCCACCCGCACCAGGTAGACGACGTCAGTGCCCTCGAGGCGGCCGGCCGAGACCGTGCGGCCTGTCGCCGCGGCGAGTTGAGCACCGTGCGGCTCAGCGACCTCGGCCAGGCTCAGCCTCGACTGCTGGGCGTAGCCCAGGTCGAGCAGACGTGAGCCGAGCCGGAAATGGTGGCCGTCGAACGTCGCCAGCCCGCGAGCCATCAGGGTGCGCAGCAGACGACGAGCGGCCGACCGGCTCACACCGGCGCGCTCGGCCACCTGGTCGAGCGTCAGCGCGGCGTGGCTCGCATCGAACGCCCGAACGACGGCGAGCCCGCGAACGAGCGACTGGATGACGTCGCGCTCGCCGACGTCATCGGCCAGATCCTGTTCCGGCATGCGTACATCGTATCCGGCCCTTCGCCGATGCCGCCGGTTCGCGTGGGCCGACGGAAATGCACGACGCCCACTTGACGTGAGCGGGGTCACGGTGTCACCGTCTCTGCGAAACGAAGTCGCACATATGTACGCATAGCGGAATTTAGTGAAAGGTTCGTCATGCTGACCCGCGAACAGAACGATCTCCTCACCCAGACCGGTCCCGGCACCCCGATGGGGAACCTGTTCCGCCGCTACTGGATCCCCGCGCTCCTGGCCGAGGAGGTCGCCGAGCCCGACAGCGATCCCGTCCGGGTCAAGCTGCTCGGCGAGGAGTTGATCGCCTTCCGCGACTCCAACGGCCAGCTCGGCCTGATCGACGAGTTCTGCGCCCACCGGACGGCGTCGCTCTTCTTCGGCAGGAACGAGGAGTGCGGCCTGCGCTGCGCGTACCACGGCTGGAAGTACGACATCAACGGCGACTGCGTCGACATGCCGTCCGAGCCGGAGGGCAGCAAGTTCCGCGAGAAGATCAAGCTGAACGCCTACAAGGCGGTCGAGGCCGGTGGCCTGATCTGGGCCTACCTGGGCGACCCTGCCAAGGAACCGCCGCTACCGAGCCTGGAGTGGATGGGACTCAACCCTGAGAAGCGGTTCATCTCCAAGCGCCGCCAGTTCTCGAACTACCTGCAGGCGATGGAGGGCGGCATCGACTCCAGCCACGTCTCCTTCGCGCACCGGTTCAACCTCGACGACGACCCGCTGCACTCGGGCACGGAGGGCAACAAGTACCTCAAGGCCGACACCCGGCCGAAGTTCGAGGTCGCGGAGTCCGACGGCGGTCTGCTGATCGGCGCCCGCCGCAACGCCGACGAGGAGCACTACTACTGGCGGATCACCCAGTGGATGATGCCCTGGTACACGATCATCCCGCCGTTCGGCACGCACAACCCGATGGGCGGCCACGCCTGGGTCCCGATCGATGACGAGACCTGCTGGGCCTGGAGCTGGAACTACCACCCGACCGAGGACTTCGGTGAGCGCGAGATCGCGGCGCTGAACGGCGGCGACGGTATCCACGTCAAGTACAAGCCGGGGACCTTCGACCCGCTCGCCGACAAGGCCAACGACTACCTGATCGACCGCGGTGCCCAGCGCCGCAAGGAGTCCTTCTCCGGCGTTGCCGGCATCGCTGCCCAGGACTTCTCGCTGCAGGAGTCGATGGGCCTGGTCGCCGACCGCACCAAGGAGCGACTCGGTACGTCGGACGCCGCCATCATCCTGGCCCGTCGTCGGCTGCTCGCCGCGCTGGACGACGTCGAGTCCGAGGACCTGCCGGGTCTGGCGCCGGAGCACACCAACGTCCGCTCGACGTCGATCCTGCTGCCGCGGGAGGTCCCGTTCCAGGAAGGCGCCAAGGAAGCCCTCGCCGTCAAGCCGGGCGAGAACTTCCACTCCATCTGAGCGCCGACACGGAGGTCATCATGAGCACGCCGCACATGCTCGTCCGCGCGGCCGTCAGCGACGGCCGTGGCGGGACCCAGGTCGAGGAACACCACCTTCCCACTGGGGTCAGCCGCCTGCGGGTCGAGTCCTCCGCGGTATGTGGCACCGACGTGATGCTGCACGACCGCGGGCTGAAGCAGCCTGCGGTCCTCGGCCACCACACCGTCGGCCGGGTCGAGCACCTCACCGCGGCCGACGCGGCGGCGCTCGGCATCGAGGTCGGGACGAGAGTCGCGGTCGAGGAGTACGTCGGCTGCGGTGAGTGCGCGGAGTGCCGCGCCGGCCGCTACCGGTTCTGTCCGTCCGTGGACCTGTGGACCGGCGGCGAGCGCGTCGGCATGATCCCTGCCGACCGTGGCACCGGCCTGCATGGCGGCAACGCGGAGTACATGGAGCTGACCTCCCACCACGTGCTGCACCCACTCCCCGAGCACCTCAGCGTCGACGAGGCCGCCTGGACCCTGCCGCTGGCCAATGCGGTGGACTGGACCCTGGACGCCGGCGGTGTCGGCCCGAGGAAGAAGGTCGCCATCATCGGCCCCGGCTATCACGGCCTGTCGTGCGTGGCAGCCGCCAAGGCTGGCGGAGCCGAGCAGGTGATCGCGTTGGGCCGACCGTCCAGCGCTGGCCGGCTCGCCCTCGCCGAGGCGCTTGGCGCGGTTGCCGAGCTCAACGACGAGACCGTCGTCGAGCGGATCCGTGCGACCCACGGTCCGCTCGACGCGGTCATCGACACCATCGGCACCCCGCAGACGATGGCGACCGCCATCGGACTGCTCGGCCGCTTCGGCGTACTCGTGATCGCCGGGCTCAGCGGCGGCGACGCCGCCCTCGACCCGACCGCGATCGTACGCAACCTACTCACCGTTCGCGGCGTTCGCGGACGGTCGCCGCAGGCGGTCCGCAGGGCGATCGAGCTGCTCGGCTCGAGAACCACAGGCTTGGAGCGCATCCCTACCCACAACGTGGCGCTGGAGGACGTCGGTCAGGCGCTGCGCGACATGAACGACGGCAAGGCGCCCGTCACCCCTCACGTCGTGATCGACCCCTGGCTGCGGGCCGACACCATCTCAGAGTCCTTGGAGGAATCCCGATGAATCCGTTGCGTCGTTCGTACGAGGCCCGCGTCCTGGTCGTTCCGCTGGGAGCGGGCGGCGCGAAGGTCACCGACGAACTGGTCACCATGGGCGTCGAGGGCGTACAGGTGCTGGCCGCCCCGGACCCGGTCGCGGCCCTCACCAAGCCCATCGGTGAGGGCGCCTGGCAGCCGCCGTCGCCGGCCTCGACCACCCAGGTCACGGAATCGGCCGACATGGTCGTGCTCGTTGGACACGACCTCTCCGATGTGCCCGAGGACGTCGTACGCGAGGTCTGTACGGCGGCCCGCGAGGGCGGCGACCTGATCGCGGCCGTGCTGGTCGCTCCGGAGAACTGGCAGCAGCCCGCCGGCACGACTGCGATGGTCACCCTTCGCCAGGAGGTCGACATGCTCGTGGAGGTCCGGGGACCCAAGCTGCTGGCCGCGCTGCTCGACGTACTGCGCGGCGGGGCCCGGGCGGAGGACTACCCGGAGCTGGCCGAGGCGGCGACCCGATGACCGGCCCTGACCAGGAGTTCATCGAGGTCACCGTCCGGCAGGCGAAGCTCGAGGCCGACGGCGTCATCTCGCTCGAGATGGTGCCGGACAGCGGCCTCCTTCCGGCGTACGAGCCCGGCTCGCATCTCGACATCGAGCTGCCCTCGGGCCTCATCCGGCAGTACAGCCTCTGCAGCCCGCCCGCGGACCTGAGCTTCTACCGGATCGCGGTGCTGCGGGAGCCCGCCGGACGCGGCGGATCGCAGGAGGTCCACGAGGCCGCGCTCGTCGGGAAGCGGGTGCGCATCCGCGGACCGCGCAACCACTTCCCCCTCGAGCCGTCGCCGCGCTACCTCTTCATCGCCGGCGGCATCGGCATCACCCCGATGCTGGCGATGGTGATCCGGGCGGAGCGCGAGAAGTCGCCGTACGAGCTGATCTACGTCGGTCGCACCCTGGCGTCGATGGCCTTCCGCGACCGGCTCGCCACCGGCCCGCACGTCAAGGTCCACGTCAGCTCCGAGACCGGCCGGCCCGACCTCGCCGAGCTCGTCGCCGGCGTCACCGACGACACCCTGATCTATGCCTGCGGCCCGGCGGGGATGCTCACCGAGCTCGAGGACGTCTGCGCGAAGGCCGGGCGCTCCGGACAGCTCCGCCTGGAGAAGTTCGACGGCGACGGAGAGGCCGCAGCCGAGGCTGCGACCGGCGACGCCTTCGAGGTCGAGCTGGCGAAGTCCGGCAAGGTGCTGACCGTGAACGCGGACCAGGGTCTGCTCGAGGTGATCCAGGACCACTGCGATGTGATGACGTCCTGCGAGGACGGGTTCTGCGGCACCTGTGAGACGCGGGTGCTGGAGGGTATCCCGGAGCACCACGACACGATCCTCAACGACAAGGAGCGGGCTGCCGGCAAGACCATGATGGTCTGTGTCGGCCGTTCGAAGTCGCCCCGCCTCGTGCTCGACCTCTGAGGCGCCGGGCCACCATTTCTGCAAAGTCGCGGTCAGATCCGCGCGGCGACGATCTCCGCCAGCTGGACGGTGTTGAGAGCAGCGCCCTTGCGCAGGTTGTCGTTGCTGATGAACAGCGCCAGGCCACGGTTGCCGGGAACGCCCTCGTCCTGCCGGATGCGACCGACGTACGACGGGTCCTTGCCGGCGGCGTGCAGCGGGGTGGGGACGTCGATCAGCTCGACACCGGGCGCGTCCGCGAGCAGCTCGCGGGCCTTCTCCGGCGTCATCTCGGCACCGAACTCGGCGTTGATCGAGAGCGAGTGGCCGGTGACGACCGGGACGCGCACGCAGATGCCGCTGACCCGGAGCTCCGGGATCGAGAGGATCTTGCGGGACTCGTTGCGGAGCTTCTGCTCCTCGTCGGTCTCGTTGAGGCCGTCGTCGACCAGCGCGCCGGCGTACGGCAGGACGTTGTAGGCGATGTTCGCGACATACGTCTTCGGCTCCGGCAGGGCCACGGCCGAGCCGTCGTAGGCGAGCTCGCGAGCCTTGTCACCGGCGGCGGTCGTCTGGGAGACGAGCTCCTCGACGCCGGCCACCCCGGAGCCCGAGACGGCCTGGTAGGTGGAGACGATGAGTCGCTCGAGGCCAGCCGCGTCGTGCAGCGGCTTGAGCACCGGCATCGCGGCCATGGTGGTGCAGTTGGGGTTGGCGATGATCCCCCGACCGGCCTCGATGACGTCGTCCATCGCGTCCGGGTTGACCTCGGAGACGACCAGCGGGATCGACGGGTCCTTGCGCCAGGCGCTGGAGTTGTCGATCACGATCACACCGGCCTCGGCGAACTTCGGAGCGAGGTTGCGGGAAGTGGTCGCGCCCGCGGAGAAGATCGCGATGTCGAGGCCGCTCGGGTCGGCGGTGGCAGCGTCCTCGACGACGATCTCCCTGTCCCCGAACGGGATCGACCTGCCAGCGCTGCGCGCGCTGGCGAAGAAGCGGACGTCGCCGACCGGGAAGCTCCGGTCCAGCAGAATCTGACGTACGGCGACGCCGACCTGGCCGGTCGCGCCGACGATGCCGATGTTGATCGGACGAGTGCTCATCGGCCGGTGCCTCCGTAGACGACTGCCTCGATCTCGTCGGTGCCGAGGTCGAAGGTGGCGTGCGCGGCGTTGACCGCGTCCTGGACCTGGGACTCGGAGACGACGACCGAGACCCGGATCTCCGAGGTGGAGATCATCTCGATGTTGACGCCCGCGTCCGAGAGCGACTCGAAGAACCGCGCGGTGATGCCGGGGGCCGAGCTCATGCCGGCGCCCACGATCGAGACCTTGCCGACCGAGTCGTCGTACTGCAGGCGGTCGTAGCCGACGTCGGCCTGCAGCCGTGCCAGCGATGTCATCGCGGTCTGGCCCTCGCCGCGCGGCAGCGTGAAAGAGATGTCGGTCAGGCCGGTCGCGGCGGCTGACACGTTCTGCACGATCATGTCGATGTTGACCTGAGCCTCGGCCAGGGCGCGGAAGATCGCAGCGGCCTCGCCCGGCTTGTCCGGCACGCCGACGACCGTGATCTTGGCCTGGCTGCGGTCATGCGCAACGCCGGTGATGATGGCAGCTTCCATGGTTACGTCGGTTCCGTCCTTCTTGACGTCTTCGGCCCTGACCACCCAGGTGCCTTCCTTCTCGGAGAAGGAGGACCGGACGTGGATCGGCATGTCGTAGCGGCGTGCGTACTCGACGCAGCGCAGGTGCAGGATCTTGGCGCCCTGGGCCGCCATCTCCAGCGTCTCCTCGTAGGAGATGCGGGGAACCTTGCGGGCCCGCGGCTCGATGCGGGGGTCGGCGGTGAAGATGCCGTCGACGTCGGAGTAGATCTCGCAGACGTCGGCCTTCAGCGCGACCGCCAGCGCGACAGCGGTGGTGTCGGACCCGCCGCGGCCCAGCGTGGTGATGTCCTTGGTGGTCTGCGAGACGCCCTGGAAGCCAGCGACGATCGCGATCGCGCCCTCGCCGATGGCGGTCTCGATGCGGCCCGGGGTGACGTCGATGATCTTCGCGCGGCCGTGCTCGGAGTCGGTGATGACGCCGGCCTGCGAGCCGGTGAAGGAGCGCGCCTCGTGGCCGAGGTTCTGGATCGCCATCGCGAGCACTGCCATCGAGATCCGCTCACCGGCGGTCAGCAGCATGTCGAGCTCGCGTGCCGGCGGCAACGGCGTGACCTCGTTGGCGAGGTCGATCAGCTCGTCGGTCGTGTCACCCATCGCGGAGACGACGACCACGACCCGGTGGCCCTGCTTCTTGGTGTTGACGATCCGCTGCGCCACCCGCTTGACGCCGACGGCATCAGCGACGGACGAACCGCCGTACTTCTGGACGACAATGCCCACGTCAGAATCCTCGGGAGTGTTGCAGGGGAAGGCCACGCCGATTCTACTGGCGCTCGACCCCCTCCTCCTCCAACATCTCATTCGCCGCAGCCACGTCCTCGTCCTCGCCGGTGAAGGGCTCGGCGTCGAGACGGTCGTGCGCCACCACCGTCAGCAGCGCGCTGAGTACGGCGCCGGCGAGGTTGCCCCAGTTGCTGACATAGCTGAACTGCCACCACCACAGCGCCTCGTCGTCGTCGCCCCGGCGGTGGTGCCGCAGGCCGTACTCGAGGTCGGTGACGATGCTGGCGATGTCGTCGGAGATCTGGCTGTCGACGAGTTCCGGCTCATAGGGATCGAAGACGAAGCTGTAGGTGTCGACGGTGTCGAGGATCCTCGCCAGGCCCATCCGCAGCTCGTCCACGTCGGCCTCCTCGCCCACGTCAGGCTGGTACTCCTCGCGTGGCTCGAAGTCCTGGTGTGCGCCGAGTCGGGCGCCGGTGAACAGCACCTGGCTCACCTCGAGCAGCAGCAGCGGGACGGCGCTGCCGGCGTTGCCCTCGGCCGCGATCGCACGGACCGCGATCAGGAAGCTCTCCACCGAGTCAGCGATCTGGGTGGAGAAGTCCTCCCCCTCGCTGGTGGTCACTGCACTGGTCATTCCGCTGTCCGCCTTCCCACGAACGCTCGTCCGAGCGTCACTTC
>Ga0164242_10005006_pt1 | contig 14769 bp, 11 predicted proteins | sample OricomgcompostMG_FD_108783 | JGI IMG/M metagenome (GOLD analysis project Ga0164242, IMG submission 108783) | Miracle-Growth compost microbial communities from Emeryville, California, USA - Original compost - Miracle growth compost (MG) ... | reverse complement strand
TCGACCTCGCCGATATCCGCGCCATACACATGCACGCTGATCGACACGCGATCGTCATAGGCGTTGCGCACCCGATGGATGTCGCCGACTTCCGGTCCGACCGCCTCGACCTGCCCCGGCGTCAGACGGATCGCGTCGCCGGCCGGCACGGCCCTGCCCGCGGCATCGATCGCATAGGGCTGCGAATATTCCGCGCCGCGCAGCATGCCGATCAACCCCCACACCGTGTGGTCGTGCACCGGCGTGGCCTGCCCCGGCCCCCAGACGAAACTCACCACCGAGAAGCGCGCGTGCGGATCGCGATACAGCAGGAACTGCTGGTAGCGCTCCGGATCGGGCTCGGCGTATGCATCGGGGAGCCAGTCGTCGTGGGCGACGAGTTCCGCGAGCGGCGCCTGCGCCGCTTCGAAGACGCGGGCGCCCCCCGCTTCCAGCAGGCGCGTAAGCTCGTCGATGAACCCGCACAGTCGCGCCGGCGCGTCGCTCGCCGTGGCCCATGCGGCGGCATGCCGCGAAGATAGGTTGCTCATGCGTGTCCTCTTCGAATACGATCTGGAAACATGATGCCCGTTCAACACCATGCAAATTACTCATGAAAATAAGTGATATCGATGCCTTCGCCGCCGTCGTGCGCTGCCAGTCGCTGAGTCAGGCCGCGCTCGAGCTCGGGATCACGCAGCCCGCGATCACGCGTCGCGTGCAGAACCTCGAGGAAGCGCTCGGCGTCGAGCTGCTCGACCGCAATACGAAGCCGCCGCGTCCAACCGAACTGGGATGGCGCGTGCGCGACCAGTGCCGCGCGGTGCTGCGCGAGGTCGATGCGCTGCGTGAGCTGGCCGCCGAGAACCTGCCGCCGGCGGGCGAGTTTCGCCTCGGCCTGACGCACGGCATCGGGGAGATGCTGCTGCTCGATGCGCTCGCGCTGCTGCACGAGCGCTGGCCCGCGCTCTTGCCGCGTGCACACACCGGCTGGGGCAGCGAGCTGATCGGTCGACTGGTCCGCGCAGAACTCGACACGGCGCTCGTGTTCGTCGCGCGCGAGATGAGCCTCCCGGCGCAGCTCGAAAGCGAACGCGTGCTCGCCACGCGCCTCGTCGTGGTCGGCCGCCGGGAAGACTGGCCAAAGCGCAGCTATCGTCTGTCGGACTGCCAGGCATACGGCTGGGTTCTCAACCCCGATGGCTGTGGTTTTCGCGCGGCGCTCAAGCGTGCGCTCGAGGCAAGGGGCGTGCCGCTCGCCATCGCACTCGACACGTACGGACGCGAACTGCAATTGCACAGCATCGCGAACGGCATCGGCCTCGGACTCGTGCCGCAGCCGGCGCTCGACGCAAGCCCGCTGCGCGACGTCCTGCAGATCGTGCCGCTGACCGACTTCAAACCGCAGATCGACCTGTGGACGGTATGGCGTCCGGGATCGTCGCGCGTTGCCGCGGTCGCGCGCTCGCTCGGCGCACTGGCGCGCGAAGCGTTTCGCGCGACGGCCCGGGAAGCCGAACCGGTCGCGTAAGTCGGAGGGCATCGCGCCAGAACGGCCATCGCCGCGACCGCTGCCGCGGGGCGACGGCGCGTTCGTCGCACCGACGCGAACCATTTTCCGCACGGCCATGTCGGCGTGCGGTTCAGGCACGCGCGGCGTGGAGCGTCAGCGCGGCGCGACCTGCGCCCACCAGGATCGCATCGTCCTGCGGCGTGTGGATCCGGCTGCAAAGCACGTCGCGGTGATAGCGCTCCAGCGGATTATTGCGACTCAGGCCGGGGTTGCCCGACGACTGCAGCGCGAGTTCCGTCACACGGATCGCATGGCTCGTCACCGTGAACTTCACGAGACCGCTTTCGCTTGCCTCGGGCACGTCGCCGGAGTCGGCGCGCGTCGCAAGGTCGTCGAGCAGCACGCGATTCACGCGCAGCAGCGCCTCTATCTCGCCCACCGTCTCCTGTATGCGCGGCAGCGTCGCAAGCGGTGCGCCGAGGCTCGCGGGCGCGCGGGTATTCGCGAACGTCAGGAGCCAGTCACGCGCGGCGCGCGCAACCGCATCGTAAAGACTGCCGAGCAAGGTCACCATCCACGCCTGCTGGTCGGCGAATTCGTGCCGGAAACCCGGTGCGGCCGGTGCCCACTCGTCCGGGCGGCGCAGATCGACCGCGGATTCGAATGGGAGCCGCAAGTCGTCGAACACGACTTCGTGACTGCCCGATGCGCGCAAGCCGAGGTGGTCCCAGCTCTCGATCACGCGGATGCCGGGGTTGGAGGCGTGCCCGCGCGGTACCAGCACGACGCCGACGCGCGGCTCGGGCTCGTCGGTACGCGCCCAGACCGACAGCCAGCTCAACGCGGGAATCCCCGTCGTGTACAGCTTGTGTCCCGTCAGCTTCCAACCATCCTCAGTATGCCGAATGATCGTCCCAGGGAGCCCTCCGCGCGAGGGAGATCCGAGTTCCGGCTCGACCCGCAGCGCATTGATCAACGCGCCGTCGGCGACCGCGCTTTCGAACACCTGGCGTCGCAGGGATTCGGGCCAGCGGCTGTCGGCGCGAGCGAGCGCGTGGTGTTGCAGGTAGGTCATCGTCAGCACGAGCGCCGTCGCGGCATCGTGGTACGCGACCTCGGCGATGATGCGGCGCGCCTGGGCGAGCGGCGCGCCGGCGCCACCGTGTCCGCGCGGCACGACCTGCGCCACGAGCCCATAGCGATGCAGCAGTTCGAAATGCGCGTGCGGGAATTCGCCGGTCGCGTCGTAATACGCGCTGCGCGCGCCCAATTGCGGCGCGACATCGGCGAGGCAGGCCGCGAGACGCGCATTGTCGGCAGGCATATGGCGCAACGCCGCGGCGCCATCTTGCGCCGGGCCGGCCGACGCCGCCAGAGAGGATTCGTGTGACATGAAAGCCGCGTAAATCGTGATGAACGACTCACAGCGTAGGCGGTTCAGCGTCCGCTTCAAACCATACAAAAATGATATGTTTTGCGCTATTTATTATTTAACTTCTGCATGATACCGGCGGTACGCTGCGTTCTGACCAGCACGCGGCGGATGGTTGCGTGCACTTCCTTTTTTACGCACGGCAGGCAACCGGGGTACAACATGGGCATCGAAATCATCGGCATGATCCAGAGCCAGAAGCAGTCGGAGATCCATCCGCCTGCCGGCAATGCAGTGGACCGCGACTACGTTCGCGCTTTCGCCCAGGCCCACGAGGCGGCCGGCTTCGACCGCATCCTGGTGCCGCACCATTCGACGAGTCCCTCCGCCACGCTGACGATTTCCTATGCGGCCGCCGTGACCGAGCGCGTTCATCTCATGCTCGCGCATCGGCCGGGTTTCACGGCGCCGACACTCGCCGCACGCCAGATCGCGACGCTCGATCAGTTCAGCGGCGGCCGGCTCGGTGTCCATTTCATCTCGGGCGGCTCCGACGACGAGCAAAGGCGCGACGGCGACTATCTGAGCCACGATGAACGCTATGCACGCACCGACGAATACCTGCAGATCCTGCGCCGCATCTGGACCGAGGACCGTCCGTTCGATCACGAAGGCACGTACTACCGCTTCGAGCGCGGCTTCTCCGAAGTGAAGCCCGCGCAAAAGCCGCACGTGCCGATATTCTTCGGCGGCGCGTCCGCGGCTGCCCTGGAAGTAGCCGGCAAGCACGCCGACGTCTACGCGCTGTGGGGCGAGTCGATCGCGCAGACGCGCGACCTTATTGCCCGCGTGCGCGCGGCAGCGGCCCCGCATGGGCGCCAGCCGCGTTTCTCCGTATCGCTGCGCCCGATCCTCGCCGATACGGAGGACAAGGCATGGGCCCGCGCGGACGCGATCCTCGCCGAGACGCGCCGGCTGCGCAAAGCGGCCGGTCTCGGTACGGGCAGCCCGCTGCAAAGCGAGGGCGCGCGCCGCCTGCTCGACACGGCCGCGCAAGGCTCGCGCGTGGACAAGCGCCTGTGGACCGAGATCGCCAAACTCTCGGGCGCGCGCTCGAATTCGACCGCGCTCGTCGGCACGCCGGAACAGGTCGTCGACGCGCTGCTCGACTACTACGACCTCGGCGTGACCACCTTCCTGATTCGCGGCTTCGATCCGCTCGAAGATACCGTCGACTATGGCCGGGAACTGATCCCACGCCTGCGCGTGGCCGTCGCCGAGCGCGAAGCCGCACGCAAGGTTGCGTGATTCCCCAAACCGTCCGCCGGCGCCCGCGCCGAAACCGCCCATGTCCACTGTCCTGCCGCTCCAGCATCGCACGCCCTCGGGTCTCCTGCTCAATCCGGAACCCAAGCAGAAGTTATGGTTCGACCCGCCCGCGCCGCGCTCCGACATCGCGTCCGAGCGCCGCCATCGCCAGGAGCGGCTGGCCGGTGCGTTCCGCCTCTTCGCACGCCATGGTTTCGACCAGGGCCTCGCCGGCCATATCACCGCGCGCGACCCGGAGTTGACGGATCATTTCTGGGTCAATCCATTCGGCGTCCATTTTTCGCGCATCAAGGTGTCCGACCTGCTGCTCGTCAACAGCCAGGGCGAGACGGTGGTCGGCTCGGCGCCGCTGAATCAGGCCGCGTTCGCGATCCATGCGGCGATCCACGAAGCGCACCCGGACGTGATCGCCGCCGCGCATACCCACTCCGTCTATGGCAAGGCGTGGTCGTCGCTCGCACGCACGCTCGATCCGCTGTCGCAGGACGCCTGCGCGTTCTACGAGGATCACGTGCTGTTCGACGACTTCACCGGCGTGGTGCTCGAAAACAGCGAAGGCGAACGCATTGCCCAAGCCCTGAAAAAGCCGGGCGGCGGTACCTACAAGGGGGCGATCCTGCGCAACCACGGCATCCTGACCGCCGGCCCGACGGTGGAGGCGGCAGCCTGGTGGTACATCGCGCTCGACAACGCCGCGCACACGCAACTGCTGGCCGAGGCGGCCGGCACACCGAAGCCCATCGACGTCGCCACCGCTCGCCATACGCACGAAACGGTCGGTCGCCCGCAGGGCGCGGCGTTCGCGTTCGAGAGCCTTTATGCGGGCCTCGTTGCGGCCGAACCCGACCTGCTCGACTGACGCGCGCCACCACACGCTCACGCACGCCTGCACATTCCCCTTTCCTCGACCCAGCCGGAGATTTTATGAATCATCCCGAAACCGTCGCGCCCGGTGCGAGCGACGAGAAACGGCGCAAACTGCTGCGCGCAGCGGGCGCGGCCGCCGTGGCCGCGCCGCTGCTTTCGCTGGGCCGCCGGTCCTGGTCGGCCCAGCCGTTCAAGAAACTGACCTTCGCGTGGAACCAGGGCGCGTTCTGCCTCACGCCGGTCGTGGTGGCCAAGGAGGCGGGTTTCTTCGAGAAGAACGGGCTCCAGGTCGAATTCATCAATTACAGCGGGTCGACCGACCAGCTGCTGCAGGCCATCTCGACCGGCAAGGCCGACGCCGCGGTCGGCATGATCCATCGGTGGCTGAAGCCCCTCGAGGCCGGCTTCGACGTGAAGATCGTCGGCAGCGTGCACGGCGGCTGCGTGCGGATGGTAGGCGTAAAGAGCGCGGGCGCCGTGTCGCTCGCTTCGCTCAAGGGCAAGACGATCGGCGTGAGCGACCTCGGCTCGCCCGGCAAGCATTTCTTCGCCATCCTGATGCTCAAGCACGGCATCGACCCGGACCGCGACGTCACGTGGCGCCAGTATCCGGCCGACTTGCTCGGCATCGCGGCCGACAAGGGTGAGATCCAGGCGATTGCCGACGGTGATCCGAACCTGTTCCTGCTCGAGAAGGAAAAGCCCGGCTTCTACACGGAACTCGCGAGCAATCTTTCCGACGAGTACGCGCACAAGGTCTGCTGCGTGATCGGCGTGCGCGGTTCGCTGTTGCGCAGCGACCGGCCGGCGGTCGCCGGGCTCGCGCGCTCGTTCGTGCAGGCCGCGGATTTCACGCGCGAGAACCCGAACGAGGCGGCGAAGATCTTCGCAAAGTACACGCCGAAGTTCAAGGTCGAGGACCTTCAGAAGCTGTACGCGACGCTCACCTACGACCACCATCCGACCAACGTGGACCTGCAACAGGAAATCGCCTACTACGCGGACGATTTCAAGCGCCTCGGCGTGCTGAAGAAGACGACCGACTCGCAACGCTTCGCTGCCGCCGTCTACGCGAACGTGCTGGGGTAAGGCCATGTCCACGCTCGAATCCGTTGCTGCCTCCAACGAGGAGAAGCACGCGCCCCGCGCCGGTTCCGGCGCGACCGATCCGGTTGTGCGTCGCGCCGTTGCCGTCTGGATCGTCGGGCTGGTCGCGGCCGGCGCCTGGGCACTATTCGGCTCGCTCACGCTCACGCGCGTGTGGCCCAATCACGTCGTCGGGTTCTCCGATTGGGCCTATACCGACGAACTCGGCACGGGCGTGCTGGGAATCGCGTCGTTGCTCGCGATCGTCGGCCTCGTCCTGCCTTCATTCGAGCGCCGCGCGACGACGCCGGCGCTGCTTCGCGCGGCCGCGTCGCTGCGGCGGGCCGGTCCGTGGCTCGTCGTGGTGCCGCTCGCGCTCGGCGCGTGGGAAGTGCTGACCGCGAAGACCGCCTTCCTGCCGACACCGTTCTTCGCGCCGCCACAGGCACTGATCGAGGTCTGGCACGACGACTGGGCGCGTCTTCTCGACAGCGCCCTGCATTCGCTCGCGCTGCTCGGCGTGGGGTTCGCATACGGCGGCGTGGTCGGCTTTCTGATCGGCGTGTCGATCGGCTGGTCGCGCGCGATCGGCTACTGGGTGCATCCGGTGCTGCGCCTGATCGGGCCCGTGCCGGCCACGGCGCTTCTGCCGCTCGCGTTCTACGTGTTTCCCTCGAGCTATGCGGCCGCCGTGTTCCTGATCGCGCTGGCCACCGGCTTTCCGGTCGCGATCCTGACGTGGTCCGGCGTCGCGAGCGTGAGCAAGGCTTACTACGACGTCGCGCGCACGCTCGGAGCGAATCCGCATTTCCTCGTGCTGCGTGTCGCGATCCCGGCCGCGCTGCCGCAGGTGTTCGTCGGCCTGTTCATGGCGTTCGGCGCATCGTTCACCGTGCTCGTCACGGCCGAAATGATGGGCGTGAAGTCCGGCCTCGGCTGGTATCTGACCTGGGCCCAAGGCTATGCCGCATACGCGAACATGTACGCCGCGCTGATCGTCATGGCCGTGCTGTTCTCCAGCCTCATCACGCTGCTGTTCCGCGTGCGCGATCGCGCGCTGGTCTGGCAGAAAGGAACGGTCAAATGGTGAGCCTCGCTATCGAAGAGCCTGTGGCGTCGTCCCGGGCTCGAACGCGCCGCGCCGCCGGCGGCGTCGGCGCGCAGATCGACGCGCGTGGCGTCAGTCACTGGTTCGATACGCCGAAGGGTCCGTTGCAGGTGCTCGACGACGTAACCGTGTCCGTCGCCCCCGGCGAATTCGTCGCGCTGCTCGGCCCGAGCGGCTGCGGAAAGTCCACGTTGCTGCGCCTCGTCGCCGGGCTCGAACGGCCGTCGGCGGGCGCGCTGCTGCAGGACGGCCAGCCGATCGAGCGGCCCGATCCGTCGCGTATCGTGGTGTTCCAGGACCCGACGCTGTACCCGTGGCGCCGTGTGCGCGCGAACGTCGAACTGGGCCTGCAGGCACGCGGCGTACTCCGCAAGGAAAGCGCGCGCGTCGACGAGGAACTGGCGCGCGTCGGCCTGACCGAATTCGCCGATTCGTTTCCGCATCAGCTGTCGGGCGGGATGGCCCAGCGCGTCGCGCTGGCACGCGCGCTCGTGAACGACCCGCGCCTGCTCGTGCTCGACGAGCCGCTCGGCAAGCTCGACTCGCTCACGCGCCTCGCGATGCAAAGCGAACTCGTCGAGTTGTGGCAGCGCTCGCGCTTCTCCGCGCTGCTCGTTACGCACGATGTCGAAGAAGCGCTGTTCCTCGCGCAGCGCGTGATCGTGTTCAGCCCGCGCCCCGCGCGCATCGCGGCCGAGTTGCGGGTGGACCTGCCCTACCCGCGCCATCGCGGCGATCCGCTCTTCGCCGAACTGCGCCGCGAGGCGCTGCATCACCTCGGCCTCGACGCGAGCTGGTAATTGACGCACAGGCAATACCCGACCCGGCTGCCGGACGATCGCGGCGGCCAGTCCCGCCCGGGACGCGCACGACGATGAGCTGGCCTGACGCCAGCCTCTGGCTGAACCCTCTCCTCTCCGCGCTGCAGGCGACCCAGCTTGCGCTCGAACACGCGGCACACGCACTGCATGTCGCCGGCGACAGCCACGGTCAGGAAGCATGGCCCTGGGCGCGGCGCGTTTCGACCGAGACCCTGCAGATCGATCCCGCCACGACGCGTCAGCTCGTGCTCGCGCTGCTGGTGACGGGCGGCGCCATTCTGTTCGCACTGCTTGCTATTTTATGGCGCGGGCCCCGCGTGGTACTGCTGATCGCGGCAGCACTGCTGGCCTGGTTTGCGCCGTGGCCCGACAGTTCGCTATGGCTAGGCGACGCGGTTCCGACCAGCTTCCAGGAGACCCCGTTCGATGTCGCGTCGATCGCGCGCGGCGAGTCGGTGTACAGCCAACACTGCGCCGTCTGCCACGGTGCCGACGGCCGCGGCTCGGGCCCGCTCGCGGCGACGCTCGTGCGCTGGCCGCCGACCGTCGTCGGTCCGCTGCTCGGCCATCGGCTCGACGGCGAGATGTTCTGGCGCGTGCTCCACGGCATGCGCGACTTCCGTGGCACGCGCACGATGCCAGGCTTCGCCGGCACGATCTCCGACGCCGATGCGTGGGCCGTTCTCAACTACATGAAGGTGCTCGCAGCGGGCGGCGGAGCCCAAAGCCGGGAAGGCTGGCCGATACCGGTCGCATTGCCGAAGCTGGACGTCAGTTGCGGGGATGGGACTGTAGAGCCCGTTGACCGATGGCGCGCCGGACAGCGCGTGCGGATCGTCGCGCTGGGTGCGCCCGGCGCGTCTCACGCCGCATCCCAAGCCGGTTCTCCGGCCGCTTCTCCGTCCGCTCCGCCGCTCGAGGATCCGCGCTGGCAAACGCTGCTGCTCGCGCTCGACGACGCGCGGCCGACGCCGGCTGCTACGGCGCGATGGGCGGCAGCCGGCCGCGCGTCATGCGTGGCTTCGACGCGCGGCGCGTGGCAGGCCTTCGCGGGCATCGCCGGGCTCGCGCCCGATCGTTTCGCGGGCGCGCAACTGCTCGCGGACCGGGATGGATGGCTGCGCGCCGAAGCGCGGCCCGGCGACCCCGGCTGGGCAAATGCGACACTGCTGTGTTCGGCCGGTGGGCATGGTGGACCTGTCGCCGGCGGCGGCAGTATCGATCCGCTCACGGCGCTGCTCAAGCAGATGGACGCGCAACCCGTGCGTTATGTGAAAGGCGGCTACGTGCATTGACGAGCGGTCAGGTACGGCGCTAACGCTCGCAGCGGGTTTGCTCAGGCACGCCAGCCCGGCCACGAGCCCGATCGCAGGCCCTCGTTACCCCGCGCCACCATCGTGCTGCGCCGCGCCTTCCGCATCGTCGCCCTCGCGCGCGCGATCGTCGGACACCTCGATGCCGTAGCGTTTGAGCTTCGCATAAAGCAACTGCCGGTTGACGTTCAAACGCCGCGCCGCATCGGTCCGGTTATTGCCACTGTGCTTCAGCGCGCGGCGTATCAGCATCTCTTCGAGGCGTGCGAGCGCCGAAGGCAGATCCTCGTCGGGCCAGTCGACGACCGGATCGGCGGGCGACCGGTCTTCTTCGAGGAACGCGAGATCGGTCGCGTGTATATATTCGCCGCGCACCATCACGGCGGCCCGCTCCATCGCGTTCTTCAATTCGCGCACGTTGCCGGGCCAGCCATAGCGGATGAGGCGCGCGGCGGCATCGGCCGATAGACGCTTGCTGGTACCCGCGCGCGCCAGAAAATGCTCGGCCAGGGGCACGATATCGGCAATCCGTGCGGACAGCGGCGGCAGATGAATCGGCACCACGTGCAGCCGGTAGTACAGATCCTCGCGGAACGTGCCCTCGCGTACCCCCCGCTGCAGATCGCGGTGCGTGGCCGCGATCACCCGCACCTGCACCGGCACCGGCTTGCCGCCGACCGGCGTCACGACCCGCTCCTGCAACGCGCGCAGGATTTTCGCCTGCATCGCCATCCCCATGTCGCCGATCTCATCGAGAAACAGCGTGCCGTTTCCGGCCTGGCGGAAGGCGCCTTCGCGATCGGCGCTCGCGCCGGTGAACGCGCCGCGCGTATGGCCGAACAACTCGCTTTCCAGCAGATCCGCCGGAATCGCCGCGCAGTTCACCGCGACGAACGGCCCGCGATTGTGTCGGCCATGCTCGTGAATGGCCCGCGCGACCACTTCCTTGCCGGTGCCCGTTTCGCCGGTGATCAGCACGGTTGCGTCGCTGTCGGCGACCACGCCGATGGTCTTCTGCACCGTGCGCATCGCTTCGCTCGACCCGATCAGCGTCTCCGGTTCGTCGCTCGCGGCAGGCGGCCGGGATTCGACGATGCTCGCGAGCATCCGTTCGAGCACCCCCGCGAGATCGGCGCGGCCGATCGGCTTCGTCAGGTGGTCGAACGCGCCGAGCCGCATTGCCTCGATCGTGTTGGACGCCGTCGCGTGCGCGGTGAGCACGGCGACGGCGGGCTTCGCCGCACGCTCGCGCAGACGGCGCAGCACCTCGAGCCCGTCGATGCCCGGCATGCGCAGATCGAGAAACATCGCGCTGACCGGCTCCTCGTCGAGCAGCGCGAGCGCGATCGCGCCGTTCGCGGCGAGGCTGACGCTGTGGCCGAGGTCGCGTATGACTTCGGCGAGCGCGTCACGCATGGTCTCGTCGTCGTCGACGATCAGGATGTGGGCCATGGCAGCACTATCTCAAAGGTGGTTCCGTCGACGGCCGGCACGAAGCGCGCCGTGCCCCCGTGCGCCTCGGCGACCTCGCGCACGATCGAGAGGCCAAGACCCGTGCCGTCGGGGCGCCCGGTGACGAACGGCTCGAACAGGTGCTCCAGTATGCCGTCCGGCGGCCCCGCGCCCTGGTCGCGGACCGAGAACACGATGGTTTCGTCGCGACGCCTTGCGCCGACCTCGATGCGGCTTCCCTGCGGCGCCGCCTGAATCGCGTTCAGGATCAGGTTGTCGAGCGCGCGCTGGATCTGGTCCGGATCGAAGCGGGCTTCGCGCAGATCGCCGGTGCGCGTAATCGTAACCTGCTTCCCGGCGGCAAGGTCCACGTGCTGCGCGATGCAGGTGTCGAGCAGCGGACCGATCTGCACCTGCTCGCGCCTCGGTTCGTCGTGCTCCGTGATGCTGAGGAGGCGCCGCACCAGCGCGTCGAGGCGCTCGATCTGTCCGAGGATCACCTTCAGCGCCTGCGGCTGGCGCTCGGCGCCAGCCGCGACGGCGCTTTCCGCTTTCAGCCGCATCGCCGCGATCGGGTTGCGGATCTCGTGCGCGACGCCCGCCGCGACGCGGCCGATCGCGGCGAGCCGCTCGGCCGTCGCCATCTGGCGCGCGAGCGTATCGGCACGCTGGCGCGCGGCCGAGAGCCGTCGGCCCGCTTCGTTCAACGCGAGCACGATGCGGTCGAGCTCGCGCTCGCGGGTCGCCGGTAGCACCGGCAGCTCCGCGACGTCGTACGCGTTGAGCGCGGTCTCGATCTGCGAGACGTGGCGCGACCACGTCATCGTCAGATGCGTGAGCAGCGCGGCCGCCGCGAGCACCGTCACGAGCAGCACGCCAAGGCCCGCCATCAGCTGGTAATAGCTGCGGCCGGCGAACGTGAGCGTCCAGATCATCGTCCACGCGCTCAGGTGCGGAATCGGACCGGGCAGCGGACACGCGGCCAGCAGCAGCGTCTGGGTCTGCCCGCTGAAGTGCACGCTCGTGGTATGACCGCTCGCCACCGCCGCCGCATTGAGCGCGCGAATGCGCGGCAGCTCGCCCGCCGGCGGATCGGTGCGCTGCACCGCGCCGACGTAGGTCGGATACGCGTACGCGACCGATCCGGCATCGCCGCTCCAGATGCCTCCCTGCATCCCCGGCCTGCCGCGCAGCTCGCTCGCCAGCATGTCGTTCAGGCGGGCACGCAGCGCCGCATCGTCGAGCCCGCTCACCGGGTCCCCGTGGGCCGCGCTGTCGAGGCGGTACGTCGCCGCGATCGCGTCGCACGCGCGGGTGTTTTCGGCGGCGGCTTCCCCCACCTGCGCGGTGGCCGACTGATGGAACAGGCCGATCATCAGGATGCCGGTCGCGAGCGCGGCAACCACGAGAAGCGCAAGCAGCAGGATCAACCGGCCGCGTAAGGATCGGAGCATGTCCAGTTTCCGGTGTTCGGTATTGACGTGTAAACGGGGCATTATCCAATGCGAAAGCCATGCCAGGGCGCGGGAGCGCGTCCCTTGTTGATCTGCGATGCGACCGGGCTGCGTCGCGGCAAGCAGCGCATCCCGCCACGAGAGACGTGGCTCGCCCGAACGCTGGCTCCCCCCGCGCTCACGCGTCATCGCCGTGTCGCAAAACACGACACCGGCTGTTGCGATTCATGACAGCCGCGTGGCGTCAACCGCCGGCCAACCCACGCCGCATCGTATGTGGAGCCATTGGCATAACCCTTGCAGAACAAGCCGCGCGGTTTTTCCTTCCCAGCGTGGCCCTGCTCAGTACATCGTTTCGATCATCCGCATTGCGATGGCGGTGCGATACCGGGTGCCCGAACGAGGCGTTATGAAAAGAGAACAGATCAGCCGGACGGTGATTGCCGTCGTGGTGCTCGTTGCCGTTGCAGCGTTGGCCTTCTACTTCCTGCATCCGAGACCCAAGGCGGCACCGCCGCCGCGCGCCACGCCGGTCAGCGCGGTCGCGGCCAGGCTCGCCGACGTTCCGGTCTACATCGACGCGCTCGGCACCGTCACCGCGATCCGGACCGTCACACTGATCACGCAGGTCAACGGCATCCTCGATGCGGTGTATTTCACCGAAGGCCAGCACGTGAAGAAAGGCCAGGTGATCGCGCACATCGACTCGCGACAGCTGGAGGCCGAACTGCAACAGGCACAAGGTACGCTCGTGCACGATCAGGCGACGCTCGAGAACGACCGCCTGAACCTGAAGCGCGATCAGGCGCTGATCAAGGTCGGCTCGATCACCCAGCAGACGCTCGACACCCAGGTCGCCACCGTCAGGCAGGACGAAGGCACGGTCACCGCCGACACCGGCAACGTGAAGAATCTCCAGGTGCAGGTGAGCTACTGCACGATCACGTCGCCGGTGGACGGCGTGATCGGTCTGCGCCTCGTCGATCCCGGCAACTACGTGACGACGAGCAGCACGACGGGCATGGCGGTCATCACGCAGCTGACGCCGGCGACCGTGATCTACGCCGTGCCGGAGGATTACATCGGGCAGATCCGCGGGGCGATGGCACGCGGCCCGGTCAAGGTGCTCGCGTACGACCGCGACAAGACGAAGCTGCTCGCCACCGGCACGCTCTCCGCGCTCGACAACCAGGTCGACACGACGACCGGCACGGTCAAGGTGCGCGCCGAGTTCCCGCAGGCGGGCGACACCCTCTTTCCGAACCAGTTCGTCAACGCGCGGATGCAGGCCGACACGCTGAACCAGGTGCCGGTGATTCCGACCTCGGCGATCCAGCACGGCACGAATGGCGACTTCATTTTCGTGGTCGGCGCGGGCAACAAGGTGGCGTTGCGCAACGTGAAGGCCGGTCCGGTGAGCGGCGACGACACGGCGATCCTCGACGGCGGCGTGAAGTCCGGCGAGCTCGTCGTCACCGACGGCGCCGACAAGCTCGACAACGGCTCGCTCGTGCGCGTCGTTTCGCACTGACCGCAGGCCGCGCCCATGAACATCTCGCGTCCTTTCATCGAGAGGCCGATTGCGACTGCGCTGCTGATGGTGGCGGTGCTGCTCGCGGGTCTGCTCGGCTACCACCTGCTGCCGGTCTCCGCGCTGCCCGAAGTCGATTACCCGACGATCCAGGTCTATACGCAATACCCGGGCGCCGCCCCCGACGTCGTGAGCTCGTCGATCACCGCGCCGCTCGAGGTCCAGCTGGGCGAGATGGCCGGCCTGAAGACGATGAACTCGATCAGTTCGAACGGCGTATCGGTGATCACGCTGGAGTTCGACCTGTCGCTGTCGCTCGACGTCGCCGAGCAGGAAGTGCAGGCGGCCATCAACGCGTCGGCGAGCTATCTGCCGGCCGATCTGCCCTATCCGCCGGTCTACAGCAAGGTAAATCCGGCGGACGCGCCGGTGCTCACGCTGTCGCTCACGTCCGACACGCTCCCGCTCACGAAGATCGAGGATCTGGCCGACACACGCCTCGCCCAGAAGATCTCGCAGATCTCCGGCGTCGGCCTCGTGACGATCAGCGGCGGCCAGCGGCCGGCCGTGCGCGTGGAAACGAACACCGGCGCACTCAATGCGCTCGGCATGTCGCTCGACGACGTGCGCACCGCGCTCGCCGACGCGAACGTGAACCAGGCGAAGGGCAACCTCGAAGGCCGGTTCCAGGCGTACTCGATCGGCGCCAACGATCAGTTGCAGACCGCCGCTGCGTATACGGACCTCGTGATCGCGTACAGGAACGGCGCGCCGATCCGCCTCTCACAAGTAGCGAAGCCCGTGGACGGCGCGGAGGACGTGCGCCAGGCCGCCTGGACCAATGCGAGGCCGTCGATCGTACTCAACATCCAGCGCCAGCCCGGCGCGAACGTGATCGACGTGGTAGACCGCGTGCAGAAGCTGCTGCCGCAACTGCGCGCGAG
>Ga0164242_10005005_pt1 | contig 14771 bp, 10 predicted proteins | sample OricomgcompostMG_FD_108783 | JGI IMG/M metagenome (GOLD analysis project Ga0164242, IMG submission 108783) | Miracle-Growth compost microbial communities from Emeryville, California, USA - Original compost - Miracle growth compost (MG) ... | reverse complement strand
CGCGCGCCGAGCGCTTCCTGCAATCCCTGCGATAGCGCGGGCGCAGCCAGCGCGGCCAGCGGCGCCGGATTCGGATCGATCACGGTCACCGGATGACCGGCGCCGGCAAGGTCGTCGGCAAATTCGCAGCCGATCAGGCCGGCCCCGAGTATCGCGATGCGCGCCGGTCGGTCGGTCGTTCCCGCCTGCATCAGGCAGTCGCGGAACTCCGCGTAGTGATCGATATGGTTGACCGACATCACCTGGTCCGCCGCATCGCCGTCCAGCGCCAGCCGTATCGGCTGGGCGCCGACCGCCAGCACCAGTGTTTCATATTCGAAACTGCCGGCGCTGGTCTCGACCGTCCTGGCGGCGCTGTCGATACGCTCGACCACGACACCGGTCATGATGTTGGCGCCCAGCTGGTCGGCCATCTGGGTCGCGCTCTGGTTGAGCAGCTGCGCCGCCTGCTTGCGTTGCGCAAATGCATTCGACAGCATCGGCTTCGAGTAGAAACCGCCGTGGTCGGCGGTGAGGATCAGCAGCGGCGCATTCTTGTCCAGCTTGCGCAGTTCACGCGCCAGCGTATAACCGGCCATGCCGGAACCGATGATGACGGTCGGCTTCATCTCAGATTTCCACCATTTCGAAGTCGGCTTTTGCGACGCCGCAGTCGGGGCAGGCCCAGTCGGCCGGGATGTCGTCCCAGCGGGTGCCGGCGGCGATGCCTTCTTCCGGCAAGCCGGCCGCTTCGTCATAGATGAAACCGCACACGATGCATTGGTAAGTCTTCATGGTGATCCTCTCGATTTTCTATATATCGTAATGGTAAGCGTATTTTTTATTTGCTGGTCGCGGCGAGCACTTCGCGGTAATGGTTCGCATGACGCTCTTCGACCTTCGCCAGCGCGGCGAAACGCTTGGCTGCGATTTCCAGGGTTCGGCGGAAATTGTCCGCGTGCTCCCGGGATTCGGCGATCTGCTCATCGTATTCGGCAACCGCAGCCTGGTTTCCTTCTTCCACTGCCAGGTGGCGGAATTTCGGGTACATCTCCGCGTATTCGTAAGTTTCGCCTTCGATCGCGATTTCCAGTGCCTTGGCCGGCGTCAGTTTGGCCTTCGGGTAGAGCAGATCCAGGTGGCCGAATGCGTGCATTACTTCCTGTTCGGCTGTTTCCTCGAACACGCGCGCGACATCCTCGGCGCCCGCGGCCCGTGCTAGCCGGGCAAAGTAGCGATACTTGATATGCGCCATCGATTCACCGGCGAATGCGGCTTCAAGGTTCTGGATCGTAACGGATTGCGGTTGTGCCATGGTTCACTCCTTTTCGGTTGGGATTCCGATTTGCATTTGCAATCGGCATGGAATGAATGATAGGGAGCGACGATCAATTAAGGAAGTTGATTGTTTTTATCACTTCGATAGATTTTGCGAAAGCGCGCTCGCAACCCCGGCACTGGACATGTTCGTTTTGCCTGCATATTGTTAAAGGAAAATGCAGAGACCTAGGACAAATACGTATAAGTACTAGGTAATAGCTCTGATAAAATCTCCGGCTTTCCGCCAGCTAAAAAGGAAGCTCACATCATGGAACCGCCCGTCGATCGTAAAGAAGAACTCCGTCAGCAACTCCGCCAGGCGGCGCTGGAATACCATGAGTTTCCCACGCCCGGCAAAATCAGCATCGCTCCCACCAAGCAACTGACCAACCAGCGCGACTTGGCTCTGGCCTATTCGCCCGGCGTCGCTTCCGCCTGCGAAGAGATTGTCGCCGACCCGGCCAATGCGTTCCGTTATACCGCGCGCGGCAACCTGGTGGCGGTGATCACGAACGGTACCGCGGTGCTCGGACTCGGCTCGATCGGGCCGCTCGCCGCCAAGCCGGTGATGGAAGGCAAGGGCGTGCTGTTCAAGAAGTTTGCCGGCATCGACGTGTTCGACATCGAAATCAACGAAACCGACCCGGACAAGCTGTGCGACGTGATCGCGGCGCTCGAGCCGACCTTCGGCGGCATCAATCTCGAAGACATCAAGGCGCCCGAATGCTTCACGATCGAGCGCAAGCTGCGCGAGCGGATGAAGATCCCGGTCTTCCACGACGACCAGCATGGCACCGCGATCATCGTCTGCGCGGCTATCCTGAACGGCCTCAAGGTGGTCGGCAAGAATCTGAAGGAATGCAAGATGGTGGTGTCGGGAGCCGGCGCCGCTGCACTGGCCTGCCTCGAGCTGATGCTCGACCTCGGCTTCCCGCGCGAAAACATCTTCGTCACTGACCTGGCGGGTGTTGTTTACAAGGGCCGCAAGGAATTGATGGATCCGGACAAAGAGCGTTTCGCGCAGGAAACCGATGCGCGCACGCTGGCCGACATCATTCCCGGCACCGACATCTTCCTCGGCCTGTCGGCCGGCGGCGTGCTCAAGCAGGAAATGGTCAAGCAGATGAATGCGAAGCCGCTGATTCTCGCGCTGGCCAACCCGATCCCGGAAATCCTGCCGGAAGACGTCAAGGCGGTACGCGACGACGCGGTGATGGCGACCGGCCGTTCCGACTATCCGAACCAGGTCAACAACGTCCTGTGCTTCCCGTACATTTTCCGCGGTGCACTGGACTGCGGCGCGACCACCATTACCCGCCAGATGGAAATCGCGGTGGTGCATGCGATCGCCGAACTGGCGCAAGCCGAGCAATCCGACATCGTGGCCTCGGCGTACGGCATCACCAACCTGTCGTTCGGCCCCGATTACCTGATTCCGAAGCCCTTCGATCCGCGCCTGATGATCAAGATCGCGCCGGCGGTGGCTATCGCGGCGGAAGCCTCGGGCGTCGCAAGCCGTCCGATCCAGGACATGCCGGCCTACATCGCCCGCCTGCAGCAGCTGGTCTATCGCAGCGGCACCTTCATGAAACCGGTGTTCCAGATCGCGAAGAAGGCGCCGGCCGCCAGGAAGCGCATCGTGTTCGCCGAGGCCGAAGAAGAGCGCGTGCTGCGCGCGGTGCAGGTGGTGCTGGATGAAGGCCTGGCCCAGCCGGTCCTGGTCGGCCGTCCCGCGGTGCTGGCACAGCGTATCGAGAAATACGGACTGCGCCTGCGGCCCGGCGTCGATTTCGAAACCATCAATCCCGAATACGATGAGCGCTATCGCGATTACTGGCAGACCTACCTGTCGATGACGCGCCGCAAGGGCATGACCGAGCAGTATGCGCGCCTTGAAATGCGCCGCCGTCACACGCTGATCGGCGCGATGATGGTGCACAAGGGCGACGCCGACGGCATGATCTGCGGCACCTACGGCACCACCGACCTGCATCTGAAATACATCGACCAGGTGCTCGGCAAGCGCGAGGGCGTGAATGTCTACGCGGCAATGAATGCACTGATCCTGCCGGAGCGCCAGGTGGTGCTGGTCGATACGCACGTGAACGAGAATCCGACTGCCGAGCAGCTGGCCGAGATCACGATCCTCGCCGCCGAGGAAATGCGCCGTTTCGGCCTGTGCCCGCGCGCCGCATTGCTGTCGCACTCGAACTTCGGTTCCAGCAACAGCGAGTCGGCAAAGAAGATGCGTGCGGCACTGGAAATCATCCGCGAGCGTGCGCCCGAGCTGGAAGTCGACGGCGAAATGCACGGCGACACCGCGCTCGACCATGCACTGCTGAAGACTGTGATGCCGGATTCGCCGCTCAAGCGCGAAGCCAACCTGCTGGTGCTGCCGAACATCGACGCTGCCAACATCTCGTACAACCTGCTGAAGACCGCTGCCGGCAACGGCATCGCGATCGGCCCGGTACTGCTGGGCTGCCCGAAGCCGGTCCACATCCTGACGCCGTCGGCGACGGTGCGCCGGATCGTGAACATGACCGCGCTGTGCGTGGCGGACGCAGTCGGCGAACGCTGATCTGCAGTAGGTCCGAACAAAGGCCGCTCTTCCGCAAGGAGGAGCGGTTTTTTTTTGCGACGGTATCTATCCCGCGTCGAATGGTCGAATGCCGTCCGGTCGGAGGCGGTGCCGCACGCTAGGCAGTGCCGCGCTTACGACGTCTGCGGATCTCGTACCGGCACGCGTCCGGTCTGCACCAGCGGCGCCGCGCGATCGCAGTGGGCGGCCTGATCGTCGAAGAAGATATGCGGCTTGAATGCGGCCAGCACATCCGACTTGGCGACACCGCCCATGAAGAAAGTTTCGTCGATCGCGACATCCCACGCGCGCAGCGTGCGGATCACCCGTTCATGTGCGGGCGACGAACGCGCGGTCACCAGCGCGGTACGGATCGGCGCGGCGCGGCCGTCGGCGCTCTTGAAGTTGTTCTGGATGTAGGACAAGGCTTTCAGCAGGCGCGCGAACGGTCCGGCCGGTAGCGGCTTCAATGCATTCTCGCGTTCGTGATTCTCGAATGCCTCGATCCCCTCCGTCTGGAAGATCCGTTCCGACTCATCCGAGAAAATCACTGCGTCGCCATCGAATGCGATCCGGATCTGGTCGAGTTCCTCGAATGCATTTTCCGGCTTCTGGTACAGCAGTGCGGCCGCCACGCCGGAGTTGATCGCTGCCTGTACATCGTCTTCGTGCAGCGACAGGAACAGGCTGACGTTGAACGCCTGCAGGTACGGCGCCAGCGGCGCGCCGCCCGACAGCACCGCGCGCGTGATGTCGAGGTCGTAATGGCGAATCGAATTGAAGATGCGCATCGAGGTTTCCGACGAATTGCGCGACATGATCACGACTTCGACGAAGCGCCGGTTGTGCGTCAGCACATTCAGCTTGAGCAACGCGCGCACCAGCGCGAAACCGGCGCCCGCCTTGAGGATTTCGGATTCATTGTCGATCTGGTGCTGGCGGTAGGCTTCCAGGCCGTGCGTCCGGAAAATCGCTTCTTCCGCTTCGAGGTCGAACAAGGCGCGGGAGGAAATGCCGATGACGAGCAGGTTGTCGAGGGAAACGGGCATGGCGAATCGGCACGGATGTGGGTGAAAGGCCTTGGAGAAATGCCGTCACATTATAAAAGACGTGCGCTCGCGGAGGTGATCCGGCTTTTGCCGGAGCGCCCGGGAAGCCGGTGATGACCGCTTGGGATTAAGGCTTGAGATCGATTTCCCAACGCACCCAGTCGCCGCGATAGGCGACGTCGGCATAGTAGAACAGGGTTCCGTTGCGGTCCTTGAAAAAGCGTTCGACCTGTGCGATCGGGCTGCCGATCGGCACCCGAAGCAGGTGTGCAGTTTCCGTATCGGCAGTGCCGATCGTCATGGTCTGGTGGGCCTCGTGCATGTCCACGTCGGGCAGGCGCAGCAAGGTCGGAATCACCGTCTTGTTACGGAACTCGGCCGGAGCCTTGGCAAACACGCTTTGCAACAGATACAGCGAGATGACGCAATACGGCTCGTCGTCCAGGAAATGGACGCGCCGCATGTACACATAACCGTCGCCCAGCATCCCCCTCGATGCCGAGGTCGGGGGCAGTCGGCTCGACTCTTCAATGTTCAGGATTTCCGGCTTCGTGGTTTCGTACATTTTGGCGAGATCGGCCAGGGACGTGCGGAGATTGACCGTCTTGTCGGTGGCGGGCTTGCTGCTGACGAAGGTGCCCTTGCCGCGTTGCGGCGACAAGAGCCCTTCCTGTGTGAGCAGTTGAACGGCTTGCCGTGCGGTGACGCGCGCCACGTTGAACTCGGCGGCTAACGCTTCCAGCGTCGGCACCGGTTGTCCGGGGTGCCAGACGCCTTTGTTGATGCGCTGGCGAAAGGCATCGGCGAGCTGTAGATAAAGAGGAACGGGACTTTTTGCAGCGGAGGTTGACATCGTTTTTAGTTCTAAAGTATGCTTTTTCATACTTTGTGATTTTGGGACTTTTGCATTGTACCCTGTCCTTGCCGTTTGAGGGACCACCCGTAAAGGATGCTTGCCTTGGAGTATGACTACATCATCATCGGCGCCGGTTCGGCCGGATGCGTGCTTGCCAACCGGCTGTCCGCCAATCCTTTGACCCGCGTGCTGTTACTGGAATCCGGCGGAAAAGACAGGAATTTCTGGGTTCGGCTTCCGGTCGGCTATTTCCGCACGATTTACGATTCGCGCTTTTCCCGGATATTTGATGCCGAGGGCGGTGAGGGGGCGGCGGGCCGCACCATCAAATGGCCGCGCGGCCGGATTCTCGGCGGCTCCAGTTCCATCAACGGGCTGATTTATATTCGCGGCCAACACCAGGACTACGAGGATTGGGCGCGCCTGGGGGCCAGCGGCTGGGACTACGAATCGGTCCTGCCCTATTTCCGGAAGTCGGAAGACTACTCGGGCGGGCCGTCGGCCTATCATGGGAGCGGCGGCGAGCTCGGCGTTTCGGAGCTGCGCAACGACCATGCGTATTGCGAAGCATGGGTGCAGGCCGGGCGCGAGTTCGGCCTTCCTTTCAATTCCGATTTCAATGCCGAAACCGACTATGGCGTCGGCCGTTATCAATTGACGGTGCGCGGCCGCTGGCGCTCCAGCAGTTCGGTCGCGTTCCTGCGTCCTGCATTGTCCCGGCAGAATCTGACCGTCGTCACCGGGGCCCATGTCAGCCGCATCCTGTTTGCCGGCGACAGCGCCGCCGGCGTCGAATGGCTGGCGGGCGGAAAGGTGTTCAACGCGCATGCAAGGCGCGAAGTGGTGCTTTCCGCCGGCGCAATCCAGTCGCCGCAAATCCTCCAGTTGTCCGGAATCGGCCCGGCACGTCTGCTCGAGTCGCTCTCCATTCCGGTAATAGCCGATGCTCCCGAGGTCGGGAAAAACCTGCAGGACCATTACCAGGCCCGCACCATCGTCAGGCTGCGCAAGCCGATGTCGTTGAATGACGATGTGCGCAACCCCCTTTTGCTGGCGCGGATGGGAGCGGAGTGGCTGTTGTTCAATCGTGGCCCGCTGACGGTGGGAGCCGGACAGGTCGGCGGGTTCGCGAAGACGCGCCACGCGGCCGACGGCCGTGCCGATATCCAGTTCAACGTCATGCCGCTGTCGGTCGACAAGCCGGGCGATCCGATGCATCGGTATTCGGGATTTACGGCGTCCGCATGCCAGTGCCGTCCGGCCTCGCGGGGCAGCGTCAGTATCACCAGCGCCGATCCGCTTGCCGCTCCGCGCATCGAAGCCAATTACCTGGCCGAGGACATCGACCGCAAGACGCTGGTGGAAGGCGTGAAGATGCTGCGCGACATCTACATGCAGCCATCGTTCCGCGAACTGGTTGCCGAAGAAATGCTGCCGAGCGGGAGCCAGCGGACCGATCGGGAAATACTGGACTTCGCGCGGCGCCAGGGCGGGACAGTGTTCCATGCCAGCGGAAGCTGCAGGATGGGCAGCGATCCGACAGCGGTGGTCACGCCTGATCTGCGTGTACAGGGAGTGCGCAATCTGCGGGTCGTCGACGCTTCGGTGATGCCTGCGATGGTTTCGGCCAATACGAATGCGGCGTCGATCATGATCGGGGAAAGAGGTGCCGCCCTTATCCTGAACCCGCAGCAGGCGCCGGCGCATGCGGTCCGGGAGGTTGCCCATGTATGAATTCGGAAACCTGGTCAACGGCGAGTGGTGCGCTTCCACCGTCGCCGCTGCTGCCGGCGCCACACTGTTCAAGACCTTCAACCCCGCACAGCCGGCTGTCAGGGTGGGCGCCTACCACCAGGCTGATCCGGTGCTGCTCGATGCCGCACTGGAAGCAGCATCCCGGGCTCAGCGCGAATGGCGCCGGGTGCCGGTAGGAGAGCGGTTGAAGATCATGCACGACTTCATCGCCGCGGTGGAGCGGCAAGCTGAACAGCTGGCGGAGGCGATCACCGTGGAGCAGGGCAAGTCCCTCGGCGAGGCGCGCGCAGAGATTGCAAAAGCATGCGCCGAAGGCACGCACATGCTGGCGCATGTGCTGGAAGCCTCCGGCGGCAAGGCCGCTGCCTCGTTTCGCCCCGGCGTGCGCAACATGATCTTGCGCCGGCCGCGCGGGGTAATCGTTGCCATCTCGCCCTGGAATTTTCCGGTCATGACACCGATGCGCAAGCTGGTACCGGCCCTCGCATTCGGCAATGCAATCGTGCTGAAGCCCTCGGAATTTACCCCGGCCGCCGCCTGCATCCTGGCGGACATCGGAAGGGAGCGGCTGCCGCGTGGATTGTTCCAGCTGTTGCACGGTGGCGCGGCCCTCGGAGACATGATGGTGCGGCACCCGCTGGTGCAAGGCGTCACATTCACGGGATCGGTGCCGACCGGGCGGAAAATCCTTGCCGCGACCGCCTCCAACCTGGCGGAGGCGGCGCTTGAGCTGGGCGGAAAGAATGCCGCCGTGGTTCACGATACCGAGGACATGGAACGGTGCCTGGATCAGATTGCCCAGGCCGCGCTGCTGTGCAGCGGCCAGCGCTGTACGGCTGTCAGCCGGGTGTTGGTTCGATCCGAACTCGTCGACCAGGTCGTGGATGGCCTGAGCCGGCGCGCGAACGCGCTGATCCTGGGCAATGGTGCAAATGCTGCCACGCAGCTCGGACCAATTACGCATGCCGGCCAGCTCGCGCATATCGAAGCGATGGTTGCCGCCGGCATCAAGGAAGGTGCAAAGCTGGCCGCGGGCGGACAGCGGGTGGACGTTGCCGGGTGCGACGGCGGCTTCTTCTTCGCTCCCACCGTCCTGTGCGAGGTCTTGCCGGCAATGCGGGTCGCGCGCGAAGAGATCTTCGGACCGGTAATCAGCGTGCTCGCGTACCGGGATATCGACCAGGCGATCGATGTCCTCAACGATATCGAGTTCGGGCTTACCGCCGCCTTGTTTTCCAATGACGCACGCGTGATTGCACGCTTTGTCGACGAATGCGAAACAGGAATGATGCATGTCAACCACGGCACCATACCGGACAGCCATATGCCGTTCGGCGGCATCAAATCCTCCGGCGTCGGCGCCTACTCGGTCGGCCAGAGCGCGGCGAATTTCTACACCACCGAGCACGCAGTCTATGTCGGTGCCTGATTCGCGCCTGATTTCGCGGAGCGCCCCCCCGATGGCGTGACTGCCTGAATGAATTCCGCTGTTGTAGCCAAATGTAGCCAAATAAATGAACGAGACGATGAAACAAAGACCGAACATCATCCTGATCATGACCGATCAGCAGCGCACCGATACCATCGCCGCGCTTGGTGCGCCATGGATGAAGACGCCGGTGCTGGACCGGCTGGCGAATGAAGGAACGGCATTTACAAACTGCTATACCACTTCGCCGGTATGCGTGGGCGCGCGGGCCAGCCTGTTTACCGGGATGTACCCGCATGCCACCGGCGTGTTTACCAATTTTCAGCCATGGCAGCCGAACTGGCCCGGCTGGCTGGCGGCAGCCGGTTACCACTGCGCCAGCATCGGCAAGATGCATATCAATCCCTATGACGCGAAGGGCGGCTTTCATCAGCGCTTCTTCGTCGAGAACAAGGACCGTCCGCTGTTTCTCGATGAGCATGAACGCGCGCTGTACGACGAATGGGACAAGGCCCTGCATGCACGCAAGCTGCGAAAGCCGAGCCGGTATACGCGCTTTGCCGAGGACCCGGAAGGCTATCGCCAGGCGCTGGGCGCGTTCGAATGGGATCTCGACGAGGACATGCATTCCGACATGTTCACCGGCGAACACGCGGTATGGTGGCTTGAAGAGCGCAAGGCCACGGCACCGCTGTTCCTGCAGATCGGTTTCCCCGGTCCGCATCCGCCGTACGATCCGTCGCCACGCTATCTCGACATGTACCGTGATGCCGGGATTCCGCTGCCGCAGGTAACGCCGGAAGAGATTGCCGCGCAGCCGCCGTCACAGGCGCAACTGCGGAGCAACATGATCGAACACAATTACGATTCGGTCGCGTGGCAGGATAAGCCGGACCGCGAGGCGCTGTTGCGGATGCGGCGCCATTATGCGGCAAACGTCAGCATGATCGACGACAAGGTCGGCGAAATTCTCCAGGTGCTCGACAGGAAGGGCTATCTCGACAACGCGATCGTCATCTTTACCTCCGACCATGGCGACTGCCTGGGCGATCACGGCCATATCCAGAAATGGACGATGTACGAACAGGCGGTAAAGGTGCCGCTGCTCGTCTGGTCGAAATCGCATGCGCTGGCGAAGCAGCAGACAGACGCACTGGTACAGCTGATGGATATCGCGCCCACGATTCTCGAAGCCGCGGGCGTTCCCGTTCCCGCCTCGTTCGAGGCGAAGTCGCTTTGGCCCATCCTGAATGGCACCGCTGCCGGCGTCCGTTCCGAAGTCTATTCGGAGCTGGCACGCGACCATATCCAGACCGGGGCCGAATATGTCGTCATGCGCCGCGACGAGCGCTGGAAGCTCGTCTATTACCTGGGCGAGCCGTACGGCGAACTGTACGACCTGATTGCGGACCCGGGCGAGCATCGCAACTTGTGGAATTCCGGTGCACACCTGGCGGAGCGGGACGCAATGGTAAAGGGCCTGCTGGAATGGTCGCTGCGCGCGACCATCGGAAGCCGGCAGCAGTCCGAAAGCAAGATCAAGCCGCAGCAGCCGATGCGCATCTGAATGCCCGTGTAACGACAGATCGATGCCGGGCAGATGCAGCGTAGTCCGATAGCCGACGTCGATCTTCATGGGCAGGTTAGCGCGCGGCGCATCGGAAGGAGCACGAGGGAACCAAGGAGCGAGAGTGTGAATGCAAAGCCGAATATCCTGCTGGTGATGGCCGACCAGCTGACCATTTCCGCCCTGCCGGTCTATGGAAACACCGTGGTCAAGGCACCCCACATTTCCCGCCTGGCCGGGCAAGGCGTGGTATTCGACAGTGCCTATTGCAACTTCCCGATCTGTGCGCCATCCCGCTTCTCGATGTTGTCCGGGAGATTGCCGCATTCGATTGCAGCCTACGACAACGGCGCTGAATTTCCCGCAGCGATTCCGACGCTCGCGCATTATCTCGGTGCTCTCGGCTACCGGACCATCCTCTGCGGGAAGATGCATTTCATCGGGCCGGACCAGTTGCATGGCTATGAAGAGCGCCTGACTACCGACATCTATCCGGCGGATTTCGGCTGGACACCGGACTGGCTGAAGGGACCGTCGTATCGGCCTACCGGCGTCAGCATGCGCCCGGTACTGGAGGCGGGACCGTGCATTCGCAGCATGCAGATCGACTATGACGATGAAGTCGAATACCACGGCTTGCAAAAGCTGTATGACCTGGCCAGGGCCCCGGAACAACGGCCGTTCTTCATGACGCTCTCGTTCACCCATCCTCATCCGCCGTTCGTGACGGCGAAGGAGCACTGGGATCGCTACCGCGAAGACGAAATCGACATGCCGGACGTTGCGCCGATAGCGCTCGACGAACTGGACGAGCATAGCCGCTGGCTCTACTACGCGCACGCGCAGAACATCTACGACGTGACCGACCGGGACGTCCGCAACGCGCGCCATGCGTATTACGGCATGGTCAGCTACATCGACGACAAGGTCGGCCGGATCATGAAGACGCTCGAAGAAACGGGGCTCTCGGAAAACACGCTGGTGGTATTTGCGGTCGATCACGGCGAAATGCTCGGCGAGCGCGGCATGTGGTTCAAACAGACGTTCTTCGAGCCGTCGGTGCGGGTTCCGCTGATCTTTTCGATGCCGTCGCGATTCGCGCCATCGCGGGTAGGAACCCATGTCTCTCTGGTCGACCTGCTGCCCACGTTCATGGACTTCGCTGCCGCGCCAGGCGAACGGCAAGCGGCAGGCCCGTTGGATGGCAAGTCGCTGCTGCCGCTCCTGACGGCGCAGGGAGCAAGCGCGAACGGACCTGGGGACGCACGCACGGTCGTCAGCGAATACAGTTCGGAAGGCGTGTGTGCTGCGTCACGCATGGTGCGTTCCGGTCCCTGGAAATACATCTACACACGCGGCCTGGCGCCGCTGCTGTTCAACCTTGAAAGCGATCCGCGCGAACTGTCAAATCTTGCCGGCGCGCCGGAGTGCGCGGCCATCCGGGAGGAATTGCACGATATGGCGGTGCAGGGCTGGGACCCGGAACACATCCACGCCACCATCCTGCAGAGCCAGAAGGAGCGCCTGTTCATCGATGCCGTGGCCAGACGTTCGGAACGCTTCCCGAACTGGGCATATCAGCCGTTCGTCGATGAAAGCAAGCGGTATATTCGCGGTGGCGGCAGCGCCGGCCCGACATCGGTGAAGGCACGCGCGCGCTTTCCCTATGTCGAGCCGGCCAGGCCGGACCGGGAAGAATAGCCGCGCAAGACGGCGTGCGGGTGCGATGTTCCCGCACATGGCGGAAGACCGAATGTCCGCACATGGATGTCGGTTGTGTGCCGCGAATGTGAAATCATAACCAGGAGACGACGATGAAACTGAAACACCTGTTCGCCGGCATAGCCGCTGCTTGCCTGCTCATCACTAACTGCCTCGCCGCCGGTTATCCCGACAAGCTGGTAAAAATCATCGTGCCGTGGCCTGCCGGTGGCCTTGTCGACATGCCGGCGCGCCTGATTGCCGCGCGTCTCTCGCAGAAATACGGGCAGTCGTTCATCGTCGAAAACAAGCCGGGCGCCGGAGGAATCATCGGTGCGCAGGAAGTTGCGCGCGCCGCTCCCGACGGTTATACGCTGATGGTCACGACCAGCTCGCTGAACATGAATGCGGCGATCAGGAAGACCATGCCGTTCGATGTCGACAAGGCGTTCGAGCCGGTGACACTGGTTGCCTTTGCTCCGTCCATTCTCGTGGTCAACCCTGTGAAGGGACCGAAATCCGTCAGCGCGCTGATTGCGCTGGCCAAGAGCAAGCCCGGCAAGCTGACATACGGATCTGCCGGTATCGGCACTCCCGCGCAATTTGCCGCGGAGCTGTTCAAGACCAGGGAAGGGCTCGATATCGTCCATGTGCCTTACAAGGGCGCGCCGCCGGCAATGATGGACCAGATCGCCGGGCGCATCGATTTTCATTTTGCAAACGCGGCGGTGGCTCTTCCGCAGATCAAGTCCGGCAAGGTTCTTGGACTGGCGGTAACCAGTCCGAAGCGGTTTGCTCCGCTGCCGGACATTCCGACCATGGCCGAAGCCGGTATCCCCGATTTCAATGCAGATCAATGGGTCGGTATGCTGGCGCCGCAGGGAACGCCGAAGGCGATCGTCGACGAGTTGAGTGCAGAGATCGGCAAGATGCTCGACGACGAAGGCGTTCGTGCCACGCTGACGAAGAACGGCATGGTGCCGGCCGCCGCCACTTCCCCTGCAGACTTTTCCGCCTATCTGAAGAAGGACCTGGCGCGCTGGACGCACGTGGCAAAAGTCGCCCACATCGAGGCGCAGTAAAGCGATGCGCACGATTTTCGTTCTCTTCGATTCGCTGGTCCGTGGTGCACTGGAATGCTATGGCGGCACCTCGGTACACACGCCGAATTTCAAACGCTTCGCCGAACGCGCGGTCACGTTCGATACGCACTTTGCCGGCAGTCTTCCCTGCATGCCGGCGCGCCGGGAAATGCATACCGGACGGATGAATTTCCTGCATCGCAGCTGGGGGCCGCTGGAACCGTTCGACCGCTCGTTTTCCGAAATCCTGAATGCGGCCGGTGTTTATACCCACCTGGTGTCCGATCATTACCATTATTGGGAAGACGGCGGTTCCACCTACCATAACCGCTACAGCTCCTGGGAATTCATCCGCGGCCAGGAATGGGACAAATGGAAGGCAATGGTGGAACCGCCGCTCGAGCGCTTTCGCGGCCTGTACCACGCAATGCAGCAGCCGCAGGCAAAGACGGACGGCCGCGTGCAGGCGATGGTGAACCGCGAGTTCATGAGGGACGAGGCGGAATACTGCTGTCCGCGCACGTTTGCCGCCGGCTTCGAGTTTCTTGATCGTAATCGCGACGCGGACAACTGGCTATTGCACCTCGAATGCTTCGATCCGCACGAGCCTTTCTTCGCGCCTGCCCGGTTCCGTGAACATTATCCGACTGGCTATCGCGGACCGATCCTGGACTGGCCCCGATACAAGCGGCTGGAGGAGAGCGGCGACGAAGTGGCCGAACTACGTGCGAATTATGCGGCGCTTGCCACCATGTGCGACCACTATTTTGGCCGCCTGCTCGACTATCTTGACCAGCATCAGATGTGGAAGGATACGGCTGTCATCGTGACGACGGACCACGGCTTCCTGCTGGCCGAACACGACTGGTGGGGCAAGAACCGGATGCCGTTCTTCAACGAAATTGCCCACATTCCGCTGTTGATCCACCATCCGGCATTCGTTGCACAGGCAGGCTCGCGCCGCAAGGCGCTGACCCAGACCATCGATCTCATGCCGACCTTGCTTGCACTGCATGGGCAATCCGCTCCCGAGAGCGCCGAGGGACATTCATTGCTGCCGCTGCTGGAACACGATGGCGAAATCCGCAAGGCGGCCTTGTACGGGATGTTCGGGGCCGGCACCAATATCACGGACGGCCGCTACACCTATTTCCGTTATCCGGAAGACATGAGCAAGCAGATGCTGTACGAATACACGCTGATGCCGATGCACCTGAAGAGCCTGTTCCACGTCGACGAATTGCGCGGAGCGATGCTCGCAGAGGGCTTTCGCTTCACGCAAAACGTCCCGGTCCTCAAGGTCCCGGCTCGCCGGAACGTCAAGGGGCAACCGGTCGGGCACCAGGGCCAAGGCGGCGGCTACGAGGATACGACAACGGTGCTCTACGACCTGGAGAACGACTACGCGCAGCAAAAGCCGTTCCGGGATGTACAGATCGAGCAGCGTCTGCT
>Ga0164242_10005004_pt1 | contig 14772 bp, 12 predicted proteins | sample OricomgcompostMG_FD_108783 | JGI IMG/M metagenome (GOLD analysis project Ga0164242, IMG submission 108783) | Miracle-Growth compost microbial communities from Emeryville, California, USA - Original compost - Miracle growth compost (MG) ... | reverse complement strand
TTAATGAAAAGACGGCGCACACCGGCGTCAGCCAGATATTGCAGAGTTGGTTTACCTTCCGTCATTTGTTCTGGAAGAGTCAAATCGTTGCCATAATTGGTGCGCATAATTCGCAAATCCCAGGCATCGCGTTTCATCGGTTTCACCGGTGTCGCTTCCAATGCAAACTTATAATGCAACACTTGACCGGCAGTCAATTTGGTAGGTGTGTCCACAAAGTTTGCACGTAAGAAAGTAGTGTCGCCGCGCGGCAAAACCTGGATGGCTTTTTGCTTGTCGGCATTATGCCAATACTGATCTGATTCCGACTGCCAACATAAACCCAGATCGCGATTGCCAATCCAAATTTGGCTAAAGAGAAATGATAAATCACTTTTCACCGCGCCGGAATATGTTTCCGTCATTCGTATATTATCTTTGATGGGCATTCCGCGATCGCTGTAACAAAGCGTGGCATTTTCTGATTTTAAGGGAATGTCAATTTTTAACCGTTCTAAATTTAATGTTTGATTGGCTGTTACCTCGCAATCAAAAATCGTATAGCCGTCATATTCCGTCGTGGAATTAATACGAAAAGATAGATTACCGTCCTGACCACTTTGCTCAACGGCGGCAATCGTATCAGAAGTACTTTTCAAATCTACTTTCGTATTCTGCCAATTGATTTCCCTGCCGTTTACCTGCCCACCAAATTTTATTGGTGCAGTTAATAGATCGGCTTTCTTAGTTTCAATTTGTTCCAATAACGCAGATGAACCGAAATTATATTTCCTGTCCCAAATATCAATTTGCACCGAACTATCATTTTTCTGCGATGCTTGAACTGGTGTCCAGGGTGAAAGTACTTTTGTGGAGTAGCCTTCTTGATTTTGAATCCAGTCTGGTTTAGTCAGTAAAATCTGTCGTTGCGTTTTCTTATTTGTCCCATCCATTTGGGCAACAGCGGTGAGAGTTTGTCCTTTTAGGGATGTTAGTGGAAAGGTGGCATTTGCTATATAGCGCCCTGAACCATTTCTCGATGCATCCGTTAACTCCACGTTCTTTGCAGGAAGGACTGCTTTGCCGGCGGCGTTTAATAATGTCATGTTCACCGATTGATTGGCATCATTTGTGCCTTTGCTGGTAAAGCGCAGAGTCAGAATGTTGTCGTACCAATTTGGCTCGACCGCCAGTTCCTGCGAGGTTTGTGAAACCGTCGACGTTTCCTTATAATCCGCGATGACCTCATCTGCAGTCAATGCCCGCCGGTATAATTTAAAATCTGATAAATCAAAAGGCACACCATTATTCTTGCCGCCGCCGATTTGCTTGGGACGTCGCTTCACATCATTAATCCCCGGGAACGGCATATAGGCATCGCGGATTAACTTACCATCGCAATAAAATCGACAACGCGGATATTCCACAACCACAGCGATGTGCGACCATTTTTCACTTAGAATACTGCGCGTGACCGGCAACACCATGCTGCTTCCCTCCGAATTATAACGGAATAAAAGCGAGTCATATTGCGCCATCATGAACATCATTTGCTGATAGGTATTTTCGCCGAAGATAAAAGAATCGCGATGTGTAATCGGCGCGTTCAGCCGTATCCACATTTCAAAAGTCATATCGCCATTGAAATGCAACGAATCGCTGTTGCCGCAATCGATATACGAGGTATTTCCATCCAGCCGTATAACACCTTTTCTACCTTGCACTTCGGGAAGCCATTGCGCTTTAACGATTTTTCCGTCATTGTTATGACCGCTCAAATCTTTAGCTAGCGCACCGGGATTTGTTGCAAAATTGTAATGGATCACCATGCCTGAATCTGCACTGGCCGCAAAGGCAGGATTCCTAAAAATCTGCTGCGCCAAAACAGCGGCGCCAATAATCAGTGTTCCTAAAAGTACTTTTGGCATGATTTTGCTAGAAGATAACGTTCTCAATTTCATAATTTCCTTGTTAACAATTACGTTCTTTTAGATCTTCTTAATCCTGAAATCTGGGACACCACATCCGCCAAACAGGATCGGCTTTAAAACTGTTCACTACACTCACAGAAGAAGAACCGGAATAAATTTTATTCGTCACAATGCTGCGTCTTAAGACCGACTTTGCGTGACCATCGACATAAGCAACATTGGTGCGATCAAAATGCCGCGCAAGCGGCGCATCCCCTGTGTTAGCCCCGGTAGTTGTGCACCAATCTAATTCGGGAAAAGTGGTGTTGATGTGTCCTGGAATACATTTGGAATCAGGATCAGTTCTGTAGTTAGAACTTTCTGCAATCATCACAGTGTTTCCTGCCTGTGGAATAGAGGCTAAATTGCGTCCCACCTGGTTTCCACTATCGTCCATGTTCAGATAGAAATTGTAGCCATAATTTATCATCTGCTCGTAGCTGCCATCAAAGGGCTGTGAATAATCCGTGATGGATGCACTGGGGCAATTAAAAACGCCCGCACTTTTAACGTAGGGATAAATTACATGCATCCACAGATGGACGCGCTGGTCAGGTTCGGTGCAAGCTGACGCCGTGCTCGAAGGAGAAGCAACTCCGCTTTCTAACATCGGGCCGCCACAAATGCTCATGCGCGGCAATCGTTCATCATAATCCTGGGAGTATTGCATCATCCCCAAACCAATTTGACGGATATTAGAAAGACAACTGGCTTTTCTGGCGTTTTCTCTCGCCCGTGCGAACACGGGAAACAGTATTGCCGCGAGTAAAGAAATAATCGAGATAACAACAAGAAGTTCAATTAATGTAAATCCTCTGCGCTTCCTGTAATTTCCATGCCCGGCCATTACGTCCTTGTTGCTTCGACCTGTTCCAAGTGCTCTCATTAAAATCCTCCTGAGCGGCTAAATTAAAAACATCGTTCGGCACTGAACGCACTCTACATCTTCCATCAATGATCTGATGTTAACTTATTTCAAAAATAATGTCAATACATTTCATTATTTCATTGTTGAATTTTCACCTTGGGTATTACTGTATTTGTGTAATGCACAATAAACAGCACGTTTTATTTCTGGTGTTCAATAATATTAAAAAGTACTTTTGCAATAAATATCACTATTTATTGCAAAATATTTCACACGTGGTAAAATAGCAAACATGTCCACAGCAATTTTGGAAAGTGACAAACAAAACCCTTCGGGACGAGTGCAAGATGTGGCCGAAAAACTAGAGCGGCACATCCGCGCCAGCCAGTTACAACCGGGCGATCGCTACCTGAGCGCCGATGAAGCCAGCCAGCTTTTGGACGAAAGCGTCATGACGGTGCAACGCGCCATGGCGTTGCTGGCAAAACGGAAGATTCTCGAACGCCGTCCCAAAGCGGGCACTTTTATTGCGGAGACATTAACTGCGCCCCAAGGCTTGCCCTGCGTACACTTTTTAATTCCCGAAGAATGCATCAATGAGCGCAATGCGCAGGAAGAATATTGGGAACAGATTCAAGGTATGCGTTCGGTGTTTCCCGGAATCTCCGCGCAATTTAATTTCATTCCCAATCAAAACGCAGGCTACGCACGTCAAATCGTGGGACAGGCCAGCGCCGCCGGCACTTTAGCGGGAGTGATATTAATACTGCCCTCGCGTGCCATGCGCGTTTTCTTCAATCAATCGGGAATTCCCACTGTGGTGGAAGGCAGCGTCGAATCCGACTTGACAAACCTTTGTTGGTTTTCGAACGATCAGGAACAAATCGGTAATTTGCTGGCGGAATGGTTAATACAACGAGGACATCGACGTCTGGTAACAGTGATGCGTGACGTGTGGTCTATTGGCGAACATCTGCTGCACGACGGCGTGAGCCAGGCTCTGGGAAAAGCCGGCCTGGGGGCGGATGCGCTGCTGGTGCGCAGTGCGCCTGCGGAGCAATCGGCAATCACAGAATTAATTCGCGGCATTTTAACACAAGGCTCCAACGCGCCCACCGGTTTTATTTGCCGCACAGAAATTCAGGCAGATTGCGTGCGCGAAGTGGCGCGAGAATTACACCTAACAGACAAAATAGATGTGACACTTTGCGGCAATCCTCAACAGGCTAATAAATCGAAATACATCTGCGCGGTTCCATTAAATGATGCGAGGGAGCGCGGGAAAATCGTGGGAACGATGCTGCAAACTTTGGCCCAGGGAAAAATCCCCGAGCCGCGCGGGCGTATCCTTCCTGTTCAATTATGCCTTCCACAAAATGAAATCTCAAAAACGTCACGCCGTAAAAAAACTACTGCCTCAAAATAGTTCCCATCACAAAAGTACTTTTAGATCAGCCACGCCAACAATAATCGCGATAAGGACAAATCATGAAAGGATCACAAATCAAAGAAGCAATGCATCGCGGAGAGCGCGTTTATGGAACGCACATTCTCAGCCTGGGCAATCCTGTGGCGGCGGCAATGTCCACCGAAATGGAATTGGACTTCGCTTTTTTCTGCACCGAACACATGCCGCTCGACCGCACCGAAATCAGTATGTTATGCCAGCTCTATGCGGCAAAAGGTATTTCGCCTGTAGTGCGTGTGCCTTCGCCTGACGCCGCCGCGGTGAGCATGGCGCTGGACGGTGGCGCGGAAGGGATTGTGATCCCTTATCTGGAAAACATTGAGGATGCACGCCGCATGGGTGGAGCCGTGAAATACCGTCCGCTCAAGGGGCAGTTATTGAATGATGCACTCACGGAAAAGAGCGCGCTTAATGCCAAGACGCAATCGTTTTTGGAGGAATTTAATCACGATCGTTATTTGATTATCGGCATCGAAAGTGTTCCCGCCATTAATCAATTGGAACAACTGATCGAAGCCTCTCAGGCCGATGGCGTTTTCCTGGGGCCGCATGATATTACTACCTCAATGGGCATTCCCACAGAATATGAGCATCCGGATTTTATCGATGTGATTGAAGATATAATGCGCCGTTGCCGGCGGTGTAATGTGGGTGTTGGGCTGCATACAAAATTATTAAGCATTCCCGAAAATGCCTTGCAGCGTTTTTTCGATGCAGGCATGAATTGGGTGATAAACGGTTCCGACATCACTATCATGCGCGACGCCATGAACGAGCAATTGCAACGCTTGCGAGAAATAGCGGGAGAAGCATCCGCTCCGCCGCAATGGAATGGAGAAATGAATAAAAAAGTAGTGGCGTCCTGTATCGCGTAAAAGTACTTTTATACCTTTTATAATTCCGGTGTTTGATAGAGGACTTCGCCCCGGATGCGTATTTCCAACGGAACAAGATATTTCGTTAACGCTTCACGATTAATTTGCATTCCCAAACCCGGCGTATCTGGCGGGTGAATATTTCCGTTTGCATCACGCTCCAAATGATTCTGCGTTATATCAATGGCTAATTGTTTGGGTTCGACGGGATATTCACTAAAAGTACTTTTCTCCAAACCCGCATACGGCTGCAATGACGCGCTAAGCGCTAAATGAGATGTAAATGTGTGATTGACATAAGTCACGCCGCGCGCACATGCTTCGTCGGCAATTTGTTTTGCCGGAGTGATTCCACCGACGCGGCCGGTATCTATTTGAATAAATCCCACACCGCCATATTCCATCATGTGCCGCGCCATATCGGCATTGTGGCTACCTTCGCCGCCGGCTAATTTCACAGATCCGCTTTGCGCGGCCAATGATTTATATTCATGCAACGCGCCGGTATGAAATGGTTCTTCGAGCCACAACACGCTGCATTCCTGCAATGCCGGCAAACGTAAAACAGCTGCGTTTAAATCATGTCCCCAAATCGTTCCCGCATCCACTAATAATTCACAATCCGCGCCCATGCCTTCGCGTGCGGCGTGTAATTGATCGCGATCTTCTCTTACGCTACCACGTCCGAACGGCCCCCAGCCAAATTTAACAGCACGATAATTTTGCGCGCGTGATTGTTTCGCTTTTAAATATGTTTGGTGCGGCGTATCGCCAAATAATTGCGAGGCATACGGCGTCTTGGGAAAAGTACTTTTATAACCCAGTAATTTCCAAACCGGCGTTTCTAATTTCTTCCCCAATAAATCCCACAACGCGATATCAATACCGGAGAATGTATGATCGGCCTGCAATAAATCCAGCGAGTTTTCGCGCACCAAATTTCCGATGCGATATATATCTTTTACATCATTTAATTGCTGGCCCAATACAGAATCCCGCACCGGCTTACACGCCGAATGCGAACGCGGCGCACACCACGCCGCAATGGATGTGAGCGGCGATGCCTCGCATTCGCCCCATCCTTCAAAGCCGCCAGAGCGCACACGCACCAACAATGCATCCTGGCTTCCATCGCCGATGTCCAGAATTTGCGGCATCGAAAAATAGAAGAAATCTACGGATTCGATATTCGGCATACCTATACAATTTTTCCAAGAAGTGATTTATTCCCGCAATTGACCTTGTCCGCGAACAACATATTTCAATGACGTCAGCGCTTCCAATCCCAGCGGGCCACGTGCGTGTAGTTTCTGTGTGGAAATACCAATTTCCGCGCCAAGGCCAAATTCGTAACCGTCGGTGAAACGCGTGCTGGCGTTCACATAAACTGCAGCGGAATCAACCTCGCCACAGAATTTTTCCGCATTGGCGTAATCTTTGGTGAGAATGGAATCGGAATGATGCGTACCGTATTTTTCGATATGCGCGATGGCGGCGTCCACGTCCTCGACAACTTTTACAGCCAAAATGAGATCGTGATATTCGGCGTGCCAATCTTCTTCGCTGGCGGGAATGATGTTGGAAACGATTTTTTGTGACAATTCATCACCGCGTAAATCCACGCCGGCAGCGCTTAATTGTGCTGCGGCAACAGGCAGAAAATCCGCCGCCACATTTTCGTGAATCAGCAAAGTTTCCAAAGCGTTGCAAGTGGAAGGGCGTTGTGCTTTGGCGTTGACAACAATATCCGCTGCATTTTGTAAATCAGCGCTGTCGTCCACAAAAATGTGGCAGACGCCGCCGGCCGCGAAAATGAGCGGTACTTTGGCGATTGCGCTCAGCGACTTTTTCAATTCCTCGCCACCGCGCGGCACTAACAAATCCACTTTGTTTTCCATCTGCGCCAAAAAGGTAGTAGCGCTGCGGTCGGTAGTTTCGATAAATTCAATGGCTCCAGCGGGAACGCCCACTTCAACAGCAGCTTCTGTGATGATTTCCCACAGCACTTTGTTGGAATGAAAAGCTTCGCTGCCGCCGCGCAAAATGGCGGCGTTGCCGCTTTTAAGACACAAAATCGCGGCATCCACTGTGACATTGGGGCGCGATTCATAAATGATTCCCACCACGCCAAGCGGCGTCCGCACTTGCTCCAACTTTAATCCATTGGGGCGCGTCCAGCCGCTGACAACTTGATTTACAGGATCGGGCAGGGCAGCGACTTGACGGCAACCTTCGGCCATGTCTTCAATACGTCCGAGCGTCAGACGCAAACGATCCAGCATGGCGTCGCTCAATCCTTTTTCTTTCCCTGCCGCGACATCTTTTTCGTTGGCGTCAAAGATGCGCTGCGCATTTTCTACTAGTGCCACCGCCATCGCATTGAGCGCGTTGTCCTTCACTTCGCTGGATAGAGTGCGCAATTTCAAGGAAGCTGTTTTGGCGTTTTGTGCTTTGGTTTCGACTTGTGTTTGAACGGAATTATCAGTCATTTTAATACCTTGTTAAAAGTACTTTTATAGTGTACAGGTTACTTGGAACTGGGAAAAGTAGGCAGCAAGATACGTAAAATTAAAGCCCGAATAATGCTTTCGCATTATTAAAACTGGCGGTTGCTATTTCTTCTACCTCGAGCTTTTTTTCCTGCGCAATAGTTTGCGCCACCAGTGGTACAAACATGGGTTCGTTGGTTTTGCCGCGATGGGGAATCGGCGCGAGATAAGGAGAATCCGTTTCAATTAGTAGACGATCCAACGGACAGTTTCGCGCTACTTCGCGCACAGAAACAGCATTTTTGAAAGTTACCATTCCGGTGAATCCCAGATAGAATCCGTGCGAAAGGACTTTTGCCGCCACATCCCAGGAAGAATTGAAACAATGAAAAACGCCGCGCAAATTGGGGAATTGACCAATAGCGTTTAGCAAATCCTCGTCTGCATCGCGGTTATGGATAATAACCGGCATTTCGTTTTTCGCAGCTAATTCGAGTTGCGTTAAAAGTACTTTTTGTTGCGTTTCTCGTGATGCGCCCGGAAATTCGGGATGATTTTCGTCGTAGAAATAATCAAGACCAATTTCGCCGGCGGCCACGCAAAGTGGATCATTCCACAGCGTTAAAAGTACTTTTATGCAATCGTCGGTAAATTCATTTGCCTGATGCGGATGAAAACCCGCGCTGGCTCCGCAAAGAAAGTGCTGTTCTATTGCGGCGCGACATTGTGCTAAGGCTGCTTGCGAAGATGGAATATCCGAACCGACATTAAGAAACGCATTTACGTCCTGGCTTTTCATTCGCGCCAAAACGGCATCGAATTGCGACGTTAATTTTTTATCGGTGAGATGGCAATGGGAATCGAAAAACATGAGGGATAGAGAAGTTAGAATATGTCACTTTGTCATGCTGAGCGAAGTCGAAGCATCTGTCGTAAAAGTACTTTTGTCGACTTCGACTTCGCTCAGTCTGACAAAAGTACTTTTCCTCCTAACTTCTAATTCTAACTTCTCTTAAATCAACACTTCGCGCTTCGTTTCGGCGCTTTTATAAATTGCGTCCAGCATTTTCATCATAATCACACCTTGATCGGCGCTGGGATCGGGCGCGGTATTATTGATGATGCTGTCGATGAAATGTTGCATCTCGTTCTTCCAGTTATCGCCCGCGGGAACGTTGATTTCTGTATTCGTGTGCGCGTTATTCAAGTCGCTGTGAATTGCTAACGCATCGCCCCAGGTGCAGCCGCCTTTGTCGCCGTATAAATGAGACCACATTTTGGCTTTCTCATTATGAAGCGCCCACGAAACTTCCAGGTTGATAGTGAGGCCATTATCAAAACGAATTAACGCCACAGCGAGATCTTCCACGTCGAAAGTTCCATCCAGGCTGGAGCCGGGTTTTGCCAGACTGGTTACGCCTTTTTTGCGCGGGCCAAATTCCGCGTAAGTGACGCCGGTCACGCTGACGGGATTGGGACTTCCGGCAAGCCACCAGGTGAGATCCAGCAGATGCACGCCAAGATCGATCAACGGGCCGCCGCCGCTTTTGGATTTTGTGGTGAACCAGCCGCCATAACCGGGAATGCCGCTGCGTCGCAACACGCCGCAATGCGCATAATAAATATCACCGAGTTGTCCGTCGCTAATAATTTGTTTGAGATATTGCGAATCATCCCGAAAGCGATTGACCTGTGCCACCATGCAGAATTTGCCGGTTTTCTCGGCAGCATCGGCGATTTCCTGACCTTCTTCGGCGCTCATCGCTAACGGCTTTTCGCAAATGACGTGTTTACCGGCATTCAGCGCATCAACGGCAACTGTTCGATGCAGGAAGTTGGGAAGGCCAACGGAAACGGCATCAATTTCCGGATTATCCAGCAGCGCCCGATAGTCAGTATAAATTGTGGCCTCGTCGAGATTAAAATTCTTTGCAGTTGCCTTCGCACGGTTTTCATCCAAATCGCATAACGCCACGACTTCGGCCTGTTCCACACCGCTGTAACCTTTCAGATGAGCTGAACCAATTCCGACACCAATCACGCCGACACGAACTTTTGTTGAGTTGTTTGTCATAAATATCCTTTTTTAAGCGCTTTGCATTGTAGCATGAACAATGAACAATTAGCAATAAACAATGAACAAAAGTACTTTGGAGTGTGGAGCTTGTTCCCGCTAAAAGTACTTATTACGTACAGCACCAACCGCCAAAGAAGTAGGGACGTGACCTGTCACGTCCCTACAAAAAAGCCAAAAGTACTTTTAGAAAAGTACTTTTGGCTGATATTAGTGAAACGAACCATGCCAGTAATGGCGTGGCCAAGCGTAGCCATAACTGGCTACGTTCGTATGGCGAGGGCATTACAGATCCAACGAAACGTATTCAGAAACCTGACTTCCCACCAGCGGACGCAGCCAGCTGATGAATGCGTCGGACGGGCCAAAGCCGCCTTCGGCGATGAATTCTGCGGGAAGTCTGCGCGGCGCGCTTTCGATTTGATCAATGCGCACTGTTCCATCAACGGATTTGTAGCCGCCTTTTTCGCTACCCATTCCATCGCGCTGAATGGCGGCGAAATAGCCGGATGTATCGTCGGTAGCAAGTCGAACCAGCAAAACGCCGAGGCGATGTGCATCTTCTGCGTCGCCGCGGGCAACGCTGGCTTGTGCGCTGCGCACCAGGCTGCCGATGCGTTCAAAACGTGTGGGGACATTGATGCCCGCTTCGAGCGCTTCCGCCAAAGCTGCGCCGTCGAGAATAGTGCCGGAATTGTTTTTGGTGCCGGACGCGGTGACGGCGACCGCATATCCATATTTATGATACGCGCGACGCACTTCGTCTACCACGGCTTCAGTCTGTTTGGGACTTTCCGGCAACACAATGACGTGCGGCGCGGGTGAATCTTCCGTGCGCGCCAATGCGGTCGCGGCGGCCAGCCAACCGGAATACTTGCCCGGAACTTCGATCACGACAACATTTTCTTCACAGCTTGCGGCATCCCGTGCCGCATCGCGCATGGCGTTAATCACGGCGCGTGCTGCAGAGCCAAAACCGACTGTGTGATCGCCGATATTCATGTCATTCTGCGCGCAAAGCGGCGCGCCTAAAGTGATAAGCGGATAGTGTGCGTCGTCAGCCGCTTTCTGCAGATATTGCATCACGCCAGGTGCGTCATGACTGCCCAAAACGAACACGGTGCCGATTTCGTTGTTGTTCAACACTTCAACAAATTGAGCTGCTTCTTCCGCTTCCAGCACGCGATGACGTCCCGACAAAACAGAGCCAGGCGTGTGTTTTAGACCTTCGATCGTCTTGTGTTTCTGCGCGTCCAAATCTACTAACTTGCCTTCCAGCACACCGGCGATGCCGTTCAATGCGCCAAAAACGCCGGCAAATTCGCCGCTTTCTGCCGCTTCGTCGATGATTCCTGCGATGGTGGAATTAGTCACTATCGTTGGTTGTCCCACCAGCACAATTAATGCATTTTCGCCTCGTTCCGCCATGTTGCCTCCGCTTGTTAATTCAAAAATTTCTTTATCTGTGCTAAACAAAAAAGCCGAACGGCGCAATTAGCGCCATCGGCCCCACAGTTCATCCGAGATACAAAGTTGCTTGCCGCATCCCTGCACTCGTTTTTAACTTAAGGTAATATATCAGGAATCTCATGCCATCGCAATATAATCCTTCCGGCGAACCAGCACTTTCCAAGAGCAATCTTCGCTCCAAAATGCGGGTGGTGCGCAAACAATTTTCTGCTGATTATCGACAAGATCAATCGCAAATGATCGCCCGGCATCTTGCGCCGTTGCTGGTTTCTCTTCCCGCGCAAAGCATCGGAATGTATCTGGCCACGGCGCTTGAAGTAAATTTGGATCCATTAATAGAAATCTGTCATCAGCGCGGCAGGAAGATTTATTTGCCGCACCTGGAAGATCACCAAACGCCATTTCATCGTTTTTTTTCCTGGGAAAGTCTGGAAAGTGGTCCTCTGGATTTGCGTCATCCACCCAAAACGGCGCCGGCAATCACAACGGCTGCGCTGGATGTCATTATTCTGCCGGGTTTAGCTTTTGATCGCCTGGGCAATCGACTTGGGCATGGAGGCGGTTGGTACGATAAAGCTCTTGATGTAAAAGGTTCACACGTAAATAAGCCACTTTTAATTGGAGTTTGTTTTGACGAACAGTTCGTAGACGCTGTGCCTTGCGAAACGTTTGATGTTAGGATGGATATTGTGGTGACACCTTATCAATTATCAATTATCAATGAACAATGAGCAATGAACAACTACGCCTCGTCATTCTGAACGGAGCGAGGCACGAGCGCAGTGAAGAATCCCCTATGTTACGACGACGTATGCTGAAACTTTGGGGATTCTTCAGTCGCAAGCTCCTTCAGAATGACGTCGAGTTAATTGCTAATTGCTAATTGTTAATTGTTCATTGCCACTAAAAGTACTTTTATGATTGTAAATTTACAACGAATAATACGACATTATCGTCTAAAGCCATATGTCGATTTTGCGCTTATTTTTATCCGGCGTTGGGGCGATGATGAATGTCCCATTAAAGCAGCTGCAATGGCTTTCTTTGGTTTAATTTCTATCTTTCCCATTATCCTGGCTTCTGTGTCGGTTTTGGCGACGGTGATGGTTGGCAACAAAGAAGTGTTGGAAGCATTCGGGGAATTAGTGACGCAATTTTTTCCTGGTCAGGCCGGCAATAATGTGGAACACGCGGTGAAGATGGCCGTTTTTCGAATCGCCAGCGGCCCCAACGCGACCTCGCTGGGAGTTGTGGCGTTTGTATCATTGCTGTGGAGCGGACGCGCCTATTTTGCCACATTGGCCACGGTTCTCAATCGGATTTGGCCCGAAGCCAAAGATCGTGGATTTTTGCAACGGCAGATTTTGCCTTGGGGCATGTTTGCCGCGGCGGGAGTTTTGGGTTTGCTTTCGATGCTCAGCACGTTAGTTCTATCAGCGGCGCGTCCTATTCTCTCGTCTTTTCCATTGTGGTTTGTCAATTGGTTTATGCTGTTCAATATTTTGTCGCATTTGCTTTCCTGGGGTTTTGCGTTCTTGATGTTTTTGATGTTGTATTGGTTTTTGCCCAATGTGCAAGCAAGGCAACGCGGATTGATTTTTGCGACGGCGATTTTAACTACATTGGCTTGGGAAATTTCGAAATTTCTGTATGGCGCGGCAGCGGGAAGAGTGCTGCATTATGAAGCGACTTACGGCGGCGTCGCTGGAGTAGTGGTGACGTTGGTGTGGATTTATTTTGCTTCGATGATTCTTCTCATCGGCGCAGAAAGCGCGGCTGCCTGGGATGAAATGCGGCAAAATGCAAAGGGTAGAAAAATGAAACTGGTGGTTCGAAGTCAAGAGCAAAGAGTAAAGAGAGAGGTGTAAAAGTACTTTTATAACTGTGCCAGCACCGTCAAAATCACCACTACTAAAATCCACAATACGCCGTTGATAATCAGCGGCACGTCGAAGAGCATTTTCTCCGGCGCTTCACCCACTTCCGTATTAAGCGCCAAAAACCAATAGCGGAAAATTCCATATACGACCAGCGGAATTGTCAACATTAATAGGGATGAGTTTTGCAAAGAACCAAGCGCATCTACATGCGAGGCGCTGAATGTGTATAGCGAATAAGCGATTACCGCGAGGCTGGCGCAAGCGGCGATTAGCGGATCAAGCAAAGGCAAAGAATAATCCGAAAGTACTTTTCGTGTCTGAATGTTTTCTCCAGCCGCCGCCAATTCCGCGCGGCGTTTGCATAATGCCACAAAGAGCGCCAAATTAAAAGTGCACAATAAAATCCACGGCGAAATATGCACGGGAATAGCCAGACAACCAGCGACAACGCGCAACACAAAACCAATCGCCACGCATAAAACATCCACAATAACATGATGTTTTAAGAGAAGCGAATAGGCAACGAAAAGCAGGAAATATCCAAACGCCGCTATTGCAAAATAGATTGTTTGCGGCTCGATTTTGATAATTGCAATAGCGCTGATAATCGAGATTAACAACAATCCCAAAAGTACTATTGCGGCGTTCGTTTTGCTAATCGCGCCAGATGCTAAAGGACGATTTTTCTTCAATGGATGCAAACGATCCATCGGCGCATCCAGCCAGTCGTTGAGAATATACGTGGCGCTGGACAACGCGCAGAAACAGATAAACGCGAGAATTACGCGCGATGTTTCGGAAAAAAATGCTTCCATTCCTTGCGGCGCCCGCAACCGTCCCGCAAAAATTAAACCTGCGAATAGCAATAGATTTTTAGCCCACTGACGCACTCGCAACAAATGGAGATAGTTATTAAAAGTACTTTTAGCTGGCGTTGAAGTTGACATCTGAATTATTTTGTGAGCAAATAGTTTATCGCTTAATCTTTGATAATGTGAATAATATTGTATTCGTGTCATTGCGAGAGAGCCTCCGGCGACCGCGGCAATCTATTTGGTCGCCAGGATTGCCGCAGTCGCTAAAGCTCCTTCGCAATGACAGAAAAGAATTTCCCGGGCAACGTTGACTCGGCTCCTCGCAATGACGTGGCATTATAATCAGATGACATGAAAAATATAACTGTATTTTCTATTCCCCAATTCTCTTTCCACGCAACTTAAATCGCGCGTCAAATTTTCCCTGATTAAATTTCTTGCAACACGCCGCGCATGCCACCGGACGGCCAAAACGTTTACGGCGCGTAAAAGTACTTTTGCAGACGGCACAACTATATTCCCAGCCGCTGCGAGGTTTTGGTGAATCGATTTGATGCCTGGTTTTGGGCTGTCCCATTTGTCGCGCTTTGGCGCGAAACGCGGCGGTGTGGCCGCTGGGTAAACCTTGTTCATGCAGCCATAAATGAATCATTTCATGTTTTAGAATTTCTTCAATAGCTCGTTGAGACGAATTGCAGCGCACGCCGCAAATTTCGTATTCTGGCGGGAATAATCCTTTGGGCGCAAATGCTTCCACCAACAGCGGATAAGACAGTTTCATTTTTGGCGCGCGCACGTCGATATTGCCGGCGGTGCGCGTTAATTGACGGCTCCAAATGATGGGACAATAGGGCAGTGTGGCGTCAAAATATTGGTAATTGAAT
>Ga0164242_10005003_pt1 | contig 14773 bp, 13 predicted proteins | sample OricomgcompostMG_FD_108783 | JGI IMG/M metagenome (GOLD analysis project Ga0164242, IMG submission 108783) | Miracle-Growth compost microbial communities from Emeryville, California, USA - Original compost - Miracle growth compost (MG) ... | reverse complement strand
AGCACCTCGCGTTTCGATGAGAAATGCCGGTACAACCCGCCCGACCCAGACCGCAACCCGGCTTCGGCCTCGATCTGCGCAACTGTCGTCGCGGCATAGCCGTGCGCACCGAACAGCCGCATCGCGGCATCCGTCACCCTCTGCCGCGTTGAACTGCGGTGCGTTGAACTGCGGCGCGCTGTGCTGCTGTCCGCTGGGTCGGGCTCGGGATCGTTCATCATCGTCATCGTAGCGAGTTCGAGGCCAACGACCACTGGGAAAAGCAACCCATGAGAAAAGCGGTGGCGAGAGCCCGAAGAAAGCGTGGTGGACGCTACTGACGCTCTGCAGCCAGCACCACGTTCTGCAACAGCATGGCGCGGGTGAGCAGTCCAACTCCCCCAGGAACCGGCGACAGATACGCGGCGACCTCGGCAACACCAGGGTCGACATCGCCTGACAGCTTTGCCCGGCCGCTTGGTGTCGTACCGACGCGACTCACGCCGACATCGACCACCGCAGCACCCGGCTTGACCCAGTCCGCCTTCACGAGTCCGGGCTGGCCGACGGCCGCGATGACGATGTCAGCACGGCGCACGATCGACGGCAGGTCAACCGTGCGCGAGTGCGCAAGCGTCACCGTCGCATCCAGCCCCTTGCGGGTGAGAAGCAACCCGAGCGGTCGCCCGACGGTCAAACCTCGGCCGATGACGACAACGTTCTTGCCACTGATCGGCACGTCATACCGCCGCAGCAACTCGACGATCCCGGCCGGGGTGCACGGAAGCGGGAATGCAGCGCCCGATCCGCTCGCAGGGTCAACACTGAGCACCAGCCGGCCCAGGTTCGTCGGGTGCAGGCCGTCTGCATCCTTCGCAGGATCGATGAGCTCGAGCATCGCGTTCTCGTCGATCCCTTTCGGAAGCGGCAGCTGCACGATGTAGCCCGTGACATCCGCGCTGCTGTTGAGCTGGGCGATCGCGGCCTCGATGTCGGCTGCCGACGCTTCCTCTGGCAGATCGATGCGCACGGATTCGATGCCGACCTCTGCGCAGTCGCTGTGCTTGCCCGCCACATACGACACCGACCCTGGGTCGGCCCCGACGAGCAGCGTGCCAAGCCCTGGTCGGATGCCCCGCTCATGCAAGGCGTCGACCCGCGCTTTGATCTCCGACTTGATCGCGGCTGCTGTCTCACGGCCGTCGAGCCGAATCGCCGTCATCGGGCGTCGTCCTGGATGCTTGAGGCGAACTCTACGGTTTCGATAGGTTGTCCGCTCGGGCCGAGGCCGGGGTACAACGGGAACGCGCCGGCCAGCGCCTTCACCCGAGTGCGAAGCGCCTGCACGTCGGCTCCGGGATGCAATGCCGCCGCGATGATGTCTGCAACCTCGGTGAACTCGGCATCGCCGAAGCCACGCGTCGCCAACGCCGGGGTGCCGATCCTCAGACCGCTCGTGACCATCGGAGGGCGCGGATCGAACGGCACCGCATTGCGATTGACCGTGATTCCGACCTCGTGCAGAACGTCTTCGGCCTGCTTGCCGTCCATGGGCGAGTTGCGCAGGTCGGCGAGCACCAGATGAACGTCGGTTCCACCTGTGAGCACATCGACGCCCCCGGCGCGCGAATCATCTGCGGTCAATCGGGACGCGAGCAACTGCGCTCCCCTGACCGTGCGTTCTTGCCTGTCCTTGAACTCCGGCGTTGCCGCCAGCTTGAACGCGGTCGCCTTTGCGGCAATCACGTGCATGAGCGGGCCACCTTGCTGGCCGGGGAAGACGTTCGAATTGAGCTTCTTGGCCAGCTGATCGTCGCGGCTGACGATGAAACCGGATCGCGGACCGCCGATGGTCTTATGCACCGTCGAGCTCACGACATCCGCGAACGGAACCGGGTTCGGGTGCAGGCCGGCAGCGACAAGTCCGGCAAAATGCGCCATGTCGACCCACAGCTTTGCTCCGACCTCGTCCGCGATTGCACGGAATGCGGCGAAGTCCAACTGGCGTGGGTATGCCGACCAGCCAGCGATGATGACCTGCGGCTTGTGCTCGAGTGCCTTGTCTCGCACGACGTTCATGTCGACCAGGAATGTCTCGGGGTCGACCCCGTATGCGACGGCGTTGTAAAGCTTGCCAGAGAAGTTGAGCTTCATGCCGTGCGTCAGGTGACCGCCGTGGGCGAGCTCAAGACCCAGGATGGTGTCGCCGGGCGTAGCGATGGCGGAAAGCACCGCAGCGTTGGCCGTCGCCCCAGAGTGGGGCTGAACGTTCGCATACGCAGCGCCGAACAGGCTCTTCGCGCGCTCGATCGCGAGCGTCTCGGCGATGTCGACGAACTCGCATCCGCCGTAGTAGCGACGGCCGGGGTAACCCTCTGCGTACTTGTTCGTGAGCACAGATCCCTGCGACTCCAGAACGGCACGCGGCACGAAGTTCTCGCTCGCGATCATCTCGAGGTAGTCGCGCTGCCTGCCGAGCTCCTGCTCGAGCACGGCGGCGATCTCCGGGTCGACCTCGGCTAGTGGCGCGTTGAACACGCCCATATTGGACACGGCGCTTTTGGATACGTCGCTGTTGGATACATCAGCGACGGTGGATGTGTCAGACATTTCTGGCTCCTCTTATGACAGTGGCGGACTCTTAGTGGTGCTTGTCGGCCCAGGCGTGCGGCCGAATCCGCCGTGGTGTCTTAAGGTGCTCGTCGTCGCTCCCCGATGGTGACCATCTGTAACGGCCCGTTTCATTGAGCCGTTATACGCCAGTTGCGACGCAGACAGCTTAGCATTCAGATAGAGACCAACATCGAGTTGACTGCGACGGTGGGGACCACCGAACGCGCCACTCGATAGATGCAATGAAATGCGCGGCGAAAGGTGCGATGAAAATGGACACCATGATGGCTCTGCGAGCACACACCCGCGGCGGAACGGATGTGCTCGAATATGAGAGAGCCCCCATTCCGTCGCTCGCGTCCGACCAGGTGATGGTGGAGGTGCACGCCGCGGCGATCACGTTCGCCGAACTCACCTGGGAGGAGACGTGGCAGGACGCGGATGGCAACGATCGCACGCCGACGATTCCGGCACACGAGGTCTCGGGCGTGGTGACCGCTGTTGGCGAAGACACGAATCGTCTGAAGGTCGGCGACGAAGTTTACGGTCGCATTACCTTCTCGATCAACGGCGCTGCCGCCGAATACGTCGCGGTCCCTGAAAGCGATCTCGCGTTGCGGCCGCTGTCGGTCGGCCACGTGGAGAGCGCCGCACTGCCGCTTGCTGCGCTGACGGCGTGGCAGGCACTGTTCGATCACGGGAAGCTTCAGCCGGGTGAGCACGTGCTTGTGCTCGGCGGCTCGGGCGGAGTCGGCGTGTACGCGGTGCAACTCGCCAACCTGTTCGGCGCATCCGTGAGCGCGACCGCGCGAGGAAGCGACCTCGACCTTGTGATCAAGCTCGGTGCAGAACTGGCCATCGACTACGCGAACGCCACCGACCAAAACGTTCTCGAACCAGCGGATGTCGTCATCGACACGGTCGGCGGCGCTACGTTCACTCGTGCGCTCGACCTGGTGAAGCCGGGCGGGCGACTCGTCACGATCGTGGCGCCGCCCTCGCCTGAGCAGATCGCTGACCGCGACCTGACAGCATCCTTCTTCGTCGTTGAGGCAAGCCCAGACGATCTCTCCAAAATCGCTGCACTCGTCGACGATGAGAAGATCGCGCCGATCGTGGCAGCCGTATACGATCTCGCCGATGGGAAACGCGCGTTCGAAGAAGGCCCGCAGCTGCACAAGCCAGGCAAAACGGTTCTGCGCGTTCACAGCTGATGTGAACGACGTGTGGCAGTTGCGAGTCCGCTGATCCCGAGCCCAGGTTCGGCCGCAAGCGTGACGGACGATCCCAGGTATTGAGCACCGCCCATCACCGGGGACGCTGCGAGCCACAGCCCGGCGTCGAGGTCTTGCGCTCCGGTTACCCCAAGTGCTGACGCGAGACTCGCAGCGGCCGCGATGCCGACCGTGCTCTCCATCATCGAACCGAACAGCACGCCAACGCCCGCAGCTGCTGCGTCTGCAGCCATCCGCTTTGCCTCGTCAATGCTTCCCGTCTTCGCCAGCTTGATGTTCACGGCGTCCGCAGCCCCCATGCGGATCACCTCGGCGAGATCCCAGTGATCCCACACCGATTCATCCGCCAGGATCGGAGTACTGACCGCTGTGCGCACCGCGGCGAGATCGGCCACGGCCCGCGCAGCCACCGGCTGCTCCACGAATTCGACGCGGATGTCTTCGTCCTCCCACCAGCGAATGGTGTCGATCGCCTGTTCCCGGTCCCAGCCCTGATTGGCGTCAACGCGCAGCGTCACATCCGCGCCGACTGCATCCCGAATCTGACGAAGCAGCACCTTGTCATCCCCTCCTCCCCCACACTTGACCTTGAGGGTGTCGAAACCGTTGTCGCGGTGCTCAAGGGCGAGCGCAACCACGGCCAGCGGGTCCCCGGCCGATAGCGTCATGTCGGTGCGTATCGGATCGGTGCGTATCGGGGCTGACTCCTCGAGCCTGACCGCATTGGGGCGGGGCGCCTCGGCCAGGAATGCGGCGAGCGGGACGCCAGCCACCCGGGCCGCGAGATCGTGCATGGCGCAGTCGACAGCCATCGTGGCGGCCGGATTGCGCACGACAGCGTCTGAGACCGCTCGGGTGATCGCTGAAAGTTCTGCGATGTCCATTCCGATGACGACTTCGGCAAGCGGGCCGTTCACGACGGCGGCAACGCTCTGCGGGCTTTCGCCCGTGACGCGCCAACTGCACGGTGCTTCACCCCACCCGCTGCGGCCGTCAGAGTCTCGCACTTCGACGATCACAGCTTCGTGCGTGAGCGCCGTGCGCCTGGCCGTCACGAATGGGCGCACGAGCGGCACCGAGATGCGGTGCACGACCAGTTCGGTGATCACCGCGCCGGTCATCGTGCCCAGGACCCGCCCAGCACGTCAGCAGCATCCAGCCGATCACCAACACCGAGCAAGGCGGCCGCCACACTCGCGATCACTTCGCGACCATGATCCGGCTGATAGCCACGCGTGCACACGGCCAGGTAGCGCACCGGCGCCTGCCCATCCGGGTCGCCGATGAATGCGACGTCATGCTCGATCCCTGGGACGTCCCCCGATTTCGATCCCCACATCGTGCCGGTCGGAATGACCGTTGCGATCCGCAGCAGTTGCTGTGCAGAGAGCACGCGGCGCATGAAGGCGGTGGATGGCGCGGCCGTGAACTCCCCAGCGACGATGCAGCGCATGATCGTCGCGGCGTCGCGCGCACTGATCTCGTTGGTCAGCCCGCCGCGCGCTGCTGCCACGTCACCGATCTTGCGCTCCATGCGCGTCGATGACGCGCCGCACCTGTGCAGAACGTCCGCAACCGCGGACAAGCCGATGCGATCGACAAGCACATTTGTCGCCTCATTGGAGGAACGGCAAATCATCGCCTCGACGAGCTGCGCGACGCTCATCTGACCGTCTTCTGGCGGGTAGCGGGGATCAGCATCCTGCGGCTCAAGTGCGAAGTCTGTTGCGCCTGCTGCGAATCGCGGGTCGCTTACGAACCGCGCCGGGCACTGCAACGTCTGCTCGAGTTCCAGGCCACCGGCATCCACGGCTCGCATCACGGCCAGCATGACGGCCAGTTTGATGGTCGACGCCGCATAGAAGACGGCTGTCGCATTGCGTTCGGCGATGGGACGCCCGATTTGGTCGTGCAGTGCGTATGCGACCGTTGGTCGCTCTGCACTCACCTGTCGCTGCTGTTCACCGTGCAAAACCGCTCACTTGTTGGTGCCTTGCGACACCGATCCCTGGAGCTGACGCTGGAAGAAGACGTAGACGATGAGCACCGGCACGATCGTGATGATCACCGCCGCGTATAGCGCACCGAAGTCGATCGAGTATCCGGCCTGCGACGCAAAGGTCGCCATACCCTGGGTCAGCACGTAGTTGTTCTGATCCGAGTTCAGCGCGATCGGCAACAGGAACTGGTTCCACAGGCCGAGAAAGTTGAAGATCGCGACGGATGCCATGCCTGGGCGCGCCATCGGAAGCATCACCTGGAAGAAGCTGCGCCACTCGCCTGCGCCGTCGACCTGTGCCGCCTCGTAGATCTCGTCTGGCAGCGTCTGGAAGAACGAATACAGGAAGAACACCGTGAACGGCAGCGCGAACGCCACGTAGGTCAGGATCAGGCCAGGCAGCGTGTTCAGCAGCCCGATGTTCTTCAGGATGGAGAACAACGGGACGATTGCCAGGAACACCGGGAAGGTCAAACCGGCCAACATGAGGTAATAGATCGCTCTTGCGCCGAAGAACTTGAAGCGTGCGAGAACATACGCGCACATCGCACCCAACAGCATCACGATGACAAGCGCGCAGCCGACGACGATGACGGTGTTGAGGAAGAAGCTTCCGATGCCGGCGCCCGTCCATGCATTCACGTAATTGTCGAAGTTCCAGTTGGCGGGGAGCGTGAACGGGGACGCCAAAATCTCTTTTGTCGTCTTGAACGACGAGAGCAGAACCCACACAAGCGGAAGTACGACGATCAGCGTCCACACGGTCAGAAGAACGTGCGAACTGGCACCGACGGCGATGTCGCCTCCGGTGAGGGTGGACTTCGTCGGTGGTTTGATGCCCCGAGCAGGTTTGACCACCAGATTTTGCTGGGTCGCGGTCATCGGCTTCCTCCTGTCGCGCTTCCCTTGGCGATGCGGAACACCGCGAAGACGATCGCTGCGAACAGCAGTGTGACCGCTGCGAGCACGACACCCATCGCGGTCGCGTAACCGAACTGTCCCTTGCGGAACGCCGTGATGAACAATTCCTGGCTCATCACCAGAGTGGTGTTTGCCGGCCCACCTGCGTTCGGGAACAGCGCAGCCATGAAGACGAACGCGTCAAGCGCTGCGATGCCGATGTAGATGTATGCGGTCTGCACGCTGTCGCTGATCAAGGGGATCGTCACCGAGATCGCGGTGCGGAAACGACCGGCACCGTCGAGGCGGGCCGCCTCGTATGTCTCGGCCGGAATGCCTTTGATCGCTGCGACGAACAGCACGGTGTAGAACCCGATGAACGCCCAGATCATCACGAACATCGATGCGGGCAGTGCTGTGGCAACCTTGCCAAGCCACGCGAAGTTCTCGAATTGATCGAACCCGATCCCGGTCAGGAAACCGTTGAGGATGCCTGCAGATGGGTCGTACACCTGCGCCCAGATCAGCCCGATCACGATGGCCGGGATGCAGTAAGGGAAGAATGAAACGGTGCGGTACATGCCCGATCCTGCGATGCCGCGGATCTGCCCCTTGCTCGGGCCGCCGACCGTGACGACTCCAGCGATGATCAGGGCGATGCCGATGGTGACCACCGGCACGACGATGGCGATGATCACGTTGTTCAACAGCGCGTGCATGAACACGTCATCGTTGAAAAGCTTGACGAAGTTGTCGAGCCCCGTGAACGCCATTGTGTTCGAGAATCCGCCCCAGTTCGTCATCGAATAGTAGAGCGCCTGCACGAACGGTGAGATGACGAAGATGAGGAAGATTGCGAGCGGAAGCGCGAGGAACACGGCCATGAAGCTGACCCGGTCGAAGGTCAGCCGTTTCCGGTGGCGCCGGGGAGCCGGCTGACGCCGGCTCCCCGTCACTTTCGCAGTGGTGGTTGTCACTTGACTGTGATCTTCTTGACCGAGGAGTCGTTCGCTACCTTGTCGCTGATCTGCTGCAGACCAGCGGTGAGGCCGGCAGCATCCGTGGCACCGGACAGGAACGAGTTCCACACAACCAGCTGGTCGGTGTTCATGCCGTAGTAGTTCGAGAACTGCCAGTCGAACACGTTGTCGCCAGCGGCATCCAGCATCTTCGTCTGCGACACGAGCGCGGTCGAACCGAACCCGTCGGCAGGCACAAGACCCTTGACGATCGTGGGCGCCAGACGCGTCTTCGAGAAGTTCGTCGCGGCCTCCTTCGACAGCATCGCGCGCAGGATCTCCTTGCCACCGGCAGCGTTCTTGCCCTGCTTCGGCACGATGAACGGCTCGCCGGATGCCGCACGAAGCGCTTCGTACGGCATCTTCGAGCTGGAGCTGACCACCATCTCAGGCGCGCCAGTCATCTTGAAGCCGTCCTTGGTGGCCTTCTTCATCTCGTTTTCGATCCACCCACCAGATGGGTACAGGATTGCCTGCTCATCGTTGCTCCACTTGGCCTGGGCAGCGGTGAACTGGGTGCCTGCACCACCCGGCACGAAGTATCCGAGTTGCACCTGCTTCTCGAGTTCCTTGAAGATCTCCTGGAGCGCTGGCTGTGACCACGCTTTCGGCTTCAGGTTCTCCAGAGCAAGCCGGACCTCGTCGCCACCCTCCTTGATGGCAGAGTCAACGGCCAGCGTCTGGTAGTAGGTTGCCGCTTCCTTGCCCCACACCCACAGGTATTTGCCTGCAGCCTTTGCCTTGGCGCCGAGCTCCGTCGACTCGGCCCAGGTCTTCGGCGCCGTCCAGCCGTTCTGCTCGAACAGGCTTGCCGAATACCACACGCCGTACACGGTCATGACGTAGTTCATCGCGATGAGCTTGCCGTCGAACGTGCCAGGGGACTTGACTCCTGGGTAGATGGTGTCGTCGATCTTCTTGCCCTCGAGGTTGTTCGCGGCATACACATCATCCAACTCGGAGAGCTGGTCGATGATCGTTCCGAACCCGATCTGGTTCGCGCCGGAGTTGTCGATCAAGTCGGGCGGGTTGCCGCCTGCGAAGCGTGGCTGCAACGATTGAGCGATGTTCGTCTGCGGCGAGACCTTCGCTTTGACGCCCTTGATGTTCTTCTCGACGATTTTCGCAGCGAACGTCACATAGTCGTATCCGTACCCGCCGTTGAAGATCACTGCGTCGATGGTCGAGCTTTCCTTCACACCGAACGGGTTCTTCGCCGTCTTCGTGCCGCCGCCTCCGCCGCCGGAGTTGCCTCCTCCTCCGCCTGCACAGGATGCGAGCGCGGCGCCGGCGGGGATCATGACCGCCGTAACGAGCGCTCCACGCAGGAAATCCCGCCGCTGGAGTGGCTTGTCCTTCATATTCATGGTGTCGTGCCTTTCGTTTCGTTCAATGTGACTGCCCTAGTCACTCAACTGATTTGCTGTTTCGTGGGTGTTGCTGTTGGGTGAAAATCATCCATCGGTCATTACGCATCCCGCCTGATCTTGTTTGTGTACTTCGCCTCTAGAGCGAGGTTGTGCTCATCGCCGCCCGGGATGTTCGCCGAGATGTACAACGGCGGCGTCGCGCCGGTGGACGCGATGGAGCGTGCCACGCCGATCGTGAGAATCTGCGCGATGAACGCCGCCGTGATCGATGAGACCGCGCCAACCGGGATGCCGTCGACGAGTTCGATGGTCGCGTCACCGAACGGCGCTTTGTTGTCGATGACGACATCCGCGACGTCGCGCAGGCGTTTGCCGCTCGAGTGCTTCGGCTCCACCTTCATCGTGTGCTCGATGCTCGTCACGGCGATGATCGGGTGTCCGTGCTTTTTCGCCGCGAGGGCAAGACCGACGATCGACCCGTTGACGCCTGAGTTCGACGCGATGACGAAGACGTCGTTCTCACCAGGGGACGTCAACTCGTAGAGCTCGTCAGCAACAGAAGGGTTGCGCTCGAGTGTCGAGCCGCCGAGCGCTTCGACGTCGAGACTGCCGCGTAGTACGACGTCTCGAAGCGCAATCTTGTTGGTCGGGATGAGCCCGCCCGCGCGGCCGGCGATCTCCATGGCGAACGCTTCCGAGTGCCCGGTGCCGAAAGCCTGGATCACTCCACCACGCTGGATCGCCGTTGTCATGAGCGCGATCGCGTCGTCGTACGCTCCGGCTTGAGCATCTGACGACAGCTCGTTCAGTCGCGATAAGACTTCACGGGTGTATGCGCCATCCAGATCGGAGGTTGTCGGCAGTTCGGTCACGGTTGTCATCTAGGCACTCTCTTTGCTTGGCCGAGTCGCACGGCTGGATTTTGACGGGCCGCGTCTGGGGCGACGGTGGGAAGCAACGGCCAGCGAAGACGCCGCGAGACTGGCGGTCGACCGATCGAAGTTGCCCTGCGCGACCAACAGGTACAACAGGTCGAGCACGAGCATTTGGGCGTGCTTGGCCGACAGGTCATCGGGTTGCAAAAACTTTTCGTACACCGAGGTTGTGATCGTGCGGTCGGCACCTTCGCACATCGGAGACGTCGGGTTGTTGCTGATCCCAACGGTCAAAGCGCCGGCACGTCCCGCTTCTCCGAGCATCTGGATGGTCTCTTCGGTGCGGCCGGTGTTCGAGATGCCGATCGCGACAGTGCTCGAGTCCTGAATGGCCGCGCTGGTGAGTCCGGCGTGAACCTCAGACCAGGCGTGAGCGTTGATTCCGATGCGGTATAGCCTGGCCTGCAGCTCTTCGGCGAGCATGGCGCTTCCGCCGACGCCATAGATGTCGACGTGAGCGCTGGTGGCGATCCGCTGAGCTATTTCGGACACCGTAGCGATGTCGATGGCGGATGCAGTCTCCTGCAGGGTGCGGGTGTGCGCGTTGATCAGCGTGCTCAGCACGTCAGCAGCTGGATCGTCCGGCCCGAACGCGCGACCGATGTCTGTCTTCCACGAATCTTGCGCCGTGCTGCGACCAAGGTCGGTCGCGATGCTGACGCGAAACGGAACATAACCCGAGTATCCGATCAGGCGGCAGAAGCGCGTAACGGTCGCTGCCGACGCGCCTGCCTGCTTGGCGAGCTCCCCGATCGAAAGTTTCAGAGGCGCCTGTGGATGCTCGAGCAGGTAGTCGGCGATCTTCGCCATGGCGCCTGACATCTCCGGGCGACCGGACTGGATCCGGTTGGTGACGCCAGGGGCGTGCCCACCGGATGATGCGATTCGGGAAAGCGCCATCGTGGGAATCCGTTTCTCCCTCATTGGAGTGTTTAGAAAATCATTCTTACAGTACAGTGTGCGTCATACTCCCGCGACTCACGAAATGATAACGATGCGCACGATCCTTGCAATTGATGCAGGAGGGACCAGCACGCGCGCCGCCGTCCTGGACGATTCCGGGCGCATCGCCGGCGTTGGCGCTGCCGCGAGCGGCAACCCGACATCCGCAGGAATCGACGCCGCCGTCGGCAATATCGCAACCGCCGCGCGGCGCGCCTTGGATGCGGCAGGTGTGCAGGTGGGCGCTGGCTCTGCTGTCGTGATCGCGCTCGCAGGAGCAAACACGTCCGCGTTCAGGGGACGACTTCACAGTCGTATGAGCACACTCGGATTCGAGGCCGAGCCGATCATCGAATCCGACCTGCTCGCGATGTACTTCTCCGGAACCCATCTGGATGACGGATACGCGCTGATCGCGGGGACAGGCGCGGTCGCCGCACGCGTGGCATCCGGTCGCCTTGAACGCGTCGCGGGAGGTACGGGCTGGCTGCTCGGCGATGCGGGCAGCGGCTTCTGGATCGGTCATCAGGTCGTGCGCGCAGTGGTGGCCGCGCTGGACGGACAAGGGCCGCAAACAGAGCTCACCGCGATGTTATCGAAGGCACTGGATCTGCCGCCTTCGACTGAAGCGCGCGACGGTCGCCCGGTTCTGCTTGATCAACTCATCGCCGAGTTGTACGAGATGCGTCCGGTCGAGATGTCACGGTTCGCGCCGATGGCATTTGCCGCGACAAACGATCCGGTTGCGCGTGGCATCGTCGAGGCGGCCATCACAGAGCTCGTTGACCTGCTCGTGGTCGTGCTCGCCCGACGTCAACGTGGCCCCATCGTTGTCGGCGGCAGTGTGCTGAAGCTGGGCATCTTGGCGCCAGGACGCGATGGCCTTGCAGACGCCTTCCATGAACGGCTCGCGATGCAGATGCGCAACGCGTCAGTTGTCGCGGTGTCGAACGGCGTCGTCGGCGCGTGTGTTCTTGGCCTGAGGCACACAGGCACGGCCGTCGGGTCAGACCTCTTCACGTCGCTTCGAGCGCAGCTGGCCGATGGAGTGCCAGGCGCCGATCCCGGCCGCCTCGATGTGGCCGGAGATTGATAAACCAGCGCGATCGATTATGATTGTTTCTACGGTCGAATGATCAGTATTGATCATTGAGCACCAACTGCCCGCCAAGACCGACGGCTTCTCAGAACGAAGGCTTGCACCGATGACCAATAATGCCGACAGCTCAGCGCCAGCCGCTCAAGCGCAACCCACGGCCGACGCCACCCTCGGCGCTCACATGGAAGAGGAGCTCTCAACGCAACCAGAAACCTGGGCGCGCGCTGCCGCGCTTGTCGACGAGCGCGCGGTGCTGCCTGCATCCGGCTCACGAGTCGCGGTTGTCGGGTGTGGAACGTCCTGGTTCATGGCGCAGTCGTACGCAGCGCTGCGGGAGCGCGGTGGGCACGGGATCACGGATGCTTATGCAGCGTCAGAAGCGTTCCTGGACCGCGACTACGACGCGGTCGTTGCGATCACACGCTCAGGGACGACCACAGAAGTACTCGAGCTGCTCGACGCCGTGCGAGGACGCATCCGCACCGTTGGCATCGTCGGCGACCCGAACACGCCACTCGTGGACCTCGCTGACGACGTGGTGAAACTCTCTTTTTCCGATGAGCAATCGGTGGTTCAAACGCGGTTCGCGACCACCGCTCTCGCGTTCCTGCGCGCGTCGCTTGGCAACAGCATGGATGCCGCCATCGTCGACGCGCACGCCGCGGTGGCTGCCGAATTGCCGGAAGCGCTCGTCTCCGCGAGCCAGTACACATATCTCGGCACGGGCTGGACCATCGGACTGGCTCACGAGGCGGCGCTCAAGATGCGCGAGGCGTCGCAGTCGTGGACGGAGTCGTACCCAGCGAAGGAGTATCGCCACGGGCCACTGGCTATTGCCGCCCCAGGGCGCGTGACCTGGATGTTCGGGCAGGCGCCCGATGGTCTGGCTGGTGAGATCCAGGCCACCGGCGCGCACTTCGAGAACAGTACGCTCGACGGTATGGCCGACCTGATCAGGGCTCAGCGCGTGGCGCTTGAGCGTGCCCGTCGAGCCGGGCTGGACCCCGACACGCCCCGCAACCTCACCCGTTCGGTCATTCTCGACTGATGGCCGCGACACCGGCAAGCGCGAGTACTTCTCCCACCCTCCTTGGACCAGGCGAGGCAGTTCTTGCGTTCGATGTCGGCGGCACGGATATGAAAGCGGGCCTGATCGACGAAACCGGCGCGATACGCGAGGTCGTTCGTGTGCGCACCCCGCTTGTCAAAGACGAACTGCCAGGAAACGTGTCGAGCGCACCCGAGACAGGCGAGGCAGTGCTTGCCGAGGTCGCACGTCTCGCCAAGGAGTTCGCCGACCGGCATCCTGACGTGCTGCCCACGGCGGCCGGTTTGCTTGTGCCTGGACAGGTCGATGATGAGTCGGGTGTCGGTGTGTTCGCCGAGAACCTTGGCTGGCACAACATGCCGTTTCGCGACCGGGCGAGCGCCTTGCTCGATCTGCCTGTCGCGTTCAGCCACGACGTTCGCGGTGCGGGCGAGGCCGAATATCGTCTGGGGGCGGCAGCAGCGTTCAGCGATGTCGTCGTCATGATCGTTGGCACAGGAATCGCGGCGGCCATCTTCATGCGAGGTCAGCTGTACCTCGGCGGCGGGCTCGCGGGCGAAGTCGGGCACTCGCGTGTTGCGGACGGTCCGGGGTGCGCCTGCGGTGGGCGCGGATGCCTTGAAGCCGTCGCTTCCGCCGGCGCGATCGCACGGCGATACACGGCGCTCACCGGCCAGCACGTCGGCGGCGCGAAAGAGGTGCTGGAACGCGCAGCACACGGTGACCGAGACGCAGACGCGATCTGGCAGAGCGCACTCGATGCGCTCGCGCTCGGCATCTCGCACACGGTCGCACTGCTCGCGCCAGAAGCGATCGTCGTCGGCGGCGGCCTCGCAGGAGCGGGTGAGGCACTCTTCGGGCCACTGCGCGAGCGCCTCGACGCCATCCTGACGTTCCATCGGCGCCCCCAGCTGATACCTGCACGTATCGGTGCGGACGCCGGACTGATCGGCGCGGCACTCCGCGCGCGCGATCTCGCACTCCGTGCCGAGAATGAAGCCGGCCGTCCATGATCCTCACTGTGACACCGAACCCAGCCGTCGACATGACGTATCAGCTCGGCTCATTCGATCGTGGCGAGTCCATCCGCGTCGACGCAGCTGCAGTGCGCGCAGGCGGCAAGGGACTCAACGTCGCCAGGGTCGCGCGTCAGACCGGCAGCGAAGTCGTCGTGGTGACGACGGCAGGTGGGGCGACGGGACGCGAACTTGCCGACGACCTTGTGGCATCCGGACTATTACACAGAGTCGTTCCGGTCGCTGCGGCGACGCGGCGCAGCGTTGCCATCGTTGACGCCTCACGCGGTGAGACGACGATCATGAACGAGCGAGGCCACGCGCTTTCGTCAAACGAACGGCAGCGCCTTGCGGCTGCGATTCTGGATGCGATGGCAAGCCAGGAACCCGCGATCAGGTGCGTGGTCGGTGCTGGGAGCCTTCCACCCGACACGCCAGACACCTTCTATGCCGATCTCGTTCGGGATGCACATGACAGGTCCATTCCTGCGATCATCGACGCAGTGGGTCCTGCGCTCCTGCTCGCCGCGAAGGCAGGCGCGGATGTCGTCAAACCGAATCGGTCAGAACTGCAGCACACCACAGGCGAGACCGACCCGCAAGCCGGGGCACGGCGGT
>Ga0164242_10005002_pt1 | contig 14775 bp, 20 predicted proteins | sample OricomgcompostMG_FD_108783 | JGI IMG/M metagenome (GOLD analysis project Ga0164242, IMG submission 108783) | Miracle-Growth compost microbial communities from Emeryville, California, USA - Original compost - Miracle growth compost (MG) ... | reverse complement strand
GGTGTTGTCGACCGTGCCGGGCAGAGCAGGACCTGGTGGGGGATCTTCACTGCAAACTCGGCGTTCATGGACGTCGGCTTGACCCTGACGCCCGACAGCATGAACTCCTTCAACACCGCCGTCTTCCCGTTGATTCTGATGAGCTTCCTTATCATAATCGGGAACACGGGGTTTCCGGTCATGCTCCGCTTCATCATTTGGATCACGTCGCTGCTCGTCCCTCGTGGGACAGGAGTGTACGAAGAGTTGAAGTTCCTCCTCGACCATCCGCGCCGCTGCTTCACCCTGCTCTTCCCCTCCGCCGCTACTTGGTGGCTCTTTTGGCTCCTCGTCATTCTCAACGGTCTTGATCTCATCTTATTCATCATTCTCGATGTAAGCACCCCTGCATCATTTCATCAGTCTTTCCTTATTATCTCTCTCTGTCGCCCTCTCCATATATCCACGAAAGCTAACACCTAGTAGCTGGGTAGTGGGGTTGTCAGCGACCTCCCAGTCGGCATTCGAATCCTCGATGGTCTCTTCCAGGCTACCGCGACAAGAACAGCCGGGTTTTCTTGCATCAGCATCGCCCTCGTGCATCCAGCTGTGCAGACCTCGTACATGATCATGATGTACATCTCCGTCTTCCCGGTCGCCATCTCGGTCAGACGTACAAACGTTTACGAGGAGAATTCGCTAGGTATTTACCACGGCCCCGAGTCGGACGACCAGACCAACGCCAGCGACCTATCTTACGTTGGTGCGCATTTGCGCCGGCAGATCTCCTTCGACTTGTGGTTTATCTTCCTGGGATTCTTCATCCTCACCATCACCGAAGGCCCACGCCTGATGTCAGGGGAAATGTCCATGTTCGCCATCCTATTCGAGATCGTCAGCGCTTACGGCACCGTCGGCCTTAGTTTTGGGTTCACTGGCGGCGACGCCTCGCTCTCCGCGCAGTTCACCGTCGTCGGCAAGCTCGTGATCATCGCCATGCAAATTCGTGGCCGGCACCGTGGCCTCCCATACGGCCTAGACCGGGCCATCCTCCTACCCAGCGAGTCCCTCCATGCCAAGGAGGCAGCAGCCGACGCCGAGTCCAGATTAGCACGCAGGGCATCCCAGTCGTCGATCGCAACCGGCGGCCGGGGAACCAGCCTCCGGCGTGGCCGGAGCAAGAGCATGGATCGGGTCAACAGCAACCTGATCACCCAGTTCCTGCACCCGGGCCCCGCGCCGAACAAGGGGGCGGCATTTGGGCCGATGCGGAGGGTCATGACGGGCCCTCGACCGGAAGACGACGGTCCGCCTGCTTCGAGGCAGACCAATCCGCGACGAGCAGAGACAACATCGTTCGCGGAACCTTCGACGAACGGGGACGGCGTTTGAATTTGACAATAGGGCGAGGCTGTCTGCTATTTAGGACATGGCGCATTGGGCGGAAAGGAGGCATCCATTGTCCTTACAGCATGATAGGTAGACACAGAACTATCTGCCCCCCATATGTTCCCATTCTCTTTCACTTGTTTTCTACCGAGGGGTTTCGGCTTGACGTTCTTAACACCATTTTTGACACATACTTCTGTGGCCATATGGCCATATATAAAGACAAACTCAAGAATTACCAAAGGGGTATATCATGTCTATTATCAGGACATGATGAGCCACCTCTCAACCCTCAAAGTTCAGGCCACGCACCGTAACTTTATGCCTCGTGTAGTAGGCGGAGTCGTCGAACCCGCTATTTTGTCTCAGGACTACGACCACAAGACGATTGGTTTCCTGGATATTACCAAGGCTGCCAGGACTGTGGAGAAGCCTGGTATGCAAGCCTGCAGCAAGGCTGCGAAACCTCACATTCATGGCGGAAACAAGAGACAAGCCCTAGAATATGACCTTGTCAGGATCTTTAATCGACGCGAGATTTATAGATGGCTTTCGAAGACGAATTCGATGACTTCGTCAGTAAAGCATCCAATTTGACGCCTTGGATAATTTTTGGCACATCGAGAGCGGCAACCACGAGATGGGTTGAAGGCGACAACCCTGAAACTAAGAGCGCCACCACCACCAAGGTCAATGTCCTGGAAGACTTGCCCGGACTCGCGAATATCGCCGCGGGCGACGGTCCCGCGCCCCTCCAGAAGTGGTTTTGATTCAATGAACGATGCGGCGAAGGATATTTTCCGCAGATTGGGTAGAGTTCCCGCTCGCATACATATGGTTTCCGGCTGCGTAGGTTCGGGAAAGTCCTGTGCCATGGAGATGATGGCGTTGTTCACTCAGTTTGGTCATCTGCCATATAACGTGAATCTAAAGACGGCGGAGACTTTGTGTGAGCTGGAACTGACAGAATTTGCTCTCCAAACGGGACTATGCTACTGATGGGCCTAGATAACTCCCATGGTTTCTTTGAGATTTTCAACAGCCCTCTCCAAACCCACGATGGCTGCGAGAGGAAGGGGTGATAGTAGGGGGATTGTTAGAGGCGGGGAGGAGAGCCACTCGCGACGGTCGGAGCACGGGGGGACGGTTACAGCAATGGCAGTAGTCTACCGGGAATACCTGAAATAGAAATAATACCTGCGGTCCGTCAAATCGACGCCTTGATCCCATCCTTGCCTAGAACCCCGGCCAAGAACTCCCAGATATACCGATTAACCTCCTCAGCGGCCTCCCAGAGGGCCCAGTGACTAGCATTGACCTCCCTCTTCGCCAACCTATCAAAGAACCGCTCCATCCCCGCCGCCAGGGCCGGCGGCAGCGCCGCGTCCCTCGAAGCGGAGATCAGCAGCGCGGGAGCCGCGACGCGCGAGCGGCCCGCCGCCACGAGCTCCAGCTCCTCGTCGTAGTTGATCCTGCGGGTGCGGTACCAGTTCAGCGGGCCGCGCATCCCCGTGCGCGCGTACTCGGCCGCGTAGTAGTCCAGCTCCTCGCTGCTGAGGAGCGGGCTGGTGGCGCCGGCCATGCGGTCGAGGTTGGAGAGCAGCACGCCCTTGTCGGTCGAGAACATGGCCTCGCCGGAGGGTCCGCGCGCGCCGTACATCCCCGCCAGGAAGGAGCGTAGCTTGTCGCGGCCGACGATGCCGGCCTCGACGTCGGGCCCGGCTAGTTGCAGCTGGTAGCGGAAGTTGGGCAGGCGGGCGACCATCTCCTCCGGGTCGATCCAGGTCGGGTTGGGGGGCATGTAGGGCGTGCAGACGCTGAAGACGGCGCGGACCATGTCCGGGTGCCACAGAGCGAACCTCCAGGCGAGGAAGCCGCCCCAGTCGTGGCCGCCGACAAAGATGCGCTCGGGTTCCCCGTCGGCGGCGCCGCCCCCGGAGGACGGTGACGATGACGTCACCAGACGCGCGAGCTCGGCCACGTCGGCGCAGACGCTGCGGAAGGAGTACGCCGCCAGCTCAGCGGGGGCGTCGGTGCGGCCGTAGCCGGGCAGGTCCGGGACGATGACGCGGAGGCGTCGGGAGAGCAGGGCCGGGACCTGGTAGCGCCAGCCGAGGGAGAGGTCGGGCCAGCCGTGGAGGAGGAGGATGGTGGCGAGGGGCTCGCCGCCGGACGGGTTGCCGAGGAGGTAGTGGTATGTCTTGCCGTTGATCTGCGCGGTGAGGCTCTCGACGCGGGGGTCGTTGGGCCGGAGCTTGTCGGGGGCAATGGCGGGGGTTTGGGACTTGGAGCGAGACTTGGAGGGATGTGGGGGATGGCGGCGGGGTTTGAATCCTCAAATCTGACGATGGTAGACCAAGTTAGCAATTGGCTGGGTTACACATAGTCAGAACGGAATACGATCAACGCTGTGCCGATTGAGAGAACTGAGAGAGGGCAGTGAAAGCAAACGGGGCTGTTATCCCGATTGCGAATGCAGTAACAAAGGGGGAGGGAGGGACGGGCCGAGGCATCTGCGGAGTTGCACCCAAATCCGGTGTTCCACGTGGGTCCACGGGAGTTGTAAGAAGTCTCCGACTCGGGCCCGGGATGAATCCCAAGGCTCCGCCCAACAGTCACACCGACGGGATCACCCCCCACACATATGTGTAGCTGTAAACTCAGTGGGCCGCTGGCTGAAGTATTCGTCTGTGACGCCGCATTTGAGCTCACGGATCCATGTTGCAGTAGGCCACTTCCACCCACTATCAATGAGATGCTTTTCTTTTTTATTTATACCTCTTGACCAGGTAGGTTGAACTTCTTGCTCCGGAACTGGCAACACATCCGCGCTCCAACGTACACTAATATCATATACATTAAATCCGATGCTGGGGCCTGGCTCGCCGCAGGGCCGACCGCGTGAGCCGTCGCCGTTCTCCTAGCTGATCTAGTAAACCCCGTATAACAATACAAAAGCAAGAAGGGAGGACACGGGGGGAAAGGGCGGGGTAGGACAGGGTTAGTTCAATAAATTACCGTGTCCTCCTCGGCCTCGACCAAGACATCCCCAGATTCGTCATGGTCCTTTTCGTGGTGGCTGGGCTTGGATGACTCCAGGGCCCGGGTGTTAGCATCTTCAGGGGGAGCAAGGTCACCAACCGTTGCGCCCACGTCCTGGAGTCGCCTCTCTCTCCGGTCTTTGAGCTCCTGTGCCTCTTTCTCGACCAAGGCTTCAGCATTGAGAATCTGCTCCTTGATTATGCTCTCTTGGGCCTTTGTGAGTTCCCAGGGTCGATAGTACTATAAAACACACGTGTCAGGGCCGTATCACCTAGACGTGTAGGTCACGATTAGCTTACTATTCTAGGTTCGCTCCTCGTTTGAAGATTACGGGCCAAGGCGACCAGGTTGGAAGAGCGAGATTGCTTCTGTAGATTAGTTAGAGGTTAGCAAAGAACCGTAGTAACGCAATAACTGTTAGCTCGGAATATATAACATACCACTTGCTCGTTGAACTTGACCTGCTCAATCTTCCGGATGCTCTTGAGCTGCGCTAGCTTCTCGGATCGGCGCTTGTCGTATTCGACTCTCTGCTGCTGTGCTTTTTCCTGTTGCCGACGCTCAATCTCCAGTCGCTTCTTCTGCTGAGAACTTGCCGTGGTTTGACTTAGTGTGCTGAGCAACCCGCCGAACAGGCGCTGTCCTCTCTTCTTCTCCTCCTGGTTGAATTGCCTTCGGCGGTCCGGTTGGGGGGCGGCGGCTGGCCGTCGGGGCTCCATAGGTGGCTTTGCTGGGGCGTCATCATACTGGAGTTCTTTAGGCGAGATGCCTTCCTTCTCCGCCGGCCGATAAGTGCGGGATTCACGACGATACGGCCTGCCATCCGACGTGCCTTCTGGCTCGTTGTCCAACCCGCTATCAGGCCTATCGTCCGGCTTTTCATCCAGCGTAGCTTGCGCCTTGCTGTCTGGCTCGTTATTGGGCTTATCGTCTGGACTTGTCGCTATTTGATTCGACTCTCCGACTAGGGCAGGTGGACCGTTTTCACGAGCAACGCCATTCTCGTCCAACTTGATCCGTTTTGGGGACGCGTCTTCTCTTTGTTCTCCGGCTTGTTCGTCTGCCGAAGGCGAGGCTTTGCGCTTCTGCGAAGTCTTTTGTTGCTCGGAATCCGAGTTCGAGCCCGTTTGTTTCGGGTCGGATACCATTGCATCTGCAGTTGCAGACGTTGGCCTAGACATCGGGTTAGCCAATAGTACGAAGGCGAAGGCGAGAGGTGGAAGGGGCGCATACTCCTCATCGACTGCCATTGTGACGGAGGGAATCGTTTTGACGGAGGAGCTAAGAATCAATTCAATTTGGCGAGGATTTCGAGCGCCCGACGAGGCTGTCGGTAGGACGAGTGAAACCTAGATGGGTTTACAAACACCTACAATACAAGGCAGGTAGCTACACGTTGGCACAGCGTCGCATGTTCTGGGGAGAGGGAATCTTTGCCGCGATTCGAAAGCGGCACGAGCTTAGGATCTGCATACGCAAGCGAGTTTGTGCAGTAGGAAGGTGCTAACGCTGGTGATCCTAGCACATATCCGCATACTTAGAGCGTATTAGTCAGGGGATAAGTTAACGCGGGACATGCTGCGGGTTGCCTTAACGGTGGGCGAAAACGGCAAGGCTGGCTAATGAAATTCTGGAAACTTCAGTGGCTCGTGGCGAGGCTGAGAAATCCTCGGCTTCCCGCGAACTACTACATAAAATTTCCCGACCTCCAACTCCCTCTCCAGGCGCTGCGTTGAAACTACTAGCAGCTGCGCAACACGTACATCACCGGCTGCCAGACTCTACGGTCCTACTCCACAATGTCTCGCCATCACCCGTAGGTTCCCCCCTCCCGCACTATTTCTTTTCAAAGCGTCCCCCCGCCGGTTCGTCGAGCACAAGCTAATCCAAAAACCCCTTCGCTCAGCGATCTAGTCATGTGCCGGAAGCAAGCCGGAATCGCCATCGGCCGGCTCTGCGACAAATGCGACGGCAAGTGCCCCGTGTGCGACTCCTACGTGCGGCCGACGACGTTGGTCCGGATCTGCGACGAGTGCAGCTTCGGCAACTACCAGAACAAGTGTGTCGTGTGCGGCGGCGAGGGCATCTCGGACGCCTTCTACTGCTTCGAGTGCACGCGCCTCGAGAAGGATAGGGATGGATGTCCCAAGATTATTAATCTGGGTAGTTCAAGAACAGATGTAAGTCTAGGAGACATCCCCCACCCCCCTTTTGCGCGACAATTTGAGACTGACTCTATTTCGTTCGATAGCTATTCTACCAAAAGAAAACGAATCGGAACTACTAGCACAGGAGTTGCCCGGGATTGGGCTCTTTCTCTCTCTATTCTGAGATCATTCTTTAGATGATGATACCTCGAGGTCTGCTGTGTTAGGAGAGTTGATACTGGCGTTCTAATGAGTTGGAAGGGTTGGGATCAAGCGGATGCCCCTGCATATGTACTGTACGATACCATTGGGACTTGATTTTCATGTAGGAATCTATCCATCACTTAAGAGCGATAAGGTCACAAACTGAAATGCAAATGTTGATTGCGTGCTATCCATGCTAGCAACGGCCTCCATGACGCCCGATATGCGTGCACGACATAAATAATACAATTTGGGGATGCCCACGGCCGACCCACGAGTAAAGTGGCGGTTTTAAATATAGCTAACCTTGACACCCATGCCCGCCGTCGCCTTGATCTTGTCCCAGCCCGTCCCCAAGACGCGCGAGATCTTCTCGCGGATGCTCTTGCGGCCGAACATGAGCAGCACGCCCAGGATGAAGGCTAGCGTTCGTATTAAGAAAACAGGATTAGACCGGAGTGACGCGCTCATCTGCTCGATGAGTCCCCGGATGTTAGATAGGGCCGTGACGGCCCTCGTTCCAAAGGAAGGGGGTGTGACGGCTTTGCCTCGCTTGGCTGCCGATGATTGCGGCGGCCTTGACATGCTTGACTGCTTTGGCGAGCGTCGAGGTTTGCTGGATCCGGCAGCGCTCGGCGTCCTGTCGATGCCGTAGTCGACCTCGCTCCCCTCTTGACGTGCCCGCTCCTCCTCCGATCTCCTCCGTTCGCGCTCTTCGTTCTCGGCCCTCAGCTTCCTCGCCTCCTCGATATCACGGCGTAGTTGGTCCTCCTGCCGCTGCTTCTCCTCTTGTTCCCACTTGTCGGCTTCTTGCTGGTCTTCCTGGAGGCTCTGCAGTGCTTGGAGGAAGGCTTCCCTCCTTTCTTCATCTAGCACCGAGCTCATACTGATGAACTCGCGTGCGTAGTCCCACTCATTATTACGAAGGAGAACGTGGAGGGTGTATAGCTCGAGTATCTTAACCCGTGCATTGAGGTCCCGGGGCGTGTCTGCCCCACTGGTTGCCTTTGCCGGAGAGCGGTACCTTGGAGTGTGGCGTGGCGACGGATTTACCGGGAAGCGATCAGAGATATCCAGATTGGGTGTGTTTGCCGCTGCCAGGTAGTTCTCTAGGCGCTTCTGGTTCAGTACTTGGTTGCGCGCATGTGCCAGGAGGAGCGTGGCTCTAGGGTTTTTATGTCAGCTGGTGTCTGGCAAGGTATTATTAGGAGGTGCATAGCAATACTCACAGGTTGATGACAACTTCAGAGTCTACGTTGCCCTCAATTCCATGGTAGCCGTTCCGGACCACCTCCTCCCAGACGTCACCCTCGCGAACCTTGGAGCAGAGAGCCCGCCATTCCTGAGACCCGAAGGTATCCTTTCCCTCGGCCGGGTCCAGTTCCAAAACAGCGTTCAATATGGTCAGATACAGGCTCCATGTCTTAACTCTTGTAGTGCGTGAGGCCCTAGCAACCGGGGCGGGCTCGGCGATGCCATTCGTGTCTTCCGGAGATGGCGGGGTGATCAGAGGCTGGATTGTTGACAAAGCCTCGGGCAGCCGACGCGTCAAAAACAGCGTGGAGGCCTGACGATATGTCTTTGAGACATACGACGAAGAATGCCGCGCCGCTGTTACAGATGAGGACAGAGACGAGATGGAGGCGGAGAGGAGATGGGACGACGAGAGGGCGTCGCTGGCCGTAGGGCTGGTCGCTGTGAAGGAGGCGTGGGGTGCCATTGTTTAGACTGGGCGATCGCGAGGATATATGTTCACTCAGCTAGCGATTAAGGAGGACTGAGGGAGGATCCAGAGAAATGAGGACCGAATTTAAAACATCTTGACGTGGAGGTTTGGGACACATCGGCGTCGTTAGACACGCGCCGTCAAATGCCAGAGCCGGTGGAGCGGCTACACATGCTGAACCTCGATTGACAAAAAACACCACTTGGTTCGGTGATTGCAGTTTTCCTTAGCCTCGGTATTTCGGCCGGCGGGGAGCTGGGTAGACCTGATGACCACGCGGGTTTAATTGTTAGTGGGGTACTGCTAACTCCGTGAGAAGCTCTGCAGTAATCCGAGTACAAGGATATCTTATCCAACCACAGGACCCGCATGTTTTTGTTGTGGGAGTGCGGGGATGAGCTGGTGCACTTCTCCCCCCTGTTCCCAAGCTAACGACTCTGTTTCCTGTTCAAGAACCTCGTCCGTTCCTGCGTCCCCCCAAAGTCCTTAGCCTGCGGGACAGACGCGCCATGTTAGTGGACGGCGCTGCCATCGAATAATCACCGTCTCAATTCATGCATTGACGAAAGGGGGCGGTCATGACCGGACCCAGCTTTGGCCTGAAAAGGGGCGCGACCGAGGCCCTCCTAGAGGGGAGGGAGCGAGACGTGTAGTCGCGGGTTATATCTTGCTTCGACAGAGAGAGCACATGCCAAATGATGCTATCATGTTGGCACGCCCATGCAGGGACCTTGCAGATTATCCCCCGGATCTTCATTAGCATTCCTTGCTGGCGTTAAACGTCCGAAGAAGTGTCGCCTGACTAGCTGTCCAGATTCAACTACTCGATCTTGCCCTTCTCGAAGCTAAGAGACTAAGCTGAGAGATGAGGCCGAGAGTCGATGGACCCGCAATGCTTAAGTTGAGCGTCGGATAAATTATGACGTTGCCGTGGGCTACAGGAACATGATCCCCTTCGACGGCGCCGGATAACCTGCTCGAAGCTTTTGTCGCCGGAACTCAAGACACTGAGAGGCAGTCGTCCTCGATACGACGAGAGACATCAGCAGACGCGTAGGGTTCAGACCTTGCACTTCATCTTGCCTCGGTGTAGTCGAACGTCGTCTGCGAAGCTCCTCGAGATGAAGGAGGTGTCTCGTCTGTCTTATCACTGGCCGTGAACCAAAAGTGGAGCAGTCTCAACCCCAGACTTGCTCCCGCGCCTCTATCATCCCTTCTCATCCTCGCCTCAATGCAGTGATCTCATGTCTAATAACTAACAATTCAAACCGAGCGAGCACAAATGCCTCGAAAATACCTCAAAAATGAGGTAATTCCCGAAGAAAGAAAAGACCTGCGACGTTTTGTATATCCCTGTCCGTCCCTTTTTTCCTCTCGAGTTTGATCGGCGCCGTGTTTCACGAGATCATCGCCAGGGTCTTCGAGAACACAACAATATCCCGGTGAAGCTCCCGGGAATATCAGTCTTGTGTTGGCCTTCGCCCTTCCGGGTATGTTCTCGCTCCTATTTATTTTCGTGGTGCAGGGCTAGATGAGACTCCCCAAGTCAGAGCCGTTGTTCCGATTTCCTACATCGGCCGCCCTGCTTCGGGGGAGGGCTTCGTGCTGTGCCCTCTCGTCGCATACAGGGAGTAGCCCGGAGCTCTGGTGGAACCCAGACCGGCGATGGACTCTTCGAGCTGGGCTCTCAAACCGATGGACGCTCGCCGGGACAACACCCCAATGCAACCTCTCCATGTGCATCTGCCGTGTCCGCAGTTACGCATCAGACCCCAAGCATAGCCTGTGTTGGACCCCCGCGCATGCTCCTCTGAATTTGGATTTCCGAAGCTCTATGCAAGCAATATCGCAGCTCTTGGGTGGTGAATGATAAATCTTAGCTTCAAGACTCGCGGAGAAGTTTGCCCAGGGGCTATGGCCTCGCTATGAATCCTACGACTTACTCGCCCGAGATGGCGATGTAGCACGAGGTTAGCTCGGGGCAGTGTTAGCATAAAGTGTGCTCATGTGCTAGAATTCCGCCTGCCAAGAGCCTTACATTGTCACGTTGATCATCGAAGCTCGACGACGAATCGAGACTCCCAAGCCGGGATCGCGGCACCGAACAAGGCGGGGGAAATCCGGGAATTCCTGTTTCGCCTTGGAGGACTGCGCGAGCTTTCAATACTTCCGCATCAAGCTTCGCTCCCGGCATGCACACACACACAGGCGCACACCGCGCCGCCGGAGCTTTGGTGAGCCATTTGATGGTTAATATTCTTGCATGCGATGCACCCTGAAACCGCGAGAGACAACCACCCCAAAATAAAGCGGCGAGTCCAATTCGTCGCCCGGGTTTTTCGCCTTGGAAGCTCGAGGATGTGATGCACTCTTGTGCCTCCTAATCCGTCTTGTCCACCCGGCCCGGGCGCGTGCAAATATTTACCTCATAGAGGCATTTTTGGTCCCTCTCGGACTTCTCCCATTTGCCTAGTATCATACAGCGGAGATCCATTTTCGAAACATATCGCCAGGATTTGTACCCCTGTTGTCTGAAAGGGCCTCGCCAAACGCTACATCCCACTGTGGTTTCTCGATAGGTCAATTCGTCTCACCAAAGTTGGAGCTCCTCTCAGTGTGACCATTGTAACAGCTGCCAACGGGCTGGATACATGCTGGTTCCAAGTTCGCCCGGCACCAGACTGCGAGTGCTAATGACGACAAAGGGCAGATATGGCAATGAGGGTTGTGAAAGTAAAACGGCAGCAGCAGCAACAATGACAGAAACAGGATCGCAGATTAAGCTCAAAATTATGGAACAGCACTGGCTCCAGCTATAACTAGTAAAATAGTGACAGTATGGCGAGTATGGCGACGGCACTGTTAACTTGGTTCTACCGAAGCATATCTTGTGGCACTGCCAGCCAAGGTACTACCAGCTCTTTGACACCCGGACCCCCTGCTCAAAAACAAACTGTCCACATCCCTGCCCTGGTACATACCTCCTTCCCATCTTCGACAACCGTCGTCTATTCTTCCAGAACGTCACACTTGGGAATAAGTCGGTTGTTTGGTCGGGACCTTGTTTGACCTACTCGGTTGGGGGAGGGGGCCAGGCCCCCCGTTGGTGATCGCTGTCTCCCCTTGCTCGCGTGCCTCGCCCGTTAGCCCTGTGGTTCGTGGTCCCCCCATCTATATAAATACAGATGCTCTCGTCCGCAATGGACAGTTCCAAAGCATCTTCTATCCTTTCCCTCCTTCTCCCCTCCTCTCCTCCTCGTCGTCCTCCCCTTCGTCCCCCTCCTCCTCCTCGTCTTCGTCCCGCTCCCACTCCTCCTCTTCCGCACCATATCCCTCCTGTGAAACAGCCGGACTGTTAAGCTGGTTCAGAATGTCACCCAGCTTTATGAAGGTGAAGGTGTTTGGGAGTCGCCGGTCTTTCCAGCCGCCGGCGCCTCTTAGCCCTGATCCGAATTTCCAGGGAGATATAGAGTCTGGCAGTTTCTTAAATGAACCCCAGAGCTCAGGGGGCACAGCTCGTGATGTCAATATCCACCGCCAAGGCGATAACCCCTACTTGGATGAGTACAGAGCGTAAGTCTAAGTGTACCTCTACACGGAGGCAACGGAAAGAGACGTTGCTGACTCCGCGCAATAGCTTGGTGAGGTACATTGACACTTATCGGGACCCTCGCGCGGATTTGGAGGGGCACGAGGAAGAAGGGATGGTCAGGGAGAAAAGTCCATGGTGGGCGTTCTGGCGTAGCAAAAAGGGCGGTCCCACTGCCTCCGCCAGTGGTTTTGTGACCCCCGATGACTGGCTGTCCACGCAAATCAGAACTGGACTGGATGACTTAGAGGTCGAGCGGAGGAGGAGGTATACTGGGTGGAACGAACTTACCAGTGAGAAGGAGAACATGTTCGTCAAGTTCATCGGCTTCTTCATGGGCCCCATTCTCTACGGTAAATATCGAGGCCCGGTCCCCACGCTTTGGTCTAGTGGCTGACAGTCGAGTGCAGTCATGGAGGCGGCTGCCATACTTGCTTTTGGGCTCCAAGACTTCATGGATGCCGGTATCATCTGCGGTATCCTCCTCCTCAATGCGGTCGTGGGTTGGTAAGCAGTCTCCTGCACTCTCGACCTAATATCACATGTGGCTAAGACTCTGTCCTATGTCTAGGTACCAAGAGAAGCAAGCAGCAGATGTTGTTGCCAAACTAAAAGGAGATATCGCCATGAAAGCTCGCGTCGTTCGAAACGGTACAGAGAAGGAAATCAGAGCCCGCGAGCTTGTACCGGGCGACATTGTAAGAGAGCATCTGCGTGGTAGTTCTCATTTGGTTATTAACATTTAGTGAATAGGTCGTGATAGAAGAAGGCACGGTGGTCCCAGCTGATTCCCGAGTCATTTGCGATTACGACAACCTGGAGGGCTTCTCCCAGTACACCGCCGAGCTCAATGCTCAAGATTTGTCTTCACCCCGCGACGAGAAATTCCAGGAGAGTGAGGATGGCGAAGGCGTACCCCATATCGGCCATCCCATCCTCGCTATCGACCAATCAGCGATGACGGGAGAGTCCCTTGCCGTGGACAAGTACATGACGGACACGCTCTTCTATACGACTGGTTGCAAGCGCGGCAAGGCATACGCAATTGTCACACACGGTGCCCAGGCCTCCTTCGTCGGCAGGACAGCTTCTCTCGTAGAAGGCGCTAAGGATTCCGGTCACTTCAAGGCTATTATGAACAACATTGGAAGCACCCTCCTGATTCTTGTCGTCATCTTCATCCTACTCGCCTGGATCGGCAGTTTCTATCGCCATCTCAATATCGTCCTCCCCACGAACAGCTCCGTCAACTTGCTCCACTACGCTCTCATCCTACTCATCATCGGTGTCCCCGTCGGTCTCCCGGTTGTGACTACAACCACACTAGCCGTCGGCGCTGCTTACCTGGCCAAGGAGAAGGCCATTGTCCAGAAGCTGACTGCCATTGAGTCGCTTGCCGGCGTCGACATCTTATGCTCTGACAAGACTGGTACCCTTACCGCCAACCAACTATCTATACGCGAACCGTTCCTCATGGAAGGCGTGGACATCAACTGGATGATGGCCGTGGCCGCCCTCGCCTCTTCCCATAACATCAAGGCACTTGATCCTATTGATAAGATTACTGTTCTGACTCTCAAGAGATACCCTAAAGCTAAGGAGATGCTCAGCACCGGCTGGAAAACCGAAAGCTTCACCCCCTTCGATCCTGTCAGCAAGCGTATCACTGCTGTCTGCACCCATAACGGCGTCCGCTACACCTGCTGCAAAGGCGCTCCCAAGGCAGTCCTGGAAATCAGTAACTGTACCAAGGAGCAAGCCATGCTCTTCAAGGCCAAGGCCACTGAGTTTGCCCGCCGCGGCTTCCGATCGCTAGCTGTGGCTGTCAAAGAGGGAGACGGCCCGTGGAAGATGCTCGGGATGCTCAGTCTCTTCGACCCTCCTAGGAGCGATACCGCCCAGACCATCGCCGAAGCCCAGGCTCTCGGCCTCTCCGTCAAGATGCTCACGGGCGACGCCATTGCGATCGCAAAGGAGACGTGCCGCATGCTTGCCCTCGGAACCAAGGTCTACAACTCAGACAAGCTCTTGCATAGCGACATGGCTGGTAATGCTATACATGACCTCTGCGAAAGGGCTGATGGGTTCGCTGAAGTCTTCCCAGAGCACAAGTACCAAGTCGTTGAGATGCTGCAGCAGCGTGGACATCTCACGGCCATGACTGGTGACGGCGTCAATGATGCACCGTCGTTGAAGAAATCAGACTGCGGCATTGCCGTTGAGGGGGCCACCGAGGCGGCGCAGGCAGCGGCGGACATTGTGTTCCTTGCTCCTGGTCTTAGCACCATCGTCTCAGCCATCAAGATCTCCCGCCAAATCTTCCAGCGTATGAAGTCCTACATCCAGTACCGTATCGCTCTCTGCCTGCACCTGGAGATTTACCTCGTCACATCCATGATCATTATCAACGAGACCCTCCGCGCCGACCTCATCGTTTTCCTCGCCTTATTCGCCGACCTAGCCACCATCGCAGTCGCGTACGACAACGCGCACTACGAGAAGCGGCCGGTGGAATGGCAATTGCCCAAGATCTGGATCATCAGCATCGTCCTCGGCACGCTGCTCGCAGCCGGGACGTGGATCATCCGTGGCACACTGTTCCTCGACAACGGTGGCATCATCCAGAACCACGGCGGCATCCAGGAGATCCTGTTCCTCGAGATCTCGCTGACGGAGAACTGGCTCATCTTCGTAACTCG
>Ga0164242_10005001_pt1 | contig 14778 bp, 7 predicted proteins | sample OricomgcompostMG_FD_108783 | JGI IMG/M metagenome (GOLD analysis project Ga0164242, IMG submission 108783) | Miracle-Growth compost microbial communities from Emeryville, California, USA - Original compost - Miracle growth compost (MG) ... | reverse complement strand
TGCTGCCCGGGCGCGACATCGCCGCACTCGTCCCGGCCGTGAACACCTGGCTGGAGCGCGGGGCGGCCCCCGAGCAGATCACCCGCGCCCTGACCGCGGGCCTCCCGGCCGGCCTGATCCACCACCCGGGCCGTTTCCTGGCCCACCGCCTCACCGTCCTGCTCCCGCCGCCGCTGCCTCCCGCGACCCCGTCGCCCGAGCGCCCCGCGCCCCTCCGCACCTGCGACGGCTGCGACCGCGCCTTCCGCACCCACGACCCCACCGCCCGCTGCGCCGACTGCCGCAAGCCCGCGAGGACCGGCGCGCAAAGGGCGGCCTGAGTCAGGCACTGGGCAGCGTGGGCCGCCTGACTGCCCGGGGCGTCGAAGAACTGCGACGTCATTTCGGGAAGGCGCGAGGTCAGAGCTGGAGGGCGCGAACCCTCGCGAGGTCGGGGTCTTCCGCTCCGTAGATGCCCTGGGCGTCGTCGTAGTTCTCGCGCAGCAGTTGCCGGGCCTGGTCGTTCTCACCTGCGGCTGCGAGTCGTTCGGCGAGGAGTACGCGGGCTTTGATCGACAGGGGATGGTCATGCCCGAGGAGGCGTTCGCGTCCGTCGACGGCGGTGCGCATCAGGGCGACGGCTTCGTCGTGGGTGCCGCGGAGCATGAGCGCCCAGCTCAGGACGAGCGTGGCGGAGAAGACCAGCGGGTGTTCGGGACCGTGCACGCGCATGCGGGCGGCCAGCGCGACACGGGCTGCTTCTTCTGCCTCCTGAGGGCTTCCGGCGTGGAGCAGACCGTAGGCGTAGTTGCTGTACGCGATGACCGTGACCGGGTGGTCGGGGCCGAGATGGTGTTCGCACGCGGCAACGGTGGCCGGGGCGTCCCGGGCGAACTCCTCTTTGCGGCCCACGTCGACGAGGAATTCCAGGATCAGGGCGCGGCTGCGCAGGGTCTCCGGGTGCTCGTTGCCGAGGGCCCGCCGTTGCCCGTCGATCGCTTCGCGCAGCCAGGTGAGGCTTTCGTCGTGCCTACCGAGAAGGTAGAGCGGTTGGCTGAGGACTGCCGCGGTCTGCAGAGTGTCCGGATGGTCGTTGCCGAGGGTCTGGGCGCGCTGCCCGTGGACCTGGCGCAGCAGCTGTTCGGCCTCGGCGAGTCGACCCAGGCGGCGCAGCAGGTCCCCGTGTTCGTGGCGGGCGCTGAGCGTGACAGGGTGCCCGGGGCCCCGGAACTCCTCCGAGGTGGACGCTGCCCGCGCCGCCAGGGCGAGGGCTGCGGTGTAGTCGCCCGCCTCGCGGATGAGCTGAGCGGCTCTCAGGGCCAACTCCACCAGCGGGGCGACCGTGGCGGCTTCCGTCCGGCCGAGCAGCGCGGTGATATGCGGTGCCAGGAAGCGGAGTTGTGCCGACGCGGCGCCGGGAACGGCTGCCTCGGGCAGGGCAGCCATCAGAAGGTCCGCGGCTGCCCGCAGGCAGATGGTCCGCTGCTCCGCCGGGATGCCGCTGTGGACGCTGTCGAGGAGCAGTCCGTGGACCTGGACGCAGCGTATGGCCTCGCCGTCGGCGCCGCCGGCGGGCTGCCGGAGGGTTGCCAGAGAATGGTCGAGCAGGGCGCGCAGGGCGGTTTCCAGCTGGTTGCCGCGCAGAGGCGGGTCTAGGGCGTCCACGGCAGTGGTCGCCACAGCGCCGCGTGCGAGCACCGTCAAGGGCAGCGGGTCCGGGCTGAAGCAGGACAGCAGGCGCAGCAGACTCGTGGCCTCCGGGATGCCCTGGGCGGTCAGGGCGTCCAGGGTGATCTGCCACGTGCGGGAGACCAGACGGCGCGAGTCCTCCGAAGGGGAGTCGGCACCCTGGTCGATCAAGCCGGTGGGGTCTTCCTGCAAGTGCTCGTGGTAGTCGCTCATCGTCCACGATTCGAGGAGTTGGCGGGACAGGTAGGAGCCGGCGAGGTTGAGGGCCAGGGGAAGGCAGCCGAGGCGGCGGGCAACAGCCTGGGCCTCATGGAGGCTGCCCGCGTCGGGTGCCAGATCGCACAGTACCTGCGCGGCGTCCTCGACGGGCAGGACATCCAGGCGGTGCAGGGTGGCGCCACGCCACAGCGAGGCGCCGGCCCGCCGGGTGGTGACCAGGACGGTACCCCGGGCGCTGGCACGCAACCACCCGCCCTCGGCCAGCAGCAGAGGGTCGTCGGCGTTGTCGACGACCAGAAGCCAGGGTTGCCGGGAACGGTCGAGGTAGTGCCAGACCAGGTCGGCCGCGGCTCGCTGCCCGTTGTACGCGGCGACCAGCTCGCCCTGGTCGGCTCCGCGATCGGCGGCGACGGCCAGCATCGCCGCGCGCAACGTCATCCGGTCGGAAGCGGTGACCCACAGGCCCACCATGTCCTGTCGCACTGCCTCGTGGAACACCCAGTGCGCCAGGGAGGTCTTGCCGCAGCCGCCCATGCCGTGGATGACGTGAATGCCGCCGCCCTGAGCCAGGGCTGCGATCAGGGCTGCTCGCAGGTCGCCGCGGTCTCGCAGGATGCGGGGCGGGCGTTCGGCCATGGCGGTGCGGACCGAGTCGGGGGCCGGCCAAGGAACAGCTCCTGCGCGTTCCCTGCCTTCTCCGGCGGCCGCGGCCTGGTAGTGGTGGTGGTTCTCGGTGATCAGCTGGTCCCCGGCAGCCTGGTACACCCTGCCCCGGCCCAACGCCCGGCCACGCAGGGAGCGTTCGCCTGCTGGGGGTTCCGCAGTGCCGTCCCGCGTCACGTCTCGGCGATGTGCTGGTCGCGACCGGCCTGATAGACACGGCCATGCCCGGAGGCCCGGGCTCTCATCCGGATCGACGACGCCTGCGCGGAGGAGCCCGCGGCAGAAGGGCTGACCTCGTCCAGAAGCCGCCGTAGGTCATCTGCGGCCGACGGATCCGCTGCCATCAAGCGCCGCAGACGCCCCTGCCATTCGCCGCGCAGTTCTTCTTCGGCCTGGAGGTCCTCGGCAGCCCGGGCCGCCAACACGTCCACGCGGGTCGCCTCCAGCTCGCCGCCGATGGCGTCCGCGCGCTCCGGGCAGGTCCGGCGCCACAGTTCGACCACGCCGTCCCTCAGGCGCTGCCACGCGTCGGTGGCCATCAGCGTGACGACCGTGGTGCCGGCCGAGCCCGCCAGCGCGGCAATCTCCGGATCCACGTCCTCCCCCGTCCCCTGACGCGACACGCCCCCCCGTGGCACGACCAGCGACATGAATACCCAACGGGGCGGACGACGATGCCTGGCCATCGGCCAACCGCGCAGGACGGCTCAGAATCAACCGCGTTCCCTTGTACACCTGTCCGCCGGCCTGCTCGGATGTCAAGCTCTTCACATCCAGAGTTCACCTCGTCCCACCGACTCGGAGGAACCAGTGACTCACGTGGACTTCCGAACCGCTCGCTGGCGCAAGAGCAACGTCAGCGGGGAGACAGGATGCGTCGAAGTGGCTCTCGGGCTGCCCATGGTCGGTGTCCGCGACACCAAGGACAACGGTTCCGGTCCCGTCCTCGTCTTCACCCCCGCGGCGTGGACATCGTTCCTCGACGGCCTGGTCATGGGCGATTTCACGTCAGATCGGCCCTCCAACTGAGCACCGAACAGGACGAGCGAACGCCGCAGTCGGCGCAGCGACCCGCCACCGCCCGGATCGTCGCGCTGCTGGCCGCCACCGGCGTCTCCGTGACCGGCGACGGCGCTTTCCTGGCCGCGGCCCCGCTGCTGGCCGCCTCGCTCACGCGCGACCCGCTGGCCGTCTCCACCGTCACGGCTGCCTTCTACCTTCCGTGGCTCCTCGTCGGACTACCCGCCGGGGCGCTGGTCGACCGGTGGCCGCGCCGCCTCGTCATGATCACAGCGGACCTGCTGCGCGCCGGCGTTCTGACCGCGCTGGCCGTCCTCATGGCGACCGGGCACGCCGCTCTCGCCCCTCTGGTGGGGGCGATCCTGATCGTCGGCATCGCCCAGTGCTTCTTCGACGCCTCTTCCCAGTCCGTGATCCCCGTCCTCGTCGGGCGCGACAAGGAGACCCTGACCAGGACGAACGGCCGCTACTGGGCCATCGACACCGTGGGCCGCTCCCTCGCGGGACCGCCCATCGGCTCAGCGGCGTTCGCCCTCAGCCGGATGCTGCCCTTCGCGGGAGACGCGGCCTCTTTCGTCATGTCCGCGGCGTGCATCAGCCGGCTCCCCGCCATGCCCGCCCCCGGCGGCAACCTCCCTCTCGTCGCGGCCGTCCGCGCCGGCCTCAGCCATCTGCGCCGGACGCCGGAGCTGCGCATGCTGGCCACCGGGATGGCGCTGTACAACTTCGCCTACAACGTCTCCATGGCCACGTTCGTCCTGTACGCGACGAGCGTCCTCCATGTCGCCGACGCCGGATACGGACTCCTGCTCGCCGTCGCCGCCGTGGGCGGCATCCTCACCGGCTGGCGCGCCGCTCCCCTGACACGCCGCCTCAGCTACCGCCGGATGATGGCCATCGCCTGCTGTCTACAGGGTCTGGCCTGGGCGGGCATCGCCGCGATTCCCGACGCCTTCGCCACGGGAGCCTTCCTCGCCCTGATCGGCGCGGCCTCCACGCTCGTCAGCGTCGCGGCGAGCTCCGCCCGCCCGGCCCTCACCCCTGACAACCTCCTCGGCCGGGTCACCTCCGCCTTCCGCCTCTTCGGAGTCGGTGCCGCCGGACTCGGTGCCCTCACCGGTGGCCTCGTCGCGGGAGAATCCACGCTGCGGATTCCGCTGTGGGTCGCCGCCGCCCTCCTGGCTGTCACCGGAGGCTTCCTACGGCCGTGGGCACGCCGCCCGACCTGACCTTGCCGGGCAAGGACGTCCGGGCGCGCGAGGTCCCGCGACGCGGCAGGCGACCGTGCCCGGGCTCTCGCGGAGGCTCCCCGTCCCGGTGGGGTCCGCAATCGGACATATTCCGGCCGGGACCGGGGCGGAAGCTGGCAAGATGAGGGGGCGTGCGCGCACCTCGTGGGCGCAGCCAGTACGCCGTACCCGGAGAACGCGAGCCGCCGATGCCTTCCAGCGAACTCTTCCTGCGCGATGTGATCGACATCAAGGAAGACGTCCACGCCGGCGATTTCAAGATCGAGTTGTCCGGGGGCTTCAGCGAGACCGACGCGCGGGTGGCGGAGTACGTCGTCACCGACCAGCTCCAGGGCGCGTTCCGGCAGGCGCTGCGGCTGGTCGCCGCGGCGGTCCGCACCGGCACCTCGCACGCCGCCTACCTGCACGGTTCCTTCGGCGCGGGCAAGAGCCACTTCCTGACCGTGCTGCACGCGATCCTCGACAACGCTCCCGCGGCACGGCGCAAGCCGCGGCTCCAGGAGATCATCGCGCAGCACGACGACTGGCTGCGCCGGTCGCGGTTCCTGATGGTGCCCTACCACCTCATCGGTGCCGCCGACCTGGACTCGGCGCTCCTCGGGGGCTACGTCGCCACGGTCCGCAAGCTGCACCCGGACCAGCCGACGCCCGCGGTGTACCGGGCCGACGCGGTGCTGGAGATGGCCCGCACCACCCGCGCGGGGTTCGCGGACGACGCCAGGTTCGCGCAGTGGCTCGGCAGCGGCGCGGTCGCCGTGGGACCCGGCGGGGCGGTGGACGCCGCCGGCCCGCTCGGCGGGCTCGACGACGAGGACGACCTGGACATCAGCGGCCTGGACACCGCGGGGGCGAGGCCCTCCGGCGGCTGGACCACCGCCGACCTGGACCGCGCCTTCGGCGCGCCCGCGGGCGACCCCGACCGCGAGGCACTGGTCTCCGCGCTGCTGTCCGGGCCCATGGCCGCCTACGCGACGGGGGTCCGCGGCGACAAGGACGCCTTCGTGCCGCTGGAGAACGGTCTGTCGGTGATCTCCCGGCACGCCAAGGCCCTCGGCTACGACGGCATCGTCCTCTTCCTGGACGAACTGATCCTCTGGCTCCAGGCGCACATGGGCGAGCAGGACTTCGTCCGCGACCAGGTGCAGAAGCTGGTCAAACTGATCGAGTCGGGGGACAGCGACCGCGCGGTGCCGGTCGTGTCCTTCATCTCCCGCCAGCGCGACCTGTCCCAGCTCATCGGGTCCGACGTGGCCGGAGCCGAGGTGCAGAACCTGGAGCAGCAGGTCGAGTACCTCGCCGGCCGTATCGATGTGGTGGACCTGGAGGACAGCAACCTCATCGAGATCATCAAGCACCGGGTACTCGCGCCCAAGGCCGGCATGGAGGCGGCGCGCGAGGCGGCCTTCGCGGCCGTCGAGTCCTCGAAGGACGAGGTACGGCAGATCCTGCTGGACTCCAGCGGCCGCACCGAGGCCACCTGGGACGACTTCCGCGACGTCTACCCGCTCTCCCCCGCCTTCCTGAACGTCCTGGTCGAGCTCTCCGGCGCCCTCCAGCGCGAACGCACCGGCCTCAAGCTCGTCGAGGAGACCCTGCGCCGACGCCGTGACGACCTGAGGCTGGGCGAGCTGGTGCCGCTCGGCGACCTGTGGGACGTCATCATGGACGGCACCGGCGAGGCGTTCACCGCCCGGCTGCGCAAGGAGGCCGAGACCGCCAAGCGCTTCCACAACAGGGTGCGGGCCCACCTGGAGGCGAAGTACGGCTCGCCCGAGAGCCCGCTCTTCCAGGCCGACGACCGCCTGGTGAAGACGCTGCTCCTGGCGGCGCTCGCGCCCAACGTACCCGCCCTGGCGCGGCTCACCGGCGAGCGGCTGGCCGCGCTCAACCACGGCTCGATCAAGGTGCGGCTCGGCTCGGCCGGCTCGGTGGCGGTCAAGCGGCTCAAGGAACTCCAGGGCGAGTTCGGCGAGCTGCGCAGCGAGGGCAGCGCGGACCCGGTCTTCCACCTGCACCTGTCCGATCTCGACATCGAGCCGCTGCTCGACGAGGTGAGCAGCGAGGACAACGCGGGCAAGCGCCGGCAGTGGATCAAGGACCAGCTGTGGACGGCGCTGGGCGTCCAGGACGCGCAGGCGTTCGTCAGCCAGCGGGAGATCGTCTGGCGCGGGACGAAACGCACCGCCGAGTTCGTCTTCGGCAACGTCTCCGATCCGCATCTGCCGGACGCGCAGTTCGTGCCGGAGACGGCCGGCAACATCCGCTTCGTCCTGGACTACCCGTTCGACAGCGGCAACGGGTTCCCCAGCGACGACGTGAACCGGGTCGAACGCCTCAAGCAGGAGGGGAAGTACGCCCCCACCATCGTCTGGCTGCCGCACTTCTTCTCAGAGCAGAAGGCGAACCAGCTGGGCCGCCTGCTGAAGATCAACTACTTGCTGGAACGGGACCGGCTCACCGACCACACGGCGACCAAGTCCGCCGACGAGCGGGTCCAGATCCGGCACCAGCTCAAGGCCCAGAGCGAGAACCTCACGTCCCAACTGACCGCGGTGCTCCAGCAGTTGTACGGCCTCAACAAGCCGGACCCCGGCAACGTCGGGGTGGAGGTCACCGACAACCAGCACCTGTGGTCGCTGGAGCCGGCGTTCCCCCGGCCCAGGCCCCAGGCGGGGCTGGGCTTCGAGCAGAACCTGCTCGCGCTCGCGGACGGCATGTTCGCCGCGCTCCACCCCAAGCACCCCGACTTCGACCCGCAGTTGAGCCGCAAGCCGATCACCCTGCGGGAACTCAAGACCGCCCTGGAGTGGATCGGCGCGGCGATGAAGGACGGCTCACGGCGCGCCGTCGTCGACCGACACCACCTCGCCGTGGTCAAGAAGATCGTGCAGCCGCTGGGCCTCGGCGAGGTCCACGACGGCCCGCTGAACCTGCTCAACGACTGGCGGCTGCGCATCAACCAGAAAGCGTCCGAGGCGCGGGCGGGGACCGAACTGCCGGTGGAGGACATCCGGCGCTGGATCGCCGAGCTCGGCTGGACCGGCCTCGACAGGAACGTCACCAATCTGATCATCGCCACCTACGCGCTTCTCGACGACCGCACCTGGGTGTGGCAGACCACTCCCGTGCCGGCACCCGAACTGGAAAGCATCGGCCCCGGCTTCGGACTGCGCGAGGTGGAGCTGCCCAGCGAGGAGGAGTTCGCCGCAGCCCGCGTCCGGGCGGCGACCGTCTTCGGAGTCCCCACGCAGCCCGCGTACTTCGCCCGCAACGTCGCCGCGTTGGAGACGGGCGTGCGCCGGGAGGCCGACGCCTACCGGCAGGCGGTGGGCGGAGTCCGGCGTTCCCTGGAGAAGCACGGCGAGGAGCTGGGAATCCCGGACGCCCAGGCGGACCGGACGCGTTCGATGCGGGCGGCCGCGGACCTGCTGGACCGGCTGTCCCGTGCCAAGGACGCGACGAGTCTGGTCCGCGAGCTGGCCGGGGCCTCCTACGACGTCACGGACCACGAACTCGCCGGTGCCATCAAGCAGGCCCCCGAGGTGCTGGAGGCGCTCGACGCCACCAACTGGGCGCTGCTGCGGAGCGTCCGCGGCTTCGTCGGGCGGGAGGACGGGGTCGGTGACAAGGCCGAGCGGCTCGTCGAGACGCTCCGCGAGGCCGCCGCCGACCACGAGCAGGTCAGGTCGCTGGTGCCCGTGCTCAGCCGGCTCCAGGACCAGTGCGTCGCGCTGGTGACGGAAGCGGCGCGCCTGACGCAGGTGGCACAACCCGTCGCCCCCCGAGGGCCCGAGCCCGTCGCCCCGGTTCCCGGCCCGGGCGACGTCAGCCTGACCGAGCACGGCTCGCCCTCGGTGCCGTCGCAGGCCGCCGCCCAGCAACCAGCCCCGCAACCCGCCCCGCACCAAGCGCCCGTCGCAGCGCCCGCCACGGGCCGCTTCATCGGCGTAGGGACCGTCGGCCTTTCCCACGTGGTCGACACGGAGCAACCGTCGTCGCTGGAAACCCGCCTGGCGGCCGCCATCGCCGACGTGCAGAAGGAGATCCGGGCCTTCGCGGCCGAACACCCCGGCGTGCCGCTGGAGATCGTCTGGCGGCCGATCGCCGAGGCGGCCGCTCCCCCCTCGCCCGACGGTGCTCCGGCCCCCGAGCCCGCCGACCCGGACCGGCGCTCATGACGGCCCCGCCGCCGCCACGCGTCAACCGGCTCATCATCGAGGCACTGCTGGACGCGCACGCCCAGAAGCTCGTCACGCGACGGCTGGTGCTCGTACGCGGCCTGTACCCGGAGCACGCGCCGGCGGCCTTCGCGGCCAAGGTCGGCAACGAGACCCGACGGGTCCACGTGAGCCAGCAGAATTCCGTGCTCGGCATCGTGGACGCCTGGCGGCAACACCGTACGGACGCGTCACGCGAGGACGACGTGCTGGTGATCACCACCGACGTCGCCGACCGGCAACTGGGCTGGGACGTGAAGGGCCACGCGGTCCGCCAGCACACGCTCGCCGTGGAGAACGCCGAGATCGTCAAGCAGCGCTTCGGCGTGAAGGATCTCGACCCGCGGCTGTACCGCGAGACCTGGCTCCTCGAAGCCCTCCTGGACGCCGAACCGGCCGGCGGCTGGCCGCGTCCGGGCACGCTGCTGACCCGGGACACCGCCATGCGGTCCCTCCTCGTCGCGCGGCTGGGACTCGGCTTCCCCGAGACACCCGGCACCGGGACGACGATCGACGCCGACACGCTTCTGGGCTGGTCGCTGACCCCCGCCGGACCCGGCCGGTTCACCGACCTCCCCGCCCGTGAGAGGAAGGAACTCTCCGACTGGCTCAGCGAGACCACGGGACCGGCCGTCGGCGTCCTGATGTCACTCGTCGAGTCGGGACACGGCCACGACGCCATGGCGCGCGGGCTGCTCGGAGCGGCGCTGGCCGACCCGGAGACCGGACCCGACACCGTGCTCGCGGTCGGCGGGCTGTTCGGGCAGGCCCGGCGGGACGCGATCCTGGCGTTCGCCCACACCGTCGCGGGCACCCTCACCCGCTGGATCGGGGAGGCACGCCACAGCGAGCGGGCGCACCGACGGGTCCTCGACGTCATCGATCGCGCCGACCAGCTGGCCGACGGCGCCGGGCTCACCCAGACCCTGCGGGCCGGCCACTTCCTGCGATCCAGCTTCGTGGCCCAGACGCACCACTTCGTCGACGCGCTGGGACAGTCGCCCGGCACCGCGGAAGCGGCTCTGGCCGAACTGCGCACGCACGCTCTGGCCGCGCTCGCCCCCGAACGCCTCGCCCTGGCCGACATGGCGGTGCGGATCGCCCGATGGCTGAAGACACCCCCTGCCGACGTCCCCTCGGTCGCCCAAGGGGTTCGCACCCACCTGGCCGTCTGGGGCTGGGTCGACCGGGCGCTCAACGCACTGTGGGCAGGCGATCCGGACGGCGATCCGGTGGTGGACCGCGCCTACCGGCAGCTGTACGCGGCAGCGCGGGCCCGACGCGACGCCCTGGACGAGCAGTTCGCCGCACGGCTCGTCCCCTGGGCCCGCACCGCCGACGCGCACCACACCGGCGGCTGCCTCCTGGTGGAGAACGTCCTCACCGAGGTGGCGCTGCCGCTGCTGCTGCCCGGCACGGCACCCCTGCTCGTCCTGCTGGACGGCATGAGCAGCGCCGCCGCCGTACAGATCGGCGAGGAGGCCGAACGCGACGGCTGGATCGAGGCCGTGCCGCGGTCGGCCGCGGCGCCGGCGGACGGCGTGCAGCGGCTCGCAGCCGTGTCGATGCTGCCGTCCGTCACCCGCGTCAGCCGTACGTCCCTGTTCACCGCGGCGGCGGCCAAGGGAGGGCAGCACGAGGAGACCGCCGGGTTCACCGCGTACTGGAAGCGCCACCACCGCACCGCCCATCTGTTCCACAAGGCCGCCATAGCGGGCGTCTCGGGACAGCGACTCACCGACGAACTGGCCGCCGCGCTCGCGTCGGACGCCGTCGTCGGCGTCGTGCTCAACACCATCGACGACGCGCTCGACCACGGCCAGCAGGGGGAGCGCACCCAGTGGCGGATCGGCGACATCACCTTCCTGCGCGAACTGCTGGCCGGTGCCCGCTCCTACGGCAGACCCGTCCTGCTCGTCGCCGACCACGGCCACGTCCTGGACCGCGGCACGCCGGCGCCCGCACGGCCGGCCGGCGCGGAGTCCGCCCGATGGCGCACGGGTGCCGCCGACGCCGGCGAGGTGGAACTCACCGGTCCCCGCGTCCTGGAAGGCGCAGGCACCATCGTGGCGCCGTGGCGCGAGGACATCCGCTACACACCCCGCAAGTCCGGGTACCACGGAGGCGCCTCGCTCGCCGAGATGACGGTGCCGCTCCTGGTCCTGCTTCCGGAACCCGACCTTCTGCCCAGCGGATGGCAGATCCTCCCGCGGGAGCAGACGATCCCCCCGTGGTGGTCGGAACGCCCTGCCGGGTCCTTCGACACCCCCGCGGCTCCCCCCGCCGCCGAGGCGGAACACCCCGCCGGCGCGGCCCCGCGCCGCCGCGGACGCAAGGACGAACAACCGGCGCGCGAAGGGCTTTTCGCGGAGTCCGACCTGCCGACCGGCCGGCACGCCGCGGCCGCGGCCGCCGACGAACCCGGCACCCTCGGCGCGCGGGTCGTCGCGAGCGAGGTCTTCGCCGCCCAGCGGATCTTCGTCCGCAAGGGACCGGCGGCTCAGGAGGTGGCCGCCGTCATCGACGCGCTGGCGGACGCCGGGGAGACCATGTCGCCCGCGGCCCTGGCCACCGCCATCGGCGCCGGCAGCCGCGTCAAACGCAACATGGACGGCTTCGTCGCCACGCTCCAGCGGCTCCTGAACGTGGAGGGCTACCCCGTGCTGACCCTCGCCGACTCAGGGCGCACGGTACGCATCGACGTGCGGCTGCTGCGCACCCAGTTCCAGTTGGAAGGAGACCGCTCGTGACGGCCACTCCGCCACCGGTGAGCGCGGCGCGGCGCCGCGAGGTCGTGGACGCCCTGCGTCGCGGCACGGTCCCGCAGAGCGGGCTCGATCTCTTCGCCGTCGGACTCGAACGCTTCCAGCAGGCGCTCGACGACGACATCGCCACCGTCGCCCACGGGGGCGCCGCCTTCCACGCGGTGCGCGGCGAGTACGGCTCGGGCAAGACGTTCTTCGCCCGCTGGCTCGCCGAGCGGGCCAAACGCGCCGGCCTCGCCACCGCCGAGGTGCAGATCTCCGAGACCGAGACACCGCTGCACCGCCTGGAGACGGTCTACCGGCGTCTCACCGAACGGCTGACGACGGCCACCCACCAGCCCAGCGCGCTCCGCGCCGTGGTCGACTCCTGGTTCTACGCCCTGGAAGAAGAAGTCCTCGACGCGGGAGAAGTGGACGAGGACGACGCCACCGCGCTGAGTACCGCGGTGGACGCCCTGATGGAGCAGCGCCTCGCCGCCGTGGCCCGCACCACGCCGGCGTTCTCCGCCGCGCTGCGGGGCTACCGGCACGCGGTCGCGTCAGGCGACGGCGCGACCGCGGAGGCACTGATCGCCTGGCTGGGCGGACAGAAGTCCGTGGCCGCCGCGGCCCGTCGTGCCGCCGGCGTACGCGGCGACCTCGACCACTTCGCCGCGCTGGGCTTCCTCCAAGGCCTCCTCACGGTGCTGCGCGACTGCGGGCACCCCGGTCTGCTCCTGGTGCTGGACGAGATCGAGACCCTGCAACGGGTCCGCGGCGACGTCCGCGAGAAGGGGCTCAACGCCCTGCGGCAACTGCTGGACGAGATCGACGCCGGACGGTTCCCCGGCCTGTTCCTCGTCATCACCGGCACCCCCGCCTTCTACGACGGCCGGCAGGGCGCCCAACGGCTGCCGCCGCTGGCCCAGCGGCTCGCCACCGACTTCGGCACCGACGCCCGCTTCGACTCGCCCAGGGCGGTCCAACTCAGGCTCACCGGCTTCGACCTGCCGCGGCTCGGGGAACTCGGCCGGAACGTACGGGAGTTGTATGCCGCGACGGCCAGGAACCCGCAGCGGGTGGCCGAACGCGTCGACGACGCCTACGTCAGCGAACTGGCGACGGCCGTGACCGGCGGGCTGGGCGGGAACGTGGGCGTCGCCCCGCGGCTCTTCCTGCGCAAGCTCGTCGCCGACGTGCTGGACCGCGTCGACGAGTTCGACGACTTCGACCCGCGGCGGCACTACGCCCTCACCGTGTCCGCGGCGGAACTCAACGACGTCGAACGCAACGCCGCGGTGGGCGCCGCGGACGCCGACGCCGTGGCCTTGGACCTGGACCCGTCGTGACCGGCGCATCCACCGCCACCGGATCCGACGCGCTCGACCCGGTGGTCGTGCACCACATCGTCAACACGTTGGGCTGGCCGAAGCTGCGGCCCCTCCAGGAGGAAGCGGTCGCCCCTCTGCTGGCCGGGGAGGACGCCGTCCTGCTCGCCCCCACCGCCGGCGGCAAGACCGAGGCGGCGACGTTCCCGCTCCTGTCCGCCATGGCGGCGCAGCGATGGAGCGGCACCTCGGTGCTCTACGTGTGCCCGTTGAAGGCCCTCCTCAACAACCTGCTGCCCCGCCTCCAGGCCTACACAGGATGGCTGGGCCGCACCGCGGCCCTGTGGCACGGCGACGTCAACGCCACCGGCCGCGGAAAGATCCTCACCAGCCGCCCCGACGTGCTGCTCACCACGCCCGAGTCGATCGAGGCGATGCTCGTGAGCGCCAACGTCGACCACCGGGCTTTCTTCAGCGGCCTGCGCGCGATCGTCGTCGACGAGGTGCACGCCTTCGCCGGGGACGATCGCGGGTGGCATCTGCTGGCCGTCCTGGAACGGTTGCAGCGGGTCGTCGGTCACCCCGTGCAGCGGATCGGCCTGTCGGCGACGGTCGGCAACCCGGAAGACCTCCTGGTCTGGCTCCAGGGATCGGGAGCAGGAAAACGCCCCGGCCGCGTCGTGGCACCCGGTGTCGACCAGGCCGGGCACCCCGGCGCGGCCCCCGCCGTGCCACCCGGGGAGATCCAACTCGACTACGTGGGCTCGGTCGGCAACGCCGCCACCGTCATCGCGGCGCTCCACCGCGGTGAGAAGCGGCTCGTCTTCTGCGAATCACGCCGGCTCGTCGAGGAGTTGGGCGCGTCCCTGCGCGCCAAGGGCGTCACCACCTTCCTCTCCCACGCCTCGCTCTCCGTCGACGAGCGACGCCGTGCGGAGGACGCCTTCGCCGAAGCCCGCGACTGCGTCATCGTCTCCACCAGCACGCTCGAACTCGGCATCGACGTCGGAGACCTGGACAGGGTGATCCAACTCGACGCCCCGAACACGGTGGCGTCGTTCCTGCAGCGGCTGGGCCGCACCGGGCGCCGCCCCGGATCCACGCGCAACACCCTGTTCCTCGCACTCGACGACGACGGGTTGCTGAACGCGGCGGGACTCCTGCTCCAGTGGTCGCGCGGCTGGGTCGAGCCCGTGGTGCCCCCGCCGGAGCCCCGTCACATCGTCGCCCAGCAGATCCTCGCGCTGTGCCTCCAGGAACACGTCGTGGGGGACCAGATGTGGCAGGAGTGGTGGGGCGGGCTCGGCCCGTTCGGGAAGCCGGCCGAGCCGATCGTGCGGTACCTGGCGCAGCAGGGCTACCTCGACCGCGACGGCGGCATGCTCTTCGTGGGGCCGGAGGCGGAGCGGCGCTTCGGCCACCGGCATTTCATGAACCTGACCGCCGTGTTCACCGCGGCACCGGAGTTCACTGTGCTCAACGGGCTGCAGCAGATCGGCACCACGGATCCCGTCCTCCTGACAGAAGAGGTCCAGGGACCCCGCAAGCTGCTGCTCGCCGGTCGCAGCTGGCAGGTCACGTACATCGACTGGAACCGGCGCAGGTGCTTCGTCGAACCCGTCGACGGCGGTGGCAAGGCCCGGTGGGGAGGGATGGGCCACACCACCGC
>Ga0164242_10005000_pt1 | contig 14779 bp, 11 predicted proteins | sample OricomgcompostMG_FD_108783 | JGI IMG/M metagenome (GOLD analysis project Ga0164242, IMG submission 108783) | Miracle-Growth compost microbial communities from Emeryville, California, USA - Original compost - Miracle growth compost (MG) ... | reverse complement strand
TCGCCAGTCGCCTCCTCGACGGTCTTGTCCCGGCGCACGCCGCGCAGCACCGGGTGCCGCAGTCGGCCGTCGGTCGTCCGGTCGGCGAACGCGACCTCGACGACGTGCGTCGGCCGCACCCAGTGCACGGTGCGGCCAGGGGAGCGCGGCGGCGGGTCGCCGGTCACTGCGGGCGTCGCGCGTTCGGTCAGCTCGCGCTTGAGGGCGGACGCGACCCGGCCGGTGAGCCCACTGCCTACCTTCCCGGCGTAGCACAGCTGCTCACCGTCGGTCGCCGCGAGGTGCAGTGACGACAGCGTGCCGGGTTGATCGCGAGCCGCCTCCCAGCCGATGACCACGAAGTCGCCGGCGCGCCCGAACCGCAGCTTGCGCCAGGCGTCGGTGCGGGTGCCGGGCCGGTAGGGGGAGTCGAGGCGCTTGGCCACGACGCCCTCCAACCCGTGCGCCCGCGCCACCGACTCGGTGGCCCCGGCGTCGTCGAACCACGGGCTCAGCGTCCAGTCCGGGTGGCCCGCCGCGACCTCGACCAGCCGGGCGCGGCGCTCGGTCAGGGGCAGGCCGGTGAGGTCCGCGCCGTCGTGGCGCAGCAGGTCGAACAGCACGACGCTGACCGGTGCCGCGGCCGCCGCGCGGGCTACGTCGGTGCGGCCGCGCACGTGCATGCGCGTCTGCAGCCGTTCGAAGGACGGCCGGCCGTCGACGAACGCCACGATCTCGCCGTCGAGCAGCAGATCACCGGCGTCCCGGAACTGCGCCACCAGCTCCGGATACCCGCCGGAGACGTCGTTGCCGAGCCGGCTGGTGAGCCGCACGCCCGCCGCGGTGACGTCGATGAGTGCCCGCACGCCGTCCCACTTGAACTCATACGACCACCCCGCGCCGACGGGCAGCGCGGACGCCGCACTGGCGAGCATCGGGTCCACCGACCAAACTTAGGGCCATGAGGGCGATTTGGAAGGGCTCGGTGTCCTTCGGCCTGGTCAGCATCGGCGTGCGGCTGTTCTCGGCCACCGAGGAGCGCGACGTCAGCTTCCACCAGGTCCGGCGCAGCGACGGCGCGCGTATCCGTTACCGCCGCGTCGCCGAGACCGACGGCGAGGAGGTCGCCTACGCCGACATCGCCAAGGGTTACCAGCTGCCCGGCGGTGAGACGGTCGTGCTGACCGACGACGACTTCGCCGACCTCCCGCTGCCCAGCACCCGTGTGGTCGATGTGCTGCAGTTCGTGCCGGCGGAGCAGATCGACCCCATCTACTTCGCCAAGAGCTACTACCTGGAGCCGGACAAGAACGCCGTCAAGCCCTACGTCCTGCTGCGCGACGCGCTGGAGGACAGCGGCCAGGTCGGCGTCGTGAAGGTCGCCATCCGCAACCGCGAGCAGCTCGCCACGCTGCGGGTGCGCGACGGCGTCATCGTGCTGGAGACGATGATCTGGCCGGACGAGATCCGTGCTGCCGACTTCGGCTTCCTCGACGAGGACGTCGAGCTGCGCGCGCAGGAGCGGCAGATGGCGCGCGCCCTGCTGGAGAGCATGTCCGGTGACTTCGACCCCGCCGAGTACACCGACGACTACCGGGCGGCGCTGGAGTCGGTGATCGAGGCGAAGGTCGAGGGGCGCGAGATCGTCGAGGCCGAGGACACCCAGCCGACCGCCGACAACGTCGTCGACCTGATGTCCGCGCTGCGGGCCTCGGTCGAGGCGGCCAAGCGCGGCCGCGGCGAGTCGACGTCGACGTCGGCCTCCGCCTCCGCCTCCGCGAAGCCTGCGAAGAAGGCGGCGAAGAAGGCGGCGGCCAAGAAAGCCCCAGCGAAGAAGGCTGCAGCAAAGAAGGCCGCCACGACGAAGGCCCCGGCCAAGAAGTCCGCGAAGAAGCAGGCCCGCAAGAGCGCGTAGCCCCGCGCGCCCGTCTCCTCCGTCCAGCCCCGCCTGTTCCGTAACCCGTCCCGTCCGTTGAGAGCGTCCGAAACTCGACGGCGGCGCACTGAGTCTCCGGACCTGTTCTGAGTGGTGCGAAATTCGTTCAGTGGTGCGGGACTCCGCACCAGTCAGCTGATTTCGCACCACTCAACAGGGAGGCTGGGCAACACGGAGGGCTGGGCGACAGGAGACAGGGAGTGGGACGGGCGGTCCGTATCCTCGGCTGATGCCGCTGTACACGCCCAAGGCGCCGTCCCGGGTCGCGCCCGCGGCTGCGCTGTCCGACGCGCCCCTCGCCGGCGGCGACGTCCACCCCTGGCCGGGCAGCTACGTCGACCTCGCCGGCTGGCGCTGCCACGTCCGCACCACCCCGGCGACCCACGATCGTGCCGAGCCCGCCCTGCTCGTCCACGGGCTGGCGGGCTCCGCGCACAACTGGACCGAGTTCGCCGGCCTGCTGCGCGACCGGCTCGCATGCGAGGCGATCGACCTCGCCGGCCACGGCTGCTCCGGTCCGGCACCGCGCGGTGACTACCGCCTCACCGCGCACGCCGAGCGCGTCATCGGCTACCTCGAACACTCCGGTCGGGGCCCGGTGCACCTCGTCGGCAACTCGATGGGCGGCGCCATCAGCATCCTCGTCGCGGCCCGCCGGCCCGACCTGGTCCGCACCCTCACGCTGGTCTCGCCGGCCGTCGCCGACAACCGGCCGCGGATCTTCCCGCTGCGGCACAACCCGCGCATGGCCGCCGTCGTCGTCCCGGTGCTGGGTGAGGCGCTCACGAAGCGGATCAACGCCCGCATCGCGGCCGAGCAGCGTGTGCGCGCCACGATCGCCCTGTGCTTCGGCGACGCCAACCGCTACCCCGCGGACCGTCTCGCCGAAGCGGTGGCCGAGACCCGCGAGCGCGACGCCCTGCCGTGGGCCACGTCGGCGGTGCTGAAGTCGATGCGGGGGCTGGCCACCGACCAGTTGCTGCGCGGCCGGCGCGGCTGGGCCACCATGCGCACCGTCGCCGCCCCCACCCTGGTCGTCTGGGGCGACCAGGACCGCCTCGTCGCCCCGGACCTCGCGCCGTACGTCGCTGCCGCGATCCCGCGGGCGCGGCTGCTCGAACTGCCCGGCGTCGGGCACACCGCGCAGATGGAGGTTCCGGACGTGACGGCCCGCGCGGTGCTCGCCCTCGTCGAGTCGGCGAGCCCGTCCGCCTGATGCTCATCACGGTCGACGGAGCTGAGATGCGCGGGGCCAAGATCCCCGGAAACCGGCCGACGTGTGCGAACCTGGGGTCGTGCCGAGCAACGAGCGGACGCCGCGCCACGGAGCGTCGGTGACCGCTCCCCGGCCCACCCGCTCCGACGTCCTCGACGACGTCGCGCGCGCCCGTGCAGGCGTCCGGCTGGCCGACGTGCGCGAGACCCGCCCGTCACGCACCGACGGCCGAACGTCCGCGGGCAGCCGTTGGCGCGGCTTCGTCCGTCGCTACGGGTGGCGTGCGTACGCGCTGCCCGTCCTCGCCATCGTCACGGTCGTCGCGCTCGTGCAGGGCAGCAGCGGCGGATCGGGCGATGCGAACGCGTCCGGCACGGGCGGCGGCGCGTCGACCACCGCCGGCCCGACTGCACCGCCGCCCGCTCAGGCCAGCACTGTGCTCAAGCAGGACACCGGCGGCTCGAACGCGTCCGTGCTGGCCGCGGCCGCACTGCCCGCCGGCCCCGCCTACGACACCACCGGCGACGGCACGTTCCGCATCCTCAAGGGCACCAGCAAGGTCTTCGGCAAGACCGGCAAGCTGTGGCGCTTCAGCATCGACGTCGAGAACGGCCTGACGGGCATCGACCTGACGCAGTTCCAGGACACGGTCGTCACGACGCTGGGCGACTCACGCAGCTGGTCCGGGCACGGCGTGCGCCTGCAGCGCGTCGACTCCGGGCAGATCGACTTCCACGTCACGCTCACCGCGTCGCTGACCGTGCGCAAGTTCTGCGGCTACGACATCAAGGCCGAGTCGTCCTGCTACGCCGCGGCGGGCTCGGTGGCCGGCCTCTCGGTGAGCCGGGTGTTCATGAACGACGCCCGCTGGGTGCGCGGTGCGGCGGCCTACGTCGGCGACCTGTCCGAGTACCGCGTCTACATGATCAATCACGAGGACGGCCACGCGCTCGGCCACAATCACGCGCACGAGTGCCTGCCCGACGGCCAGGCGCCGGCGATGATGCAGCAGACCTTCGGCCTGCGCTCGACGCTCACCGGCAAGTTCTGCACGGCGAATCCCTGGCCGTACCCGCCCAACGCCACCGGGGCGCCGGGCGCCGAGCAGCCCGACACCGACGCCAACAACGAGTACGGCCGAGGGGATTGACCGCCGGGCTCGTGGGACACTCGAGGATGGAATGGCCGCCCCGCCGCGCGGGTTGGCCACTGCAGAGAGTTTCCTAGCCTGAAGGACGTGTCGTGTCACTGCCACCGTTGGTGGAGCCCGCCGAGTCGCTGACCGTCGACGAGGTCCGCCGCTACAGCCGCCACCTGATCATTCCCGACGTCGCGATGGCCGGGCAGAAACGCCTGAAGAACGCGAAGGTGCTCTGCGTCGGCGCGGGCGGCCTCGGCAGCCCGGCGCTGATGTACCTCGCGGCCGCGGGCGTCGGCACGCTGGGCATCGTCGAGTTCGACACCGTCGACGAGTCGAACCTGCAGCGGCAGATCATCCACGGTCAGAGCGACATCGGGAAGTCCAAGGCCCAGTCGGCCAAGGAGTCCGTCCTCGAGATCAACCCGCTCGTCCATGTGGTCCTGCACGAGACCCGGCTGGACAACGACAACGTCCTAGACATCTTCAGCCAGTACGACCTCATCCTCGACGGCACCGACAACTTCGCCACGCGTTACCTCGTCAACGACGCCGCCGTGATCCTCAACAAGCCGTACGTGTGGGGCTCGATCTACCGCTTCGACGGTCAGGTCAGCGTCTTCTGGAACGAGTACGGCCCCAACTACCGCGACCTCTACCCCGACCCGCCGCCGCCCGGCATGGTGCCCTCGTGCGCCGAGGGCGGCGTGCTCGGCGTGCTGTGCGCGTCGATCGGGTCGGCCATGGTCAACGAGGCCATCAAGCTGATCACCGGCATCGGCGAGCCGCTGGTGGGCCGGCTGCTCGTCTTCGACGCCCTCGAGATGACCTGGCACGAGATCAAGGTCCGCAAGGACCCGAACACGCCGCAGATCACCGAGCTGATCGACTACGAGGCCTTCTGCGGCGTCGTGTCCGAGGAGGCCCAGCAGGCCGCGCTCGGGTCGACGATCACGCCGACCGAGCTCAAGGACCTGCTGGACTCCGACAAGCCCACCTATCTGGTCGACGTCCGTGAGCCGGCCGAGTGGGAGATCGTGAAGATCCCCGGCGCCACGCTCATCCCCAAGGACGAGATCCTGCGCGGTGACGCGCTGGCGTCGCTGCCGCAGGACAAGCAGATCGTCATGTACTGCAAGACCGGCGTGCGGTCGGCCGAGACGCTGGCGGCAGTCAAGAACGCGGGCTTCGCCGACGCCGTGCACGTGCAGGGCGGCGTCATCGGGTGGGTCAACCAGATCGATCCGAGCCTGCCCGTCTACTGAGGCGATGCCCGAGCCGGGCGGGTACGTGCCCGCGGTCCTCGCGGCCGTCGAGGCGATCCCGCCCGGCCGGGTAATGAGCTACGGCGACGTGGCCGAGTACGCCGACGTCCCGTCACCGCGCATCGTGGGCCGGGTGCTCGCCGCCGAGGGCGACGCCGTGCCCTGGCATCGGGTGCTGCGCGCCGACGGCTCGCTCGCGCCGCACATCGCCGACGAACAACGGCAGCGGCTGCTGTCCGAGGGCGTGCTGTTCCGCGGGGCGCGTGTCGACCTGGCACGGTTCCGCTGGGACGGCCGCTAGGCCTGTCGGGCGGCGCGATGCTCCTGCGCGATCGCCTGGTGATGACGTACGACCTCGGTGACGACGAACGTCAGGTACTTCTCCGCGATCACCGGATCGAGCTCCGCGCTGGCCGACAGCCTCCGCAGCCGCTCGATCTGCCGGGCCTCGCGCGCGGGGTCGGCCGGCGGGAGGGCGTGGCGGGCCTTGAACTCGCCGACGATGCGGGTGAGCTTGAACCGCTCGGCCAGCAGGTGGATCAGCGCGGCGTCCAGGTTGTCGATGCTGCCGCGCAGTCGGGCCAGCTCGGCCGGGACGTCCGACGGCTCGACGGACGGCGGGACGGACGGATCGGGCACGGCGTCGACGCTACGGCACCGCCTACGCAGTGGCCTTCGCGGCCTCGGCGCAGCGCTCGGCGGGCAGGTTCTCCGCAGCCCAGGCGGTGAGCTCCTGCAGGGCGGGCGTGAGCGCGTGCCCGCTCGTCGTGAGCGCGTAGGTGACGGTGACCGGCGGGCCCTCCTGGACGGTGCGATCGACCAGCCCGGCCGTGCTGAGTTCGCTGAGCCGCTCGGAGAGCACGGAGTCGCTGATGCCCGCGACGGCCCGTTTGAGCTGGGCGAAGCCGAGCGGCCCGTTGACCAGGGTGGCCAGCAGCACGCCGTTCCACCGTTTGCCGAGGAACTGGAACGCGCGGGTGAGGGCGGCGTCGCACAGCCGTGGCTCGTGGCCGTTCTCACGTTCTGCGCTCATGCCGTCGACTGTACCCGTGCTATGTTCGTCCCAGCTACTTTGAAAAAACTAGCAAGCAGGCAAAGTCGAAGTAACACCGAGAATGGAAGTAGACGTACATGACTGCCGTCGACACCCAGACGCTGCCCCGCCTCGACGAGGCCGGCCGCGCGCTGCTGTTCACCGAGGCTCGCACAGCCAACACCTTCGCCGACACCCCGGTCCGCGACGAGGAGCTGCACGACATCTGGTCGCTGGCCAAGTGGGCGCCCACCGCGGCCAACACCCAGCCGCTGCGCGTCGTCTTCGTCCGCACCGAGGAGGGCAAGAACCGCCTCGTGCCATTGATGAACGAGGGCAACCAGGCCAAGACCGCAGCCGCGCCGGTCACCGCGATCCTCGCCGCCGACACCCGCTTCCACGAGCACATCCCGACCGTGTTCCCGATCCGGGCGGAGATGAAGGACTACCTCGACTCCGACGACGCCGCGCGCGCCCACCTGTCGAACTACGGCACGACGCTGCAGGTCGCCTACTTCATCCTCGCCGTCCGCGCCGCGGGCCTGGCCGCCGGCCCGATGGCCGGCTTCGACGCCGCGGCGATCGACAAGGAGTTCTTCCCGGACGGCCGTTTCACGACGTCGCTGGTCGTCAACATCGGCCACCCGGGCGCCGAGGCGTGGTTCGACCGGCTGCCGCGGCTCGACCACGACGAGGTCATCACCTTCGCCTGATCCCGGGCTGCGCTGATCCCGGGCTGCGCTGATCGTGTTGCGGACCCCGCGCCCCGACGCGTGTCGCGCAACAAGATCATGCCCAGGCCGCTTGGGGGCCGTCCGGTCGCGAAACTGTCGCACCGCCGTGATCGGATGACGGGGTGACTGCCCCCGCCTACCGGCTGCTGCGCGGCGAGCACCCGCCCGTGCCGCCGCCCCGGCTCGACGCGCTGCAGCGCCAGGTCGTCGAGCACGCCGGCGGCCCGCTGCTGGTGTTGGCCGGCCCGGGCACCGGCAAGACGACCACGCTCGTCGAGGCGGTGGTCGACCGGGTGGACAGAGGGGTCCCGGTCGATCAGATCCTCATGCTGACGTTCAGCCGGCGGGCCGCGGGCGAGATGCGCGACCGCGTGGCCGGCCGGCTGGGCCGCACCATCCGCGAGCCGCTGGCCCGCACGCTGCACTCCTACGCGTTCGGCGTCCTGCGCATGGCCGCCCTGCGCGACGGCGAGCCCGCGCCCCGGCTGCTCGGCGGCGCCGAGCAGGACGTCGTCATCCGCGAGCTGCTGGCCGGTGGCGACCCGCGGCGCTGGCCGGCCTCGCTGCGCCCGGCGCTGCAGACGGTCGGCTTCGCCGCGGAGCTGCGCGACCTGCTGATGCGCGCTGTCGAACGGGGGCTGGACGGTCCGACGCTCGCCGCCCTCGGGCGGGCACGGAGTAGACCCGACTGGGTGGCGGCCGGGCAGTTCCTCGAGGAGTACCACGGGGTCACGGTGCTGCGCGACCCCGGCGGCTACGACCCCGCCGAGCTGATCCAGGGCGCGCTCAACGTGTTGCGCGACGACCCGCAGCTGCTCGCGGCCGAGCGCGAGCGGCGCCGCCACCTACTCGTCGACGAGTACCAGGACACCGACCCCGCGCAGGCGCAGTTGCTGCAGCTGCTCGCCGCCGGCGCCGACGAGTTGATCGTCGTCGGCGACCCCGACCAGTCCATCTACGCGTTCCGCGGCGCCGACGAGTCGGCGATCCGCGAGGTCGACGCGCGCTTCGGCGCGGGCCGGGAGGTTCCGGTCGTCGCGCTGCGGCATTCGCGCCGCGCGGGCGCGGTGCTGCTCGACGCCTCCCGGCGGGTCGCGGCGCGGCTGCCCGGCCGCGCCGAGCAGCGCGCGCTCGTGCCGGCCGGGGGGCTGGCGCCGGGGTCGGTCGACGTCGCGATGTTCCGCAGTGCGTCGGAGGAGGCCGCCTACCTCGCCGGCAGGCTGCGCGCCGCCTACCTCGACGGCCTGCCCTGGTCGCGGATGGCGGTGCTCGTCCGCTCCACGCCGCTCACCCTCGGCACGCTGCGCCGCGCCATGATCACCGCCGGCGTGCCCGTGGCCGTCCGCGGCGACGACATCCCGCTCGCCGAGCAGCCCGCCGTCGCCGTTCTGCTCACCGTCCTCGCCTGCGCCCTGGACCCCGAGCTGCTGACCGAACAGGTCGCCGAGCAGCTGCTGGTCGGGCCGATCGGCGGCTCGGACTCCGTCGCGCTGCGGCGGCTGCGCCGCGAGCTGCGCCGCCAGTTCCCCGACGAGGAGGCCGCGCTCGTGCCGGTGCTGCTCGACCCGCTCGGCGCCCAGCTGCTGCGCGATCGGCTGGCCCGCCCGGTCACCGCGGTCGCCCGCGTGCTGGCCGCCGCGCGCGAGGCCCTGGCCGCCGGCGCCGACACCGAGTCCGTCCTCTGGGCGGCGTGGGAGGCCTCGCGGCTCGCCCGGGTGTGGGAGGCCGCCAGCCTCGCCGGCGGCGTCGCCGGTGCCGCGGCCGATCGCGACCTCGACGCCGTCGTCCGGCTCTTCGACGAGGCGGCCGCGTTCACCGACCGGCTGCCCCACGCCGGGCCGGAGCTGTTCGCCGAGCACCTGCGCGCGCAGCAGATCCCGGGCAGCACGTTCAGCGGCGCAGGCGCCGGCGCGGGGGTCGAGCCAGCGGCCGTCTCGATCCTCACCGCCCACTCCAGCAAGGGTCTGGAGTGGGATCTCGTCTGCGTCGCGCACGTGCAGGAGGGCATGTGGCCAGACCTGCGCCGCCGCGGCTCGCTGCTCGGCTCGGAGCAGCTGGTCGACGTCGTGCGCGGGCTCGACGGGCCCGGGCTCGGGTCGAACGCGGCGCAGCTCGCCGAGGAGCGCCGGCTGTTCTACGTGGCGGTCACCCGCGCGCGGCGCCAGCTCGTCGTCACCGCGGTGGTGGGCGAGGAGGAGCAGCCGTCGCGCTTCCTCGACGAGCTCGACCCCACCGAGGACGCGCGGCCGCTCGCCCGCCCCCGCCGCGGCGTGCACCTGCCCGGCCTGGTCGCCGAGCTGCGGGCGGTGGTGTGCGACCCTGCTGCGCCCACCGACCACCGCCGCGCCGCGGCCGGCGAACTGGCCAGGCTCGCCGGTGCGGGGGTCCCCGGCGCCGACCCGGACCAGTGGTGGGGCCTCGCCGCGCTGTCCACCGAAGCCGGTGTCGCCGACGCCGACCGGCCGGTGCGGGTGAGCCCGTCCCGCGTCGAGTCCTTCCTCGACTGCGAGCTGCGCAGCCTGCTGGAGAGCCTCGGCGTACGCGACGACGCCGCGGTCGCCGCGTCCCTCGGCTCGGAGGTCCACCGGCTCGCCGAGGCCGCCACCGACGACCAGACGCTCGAGGAGTTCGAGGCGCAGCTGCAGGAGGTCTGGGACAGCATCGACTTCGGCGCGTCCTGGTTCGCCGACAACGAGCGGGCGCGGGCCACCGTCATGCTGCAGCGGCTGGTCACCTGGCTGCGCGAGAGCCGCGAGCGGCTCACCCGGGTCGGGGTGGAGCAGGAGTTCGAGGCCAGCGTCGGCGACGTCGTCATCGCCGGCCGGGTCGACCGGCTCGAGCGTGACGAGCAGGGCCGGCTCGTCGTCGTCGACCTCAAGACCGGCAAGAGCAAGCCGCGCGACGCCGACGTCCCGCAGCACGCGCAGCTCGGCACCTACCAGCTCGCCATCGAGAACGGCGCCTTCGGCGGCGGGCCGGGGCAGGCGGGCGGGGCGCTACTCGTCCAGCTCGGCGCGCCCGGGCGCTCGGTCGAGCAGTGGCAGCCGCCGCTGGCCACCTCCGACGACCCGGAGTGGGCGCGGCGCGCGGTCGACCACGTGGCCACCCGGATGCGCGGGCACGAGTTCTCCGCGCTGGAGAACTCCCGCTGCCACATCTGCCCAGTGCGCACCTGCTGCCCGCTGCAGGTCCAGGGCCGGCAGGTGCCGTCATGAGGCCGGAGGCCGTGGCGCCCGCGCCGGCGCGACGGATCGGCGCGGCCGAGCTATCCACGCTGCTCGGGCTGCACACGCCCACACCCGAGCAGGCGGCGGTCATCGAGGCGGGCCTCGTCCCGGCCGCGGTGGTGGCCGGCGCGGGCTCCGGCAAGACCGAGACGATGGCCGCCCGGGTCGTGTGGCTGGTCGCCAACGACCACGTGCGCCCCGACCAGGTGCTCGGCCTGACGTTCACCCGCAAGGCGGCCGCCGAGCTGGGCGCGCGCATCCGGCGCCGGCTCGCGCAGTGGCGCCGCGTGGTCGAGCGGGACGCCCCCGACGACGTCGAGCGCATCGCGCTGCTGCAAGCCGGCGAGCCGACCGTGCTCACCTACGCCGCCTACGCCGGCCGCCTCGTCGGCGAGCAGGCCCTACGCGTCGGCGCCGAGCCCGACGCCCGGCTGCTGTCCGCGGCGCTGCTGTGGCAGCTGTCGGACACGGTCGTGCGCGGATGGCGCGGGGCGCTGCCGGAGTTCCGGGCCATCTCCTCGCTCGTGCACTGGGTGATCGCGATGGCTGGGCAGTTCGCCGACCACCTCGCCTCGCCCGCCGACGTCGAGCGGTTCTGCGACGACGCGCTGACCACGTTCTTCGCGCTGCCCATCGGCAAGGGCGCGCGCTCGCAGACCCCGACGGGCACCGTCGAGTACGTCGACGCACTGCGCCAGCGCCGCGCGCTCGTGCCGCTGGTGCGCGAGTTCCAGGCGGTCAAGCGGCGCATGGGCGTGGTCGACTTCGGCGACCAGATGCGGCTGGCGGCCGAGCTCGCCGCCCTGCCGGAGGTCGGCGCCGTCGAGCGCGACCGGTTCCACACCATCCTGCTCGACGAGTACCAGGACACCGGCCACGCGCAGATCGAGATGCTGCGCGGGCTGTTCGGCGGCGGGCATCCGGTCACCGCGGTCGGCGACCCGTTCCAGTCCATCTACGGGTGGCGCGGGGCCAGCGCGGGCACCATGGGCTCCTTCGACATCACCTTCCCCAACGCCGACGGCACACCCGCGGTGGTGCACCCGCTGGCCACCAGCTTCCGCAACGACCGTTCGATCCTCACCGCGGCCAACGCCGTGGCCGCCCCCCTGCGCACCAGCCGGGTCACCGTGCCGCTGCGCCCGCACGCCGCTGCCGGGGAGGGCACGGTGGAGGTCACCTTCGTCGAGACCGTCGAGCAGGAGGCCGCATGGGTCGCCGAGCGGATGCACGCGGCGTGGGACGCGCTGCCGCCCGGGGCGCGCACGGCCGCGGTGCTCGTGCGCCGGCGCTCGCAGCTGACCCCGCTGGCCGACGCGCTGCACAGCGCGGGCCTGCCGGTCGAGATCGTCGGCCTCGGCGGGCTGCTCACCACGCCCGAGGTGGTCGACGTCGTCGCCACCTTGCGGGTGCTCGGCGACTACCGCCCCGGCGGCGCGCTGCTGCGGCTGCTCACCGGCGCGCGCTGGCGGATCGGGCCGCGCGACGTCGCGGCCCTGCACCGGCGGGCCCGCGAGCTCGTCCGCCCGCCGGCGGGCACCGACCCGGGCCCGGAGCAGGAGCCGGTCAGCCTCGTCGAGGCGCTCGACGACCTCGGCGACCCGTCGCGGTACTCACCCGACGGGCACCGGCGGATGGCCCGGCTGGCCGGCGAGCTGCGTCGCCTGCGCCGCCGGCTCACCGCGCCGCTGGCCGAGCTCGTCGCCGACGTCGAGCACGTCACCGGCGTCGACATCGAGGTCGCCGCCCGGCACGACCGCGCGTCCGTGGGCCGCGTGCACCTGGACCGGTTCCTCGATGTCGCGGCCGACTTCGCTTCCGAGAGCTCGCGACTCGAGCATGTCATCGTGGCGGGCGACCGCAGTCTTTCGGCGTTCCTCGCCTACCTGGAGGCGGCCGAGGACGAGGAGAACGGCCTGGAGGCAGGCGAGGTCGAGGTCGCCGCCGAGCGGGTGCAGCTGCTCACCGTGCACGGCGCCAAGGGCCTGGAGTGGGACGTCGTCGCGGTGCCCGGGCTGGCCAAGGACCTCTTCCCGGGCCGGCCCAGCGGCGGCAACTGGGCCCGCAGCCGGCACGAGCTGCCCGGCCCGCTGCGCGGCGACTCCGACAGCCTGCCGGTGCTCGACCTCGCCGGCGTCGAGTCGCGCAAGGAGATCGGCGACCGTCTCAAGCGGCACGCCGAGGCCATCGCCGAGCGGTTCGAGCAGGAGGAGCGGCGACTCGCGTACGTCGCGCTGACCCGGGCCCGCTCGACCCTGCTCGCCAGCGGTTACGCCTGGGACACCACCAAAGCGCCGCGCAGCCCGTCGCCGTACCTGGAGGTGCTGCGCGAGCACGCCGAGCCCGAGACGTGGTTCGTGCCGGCCGACGACGCCACGAACCCGCGCACGGTCGACGTGCTCAGCGCGACCTGGCCGGTCGACCCGCTGGGCGCGGCCCCGGGTGCCGCCGTCGGGGCGGCGGGCACCGCCGCGGGCCGCCGCGCCGCGGTCGAGGAGGGGGCCGCCCTCGTGCGGGCCGCCGCAGAGTCCGGGCCGACCGACCTGCCGCCGAGCGCCGGAGCTGACCTGCCGGCTGCGCCGCCGGACGCCCGCACCGAGCCACCGCCGGATGCCGGAGCCGACCTGCCGCCGAGCGCGCCCCCGGGCCCGCAGACCTGGCGGCACGACGTCGACGTCCTGCTCGCCGAGCGCGCCCGCCTGCAGCGTGGGCGGTACGTCGACGTCGAGCTGCCGCGGCAGCTGTCGGTGTCGCAGCTGGTGGAGCTCGACCGCGACGCGGGTGAGCTCGCCCGTAGCCTGCGCCGTCCGCTGCCGCGGCAGCCCGCGCCGTGGGCCCGGCGGGGCACCGCGTTCCACACCTGGCTCGAACGCCGCTGGGAGCGGCAGAGCCTGCTCGACGTCGACGAACTGCCCGGCGCAGCCGACGAGGACGCCGACGACCGCGACATCGCCGTGCTGCGCGCGGCGTTCGAGGCCAGCCAGTGGGCGCAGCGCACGCCGGTCGAAGTGGCGGTGCCGTTCGAGATGGCGATCGGCGGGCGGGTGGTCCGCGGCCGGATGGACGCCGTGTTCGCCGACGGCGACGGCTGGCTGGTCGTCGACTGGAAGACCGGCCGCCGCCCCGCCGGAGCTGCCGCCTCGGCCGCCGCCGTGCAGCTGGCCGCGTACCGGCTCGCCTGGGCACGGCTGCTCGGCCTCGACGACACCGAGGTCGCCCGCGTGCGCGCCGCGTTCCACTACGTGCGCACCGACGAGACTGTCGAGCCCGCCGCGCTGCTCGACGCCGACCAGCTGCTGGCCCTGCTCACCGGCCCGGCGGCCGGGTAGCGCTCAGCCCCCGCCGGCCCGCCGCTCGTCGATCGAGGCGGCCAGCGCCTCCTGCCACGGGCGCGGCGCGGGCAGCCCGGCGCCGGTCCAGGACGCGAGCGACAGCACCGACCACACCGGCCGCGGCGCGGGCCGGACGAACTCCGCAGAGCCCACCGGCCGCACCCGCTCCGGGTCGGCCCCGAGCGCAGCGAAGGTGGCGCGGGCCAGCTCCCACCACGAGGCGGTGCCCGCGTTCGCGAAGTGCAGCGTCCCCGGCGCGGCGCCGCTGCGGCCCAGCGAGACCAGCGCCGCGGCGAGGTCCTGCGCCCACGTCGGCGAGCCGACCTGGTCGTCGACGACGGTGATCGTCTCGTGCGCCGACTCCAGCTTGATCATCGTGTCGACGAAGTTCGCGCCGGGCCCGCCGTGCACCCACGCCGTGCGCACGATGTGATGCGCGTCCGGCAGCTCCGCGCGGACGGCCTGCTCGCCGGCCAGCTTGGTGCGGCCGTAGACGGTGCGCGGGCCGGTCGGGTCGTCCGGCTCGTACGGCCGGTCGGCGTCACCGGCGAAGACGTAGTCGGTGGAGACGTGCACCAGCCGCCCACCGCGCCGGGCGAGCGTGCGCGCCAGCAGGCGCGGGGCGTCGACGTTGACCGCGGCGGCCCCGTCGACGTCGGACTCGGCGGCGTCGACCGCCGTGTAGGCCGCGAGGTTCAGCACGACGTCGGGCCGGTGCGTGGCGACCGCGTCATCGACCGCCGCGGCCGAGGTGACGTCCAGCGAGGCGTGTGTCAGCCCGGCCACCACGTCGCCGGAGGCCTCGAGCAGCCGCACGATCCGCGACCCCACCTGCCCGGCCGCGCCCGTGACGAGCCAGCGTCGGTCGCTCACTGCCCCGCCTCGGCGTAGCGGGCCTCGACGGCGTCCTTCGCCCCCG
>Ga0164242_10004999_pt1 | contig 14780 bp, 14 predicted proteins | sample OricomgcompostMG_FD_108783 | JGI IMG/M metagenome (GOLD analysis project Ga0164242, IMG submission 108783) | Miracle-Growth compost microbial communities from Emeryville, California, USA - Original compost - Miracle growth compost (MG) ... | reverse complement strand
GTCAGTTGGCGCTAAACTCCTCATTAAAACCCCCCTCGTGCTAAGCCAGTTTTGCGCGCGTTGTGGCGGCACGGACAGCAATATGTCTGAACTCGAGGACTACATCGCCACAGTGAGGGCGCGTGAGACCCAGACCTGGGGCTTTGCTATCTACAGAACTGCCTACGGAGCGACAACCGACGTACCCTGGCAGTCACTTCTCGAGGCTATCCGTACCAACGTTCGGACGGAAGTGCTCGGCCTCCGGGCCCCGCGCGGGGGAAACCCGCCCCACTTCTCCGACGAGGAGACGCAGAGATGCGAAGAATTCCTGTCGCTGCTCAAACTTGATGTCAAGGAGGACCAGAGCATTCTGGAAAGCGTGTCTATGGACCGTGTACGGGAGATGATCAAAGAAACCGACCCGCGGCCGACAGACGACGAGCCCATGGCCGGCACCTTGACAACACTACAAGGCGTCTTCCTGTACGTCGATGACGAGGTTTTGGAAGCGGCCCAGACTCCAACTGGCTCTCGTCCTCCGTGGGTGAAGGTGGTGGAGCTTGACTACAAACCAGAACAGCACAAGGGAAACAGACGGGTCGGCCCTCAAAGCTACTTCGGGTGGATGAAGCTGTCTACTGGGAGCTTTTTTCAACTGTGGCAGGACCTGGAAGGCCAGGATTTGTGGAAACTTGCACCACGAAACTCAGATGAGAGACTGCTGACGATATGGGATGGGGTTTTGAACAACCAAATGTAAAATACAGGCGCCTGTAGGGGAAGAGATCAAGGACAAAGTATGGAAATTATAGAGAGATTCTGTTCATTAAGTATTTCAGTGAACGGAACATCCATTCCTAAACGTCGAATGCAGTTGAAACACCACCAGCTGTGGTATATCTAACTCGAGCGTATCATCAGCTCCTATGATGTCGCAGAGGCATTGGACACGACCGCATTCTTGGTTGAAGATCCGCTGGATGAAATGGTGGTCTGACTAGGACCACTTGTACCCATCAGGCTCACTACTGAACTTAATGTCGACGACTTGGTACCGGTACCAGTCGGTACGGATGTGGTATTCAGCAGTGGCGGTTGATCCCACTCTGGAGTCGGGCCCACACACAAAGCCGTAGCGGGGATCAGAGAACCTGGACAATCATCCATTGACAACGACGGGTTCACGGCCATGAACAGATTGTAGGGGATGCCCTCGGCAAGACAGATGTCTCCGCAGTCCGGCCCGGACTCCACGATGTGCCACTTGCCGCAGTTGAGCGTCGTCCCCTTGGCGGCAGTCACGCCCTCGGGCGGGGACACGACGTTGCGGTAGTATCCGGCGCCAACGCCCCCAGTTCCCGAGCCCGGACCGCTTGGGATGCTGCCATTGCCGGGAGTCTGCGACGGCTGTATCGTGGTGGTCGGCGTCGCTGTTGATCAGTCGGCTGGTCGTCTTTCCATGAATCAATCTTTTCTACTTACCATTGCAGTACTTCTTGGTCTTGGGATCCATCACCCAAGTCTCATTCCACCCCTCCCACATGAAGCCGCCGATTCGCATCGGTGTCGCCTCATGGAGCGTCTTGTCGGCGCAAGCGCTCGAGACAGCGCTTGCTACCAGGTTGGTTTCCACTGCTATCATTTATTTGAGACTTCCAGTCGATGGATTACTAACTGGTTTCTAATTCCCGCATTTCCTGTTCATGTCGGCGCGCATTAGACTCCGGGATATGACCCTTGCCGATTATCGAAAGTAGTGGGCTAGAGGCTTATCTCTCAACCCTCGCCCTGAATCATTCACAACTCTAATTAATTCCTGCTTAATGTGATTTCTCCTAGATCCCGTTTATGGCCGTTCCGTTCTAGTATATACACCACGTTGTTCGCGCGTTGTCACGGGGATGCTCTTTGTTCGCTTGGCTTGGTGCCCGAGTAGAGGGAAGAGAAGTCTCAACAGCCTTGATGGCAAGTGTTACATAAGACCATTCTTTTCATGGGACTCGATTCAAGACCGGGTGGCTCTAGGATCTTCATCCGCTACTTAGCTCAAAACCGCCGTGGATTCAGGCCGGGCCAGGTCCGGAGGTGAACCCCGATAAGTTTGAGTTTGGTCCATACACCTGGAGCTAATATCCAGTACAATTCTATCTTCCCTACCTTTGGAGGACATTATATACCTTGCACAAATCTATATACAACGGCAGAGCCAAACAACAATTATTCTAGAAGCCTCTATGTATGCTGCAGACCCCCATCGAGGCGAAGCGGCCAGTCTTCGGGAGTTGACCCCTGACCACTTGGGGACCTTTGCCGAATCTTCTCCATCTCCTCTCTCCTACGTGTTTGTTCTTCCAATAACGTTGCCTTGATATTCCTCATCTTGTACCAAATGTAGACAGCCAAGACGAGGGTGATGACGAACGTTATGCCAAGCATCACATTCTTCTCAACGTTACCGTCCGCTTCCTGACCAAAGAGAACACCGAGGTATACGAGAACTAGCTGCTTCGGTAGCGTCAGGAAGGTCGCAATGACGAAGTACCAGAAATTCACATTCCCGGTTGAGAACACTGCGGTAGAGAAGTGCGAAGGGATGGCCGAGAACCGGATGATAAAGACGATCTGTGAGACATAGATGATTAGCCGTCCCAGCTTCGAAGAAACTCTGCCTACGAGACTGCTCATACCCAGAATCCGCCATCTCTAGTAAGCCGTGCCAAAGCCCCGTAGTTGAGGTTCGTCCTCTCCAACTTGACGGCCTTTCGCCTGAGCGTATATTTAAAGGCGAACCATGTTCCAACTGCGCCGTATGGTTAGTGCATTGACTTCGGAAACGACAACCTCAAGATGGCGGTACATACTCTCCCCAAAGAAGGTTCCAGCGGCCACAATTCCAAACCCAATCCATAGCCCATACACGACACCACACAAGACCGCCACTACTTCATGACCGAAAAGGGGTGGGAACGAGATGACGATGAGAATAGCGATAGGGATGAGCCATCCCGCCGGAATATCCCTGACACTCTCCGAGAAGGGCCTCAGTTTCTGCATTTGGTATCGCCATAAGCTTGGGTAACTGGGAGTAGGATGCGAAATTCCAGAACTGACCTCGATAACCTCGTCATGTTTGACAGTTACTAGAACCGTTGCTACCAGAATCGCAATTCCTAGTAGATGCCATGCTACGAAATTGTTAAGTCAGTCCAAGATTTACTTATCTGCACTTCCGAGCCTAGAATCGCACATACGTAGATATTTCGGGGAGAGGAATAATCGTTTCCAGTTTACCGGCTTGTATTCTGTGTCCTCGAGATCCGAACCCGGCTGCTCCTTTCTTTTTGATGCCTCGAGATCTTTCATGCTTGTAAGACCTCAAGAATAATCAAAGTCCCAGGTGATGTTCATGGAGGAAAGATAAATACAGGAATCCGTTTATAGATAGCTGATATCCAGGGGCCTGCACCGCCCCCGGTTTCCGTCTCAGATGAGCTCGGAGATCAGTTTATAGCGTATCATATGCATAATTCATGCCGAGTATGATACAGACTGCGCTGATTGGACCGATATTTCTAAAACAATTACTTGGATGGTGAGGCGCGGGGTTATTTGGCCCACTAAGCAACCGGAGATCATCCGCGTGTGGTGCAGGCCATTAATACACGACCGCCCTACGAATCCCTCATCGCGGCTGAATTATAATAATCTAATCCCAAGTTCGTGGGCCATACCCGGCGTGTAAATTAAATACCGTAATGTAACTCCTCCTCTTTCACCTGAAATGGCTGCAGCTGGGAGTTGTACTGCTACATAGTTGGGCGGGACAAACCACCCGCGAAAATGTTGCGTCATATTTGAACTTGTGGGATTCTGTCAAAACCCTTAATAATGGAGACTATACACCTCCCTACGACAGGTGGGAAGGAGAAACATTTCCATAGTACCTTAACCACTATACACGTATTTGTTCAGGCGACCTCGTCTACAGGCCTACGCCGCTCTCGCTCGTAGCTGCGATGTGTGCAGTCTGATTATCATATAAGGGCTCTAGCATGATATAGCCACGGAGAGAGTTTAACACTACGCCCTAGGGAATGTCTAACGGCGGGTTTGGTCGTTCTCTGAGCACAAGTTTGACATGGAAAGTAAATGATTGTGGTAAATGGTCGTTACCGTCTTTCTGAGTGTTTGGTCATACGTAGGCCCGGAAGACTGCATTACGGAAAGAAAATCAGTGAAAGTAAGGATCCGAGTATCAAGGCATGTGAGTTGGCTAGGGATGTAGGGTTCAACGACGGTTTTCATTTCCGCCACCTAATTTCCACAAGTGAAAATCCGGCTCGTGACGAAAACTCAAGCAATTTCGTCCTAGGCTGGAGCTTCCATTGAGTCACACTGCCACGTTCATGCACATTGGAGATTTAATGTTTGATGTGGCCCAGCATGAATAGGCAAGCTATCGAAGTTGTTGAGGCTTACTATACGAAGCTGGTGAAAGTTTATTCGTGCATGCGATCGTTGATAATAACATTTGATCGATGATATGTGAGCCCCAACCGCATTGTTCATTCTTTGCATAGAAACTCAACAAAATGAATGACTGGAAAGTTTCCACTCTATAAATAGTCTTTTCTTTCAGCTACCTTGCACCTTCTCTCTTCCTCCACATCCGCTAACATTCTAGTGACACACCACCTAAAGAATCGACCGTCACTTGCTATCATTGTATACCACACCTCAAGCTCATCATTTTACACCGGACAACATGGCCGACAGTGTCATGCCATTGCTTAAACCTCATGGTGCTGAAGCCTTGGTTCCTGGTGGCACTCAGCAGCTGATGCGCAAAAAACCGCAGATGTGGAAGAAGCCGGTCGATCAGCCTTCACCCTGGAAGATTCTCCCCGATACGTTCGAGGAGGGAATTCAAACGCATAGGATCAACCGTACAGACTTCTCTATCACCAGGAACACCCCCGAGGTAATCAACGCTGACGACAGTACATTCCGACAGTTGGCCAAGGACGAAGCGAATAACGACAACTCCACCCCGGAAACAGAATCGGCAGCCTGCCCATCAAGCCAAGTACTGACGCAGCATTCTAATAGCCTAATGCGACAGTGCACATGCTGCATGGAGACCACGCGGCACTTCAATATAGCGTTGGCTCCGTGTGGTCATGAATATTGCCGCCACTGCGTGCGACGCCTGTTTAAGGCGTCGCTATCTGACGTGACCCTCTTCCCCCCTCGATGTTGTAAAATACCGATCCCTCTGCAGTTTACCAAAGGCTTCTTATCGCCAAGTGTTGTGAAGGAGTTTGAGGAGAAACAATTGGAACTTACGACACCGGACCCAACATATTGCGCCTCGAGCTCATGCCGATCGTTCGTCAAGCCCGACGCTATTGTGGGGGACGTTGCAACCTGTACCGCATGCGGCAACACCACTTGTACTATCTGCAAATCAAAAGCACATTGCGGAGATTGTCCGAAGGATACATCGCTAGACCTAGTGCTTGAACTTGCGTCGGAGAACGGCTGGCAAAGGTGTTTCTCTTGCCGGAGGATATTGGAGCGGGATTTCGGTTGCAACCACATGATGTATATCCCATTCATTCTCACATACCCCTCATCTACTACTCGAGCATTGCTAACACGATGTTATAGTTGCCCATGCGGGGAGGAGTTTTGCTACGATTGTGGGCTTGTTTGGAAGTCATGCCGGTGTGAGGTGTGGGAAGAGGAGGATCTTTTCGGCCTGATTACGGAAGAAGAACGCCTTCTCATCTTCCCGGACGGGGTGAGATTCATAACAGAGGACCAGGAGGATAATTTTACACCTCCTCCTCCACTAGAGGGAGGCTTTAGATCAGTATAGCCTACTGGTAGCGACCTTTGGCACCCCTTCATCCGGGGTGAGTGGTCTTTGTTCTTGCATTTCACCTCATGGATAGTATCGCTCATGATACCCCCAAATGAAAAACAGAATCCCACCATTCTTTTACGAAGTAATCTACATCTATATATAGCCACAGCCGTCAGATAAGTGCCCATAATTACCATCACAATGAAGTAAAATTCAAGATACTGGCATCAACGTCGTTAGAACAACTGTGCAGCTATCCACCCTTCCTCGGTTCAATAGGAGGGAGAGGATGATGTTTCACTCCGTGGGTCGAATGGTAACGGAAGGGATTTTTCTATTAGAAGGCCCCTTGATGGCCGAGGTTACCATACTCTAGCATCATTCTCGGAACCACGATTGCTGAAGTAGATCAGCTGCCGATGCACGCTTTGTGGCGTCAGGTTGTAACACCATCCGCATCAACTGTACGATTTCGCCTTCCTCCTGCTCGTTGATATCATCGGGCTTAACTGCACGGAACCTCTTTTCGAGAGTTTCGCAGCGTTGCGGGAAGGCAAGGGGAGCTTCCTCTGAGGAGTCATCAACATCGTCGTCACTCCAGTCGGTCTGTATGTCTCGTCGCTCCCCTGTTGAACCTTTGCCCAACCCTCCTCCGCTCCAGTCTCTACCAGATCCCCCGGGGGAATCTCTGCCTGATCCTCGGCTGGAAGCTTGGCTCGAATCTCCGGCTAGGCTTTTGCCGAAACCTTCGGCCAGGCTTAGGCCCAAGCCCTCGGTCGAACCTCTATCTAATCCCCCGTCCGAGTCGCGCGAGTCATCGTGGGAATGGGTACCAATTAGCCCCCCATCCGGCCCGTAGTAACTGTCCACTCTACGCCACTCCTTGAATAGCGCTTCGGGTAGAGGTTGAATGGTCTCTGTGATTTGAATGAGATGCTCGTCGTTAGTTGTTTCGTCAAACCGGTCACCGTCCAACGCCTCAGCATGGAAGAGTTGATGTCCTGTAATGATCTCGAATACCAAGCACCCAAAGCTCCACATGTCGAGGGCACGCGTGAGTTGACCCTTTAGGATCACCTCAGGAGCTCGTAACGCTGCTGGAGTCACAATTAAGGCTGGAGGTGAACCTTCCAGAAAGGCTATGTCGAAGTTAGCCACTGAATATTGATTAAGGGCAGATATATGGCATTCTCACCTCCCCCCAAATCTGTGATTTTTACGAGTGGATCTAACTCAAGCGACGTATACTCATAAAGCGCTCTCGGCTCGAGAAGATATTTTGGCGCCCAAAGGTCGATCTTCCCGTCTAATCGCTGTAAAGGAAAACCTTCATCGGGTCGTTGTTCAAGGATTTCGGGCGGGTTGGACTGGGTATCGGACAGTTTGACAGTGAAAAGGATGTTGCCTAAATGTAGGTCGCCATGTACGATGTTATTGGAGTGCAAGAATTGTAACCCAAGGAGGGTATCCCGGAGGAGGCGCTTTGCCCATAGTTTTGGGTATCGTCGGTCACAGGGCTCACCGATCTGGCATTCCGGAGCTAATTTCAGCACGGTTCCGGCATTTGGCCCCATGATGGCAAAAAACAAGACACAGGTGCATCCCATTGGGCCCCTGGTGGTGGAACGAGTTGAGTAAGGGAACTATGGTTCGTGTCTCAGCAGGAGCCGCCGCCGACTTCGCGAGACGATCAATCAACGAGGTTTCCTTCAGCATAGGTCGTTGTTCGGATGTTGCGGTGCCGACTTTTAGAGCTACGTAGTGAGAAGTACTAGACAAGGAACCGGGTTAGTAGACTCAGGCAGTAGAGTAGAGCTACAATACCACCAACCTAAGGTCAATAGCTAGCCAAACGGTGGAGTAGGAGCCGTATCCTAGCTTGCGAATTACGCGGTATTGGAAGTTGAAGACATCCCCCAGATGGACGGGATGATAGCCGTGAGGGTGATACAATTCGCCCCATTCACAGGCCGTGCCGTTAGTTTGGAACCGGTAGTCCCGTTTTCTACGGGGTTTTTTGTTAGAGGGTGTTTCTGGCAGCGATGACATCGCTACAGTCAATCAAAGTATGTTGTTAGGGTCACTTGAAAAGGCAGCTTGCTGGTCATTCTACCTCGTCAATCTGACTGCCGAGTCCACATAATTATTGGTAACCGTGGATTTATCTAACGCGAATAGAGATGGCAGGTTCCACGTGACTCGGCGCATCCCTGCACTCGGGCTCAATGAGTGGTTGAGGTCACGTCGTCGGTGAGTGAAGGGAAGTGCCTCTGAAGACGTTGCATTGAGTTACTGCTGCTAAGTGTACGTATTTCTATCGCCGAGAGATATCTGCTCATATATATCCTGCTGTGTATTTTCTTCGTGCCTCCGAAGTCCTGCCCGGCGTCGATATCTCGGTGCGTTGTGAACGCAGGTAGCTAGGGTAAGAGGTGGAGATCGCGCTGAAGGCTTAGGGAGTAGGGCCACCTGTGTATTGAAAGTACATCCCAACAAGGCCAAACCCCACGTTTCCGTTGTAATTGTTGTTGATCCACTAACCCTGCGCTTCTTTAATCACTGAACATATTCACTACCTCAATTCAATTGTTCCCGGCAACTTCATCTTTTCACTATCTAGTATTATATCTATAGTATGACAATGGAGCATTCCGTATTACTCGACAAATCCCTCGTCTACGCACTCATGCCTCAGTAGGCTTCCGTCCTACCATCAGAAACATCGGTGTAAATAATTTCTCCCGACCCCCTTGTACCAGCGCCCTCGCCGCGGTCTGCAGGCTCTCCGACATCCTGGCAGTTCCCGGTGCCGCGATCCGCAGCGTCTCCAGCGTCAAGATTAACCCGTGCGTGACTACCCTGCCGACATTAGACATGCGCCACGTCGTTAAAAAGTCGCCCACGCTCTGGACGTACTTCCAGCTACTACCATCAAGTGGCCAGTACCATGGCCTCAAGTTGTGTGTGACTGGTTCATCGGCGAGATCCTCGTACTCGAGCAACTCGAAACCTGCCGCCTTAAAGGCCGCCAGGGCGTCCGCAGTCTTAACCATGTTCGCGATGCCGTCACCCTCCTCGATTCCTAGGCGGATCTGCCGCTGGCGTAGGTTGTCGTTGTCATAGTTGTCGGTCATGACCCACTCGTATACGCCGAAGACACCGCCAGGCTTAAGAACGCGGCGGATCTCGCTGTAGACGGCTTCTAGAGAAGGGGCGTGAACGGTAGCTTCAATGGCGTAGACTGCGTCGAAGGTGTTGTCATCAAAAGGGATTTTCTATTTTAACGACCCGGTCAACTTCCATGCCGAGAAGTGAGAGATAATAAAGATGCAGAGTGCCGGTGGAGTGAGAAATTGTGGCATACCATGAAGTCACCCTGGACGAAATTCAACTGCTTCGATAGTCCCTCGCGCTGAGCGTATCGTGTGGCACGCTCGACCTGATATTCGTTGATGTTTAGTCCGGTGATGTTGGCCCTGGTGAATTTTGCGATCTCCCGAGCCGGCCCGCCAACACCGCAGCCTACGTCGAGTACCTCCATGCCCTTCTTGATACCAATGACATGGGCTAGGTAGTGCTCGTGGCGCGCGATGGCTTGTTTAAAAGCTTCTCCGGACGTAAACCGGCAGAAGTGGAAGGACCCAAACCACCCGTATTCATAGAGATCAGTTGCAAGGTTGTAGTACCTAAGCTTAAGTCAGATCCGAAAAGGCTAGCATTGTCGGATACTGGTTGAATTTGTTCTTACTGTCGGGTCAATGAATCGTACTCGGCGATTCGTTCCTATAAAGTTTCTCGTCAGTGCCATGTTTCCTGAGACCAAGATGTAGAGTGCTCACATCTCTTATTTCTCTTGTCTCGTCGGACGCTTTTTTATTGTCCCAGTGTCGGAAATAGTCCCCTGCGGCGACCTTCTGTGCCACATGGTCCTTGTTCAGCAGAGCAGTGAAGTGGTTGTCCGTCCCAGAAGATCCTTTGTGCATGATATTCTCGAAGGTCGATTCCCCCGCTGGTATCAGTTCGTATGACATGTTTGAAGGCGCGGTGTATATGACTTCAAATTGGACGTTTGGCGGTGCAGTGATAGGAAGAAGAGACACAAGCGGAGATGCGAGTACGAAGTGCACGGAGTCGGAATGGTTCAAAGTCCAACTCCTTGAGGTTTAATATTATGGGATCAACACCTGAGGCAGTATCAGTTCAAAGTCAGGGGAATTGGCATTTTAAGTGTGTTTTTGTTATCTTCATTTGGTTATTAGGGACTACCCGAATACGGCAAGCATCCAAAGTAAGAGACCGAAGAATAAATACGACAGGAGGTATCTGAAGGAGACCTGTTCGCGTATGGACGGGAGCGAATACGTTTGTTAGTGGATTCCACTGATTTGACGCGAATCACTAAAAGTTGGGTGATACATGGAAGACCCACATTCGTATTCGCATTCGCCCTTTCCCAACTCCTGAGCACCAATAGGTTGCGATCCTGTGTGGCAGCTTGCCCCCTAGGGAGATAGCTTTATTTCACTGCAGCTCCGTCTCTGGGTTCCTTTTTTTTGGGCGAGAGATTGGCTCGCGCTAGTCAAAGAAGACAACGCATGCCCTCCGACTACAGTTGCGGACAGACGTACTCGCCACTGATGGTACCTTGCCCTTCCATCCGGATTTCCTCAAACGACCTAACGTCCATGTCCTCTGATGGCGCTATCTTCGATTGAGGTTGCTAAAGGAGAAAGGTAAGCTGCATGGAAGACTCAATGCAAGTAAAATAGGTAGAGAGAGTAACAAAAGGCTCCAGGAGCAGTTGAGGTATGAACCAAGTAGCTTACAACTAGTCGAATTGGCCCTCTGTTTATACTCGATCGACACTAAATGATGATGACAAGCCTTCCTACAGATTATATCGAGGGACTCTGGAGACTCAGTGGGAGTGAGCATTACGGCTTTGCAATGCTGGTTTGGGTGAACAGGGATTTGTGATGAAACCGAAGGATGTCTACAACAAGTCCAAAAATTTAGTCGTCGATATCTTGTACAGGCTGAGAATAGGGACAGTCACTTCTAAAACTCGGCTACATACCTGGAGCTTATGGTTTCGTTCAGCAGTGAATTTCCTTAACTTGCATGGACTGCAACTAACATTGGCTGAGTCTACTTAGAGTATGTCTTGAATTTGAGAAATGATCGCCTGCTGCATCATCTTGGCGGACTCTGGGCAACCAAAGTTGGGAAAGTACGAGGATAGGCGAGTTGTCGCCAAGTCGGCCGCAGGCGGCTCATTCCCGCTCGATTCGCATTTCTCTGTGTCAAACCCCGAACTTCATAGGGCAGCATTCAATGTTTTTAGTGGAGAGTGGGGATAGCATCACGGGTAATTGAGCCTACACAGCTCTTGGCTCCCACTTCCGAGCAATTAAACGGCTGGGCAACATCAGAGTGAAACAGGGCATGGTAGAGGACAGTTAGGGTGCGAGAAAGATAATTGTTGATGATGATCTCCAACGTGTCTCCTTGGATTGCACTTCTCGTTGTAGAACTCAACTGCTCAGAAACGTGAGGGAAACCGCCATGACGCCGCGTATGACTAGAATCACTTGCGCCGTTCCGCTCTTGCTAGGAGGCATCGCAGCGGTACGTGCCGGTGTTGCGATCGAGCAATGTGGACATACCCTCATCCCGTCCTTACCGTTCCTCGGCGATAGCCTCCACGCGATATGTCCAGCATCGGCAAGCGAGGTTGTCGTCGAACCAGAGCCATCGAGGTGGCCCCCCTGGACGCACCACCCATACTGCCCCGGAACAAAGTACTGCGTTTTCACAAATTCGAGGTTTGGCGGAGGGGCAGAGCGCGGCGTGAGCATCATCACGACGGAAGGAAACATCTCCAGGTCAATCGACCTGCTCGAGGAGGCCTTCGTTACGCCGCCCCCTCGCATCGAGATTGGAAATGGCACCCAGGATGTGCCGTGGGCTGTTGAGGACGTGCCTGGCAAAGGGAAAGGAGTCATCGCGACGCATACGATACGCCGTGGCGAGGCGTTCATGGTGGACCCTGCCAGTTTGATGGCGGTGGCGGATTTGATGAAGCAGGTGACGGGTGCGCAGGGCAGCATGCTCTTCGCAACAGCAATCGACCAGCTCCCTAACCCACAAACAGTACTGTCCTTGGCTCGCAGCAACAAAGCTGCGACGTCGGTGGCGGAGGATGTAGTGAAGACGAATACCTTTGCCGTCACTTTAAAAGGGGTACGCTATATGGCGTTGTTCCCGGAAATTTCGGTGAGTGAGGGTCTGCCTTGGGGCTTGATGTCAGTTGGCAGCTGGAATATTTCAAATACTAATGAGCGCATTCCAGAGAATTAATCACGCTTGCAAACCGAAGTACGTCGTCCCATAGTTGCTGGCAATAATGCAATACTAACACCATAACTAGCGCGCATACCAGATTCTCTCAACGAACCCTAGCAATGTCGGCGGTGGCACTCCGTGACATACAACCAGGAGAGGAGATATCAATCAGCTGTATGGTCACCACATCTTCCTCATCCTGGTCATTGGAATTGACTCTAACTCAACCCTCCCGGAACAGACGCTGAAGTTGGCACACCCTTTGGCAAGAGGCAGCATGCCCTCCTCCATAACTGGGGCTTCCGCTGCACGTGTTCGCTCTGCACCGCGCCGGAAGAGGTAGTGCTCCAGTCGGACCGGCGCAGGACACGGATCGGGCAGATCCGAGACGAAATGTTGGGACTAATTCAGACGAAGCGACTCACCACGGCCGTGGCTATGGCAAAGGAGATGATCGACTTGGTCGTGGAGGAGGAGCTGGTCGCCCACCTGGCGGAGCACTACGAAGTTCTCGCGAGGCTGCACCAGGCTCTCGGGGAGAGGAAAGCCGCTGCAGGCTATGCGGGCTTGGCTATCGCTGACTTGGAGAAGTATGGAGGGGATGATGACGCTAAGGAGACTATACGTGACATGAGGGAGATTGTGCGACGAAATCGGTGATCGTTAATGGGCGCGTATAGCATCTTTCATATAGTCATTTTCGACAGCATTATGACGAATTATACAAGGTCGACTCGTGTTGCTCCAGGGTGAGTTCGGATAACCCGGATAACTCGGATGATTACGTCATGAACTGGCTGTAAGCCGACTTACAAAACCCCTATCACTCCAGTCGGATCAGGCGGGACGTTGACTCCGCGGTGTCATCATGGAACATGGCACCTCAAAGCAAATCTTAAAAACTGCCTTTCCGTGACAGTTTATACTCTGAGTCCCGGGTCGCTCAATACCCGGCTTACAGCAGCTTTAGTCGTCTTACTACAATGCAGAAATGGCTAGCCCGTCCGAAGAGCCCGTTCCGATGCGGAAGCGTGTTGCAAAGGCGTGCGAGACCTGCCGTGCGATGAAATCAAAGGTAAGGATTGTCCAGCGCTGAATCCCCACCCAGAGCGGATGACGCCAACCCGAGAGGCGATTTGATTGGCCGAAGACTACAGCTTGCTGATAATATGGGTGGTTTATTGACCAGTGCGATGGGAGGTACCCATCTTGCGATAGGTGCAAAGGATACGGCTACCAATGTTCGTACTCAGAGTCAGGTAGGAGGTCGCAGAGACTCAAGTACCGACTTGAACAGCAGTCACTTAGTCCATCTACTGGCCCGACTAGTAATACTGGACTGGTCATCTCGCTGAGAGAAGCTATCGCCGAGTACGAACTGCTCTGTCGAAATGTTGCAGCCAAGCTGCCCGGGCCGGAGCAGGATAATGTCGCGGTCGGTCTTAAATCTATCGGCGAGCGGGTTGAGAATATCTTCTCCAGACTCAGCTGGATGGGTGCACTGCCACCGATCCGGGATGCAGAGTCACCTACGAAGCCGAAGCAGCGAAGTATCACCAATTCACAGAGGTACCTTGGCGAAGCCAGCGACGTTCGGTTTTTCAATCTCGTTAAGCGCGCACTGCAGGACGAGAACCTATCAGAGCGGGACGATGAAGGTATGGATAGCTATGAACAGGACGATGCCGATGACCCTGCCGCTTGCGTCGCCTCGGTCGAGCTACCAATCCCCGAGATCGCCGATGGCTATCTCGATATGTACTTTTCGACTATCCACGTTGCGTATCCATTTATACAGAGATCATCGTTCATGAAGACATACCGCAAAGTCCGCGAGCACGGAGTGACTGAGGACACCGATATTGCCTGGCTCGCTCTTCTACGTACGTCTCCCAAGGCTAGTGAATTTGCCTGTTACTAGTTCCATGGCTATCAGGCTGACCATCATAGATATAATATTTGCCATTGGGGCCTACTACACCTCGTTTCCCGAAGCAAGCACGGTTCACGAGCAATATTTTCACCGCGCTCGGGCCTTATCCAAAGTTGAAGCGGTTGGAAGATCAGTTTACCGGGTGTCCTTCCTTCTAGCTGAGTGCTTCTACCTCCTTGCTGTATGCAAGACGGATAGGTTTTACATAGCCCCCATCTTAGGTTGGCCTAAGATCAATCAGTCTGACATCGATATAGATGCTGGACGACCCTTGGACTAGCTGTTCGCATAGCGCAGAGCATAGGCTTACATGTTGAGTCGAAAAGTCCGATATTGCTCGAGGGACAGGATCTGCTCACGGCTGAGACCCGTCGGAGAGTTTGGTACTCGATATATGTCCTCGATCGTCTTCTATCATTGCAGCTCGGGCGGCCGCCTGCGGTACACGATGACACTTCTTACGTCCGGTTGCCGTCGCGGCTGGACGACGCAGATATAAACTGGGAAACCGACGGCGCTCAACTTCTGGAACCAAACGAACCTACAACAGGAGACTATTTTCTGTCTGTCATTTCTCTGTCCAAGATTATAGGTTACGTATTGCGCGATCTATACGGCCCTCAAGGCGAAAGGATATCAACGGGTGGCTTG
>Ga0164242_10004998_pt1 | contig 14784 bp, 13 predicted proteins | sample OricomgcompostMG_FD_108783 | JGI IMG/M metagenome (GOLD analysis project Ga0164242, IMG submission 108783) | Miracle-Growth compost microbial communities from Emeryville, California, USA - Original compost - Miracle growth compost (MG) ... | reverse complement strand
GCTCGGCTCCGAGGCGAGTCACGATTTATCTTTGTAGTCTGGCTGTGACTCGATTTTTTTGTCGAGGCCCATCGGGCGAGCATACGCGATGCAGAGGTGCTTCATCGCCTAGAACCTAAACGGGGCTAGCCCCGATTCGGATGTAACTTTATCCGGTTCACCAAGGGGCCGGACCCGGAATGATCCACCCTGCCCGATGCTCTCCAGATACGGACCCGTGTAGCCCCGTAGCTTTGCCACAGGACCGGCCCCGGCTACTACTGCCTTACCTTGGTATTTCATGATGCAGGTAGATATGGTACCTACTAGTTGGTAGATACGACAACTTGATACAAAATAGGGAATTCTAGGGAGGGGTGCTTTCACTGCACCCACATATATACAAAGCCTGAGGGGTTGTCATGCCCCGAATTATGTCCAAAACATACCTGACTTGCTCTTTCTCGCCGTAGATGGCAATGCCACCCGCGCGCCTTCTGCTCCCCAAAGTATAGCATCGGCGCATGATCACCGTGACGGCGTCATAAAATAAAAAGATCGCTTGTCCCATCCTCCCCATTGGCACGGGATATCTTTCCCTGTTTCTGATCGGTATCATACTCAATACTTTCGCTACGCCTCTGTGCATGTGGCCATTTCTTTTTAGAAGCAGTATTCCTCCACGTGCAGGTGAATACCCTGTGCACCACTGCCCTTATGAACCGCTCTCTCATCCGACAGCGAGGCTACGCAGTTTCGCGCCCTCGCGACCAGGGACTTCCCACCACAAACAACAATCGATGTCTCCCCACCCGTTGCTTCCACAGGCCCCCGTATAAAGGCCCCGATGTCCGGTCGCGCGTCCGAGTGGTGGACGTGCGAGTCCGCGCTGGAATTGCTAACGCGCCTCTGGGGGGACCGAGCAGCCTCGCTCTCGACATCTGCCGTGGGGATCTCGGAGGCCTTCTCCGTAACCTCCTTGCCAGCATCGTCACCACTACTCGACGACTCCACTGCCACTATCGCTCGCGAATTCGTATCTGCCGGGGGCTCAAGGCTTCGGCGAGTGACGGCAATGTGTACCGAGAGTTCGATGCCGACATTTTTAGCCCTGTCGATGAGCTCATGCAGGCGCCTGACATAAAAGTCGATCTCATCCCCCTGCTTAGCCGCGAGGAGGAAGTCGATGCGCTTGGTGCAGATGGTTCCTTTAGCCTGAAGAACGCTTTCGAGGATAGGCACAGTAAACGACGCGCCGGTCGAGGCCGAGATGAGGATTAGAGTCTCGTAGATGTCCCATCTTGGGGGGAGGCCGTAGGGACCAGATACAAATACTGTCGCCGTCTCCTTCCGGCCAGTAGATTGGGCCTTGACCGCGAAGTTGTGAAGGCGCCGAGAGAATCCATTGTGCTTGCGAACAACCAGCTGGATGCTGTTGCAGATGCAGGTATCGGGAAGCTGGTGTGCGCAGGCGATGGTGTACGGGTGGGACTCGAACATCCCGACCTTGGGCATCCAGAGATACAGGTGCTGGCCTGCCCGCCACTTGAAGTGGACGTCCTTGACCGTAACCACCGTGATCGAGTCCCCGACAGCCCGTACCTGGGCTTGGTGGCCGATCCTCTGTCCTCCGGTGCAGCGCGACTTGTCGACCCTGAATTTGACGTTCTGCCACACGAGTAGCAGGGTTCGGTACACGCGGTCGAAGCTGAGCGCAGCAATGGCGAACCAGACATTGTAGCGAGCGTACACGGGGACGTGGACGTAGATCAACCAGAGGAAGAAAGCGGCGCTAATGATGTGCTGAAGCACGAACAGCTCATATGCCATATTTCGAAATGGCGCCATCGACGACACTAGGGTCCAGAGAAGCACCCCCCAGGCGCCGAGGCCGTACTTTATCATAGGCATCATCTCGACCATGTCATCGAACAAGTCGGCGAGTACATACTCGGTGTAAAAGTGCCAGCCGTGAACCGATGCGGTGACGAACATGGTGCGAGCAACCCAGCGGTGAAACCAGTTCAGGCGCTCGTAGCTCGTGCCGGCGAGGAGGCCGAGGACACTGGCCTTGGAGGCGAGGAGAAACAGGAGCGGAACCTGCATGACGGTGACCCAAGTATTACGGAAACCGATACGCTCCCAGAAGTTAACGTCGTGGATCACGGCTCCCTTGGTCATCATGTAGATGATGATGGCCCAGTACACAAGCAGGACGAGGATGCGGCCCATGGGGGGAGGCGTTAACCACGAGAACCACCGCACCGGGACGTAGAACTGCGGATAGCCGACCTCGCGGCCGACCGCAGTCAGCGTTGCCCAAGCCTTGAGAAAGCGGTTGCTAGGTCTCGTTGGGAACTGGACCGAGTTGGCGGCGCGCCTTCGTAACCTAGAAGTCACGCTGTCAGAACCTAGCGTCGGTCTCAAGTGAGGGACAGGCGGGTATGCAGCCGAACCTACCTCGCCCGTGCTTTGTAGAGGTTGACGGCTTGCAGAATCACCAGGAGACCGAGGACCCCGGCGATGATGTACCAGAAGGCGCGAGCCAGACCCATGTTGGTCGTCTGGAACATATTTGCCCCAGCACTCATACCCATCCCGTCCATACCCATCCCGTCCATCTTGGATGCTGTGGCGACCGGCCCGGTCGCTGGGGAAGGGGTTTCCGGTGGCGGCGATCCCGTTGGTCTTGACCCTACTACCCGGAGCAGCTGCAACTAGACCCGGAGCCGGCAGTACACGTTACGGGGCCGAAAGCCTTGTGGGAATCGGGATCAAAGCCGTTTGCGAAGTCCGACGATATGGAGTGTTCACCGAGTCATTGCCAGAATCAACGGGTCCCTCGGCACCTAAATGGAGCAGGGACGGACAGCCAGCCCGGCAGATTTCCTCGAGAGTTCCCGGGGATTCGACAATAGGCGACTTGGGATTGGACGGTGACGCAAGCGACGAAGGCAGGGGGTTTGTAAAGTGTTTGTAGACCCGTGGGGTGTGGGCGACTGCGCGACGACTGCCCAGAAAGATCCGTCGAAGCCGAGCACTATAGCAACTTTGAAGACTGGTCCGTCTTGCCTTTATCCACGGCCCGTGTCATAGGTCGCTTTCGGTGCGCAGGGTTGCAGAAAGTCCCGAAAGCAATATGGAAGATAGTGTGGGGGGGAGCAAGGTTTCCTGTTCTTTGGTGGATGGGTCAGTGGCTCGATGCGATTCCGGAGATTTTATTAACTCCCATCCCTAGCAACTTACAACTTACTCTACTTATTGATGAAGAGCAAAGCGCGGGAATGCGGAAGCACGGGAAGGCAATGACGGGGTTGAGCAGGTTCCATCGGCAAAGACACGCGGATGGATGCCTTCCTCCTCCTCCTCCTTCATCTTCCTCGCTAGAGGCACGACGTCCACGAGCAATTACTAATTGACTCGTTTCCAGGAGCTTTTGAACATTCCATCCAAAAGTTCTCGGAAGGTGGCGCCTTGGCCAGTCAGCCAAGCGGCCAAGGAACAAACTCTTTGGTGCGGTGGGGAAGGAAGCGTGGGAGGCATGAACGATGGCGCGCTTTGACTGGCGGGCTGGGATCTGGGTTGCCGACAGCTCGGGCGCGTGGACGCCACAACTTGCTCAATTCCCCTCAAATCTTCTGCACGCAAAACCAGCTCACTGCCCGATGAGGGAAGGCGCCAACGGCACGACTTGCTAGTGCGGGGCGAAGCCCCATCTTTGACATGCCCTTTCTTCCTCCCCCTATGCCCCCTCTACCCCTCTGCCCCTCCATGCCACTCCTCCTGGACTGGACCCTACACAGTACGTACCTTGCCGTCTCAAGCCTTCCATGCCATGGGCCCTACCCATTTCCATCGTGGGCTCCGGCCATTTTTTCCCCCTTCTCTTTTTTAAATAGCATACGCCATTTTGAGCAGGTTCGCGCTGCCCACATCCACCTGCGTGTGACGAGAGGGTTTCCTGCACGTCTCAGGAATTAGCTCATGGCCCCTTCTTAGCTCCGCATGGGCTCTAGTACAACAGATGCAGCAGCCGCCTGCGACCGAGGGTGGTCGGGCTGAACATCTTGGACCTTCGTCTCCAAGTCCTCGGGTCTTGACACCATTCTCGTATTAATTTCTGAAATATCTCTGCCCGAGTTGTAGACTGATATGTGTACAATGTTGTACTCTACTCCTTCCGACCGAAGCGGGTGAATCATCGAGGGGGCTTTGGCAGAAGCCTCAACGGGAAACATGCTCGGTTTCGCGCATAGCATTTGATAGTTGTACGCTCGTAATGGTTATACGACCTCCTCTTACCAGCGCACTTGCGAGGTACCTACCTGCTACCTACGTGACGCATGTTGGTACTCCGTGCTTCATAGGCTATTGCACCGGCTCCTTTCTCTATTCCCCCCCACCATACCCTTCCAGTTGGTGCCGAATCCCGTCTTTGTTCCTCCTAATACCACTCTACACTCCCATCCACTTGGTACGGAGTACGGAATACTTTACCAAGGTAGGTACCTAGTTCGATCCCTCCCCTTCCAGTCGTCAAACATTCCCCACATCCCAGCCTCCCGGCTTGGCGGCCGTGTTTAATCTGGGTACCTACATATGTACTGTACGTATTAGCTCCAAGCTCACAGCGTCGTCCTCCGCTCGAAATATAGATTGGACGCATTCCCGGCACATCCACCACGTCCGTCACACCCACCACTCCCTATCTCACTCGTCCTAAGCAATTGGCCCGAATTCTCTTCACACCGAGAAAGTTACGACCAAATTAATACCAAGGCAAAACAGATCTTCAACAACATGGCGCCTCTCCAATCCCTCGCATCCGCTACCCTCCTCTTTCTCTCCGTCGCCAATGCGCATTTCAACCTCAACGCCCCCCCCTCGTTCGGCTTCGACGAAAATAAGGAAGACTCGGCTCCCTGCGGAGGCTTCACGCCAAACTTTGATGACAAGAGCAAGGTGTCCGACTTCCACGTAGGCGGCGAGCCAATTGGCGTCAAACTCGGTCACACCCAGGCCAACTGGCTCTACCGCGCCACCCTCGGCGGCTCCGATTCCAAGAACTGGACCCAGCTGTTCCCCATCGTCCAGCAGAGCGGCCTCGGCTTCTTCTGCGAGCCCTCCGTCACCGCCCCCGAAGCCTGGGTCGGTAAGCAGGGCATCCTCAGCGTCGTAGCCGACGCACCAGATGGGCTTCTATACCAGGTAAGCCAGGAGGAATCCAGCCCCCCCTGCTTTCGGGTAGCCCTTGAAACCGGCGCTAACCTCGTTTCCCGCAGTGCGCACCCGTCAACTTCGTCTCCGGGGAAGGCAAGCCGGGATCAGACTGCAAGAACAGCAGCATAACTGCCGCGTTCGTCTCAGATCCGGCACTAACCGCCATGGTCGGAGGCTCGTCGGGCGGTGACAACTCCTCGTCAGGGACAGGCTCAACCTCCCCTACGGGCACCGGTACGGGGTCCGGCAGCTCATCGACCCCGACAGGCAACGCCGCACCCGCCATGCTTGTGCCCGGCTCGTTCGCGATCGGCACGCTCGTGCCAGTTGCCATGGGCCTGCTAGGATTTGCTTTGCTATGAGAGGACATAAGGCTTGTGGTTTGTGTTTCGGACGGGGGGTAACAGGATGTCGTGCAATCACCGACGGGGTAGCCATGGGTCGGCTGGAAACTTCTGTGATGTTTATTAATGTACCGTACTATATCCAGCACCATGCACAGAGATAAAATCGCGGTATCAACGCCTTCCCGGTGTAGTGCTCGGGCACGGATACAGTCTCGTGAATTCATTCTTACCACAACTTAACCGAAGCTCTCTCCAGGAATCGTGGGAGACATGGGTCACCGGAGTCATAGAGGCGTATTACATATTATCCGTCATTTCAGATACTGTAGAATGTAGAACTACAAACAGAACCTACACCTAGGTACCACCCAGGCAGGTCGCCTTAAGCGCAGGTAGGTGGGTGCTTCATACTTATCCCAACGATCAGGCTATCTCCCCAAGGGAAGAGGGGGGGACCAGCACACAGCGTCGTTTCTCATGGGCTCGTTGCATTCAGAACGCCAGAACCACTTATTGTACCGATACCCCATCTCTATGCATAGTCTTTCCCGACACCTGCAACTGCTTCATCTCGTCCGCGACAAGCATATCCACGCCCTCGTCGTACGACGTCTCGTCCTCGTTAGGCTTCACCGCCTCGACTGGCACTCGCCGCCGGTCATCTGCCTCCCGTAACGCGGCCTCCAAATCAAGCGGGTCTCGCTCGTCACCCGCTTCCCAATCCTCAAGCATCGGCGACACCGCTTCCCCACCCTCGGCTCCAGGATCCGTGCCCCGGCTGACCGGTCGACTGTAAAGCGCAGGTCCTGTGACAACAACCTCCCCACCCGGCAAACGGATCTCTCCTGCGTCAAGGGTCTCGGCAATATCCTTGAGCAGTACCTCCATAGGGCAAATGTAGGCAACGCGCTTGCGCTCACTCCAGGCTAAGACGTGCCCGCAAAGTTGGCCCTGTTCGCAGTCGACGATCCAGGCTCCGCTGTCACCAGGGACGCCCATCGACAGCGGTCGAGGTTGCGGCTTGTCGCCTCCATCCGTAGCACCAGTCGCTGGTGTTGTCGAAGTCCCGCTAATCTGATATGTGTGGCTAGGGGATTGGCGCCCGTATATCTTAACAGAGCTGAGTGTCGCCAGGACGACTCCTGTCTGCAGCCCGCTGGTTCTTGCTACGCACTGTACCTCGAGCCCGGGGAGGGACGTCGCCGGGGCTACACCAGTAGGGCGGATGGCAAGGTCCCGGGCGGGGGTGGACGATTGCTTATCCTCAGACTTCGCTGCATCGGCTGCCGATTTTATTCGTGGAATGGAGTTGTCGCCAGGCAGTCGATTGTCATGGAATTCGAAGAGGGCCCAATCGACCTCGTGGATGAGACCGTTATCAGATCGCCGTCGAATCCCACTCGACGCATAAACTTCGCCCAGGCTGTAGGTATCCAAGTGGTCTTCGTCCTGGGTTTCGACCGAGGGATAGAAACCTTCCTCGACGTCATCTAGGGCGGGCTGGGTTACAATGTATTCGTCCCCGCATCCCGGTTCTATGCCGGGAATATCCCCAGGCTCGGTGAGCAGGTCTTCTTGTTCGTCGAACTCGCCATCATCGGATAACTCGCTGGTGATTGCCGACTCGGAGAATGAGTCGGAATCAGTATCCGAGAACTCGCACGCGAAGCTCTCGGTACCGCTGCTTTCGGTCTCAGAGTCGGTGTTCTGGTACTGCTGGGCGTACCAGGCAGCCAGGTCCGGTACGCCGCTTTGTTGTCTTGCCATGCTCCGAGGTAAGCCTTCAGTCGGCAGTGTATAATTGTCCTGGTCTGGGTCGTCAAGCATGTGATGGACCGTCATTCCGTACGGCTTGTCGTCCACCATGATCAACCCTCCGAAGCTGACAGGAGGGAGGTGCCGGTCTCCAATCCAAGCACCGATGCTAGCTCCATTGTGTGGACGTTCCTGGAAATCGGGATTGACGGCCGTAGTCTCGTCCGAATCACCGCCATCCCCCCCCCTGCCCATGCTCCGTCCCACCCCGCAATTCCGTGACCTCAGAACTTGGCCTCTACACACCTTCAGGGCAAACCCTGTAGTACCGTCGAACAGAATGCCAAGTTTCCGCTTCAGTATTGCCCGGACTTTGCTCACTGAGCTGCAGACGACGAGGACAGTTGGCTTGGTCTTCAGCGGGGACTCGCCAATAGACTCGAGCGATATCTCAACCGACTCCGGGTGTTTACGGTAGAAATGGCGCAGTGCCATATTGACCTGCGGCATGACGACTGTGTTCCACTGCTCAACGACGTCCGGCGGGAGTGGGACGTGTGGGTAGAGGCGGGATTTGGCCGACGCCGGCTTGGGGGCTGATTTTACCGCTTCGCGAGCTTGTGTGGCTATGAGACAGTGAGCGACTTGTTATCAATGCATTCACGGTCACATTCCCGGGGGGTGGGGGGCGGGGGGTGGAACTTACCATCGCTCTGCGGTCGTGACTCGATTTGATGCCAAGCAGAGCCTGATCTAGGGTCTCTCCCCATTTCCGATTTCTCAACTGTCGTAGCAACTGAGCTTGCGCTAACACGCTTCTCGGGGTTCCTATCCTTCGACGGCCCGGCTGTTGGCGCAGTTCCTGATGATCGTGTTGGTTGAGGCCTGGGTTCGCCGAGGTCATCGCTTAGCCGCTCTTCCAGGTTGCTCACCCCGTCGAGGATGCAGCATGCCTCCAGATACCGACTGGCTCTGAGCTGTACTCGAGCAACGACTTGCTCGCTCGTGAGTTGGCCTGTCATTTCCTGGTCCACCGCGTTCCAACACGACTGGACCGCCTTCATATACAGCGTCCCGCATCTGATTGCAAGCTGGTCGAGCACGGATTCGGGGATCGACGGCGACGCGGGATTGGGGACGAGGTTGTCCAATTTCGTCCAGAGACCGATCGAGAGAAGGAGCATGGCGAGGGAATAAAGATCGAACGTTTTAGAGTCTGCATTGCTTGCGAGCGGGGACTGGGAAGTGGCTCGGGGGTCGAGGGGGTGCTTGTATAAGGAAAACGGGCTCGGGGTGCCCTGGGAGTCGGCGTCTGAGAAGAGGTCAAAAGATGATATCAGTGGCCGCCTAATGTCGACTTCTCCGGTAGTCATCCCGCTTACGCCTGGGTCAGTTCCGACTGCGTTGCAGAAGGAGACGTTAGCGTCTACAAGATGGCTATGCGTGATACCCCTAGCGTGCATGTCAAAGACGGTATTCGCCAAGTTCGAGGCCAGGCGGAACTTGGCTTCCAACTTCGGCTCAAAGTCCGGGCGGGCAAGAAGATCGGCGAGGGAGCAGAGGTTGTAGAGCGGGTTCTGTGTCAAATGTTCGAATGACACCGGGTTGAAGGTGGCGGGGAACTGGTAGACAAGACCGATGCGAGAATGCTCCATGTCTTCGAAGTAGCCCAGGAGCCGTGGAAGGCCTGTCCAGGACCCTGGAGATCGCTGCGGTTCCGCTTGCAATCCGGCTGACAGCTTTTCGAAACGGGTCATGGGGGGCATAATACCCGTCGTAGAGTAGATGGAGTCAAATCCAGCGTACTCGAGGAGGAGGGGCGAGTACTGCTGCCGGCCCGGTGATCGCTGAGTTAGCTCCGCAAATGCCTGCTTGCTCATGAAGACAATTTCCCTCGAGCGTTCATCGCGAGAGAACTCGGTCATGGGCTCCGCCTGCATTGAGCGCAGGTTGGTTAGGGATTTGGGATCGATCTGCTGCGGTGTTTGCATTCTAGACGACTCGAACGGTCGGAGATCCTCGGTTGAAGCCGTCTTGAAGAGGCGCTGGCGGGCGGATTCCGATGACTGGGCATACGAGGACCTCGTCCGGGACAAGTCGTACAGTGTGTCGATGGAGGTTGTCAAGTCTCGAACGAGATCTTCAAAACGCCCCTTGTCCCAGACTACCAAGTGGATCTTCTGGTCTCGGGACTTCTCCGACTCGTAGCCCTTCTCGCCTCCGGTTAGCCTCCGAGAGCTGTTCCATAGGGGCTCGGCCTCAGCAAGAATATCCTTGATGGTGGACATGATGCTGCCCACAACCTCACTGAGCCCGGCCTTGGAGAGTGAAGAGTCGATCAGTATCTCAGCGGACTGGCTAGGGTCCGACCACTCAAGTCCCCAGCTGACGAGGCGGTCCTTCTGGATGCGAAGCTTCCTGTGGAGCGCTTTGATCTCTGGTTCTTCGGCATTCTGGACAGGTTCCTTGACGAAGTCTGAGGATTTCTTGGTATCATTGTAAAGCCTGCTCAGCCGCCTCTGGAATGGCAACTGAAAGCCGCCCATTGGGATGAAGGAAGACATCTCGGGAAATATACCTGCCCGAGAAGAGCAGGTGGGGACGCTGGACGGCTCAAGATAGGTAGATGATTAAGCGAAGTCGACAAAGACAAGATGAAAGATTCGAGTTTGCAATTCGAGTCCGCGCTTATAGTCTACCAGGTCCAGATAACATATCTGCTGCCCGTACCTGGGCGCCGGCGATGGGTCTAAAAGCCAGCTGAAGGAAGGTGGCTGTTTGCTTAATGTTCTTGGTCCGGGTCGTTGAGACAAAAACAGCAGGAAAGCGACAGCAAAAGGTTGAGGAAGACCGTTATGATGGAGCGGCGGAGGAGAAGCAGTACGAGCATCTAGCAGGAAAGGGACAACAGGCATCCACCCAAGGAACAAACAAACCAGGTCAAGATGTCATCGCAAGCTCCGTGCATTGGGAGTTATTTCGGTGCCTATCGCCAGATTGGATCCTTCAGCCTCCCGGAATGGCGGCCGCTCGTCAGGCATTGGTTCGGTTAGAGAGTTGAATGCTGCTGCCTGATTATTTTGGTCGCGCGATTCGAGATCACGTCTCCACTTGGCCCACCTCGGCCCACTTAAGATCGTCGAGTCACATGATTTGGCACCTGTTATTATCCCGTCGCCCCTGTGAATGCTTCAGGCAGCTCTTGTTTCAACTCTTCACCGGACGGCGCCGAACTACGCCACGCCGATGATGACCCTATCCGATGTTGGTGTGCGGTTGGCGAAAATTGATGGATAACCACAAACCTTTTCTGGTCTCAGAGGTCAGAGAGCCGCTATTCGTAGTACGACAAGGTATGCCTCTAGGAAGGTTTGGGACAACAGCACGCCCATGGAAGGATAATGGCTATATTGCCTCAGTCTCCGTTACATTGATAGCTCCTTAGACCTCTAAATTCCAGGGTTGTGACTGTCGGATTAATGGTAGGTATACTTCCGTACTTACGCAGAGCACGACACAACTGCTACCTTGACCTAGCGCTCGATTTCGAAGTACCAGAGAACGAGCTCCGCTCCTCAGCCCGTTCATTCCAAGGCATTTGGTTCTAGTGGTGCTCCGCGGTGATGACCCTATTCCGCCACATATCAACGATGCTCAGATAAGGCTAGAGGGCCGTGGGGTTACAACTCTCCCACTCCAAACTGCCGTGAACAGATTGATGGCGTTACCTGCATTCGGGGTTCGTACTCATTCCGAGTTGCCATGTTGCATTGCGAAATCAGTACCACTTGGTTTAATTTGTGTACTTCAACCAAGATATAGAGAAGGATCTCCCCGACGCTCTCCTGTCACCTAGCGTTTCTCGTATTTCCCTAACTCGACTTGGCCGATCTTCCGTATTCGACTTCGTCACTTGAGGAGAGATTCGGCAAGTTTAGAAGCGAGCTGGCAATGTTGCAAGGGAAATTCACCAAAATGCATGGCCTAGCGGAGCTATGGAACCTTAGCAAAGGAGATAGTGAAATAAGGACCACATGACGATCGTGAAGTAAATCAAGGCATTCACGCACACCTGTAACTTCAGCGTTATATATTATACTAATACCAAAGTTTATTTATAACCGGTAACTACCTACGGAGCCGCCAAGCTCGGTGTCCATGGGTGCTATGGTATAGGCTAATATCCAGGACGTCACATCGCCCACATCCCAGCTACAGAGATTGTTCATAAATTGGTAGACCTATGTCCAAGCCGGCTCACGGTGGACAAGAGTCTTGACCATTTCAGAGCAACTTCCACGTAAGGATAAATCGTGTTGCCAAGGCCCCCCGCTCAACAGTAGACCGGTATTGTATAAATATCTATAACCGCTTCGGCCAACCCTCCCGTTATCTCGCGGTCTGTCTCCCAAAACCAAATTTGGAACACCATTGAAAGAACATGCGCGCGCTTTCCTTACTTGTGGTGCTGTCGGGGTCCTGGGTAGCACTTGCTGCTCCCAGTCGCGGCCTCTCAACTTCCAGCCATGCTCTAAGCGAGAGGCAAGCCCGCAATGCTCCTCCCCCTTGCGAGAGGGCTGACCCGGAACCCACCGAGGAGGAGACAAAGGAGAGATTTGACAAGTTTGCCAACGCGTTCATAGTTACCAAGAACATTACTGAAGCCTTCGAGTATATTGCTGAAGACTACATTGTAAGTCTCCTTCTCGGGGAGGGAGCAACCTCCATAACCGTACGACATCGAACAGTACGCGCTAAACCATGTCAATTCATAGAATCACAACCCACTGGCCACCAACGGTGCTGCCTCCGCGTGGGGAATCCTCAGCCCGATCTGGCCAGGTCTCAGTATCACAGTCCTGGGTACTACGTTCAAAGGCGATCAAGGATGGCTACACTACCAGGTTAGCAGCCTCGGTGAAGTTGTTGACCGGTTCAGGTGGGAGGGCGGTTGCATTGCCGAACACGTAAGTGAATGGTGGCCCCCTTTTTACACACACGTTGCACGCGGAACATTGAGCTAACTTCTGATTCAGTGGGATCAAGGAGAGAAATATCCATCGGATTAATCGAGGTTGTTGGGATACCCAAGGGGCAGTGGGTGCTCTGGAAGTGTTCAATAGCTGACCTAGAACCCTAAATGTCACCGTACAGGACGTGGGCAGAACCTATTGGAAGAATATCAGTGCTATATAAAGATGAATATCCCCATTAAGAATTGCTTCTATTGTGGGCAGGTCACTGCAGCCCTGTGTACTGGGTGCACATCGGTGTACAAGGTACGCTCATGGTAACGTAGTGCAGGAGCCTCCTGTACAAAGTCAACTCGCCGGGACCAAACGGGGGTACCTTCGCGGTAGCATTGCCGTTCCTTCTTCCGGAGAGCTTAATATCCTGTTTCGATCCACTACACGATGCTGTGGGTGGTTACCAGTATCCTAACAAGACTATATCCATCCGACCTCTCCAACACTCTACATTCCACTCGGAAAAAAGTATCCCACACTTGACGCCGCTACAGGAGAATTGTGCATTTAGCCTGTCTTTCAACTTCACAGACAACCTTCATGGCTTTTAGAACCTATTTTTAGGCCAAGAATCGTGGCATGCGTTGCTCAGTGGAAGAATGGACTTGGCACAAGTGGTATCCGGGAGTGAAGACGAAGGACGACATGTTCTGGCCGCTAAATGCGGATGGGAAGAAAGTAGCTGTTGTTATTGATGGGTTTTGATTGCAGGTTGTAGTTACACATACGCAGCTCTACCTCAACGGAGGTTGCGGTTGACGGGGCCGATGTTCAGGAAGCCGTCCTATCTCTTCAGGGTACAACGACGGGATCTCTGCTGCTAGGAACTTGGCAAGGTAATAGGTATCAAAAGCGTGTTTATACATAGGACTTTAAGTTTAGGAAACCGTTTTTGATCTGAAAGAATTCGTCCTTTATCCTCCATTTGCGCAAACAAAAGATATCGTCCCGGAGGAATGAGGGAGACTCGTGCCCACCTTTCGCCGTCGGTTTTGCATAACTAACCTAATAGCTCCTTTCTCATCTTGTTGCCATTTCAGGACGTCCTTATTTAAATTAGATTTGTTATCTCTGCGGACCTCGCTCTAATCAAAGTCAACCATGAAGGGCGGGAAGCTTCTTGAGTCCTCTTCGCCATCACCCCTTTGAATACTGTTGCTGTCAAGTCTGTCAAGTGTTGAGCTTATTGTCCGTTGTGGTAATGTCTAGTTCAACAGCTGCAGTGACTTGTGGTAGTACATTGCAGACAGTGATTTCCGAGTCGTTTATTTTAGGCATAATATTCGTTAGGGAAGCTTGGCTCTGTCCAGAATCCCAGTTTTCTTCCGTCTCATGTCTACAATTCGTATCGCCGACCTGGAGCAGGAATCCTTCTCCTTGTTGCAGAGAACAAACATCGTACACTCGGCGGCGGACTCTTCGGTGGTGGGTTCGACTACTTAGTCTTTCCTGTATTGTGATGCAAATCACCAGTCGTGAATCTTTAGTAAGGCTGTGTGTGTAGTTGCGCTAATATCTTTACCTAAGTCGTCACCCACCGTTCCGCACGAAAAGAGCCCACGGGTGTTGTGGCTTTTTGATCTTCAACTTAAGCTCCTGCAGTTGAGCAGCACCGCCAACCGGGGAAGGATTGCGATGGAGTGTGAGAACGGTCCCCACCGTATCAGTGGACGCAAAAGGCGTTATATGGGTCCTCTACAGCCATCATGATTTAACTGCGAGAATCAATTTCTGTCTGCTCGGGGATACTTAGGCGGCCGGAAACATAGTATAATGGGTGTCGATGATAGATTTGGGACGGTTCAGGGGGAGCCCATCTTCTCAAGTCTAGTGTACGTCTTCCGCAATATAAGAGCTATGCATGGGGCCACCTCCGATTAATGTAAGGCGATAGGCAGCAGCAGTAACAGTGGCGGTGGCGGCGGCTCTAGAGTAACATCCGACTTCTACATGTGGTTCGAGGTTGGGCTAGACGATGAGGGTGATTTCCTCATCTCATCTTTATGGCGGTCACCTAAGCGCCTTGCTGCTGGGATCTCTTAAAAAATGAGGAACTTCGAACAATAGGAGTATCTAAGCTATCCTGTCCAAGACTCTCAAGGTTAGCTGGATCCACCGATGGCTCTGAGATTATGTTGGTCTTCTTATAAGCCCTTTTGTACAAGTGTCTCTCTAATATTAGAGAGTTCAAATGACAATAGCCTTGAAAATCGCCGAGGATGTCCACGCTGGTGGGGGCTCGGCCCGGCCCGAGGTGGGGCCTGGACCACGGCGGAGGCTAAAGGAACAATATTATTCCAGAAATAAAATTTTACCTCTCCCCACCACGACTTCATTTTCAACACAGGCGCAGCTTTTTGCTTAGTCTTCGCCAGGAAAAAAATGGTCCGAAAGCTCAAGCACCATGAAGAACGCCTCCTGCGGAAAGTTGATTTCCTTAAATACAAGCAGGACGG
>Ga0164242_10004997_pt1 | contig 14788 bp, 7 predicted proteins | sample OricomgcompostMG_FD_108783 | JGI IMG/M metagenome (GOLD analysis project Ga0164242, IMG submission 108783) | Miracle-Growth compost microbial communities from Emeryville, California, USA - Original compost - Miracle growth compost (MG) ... | reverse complement strand
CTGAGCACCGCGGTGCGCGCGCCGGCGTCGTAGGCGGCGGCGCTGACGGCGTGCAGCAGGGCGGCGCCGAGGCCGCGGCGGCGGTACGGCGGCCAGACGTCGAGGTCGAAGATGCCGGCCGTGCCGCCGTCGACGAACGACCAGGCGTGGCCCGCGAGTGCGCCGTCGACGCGGATGGCAGCGTAGAACGCGCGCTCCGGCTCGAGCTCGGCGAGCTGCAGCATGCCGCCGTAGCCCGCGTGCTCCTGCTCGTCGTCGACGTCGCCGGGCTCGACCCCGAGGTGCACGCGGGGGTCGCTCGGCTGCTCGATGCTCTCGAGCGGCGCGGCCATCCACCACGGCGCCCAGCCGCGCTCGAAGCCGAGGCTGATCAGAGGGGAGGCATCCGTCTCGGTCGACAGCCACGCGCCCACGAGCTCGCGCCCGAGATCTCGAGCCCTTTCGAGGCCACGCTCGACGCCGCCGAGGTCGGCTCCCTCGGGGAACATGAGGTTGCAGCCGTCGGGGCCGTCGATCCAGGCCAGCGGGCCGTCGTTCCACACCTCGCCGCCGAGTCGCTCAGCCCTGGTGCGGAACCAGGCGGTCTGCACGCGTTCGCAGCGTGCAACGATCTCATGATTGTCGAGACGGTCGTCCATGGTGGTTCCAGCGTGCCTGCTGGACCGGGATGCCTCAAGGGCTCGCGTGCTCGCGGCACTTCGTGCAAATGGAGCCGATGACGGGAATCGAACCCGCGCTGTCTGCTTGGGAAGCAGAAGTTCTACCATTGAACTACATCGGCGTTGCCTTGAAAACGTTGGGATCGGGGCCCCAGCGCTTCTGGCGCATGTGCAGCCGCATACACAACTGCTGTCCGCCCGGCGAACCGGACGCTGCTTGCCATCATACGGGAGCGATTCGGGGGCGAAGCATCAGAGCAGCCGAGCGAGTCGATCGGTGAACTTCGGAACCCCGGCAGTTCGAAAACTCGCCCGACGCCAAGCGGATCGTGGATGAGCGAAAGCCCCTCGACCTCGTGGCCGCCGGCTACACCGGCGTGCGGCTACGTTAGCACCCGTTCGACCTGCTGGCGCTCGAGCACCCGAATCTGCTGCAGCTTCGCATGTACTCTCAAGTCCCGAACTCATCCGGCGTCGTTCGCGAGATTCGGTTGTGGCTCACCGCACGCGCCAAACGGTCACAGGCGCCGTTCGCCCGCGCTGTGCCACAGCGCACCCCGATCGGGGCCATGCACGGTGTCTGACCCGTCCGGAAGGATGTCTCAGAGCGAGTGTCGAGGAGTGGTTGTGGGTCTATTCGATCGGTGGAAGAAGGACGCGAAGTCTGAGGCGGCCGGGCGGCCGGATGCTCAGATACGCATGCCGATCGAGCAGCCGGTCCAGATAGAGGTGAGCTTCGAGCTGGACGAGGTCATCCCTGTCGAGAAACGGATCGCGCGCCTTAGCCCTGATCGCTTTGGGCTCTACCCGCACGAGATCCTGTTACTCGATTACGCGCCGAAGTTCACGACGACTGGGCAGCGGTTCCAGGGATTCTGGGAGAATAGCTACGGCGTGAGCAACGTCCTTCCGATCTTGAAGTCGCTTGTCTCTCGCGGGTTCCTCGCGAAGGGCGGCGTGGCTGACACCGTCAACCAGCAAACGGCCGCGGCCCTCAAACCGATCCTCGCCGCGCACGGTCTTCCGGGTACGGGGACGAAGCCGGCCTTGATCGCCCGGGCTCTCAGTGAGGTTCCTGCTGCCGACCTCGAGAAAGCGTTCCCCCAGCGCTACTACGCGCTCACCGACGCGGGACGGGCCGCACTCGGTGCCTCGCCATTCATTCCGTACATCCACAAGCATCCAACCACCGAGAACCTCGACATCTTCGAGTTGTCGCAGATGGTCGCGTCGGATCCGACGCTCCCCTGGCGGGACCAGGTCTGGCGATTCCTGAACAACCGCAGCGCCCAGCGCGCCAGAGAGGGGAACTGGGGGCTGTATCGCAACGTGCGACACTCGATGGCCGACTTCGTCGCCGAAGAAGAGCGGTGGCTCGATGCCATCGGGCTCAACACCGAGGTCTGCTTCTGGGACACGAGCGGCATGTCCAATGGGTTCCGCCCCGACTTCCTCTCGATCTACGCACCGCACTACTTCCCCTTCAAAGACTCTGGCGAGAAGCCAGCACCTGCGATTGTCGACCGCATCTTCAAGTGGGCGGGGAAGGCTGGGCTCGACGACGCCGAACTTCGCGCGTTCATGGAGCGAAACATCGAACAGCTCAGCTCCCCGTTTCACTTGTTCACCAAGCCAGAGGTCATCGACATCGTGTTCTTGCTGCGGGACGACAACACGGCCGCCCTGACCGGGATATACGAAGCGGCGGAGCAGCGGTTCCGGGCCGCCTATCCAGACATCGACCTCACCCCGAGCTGATTGCAGAGTTCTTGAGTCCCGGCGCCGCGCAGAACCAGGGCATGAACATTACCCGGTCGGCCATCGCCCGCTGCCGCCACCGGCAAGTTCGACCGCGAAGCCGAGCGCTGGGCACTCGACGCTCCGCCGACGTGTCCCTCGAGTCCGCCCGTATCTCTCGCGATCAGGCAATGCACGTCCGGCTCGAAGCGGGGGACTGAGCTAGACGCGAAGATTTCCGCAGAGCCCATCGGCACCGACACCCGGCATCGGGTGGAGGTCACGCGCGCGTCAATGTCACGTGCACCTCGGCGCCGGTCGGCGTCATTCTGATCGTCGCCGCGTTCCAGGCGGCGCACACCCTCAGCTCAAACTACGGCTACTGATCGGTCCAACAACCGCTGCGGGCCGTTGTCTAACGGTCGACGACCTTGTTGGAATCGGGGTCGATCCCGACCGCCATCCCGCTGACCGTGTCGCGCACGGTGAATGTGTATGAACCGGGCGTGAGTCCGTACTCGATCGACATATACGGCGCAATCTTGGAGTACGTCACACCCGGAGACACGACTGTGCCGTCGGGCTCGACGCTGAGCACGGACGGAAGCATCCCGTGCGCACGGTCGTACTGCAAGACGGCGCCGAACGCGAACGCGACGTGCACGAGGTTCGCGTGCAGCTGGTTCGCCGGGTCGACATCCGCGCCATCGAACGGCGGGACAGCCCTCGCTGCCGGTGTGGGAGTGCTCACCTTCAACGGCTGCGCGACCGCAACAAGAGGTGCGGATGCGGCGGTCAGGCCCTGGAGCTTCGGTATTGCCGGCACGCGTCCCGGTGAATAGAAGGCGGCAAGGGACCAGATACACAAAATCGTGCCGGCGACGCCGAGAGTGCCCCCGACGGCCGAGAGGAACAGCGCGCCCCCCGCGCGTCGATACCGCACGGCGAGGGCGACCGCCGAGACGCCCGCGGTGGTGATGACCCATCCGGTGTAATTCGGCCGCGATAGCGCGAGTAGTGGAAGTGCGGTCGCGATCAGCCCAAGCATGACGGAGACGAGGCCATTCAGTGGTCGCGGCCGCACCCGAGTCGAGGCGAACACGGGACGGCGGCTGCGCGTCGGACTCTCGTCCCAATAGCCCGCCGGCGACCAGTCTCTTGGACCGCTCACTCCAGTTCCCCCTCACGTCAGTTGTCAACTGTCTATGGGGTAGCCGGGAACGAAGCGACCCCCAGTGGTGGAGGCGTTCACCGCAGTCAGCTGGATCAATTCGTCTCTACTCCATCAAGAGAGGTTTCGCACGCGACCGGGCTCGTCACCCAACGCTGTCAGCTGGTGCCTGCGACGTACTCAAGCCAGTCAGGCTCGGCGACCGCTTCCCGGGCCGCCACCGGCGCTTGACGCTCGCACGCTGACGCTCTGTCCATCGTTGTAGGTCGGGCGGTCTACTGTGATGGTTCTCGGGAACGGCCGCGGGTGCTCGCCGGGCTTGAGCCCCACCGTGATGACATGGTCGCGAACTGGGACCTTGCCACGGCTGCCACGGCAGAGTTTGGCGTTCGATCCGTCATGCACGTCAACGCGCTTCGTGCGCAGGTCGACGGTCGTAATTTTCTGGCACACGCCGCATCGGTACGAGGGGTGGGTATGCCCCTCTGGTAGCAGCGCCGTCCGTCCCGAGGCGCTACAAACCGGAGCGCCGTGCCTCTGGATCACATTGCCCCTGAGGGTGATCTGTCGATTGCATTTCGGACAAGCGAGATTGAGCCATTCGTATCTGCCAAAGATGTCGCTGTCGTCTGCCATTTCTCGAATCGTATGTGCCGAGAAGGGCGACGCGGCGTCACCAGACCTAGGGCAGACAGCGTGCCGCGGCCGAGAATCGCCCCAGTTCTGGCGTCATTCAGGGAATGTCGCCGCCGATATGGTTTGAGCAAGGCTTGCGGGTCGAGCTGAGCGCACCGCGTCGGTGCTGGGAACACATGAGCAACCTGACCAACTATCAAGCGAAGTACTACGCACATGAGCTGCAGCGCAGCTATGCGAACGACCACGTGGGCAAACTGGCGGGGCTTCTCTTCGACGCCCAGGTTGAGCCGAAACCGCACCAGATTGACGCGGCGCTCTTCGCGCTGCAAACGCCTTTCCTGCCCGGTGTGATTCTTGCTGACGAGGTTGGTCTTGGTAAGACGATCGAGGCTGGCATCGTCATTTCGCAGTACTGGGCGGAGCGGAAGCGGTCGATTCTGATCATCGCGCCGTCGAGCCTGCGTCAGCAGTGGCAGCAGGAGCTGTACGAGAAGTTCCTCATTCCGTCTGCGATCCTCGATCCGAAATCGAAGGACTCGCTATTGGCTGCCGCCGGAACCCGCGCGGCCGAGGTGCTGATCTGTTCTTATGAGTTCGTCCTTCGTCACGAGACATCGCTCTTGAAGACTTGGGACGTGGTGGTCGCCGATGAAGCCCACCGTCTGCGTAACTACTGGCACGGCAAAGCCAAGGTCGCCGAGGCGGTCTCCCACATTGTGGGCAACGCGTCCAAGACGGTGCTGCTGACGGCGACGCCGCTGCAGAACAAGCTTGAAGAGCTTTACGGGCTCGTGTCGGTGTTCGATCCGGGCTACTTCTACTCGCTCGACGCGTTCCGCGAGCGCTACATCAAGAACCGTGACCTCGGCGGTGGTGATGACCTGGTCGAGCGTGTGGCGACGATCTCCAAGCGCACGCTTCGCCGGGATGCGGACAAGTACATCCACTTCACCAAGCGCATGCCGATCACGGTCGAGTTCACCCCGTCGTCGGAAGAGGCACGTCTCTACGACTTGGTCAACGACTACCTGCAGCGTGATGTTCTCTACGCGTTCGCGGGATCGCAGCGCCACCTGTCAGCGTTGATCATCCGCAAGCGCCTGGGCTCGTCCACCTACGCGGTGGCAAGCACACTTGAGCGCATAGCCGACCGGCTTGAGGGAGAGATTCGCGACAACGTCTGGCGAGACGCCACTGGCCGCCGATTCGCTGTCGACTTCGAGGGCGACGACCTCACCGACGAGGAGCTCGAGGAAGCCCAGGAGACCGAAACCCAGAGTCAGTCCGAGGCGGAGCCCGAGTCGCGTGGACCTGGCATCATCCCGAACGAAGTCGTGCAAGCGATGAAGGACGAGGTGGCCGAGCTTCGTGAGTACGCGGCACTCGCACGCTCGATCACGGTCAATCAGAAGGCCGCCAAGCTCACCGATGCGCTCGACAAAGGTTTCGAGCGACTCCGCGAGCTGGGTGCGCCCGAAAAGGCGATCATCTTCACCGACAGCACCAAGACGCAGGAGTACATCGCTAAGGCACTCCAGGACGCCGGCCGCGGCGAGGGCCTCGTGCTCTTCAACGGGTCCAATGACTCGCCGGCGGCGACGGCCATCTACCAGGACTGGCTCAAGGCCAATCGCGAGAGTGATCTGATCACCGGCATTCCCGCGGCCGATCGCCGCAAAGCCCTGGTCGATTACTTCCGCACCAAGGGCACGATCATGATCGCCACCGAGGCCGCGGCCGAGGGCATCAACCTGCAGTTCTGCTCGATGCTCGTCAACTACGACCTGCCGTGGAACCCGCAGCGTGTCGAGCAGCGCATCGGCCGCGTGCACCGTTTTGGGCAGAAGTACGACGTCGTGGTCGTGAACTTCTCCAACAAAGGCAACGTCGCCGAGCAACGAATCCTCGAGCTGCTGACCAACAAGTTCCAACTCTTCTCGAGCGTGTTCGGGGCATCGGACGAAGTGCTCGGCGCGATCGAGGACGGGCTCGACTTCGAGAAACGCATCAGCGACATCCTCAACAGTTCGCGCACCGATGCCGAGATCGACAAGGCGTTCAAGCAACTCGAAGAGCAGTACGCAACCGAGATCTCGACGGAGATGGCTAACGCCAAGGCCAAGGTCTTCGACAACCTCGACCCGCACGTTCAAGACCGCCTGAAGGCGTACGACAAGCAGTCTGGCGAGGTGCTCAACAAGTTCGAGCGTCTGTTGTTGGCCATCACACGGCACGAGCTGGAGGGTCGCGCCGTGTTTGAAGGCGATGGCCGGCAGTTCGTTCTGCACGACTCACCAGTCACGGACTCTCCCGCCGGGCGCTACTACTTCAAATCCCAGCCGATCGAGAACGCCCACCAGTATCGCTACGCCGGCGCACTCGCGCAGCACGTTCTAGAGCAGTCCAAGACCAGCGAGACCCCGCCGCGCGAACTTGTCTTCAGCCTGAGCGCCTCCGACCGTGTCACGACCGCTGTCCGCCAGCTCGAAGGCAAAAGCGGCTCCCTGTCCGTCAACCTGACCACCTTCAGCATGAAGGCCAAGGACGAGAACATCTCCGAGTCCTACATGCTCGCGGGAGCCCTGACCGATGACGGTGGCTGGCTCGACGATGAATACGTGGCAGACATCCTCGACCTTGTGTGCACCGAGGTCGGCTCGCGGCCGGTCGAGGTCGACGAAGCCAAGTTCACCCCGCACCTGGAGGCGCGTCGCGCTGAGCTGGAGAAAGAAGTCCAGGGCCGAAACTCGCGCTATTACGACCAGCAGGAAGAGCTGATCTACCGCAACCAGCAGGACCGGAAGGCTGAGCACGAGGGCGCGATCCGCGACTACCGGGCGCGCGAGAAGGAAGCGCGCAAGGCTGCCCGGCAGACCGACGACCCGATGGAGCAGCTGCGGCTCAAGAAGGAAGCCCGCAAGTGGGAGCAACGCGCCGAGGAAGCCGACGAAGAGTTCCGCGAGACGCGGAAGAAGCTGCGGGCGGAGGCCGACAAATTCCTCGACCTGATCGAGCAGGCACTTAAGGGAACCCAAGACACCGAGCACCTGTTCACAATCCGCTGGCGTATAGCGCCATAAGAGACGACTACCCAAGTACATAACAAGCTGTTAAACTAAGGGAAAGACATTCATATATGACCGACGATATCCACGAGGTTCCGAGTACCACCCCTAACTTCAAGACTGAGGTTGCAGCGCAGCTCTCGGAACTGTTCCCCGAGGCCATCGCTGACGGCAAGGTGGACATCGTCAAGCTCAAGGAACTCCTCGGCGACGACGCCGCGGACACCAACGAACGATTCGGCCTGTTCTGGCCCGGCAAGAAGCGCGCTCTCCGCGCCGCTCAGGAGCCGACAACTGCCACGCTGAAGCCCGACCTCGAGAACTCGAAGGACTGGGACACCACCAAGAACATCTTCATCGAGGGCGACAACCTCGAAGTGCTGAAGATCCTGCAGAAGCACTACCACGCCAAGATCAAGCTGATCTATATCGATCCGCCGTACAACACAGGCAGGGACTTCGTGTACCCGGACAACTACAAGGAGGGATTGGAAACCTACCTCGACTGGACGCGCCAGGTCAACGAGGAGGGCAAGAAGCTCTCGACCAATAGTGAGACCGAGGGGCGCTACCACTCCAACTGGCTAAACATGATGTACCCGCGACTCAAGCTCGCACGAAACCTGTTGACCGATGATGGCGTCGTTTTTATCTCTATTGACGACAACGAAGCCTCGAACCTTATGAAGCTGTGCGATGAGGTGTTTGGCGAAAGCAACTTTGTCGCGGATTTCATCTGGAATCATCGCAAGTCGAGCCAGAACGACACTGATGTGTCGTTGTCGCACAACTACACGCTTGCGTACGCAAAGAATCGAAGCGTGTTCCGGCTCAACCCACTCGGAATCGACGCGGACAAGTTCAGCAACCCAGACAATGACCCGCGAGGTCCGTGGACGGCTGACCCATTCGACGCGCCCAACATCCGACCGAACCTCACTTACCCGATCAAGAACCCTTTGACCGGGGAGGAATACATGCCACCCACTGGACGCTGCTGGCGGTTCTCTCGTGACAAGTTCGAGGAAGCTCTTGCCGACAATCGAATCGTGTTCGGTAAGAGCGGTAAGGGGCGACCTCAGCTCAAGCGATTCCTCTCCGAGGCTCAGGGCAAAGGCAAGAACCCATTCACGATCTGGGATCACGTCGACACGGCAACCAACGCCACCAAAGACCTAATGAAGCTCTTTGGCGGAAAGAAGCTTTTCGATACGCCGAAGCCGGTCAGCCTCATCAAAGAGATTCTGACGCTCGGGTCAAATGCCGACTCGATTGTGCTCGACTTTTTCTCTGGCTCAGGTACCACCGGGCATGCTGTCTATGAGAAAAATGCCGAGGATGGTGGGACACGCCAGTGGATTCAGGTCCAACTTCCCGAGCCAACGGCCGATGGATCGGCCGCACGTGAAGAGGGGTACCAAACCATCTCCGCTTTGGCTCGCAAACGATTGGAGCTCGCAGGGAATGCAATAGGTGGTGCGGCTTCAGGCCAGCTCTCGCTCCAGGAGGCGCCTCTTGACTTGGGGTTCCGTTCGTACGCGCTAACCGACACCTCCTTCTCGAAGTGGCGACTCTCGAGCGATATCGAAGCCGACAAGCTCGAGCAGCACCTCCTTGACCTGCGGGACAGCGCTGCCGATGATGCCACCGCTGATGACCTCCTCACCGAGATCCTCCTCAAGCAGGGCTACTCGCTCACCGAGGACATTGCCATCGCCGAAATCGCTGGGCTTGGTGTGCGGTCGGTCGGTGATGGCCTGGTGCTCGCTTATCTGAACGAGCACGTCAAGCCGACACTCGACCAGCTCCGCGCTCTCGTTGATGAGGAGCCGCAGCGCCTGATCGTGCTCGAGGATGCCTTCCAAGGCGACGACGAACTGAAGACCAACCTGGCCCAGCTCTGCAAGAGCAAGGGCATCGAACTCTGGACGGCGTAATGGCAGGCTCAGGGTTCCAGTTCGACGCTTCTCAGCCGTACCAGCTCGATGCGATCAACGCGGTCGTCGGGCTGTTCGATGGTCAGCCGAAGGACGCTGACAAGCTCGTGACGACTCTGCGAGGCGCCGCGGACTTCAAGGACGACAGCCAGGCCGCGCTCGACCTCGACCTCACTCAGGAAGTCGGAGCGATCGGTAACAACCTCGTCCTCGACCGCGACCTCGTTCTCGCCAATCTTCAGAGTGTTCAGGACCAGAACGGTCTCGAGGTTTCGAGCCAGCTGGCCGACGAAGACGCGCTCGACTTCGACGTCGAGATGGAGACCGGCACAGGCAAGACCTATGTCTACCTCCGCACCATTTTCGAACTGGCGCAGAAATACAGCTTTACCAAGTTCGTCATCCTGGTGCCGAGCGTCGCCATCCGCGAAGGCGTCAGCACCAGCATTCGCCTGATGCGGGAGCACTTCCGCGAGCTATATCCGTCGTATCCGTTCGACGCTTCCGTCTACTCGGGCAAGACCGCTGAGGAGGTGCAGGCCTTCGCCACCTCGACGAACGTCCAGATCCTCATCATGACGATCGACTCGATCCGAGGCGACGCGAACTCCCGCATCATTCACCAGACGCGCGACAAGCTGAATGGCCTCAGGCCCATCGACTACCTGAAGGCCACGCATCCCGTGGTCATCATGGACGAGCCGCAAAACATGGAATCGCTCCTCAGCCAATCGGCGGTCGGCGAACTGAACCCCGTGTTCACGCTGCGCTACTCGGCCACCCACAAGAAGCAGCGCAACGTCGTCTATCGTCTCGACCCTGTCGACGCTCACGATCTCGGACTGGTCAAGCAGATCGTCGTCGCGGATGTCCGCCAGCAGGGTGCCGATGCCACCCCGTATATCAAGCTCATGTCCGTCAAGCGTGACCCGCAATGGACGGCTCGCCTCGAGCTGTCGGTACGTGCTGCCGGAGGCCAGCTGGAACGCCGTGAGGTCAACGTCCGGCAGAACCAGGAACTCTCCGATGAGCGCCTGACGAATAATCCGGCCTACGAGGGCATCTGGGTTACCGAGATGAATGTCGGCTTCGGGGGCGAGCCCGGGTCCGTCGAGCTGAACCTGCACGGTCCGCTCTACGAGGGCGAGACGATCGGCGGAGCAACTGGCGCGATCTACAAGGAGATGATCCGCGAGACCATCAAGGAGCACTTCCGCAAGGAGTCCCAGCTCCGAGCGCGCGGCATCAAGGTGCTCAGCCTCTTCTTCGTCGATAAGGTCGCCAGCTACCTCGGTGACGGCGTCAACAATGACACCGCCGACGGCGACTTCGTGAAGTGGTTCGACGAGGTATTTATTGAGGAGCGTGCCAAGTCCGCAAAGTGGCAGGAACTGCTGCCTCAAGACCCGCACGAGCTGCGCCGCGCCTATTTCTCGCAGATCAAGCGCGGCAAGACCGTCGTTGCCCGCGATACCTCCGGCTCGACGAAGGCCGACGACGACGCCTACGAGCTGATCATGCAGGACAAGGAGCGCCTGCTCGACCAACAGGTTCCCGTTCGGTTCATCTTCAGCCACTCTGCACTTCGGGAGGGTTGGGACAACCCGAACGTCTTCCAGATCTGCACCCTGCGCGAAATGGGGGCCGAAGTCGAACGCCGCCAAACCATCGGCCGTGGCCTTCGCCTTCCGGTCATGCAGACAGAGAACGGCTACGAGCGCGTCGCCGACCGTGGCATTGCCACCCTCACTGTCGTGGCCAACGAGTCATACCAGCAGTTCGCAAAGAGCTTGCAGAACGAGTACAAGACCGCCGGCGTTGAGATCGGCCTGGTGCGCGTCAACGAGTTCGCGAAGATCGCCGCCCGTGATGCGTCTGGCGCGGTCACCGACAACCAACTCGGCTTCGCCAAGTCCGAGGAGATCTTCCGCCATCTCAGCGAGAACGGCTTCATCACCGAGGGTAAGGTCACGTCGAAGTTCTTGCCCGGCACACTCGGCTTCACCCTGGGCCTGCCGGACTACCTCAAGGACTACGAGGACGAGGTCATCGAACTCGTCCAAAAGGCCAGCCTCGAGAAGTACGTCAAGCCGAAGAGTAACCGTCGGGCCCGCACTCTGAACAAGGCGATCTACCTCACGCCGGAGTTCGAAGCCTTCTGGGAAGCAATTAGCCGCAAGACCACCTACCGAGTGACCGTCGTGCGCGACGACCTCATCAAGTCGGCGATCAAGGCAATCCAGGACGCGCCGGCAATCTCACCGCTCCGCATTCAGGTCACTCGTGCAGGCGTAAGAGTGCTTCGCGGCGGCGCGAAGGGTGAGGAACTTGGCGTCCGCTCGACTGATCTCAAGGGCAGCTACGACCTGCCCGACATCATCACCGAGCTGCAGGAAGCCACTTCGCTAACCCGCAAGACGCTCGTTGACATCCTTGTCGGTAGCGGTCGACTCGGTGAGTTCATCAGCAATCCGAACGACTTCATCGCAATGGCCAAGCGAGCCCTTCAGACTGAGCTCGCCAAGATCGTCGTCGAGGGCATCCAATACGACAAGATCGCGGGTTCCGTCTACGAACTGCGCGAGCTTCAGAAGGACGGCGCCGAAGAGAAGGACCGTTTTCTCGACCAGATGTACAAGGTCCAGAACCAGCAGAAGACGGACTTCGACTACGTGGTCTATGACTCCGACGTCGAGTTGCAGTTCGCCGAGAAGCTGGACACCCGCGAGGACATCAAGCTGTTCATGAAACTGCCCGCCAAGTTCAAAATCCCGACTCCAGTCGGTGACTACAACCCAGACTGGGCGATCATCAAGCAGGAAGACGGCGAGGACCGGATCTACATGATCCGCGAGACCAAGTCGACGCTCGACGACGCGAAACTCCGCCCAACCGAGCTCGCGAAGATCAAGTCGGCAAAGAAGCATTTTGCTGCCATCGGCATTACTGACTACGGCCGATCAGTGCCAGCGAATTGGAATTTGTGATGCGCGCCGTAGAAGTTCAGATACACAACTTCCGAAGCATTCATGACGCGACGATTCGTCTCGAGCCTCTGTCCCTAATTGCGGGAGCGAACAATGCCGGAAAGAGCAACGTCGTTGATGCGATCAGACTGTTCTACGGCGACTTGAAGTGGGACGACGCGCGCGACACCCCAAAGGTAGCTTCGGCCGATGCTGAGGCGTGGGTCGAGGTGGAGTTTGAGCCGACCGCGGAGGAACTGGATCAGCTCAAAGATGACTACAAGAGCACCAGTGGAACTTTTCGAGTGCGCAACTATGTGAGGCCATCAAAAGGGTCCGACGGCAAAGCACGGGCTGGCTATTACGCATACGAGAACGACAACCTCTCCGAGAATCTTTTCTATGGCGCGAAGAACGTTGGCTCCGGAAAGGTCGGACACATCGTCTATATCCCTGCGGTCAGCAAGATCGATGACAACACGAAGCTGACTGGACCGTCGGCTTTGCGAGAACTAGTTGCCGAGGTTCTGAACAAGGTCATCGCCGATAGCCCTGCCTATCAGCAGTTGACGAGAGCCTTTGGTAGCTTCGGTGTTTCGATCAAGACGCAAGCTAGTACTGACGGTCAATCACTCGAATCGCTTGAAAAGGAAGTCACCGACGAGATTTCAAGTTGGGATGCATCTTTCTCGCTGGCTGTGCAGGGCATTCAGCCGGAAGAGATTCTTAAAACGCTGATAAGGCCCCAACTCATCGACGAAACGCATGGGGGCGAGGTCGACCCGGCCCGATTCGGCGCAGGGTTCCAACGGCACCTGATCTACACGTTGATCAAGCTCGCTGCCAAGCACGCCAATCCGCCGAAAGCGCTATCCGGCGACAAAAAGGAATTCGCACCACAGCTGACCTGGATTCTGTTTGAAGAGCCCGAAGCATTCCTCCATCCGTCGCAGGAAGAGGTGCTTCACGACAGTTTGCTCAAGTTGGTCCAGGATGGCGCCACCCAAGTCCTGCTGACTACGCACAGCTCACGATTCGTCAGCCGGTCGATGGATGATCTGACGCGACTTATTCGGCTGCGCCGAGATGCCGGAGTAACGACCGCGTACCAGCTTTCGCAAGCAGAGCTTGACAAGCTATTCGCCGACGCGCTGGTTGCCGACGATAGCATCCTGCCGCCCGCGACCACCTCAGCGGACGTCAACAAACCCGCCATGATGGCTTCTCTGAAGACGGAGCTGTGGATGCAGGCCACGCGAACAATAGCCTTCTTCAGTGAACGCGTCATCTTGGTAGAAGGACCGAGCGAAACGGCGGTGTACACCTACCTGATAACACGCGGGCTCATGGAGCCACCTGCTCGTGGGCTAGCAGTCATTGATTGCATGGGCAAGTACAACATCCACCGGTTTGTTGCCATCCTCGGGGCCTTTGGGATCGATCACTCGGTGCTCTATGACGGTGACAACGGTGGTGCACACGACGCCGAAGTTACGGCGGCGATAAACAGCGCCAAGACGAGTTTTACGAAGCGCATCACGAGACTCACGATCGATCTTGAGACCGAACTTGGCATCACGCCGCTCTCACGCAAAGAGTCCAATCGCAAGCCTCAATACGCGCTCTACAATCTCGAGTCGGGGCAGGTTGCTCAAGCGAAAATGGATGCACTGAAGCAAGAGTTCGTGGAGCTCGCTACGGCCTGAATACACACACCAGAACCGCAGCGCCGGTCGGAACTCACTGCCCCTCGACGGCGTTCTTGACTGTGTGGCACGCGTCGCCGATAGCCGAGTTTCCGATTGATCTCCGTCGGAGTCATCCCTTGGGCAACAGTGGGAGCGAATCGTCTCGACGGAGCTCATTGATCGCCCGCGACGAGTGGTCGTAACCCATGGGAGATACGTGGTGACCGTCGAGAGATCGAGGTTGTGCTTGGTCGCCACCTCGCCGTAGCGCATCTCAGCCTTGTAGTTGGCAACCAGCGCCGCGATGTTCGTCTGATTTAGTTTCTTGCCGGCCTTGCGCGACGACAGCCCCAAGACGTGCCGAGGATGCGCTCGCACACGCTGATCACTAATTTTCGCGCGAGCCGCTATGCCGACCTGCACAACGACATCCTCGCGGCGTAGCCGGAACTCTCGTGCCCATCGAATCGGACATCCACATCACACTCGCCGGGTGCGTGAGTGGCGCTTTCGACTGGAGCGTCGCCGACCTGGCGTGCACGGTCTTGAATGCCGCAAAGGGCACGTGGTTCGGCCGTCACTTGCTGATATGCCGGCGGTCACGAGAAGTTCGTCCTGTGACTTCGGCTGCAACTGCGTCGATCAGACGGGGCGTTGTCGAACAACAGGGCCAGGTCATGATCGTGAGCCTCAAGGTCAGGTCATCGTCGTGAGCCTCCACGGACATGTCCCTTCGCCTTGGGGTTGCCTGAGAGCTGTTCAGGCGCTCCGTTTGGTGCCGAGAAACGGAGGGTAACCGCCACGGCGCCGCGGGCGGATGACGACAGACGGACGCGCGCGGCCGACGAGAATCCGACGAGAAGAGGTAACAACCATGAGAAGGAAACTCGCAGCTCTTGCCTTGACCACCGCACTGTCCGGCACGT
>Ga0164242_10004995_pt1 | contig 14789 bp, 11 predicted proteins | sample OricomgcompostMG_FD_108783 | JGI IMG/M metagenome (GOLD analysis project Ga0164242, IMG submission 108783) | Miracle-Growth compost microbial communities from Emeryville, California, USA - Original compost - Miracle growth compost (MG) ... | reverse complement strand
GACTTGTCATGCCATCTTCCTCCCAACGTTCCCAACCCCGGTACCTTTTACAGAGAGTATCAAGTCAGTTGTGTCCTCCTCATCATCATCGACATCCCGTATCCCCCAACTGCTAGCGCCAAACTTCTTCAGATTCCTTGCCAAGGCCACGGTCTCTTCCCTCCCGACCACATCTCTCCCTATCCTTAACCTGCCCACGTCTTCCGACCCCATCGCCATCAAGGTTAATACCGTCGAAGAAGCGATGGGACTCACGCACCCGCCTAACGATATTGTTTCCAACAGTTGATATGCGCACCGTTTCCCGATATCTTCGGGAATCACACCTCCCTGAGGCGGGGCCACCTCGTCCGCAGAGTAGAACACGCCTGCCGCGCTCGACTCCGCTACAAGGCTCAGCCCAAAACCTATCCCCGCCCTCTTCTTTCCTGCTGCCTTGTCCGGCCCGGCCGGTACGAGCGGCGCCTGGTCGTATTGAGCCGCGATATGGATGTCCGGCACCAGTTGGTTCAGTACCTCCCTGGCGGCGTGGATCATGCGCCCGTTATTCGACGCCGACACGCCCGTGCAGTACGCCACCCCGCGTATCCTCCGCACCCTCCCGGGCCGGCGGTTAAGGTGCAGCGTCTTGGGCAGGCGCACTTGGCTCGCAAAGCGCAACTCGACGGAACCGCCACCGCCAGAGCGGCCAGCGCACGACCGTGCGAGTACTCGCAACTCGATGCGCGCCGGCGGGATCCCGAAGAGGCCGTACAGTGGCAGCACCGCCGTGCGGAAGGTGTCAACCGAGGGATCGCCCGAGGCCGTCGCTGCCGTCACTACGCCGGGGCCCGAGAGCCGCACGTTCATGTGCGCCTTGGAGAAGGGCGCTAGGAGCGCTAGTGGGAGGAGGAAGTAGGTTGCGCCGCGCGAGCAGCCCGCCGGGATGGTGTGCTCGATCGCATCGCCGACCGAGGTGTTAGCACCGGCTGCGGCGCCGGTGATCAGGCCGGGGTGGTAGATTATTGTGGTTCCGCTGTAGGAGATCTCCATCGAACTGCCGTTGGTGACGAGCTCGAGGAGCCGGAGGAAAGAGACCTCATGAGGTGCGAGGCCGGGGTTTGTTGCTGAGGAACTGCGTATTTTGGAGATGTGTATCGGGCGGCCTGTTAGGGTGGAGAGTACTAGTCGTTGCGTGAATGATTTGTGACCTGTAAACCGGACGAATTCGGGATTGGGGCCTGACATGATTGTTGCCCTCCTTGCGATTGTGAGTTTGAAAATGTATCGTTTGATGGCTTTCGGCGGTGCCAAATTTTTGGCGGGATGTCGTAATTCTGCCAAAGGCGGTCAAGGCAGATCTTCTTATCGGGGTACTGATAAGGGACCCCTGGTCAAAAAAAGGTTCAGGAGAGCTCGGAGTTCGCGACTCAACCGCGCGCGAATGGCCTCTTTGAAAAAAAGGGTAGGTCCATTTGAACCCGATTCTGCCGCCGTTGATGCCACCCAAACTACTTCCCCTGGAGGTGGGGAGTCGCAAAAGCTACGTATGTCAGTCATGTCTTGCCCACCTTCGGGCGATTCCGAAATTCCGTACGAATGCATGGCCTCGACACTACTCGAAAGCTGCCCCGACGCCTCCCCGTCGGACCGCGCCCGCTCGAACCGCGTCGGTCGAGGAGCCTCCCAAGATATCGCCATTTGAAGACAACCAGGTCGAAGTACGGTACTTCAACGAGGAGCGGCCAGGACGGTTCAGGCGCTTGCGAGACAGCGAGGAATTCAACAATGTTTTCAACGACGTGGACGAGGATATGGAGTCCACTATCAACGAGCTCGAGCAGAAGCTCCAGGATACAGCCAAACTCGTTCAGCTTATGGAGAAATATGGAATGAAGGACAAAGCCTATGAGTTGAAGAGGCAGTATGGGAGTCGCCAGGCAATACAGGGCTCTCCGCCAGTCATTCCCGACGACTGTTGGCCGCGGGGCAAGGTCTTCCATATCGGCCGACTCAACACATATTTGCAAAACGCCTTCGAGGATGTGAACAAAGGCAAGATTACACCAAAGATTGTTTCGAGTATGTGGAAATACTATAGTGCAGCTCGGAAGACGCTCTCGACATCATGGGACAAGGTTCCGAAGGAAGTCTGGGAGCTTCTATGGCAGATATTCTCCTACGAGAAGGAGTGGAATGTCAGTCGCATGGCCCATATTAATGTCCTTGCAAAGGACATGCAGGCGGCAGGTCTGCCACTCGATGGCCCGCAGCAGCTCCTTGCTATCGAGGCCATGTTCATTTCAGGCTGGCAGAAGGAGGCAATCGAAAACTGGAAGAAGGCGGCGAGCTCTCTCGGTTCGAAATCGGAGAGCTTCAAGGAATACTGGGAACTCGGAGCCCGCATGTGCTCTCTTTCCGGCGATCTCGAGCGCGCCGAGAGGGCTATTGACACTCTCTTCGAGTCGTCTCACAAGTCCGACCCAAGAATCCTCGTCCCCCTCATTCGAGCATGCGCGCAGAAGGAAGCAACTGAAGAAAAGGCATGGAAACATTATCTCCAGCTTCGAGAGCTCCTCGGCGACTCCATAACAATTGAGGACTACGATGAGGTCATTGCGGCTTTCCTCTCGACAAACCACACAGAATTGGGCCTTCAAGCCTTTGTCGACATGATGTTCTCGACCTGCATCGACATACGCGGGAAGAAAAAGCTCCCACCCACGGTCGGAAACCAGTTCTTCCTTGGGAAGTGGCTGAAGCGACTAATCGGTGCCGGCGATCTGGACGGTGCCTTCAGCGTCATCAAGTACATGGAGGAGAAAGGCATTCTCGGCTCAGCCATCCAAATCAACGGCCTAATCGGAGCCTGGCTACGGACGGAAACGGAGGAAAACGTGAAGAAGGCAGAAGAGCTTGCATGGTCGATGATCCGGTCACGTCTGCTATTCGTCCAACTTCGCCAGCGAGAGGCGTTACTTGAATGGCCCGTGAGGCTCACCATGGCCACTCCAACCGAGGAGGCACCCGGACTCAGGTTCGTGCCTAAGGCGACTCTGGAGACATTCTCCCTAATGGCGGAGAACTACCGACGTCGGTCGCTTCATAAGGATATGGAGAAGCTCTGGGCAGCCTTTGAGAAGGCCGAGATGGCTACGAACAGCTTCATGATGAACCAGCTGCTCGAGTCGTTTATTCAGAACGGCGAGGCTCAGAAGGCCCTCGACTTCTATTTCTCGATGACTCGGGAACATTCGATCCCTCCCGACGCACACACATTCCTGGCTCTGCTCAAATCGCTGTCCGTCAACCGACTGGTCGTCAAATATGACGAGTTGCTCGAGCAAGACACCGTCATGTGCCGGCAGTTCTTCCGCGACATGGTAGATACCCCTTGGACCTTCGACTCGGAATCGATTTTCGACCAGCTGCCGAGGTCCATACTCCACTCATTACTCAAACTCGAAGATTACGCCGGAATGCTTGCTGCTTGCAGAGCGATGCGGGAGCTCTTCTCTTTCGCACCCTCGGAGACCCTGCTCGTCGAGCTCGCGGCGGGGAGCATGTCGTTAAGCCTGCCTACGCAGCGCAACAAGAAACTCCTGATGAACGCAAGCAGAGTCACCCAATCGTTCCTAGAGGAGCGCCGAGTTGCACTAGAGAAGGAGGGGCGGTCGTTGGAGAACATGACTCCAGGACAGAAAGCGCATGAGCTCTGTCTCGTCCTGGAGAGACTGATTCACTACAAGGCACGAGCGACGGAAGAACAGCTCGAGCCACTGTACGAGGAGGCTGCCCGGCAGATGGGCGTGTACGAGGTCGTGGTGTTGAAAGATGCCGAGATGATAGCCACGCTATCCAAAGCCCCGGCGGGCCCGGCATAATAGATAGCATTGTATGTAAGGTACCCAGCGATAAAGTCACGTAATGTAGATATTGTAGGATAGACTGTACTTTATTGTCGGCGGTGTAGAATGAGTTCAAATATATAACTCCACATTCTAATCATGATCCTCTTCCGTAAGTCCAGGGCAGCCCTCCATAGTCTCGTCCGGATAGACGAACTTGCACCAGAAGCAGTAATGATGCTGCTTCCTAAGATGCTCCACCAGTTTCAGCAACCTCTCATCCGGAGGCAATGCGTTAAACTCGTCGAGTTCAGGATCTTCCTCGTCGAGATCCTCCGCAGTGACAAATACCGTCTTTGACTTCCCCATAGCCGTCCTATCGTCCTCATCCTCGTCTTCGTCCTCATATGTCGGAAGCCTCGATAAGCTCTGTTCCAAGTCGTACCTCATCCGCCGATCCCTCTCCGCCTCCTCCCGCGCCCGGGCGAGGCTTCTCCAGAGAACGTTTATAGACTTTAGCGGTCGTGACGAGACAGCCCTTCTCTTGCCTTCCTCCTTGCGGCTACTCTCCGCTCCGGATCCGGTCTCGCTCTCCTCGTCCATCCGCTCCGCGACCTTCTGCGCAGCATGGACTTGCCTCTCCAGCCTAGCAAGTTCCCGCTCTCGCCGCACGCGATCACGATACTCGCCCTCTTCGGCCTTGGCTTTCTTGACATTACCCGCCGCCGCCTCTGCCGCCTCCCTAAACTTCCGCTTCTTCTCGCTCTCCATGCCAATACCCCCGCGGTCGTCTTTGATCGAGATCCTGATCGGCTCCGTCCGCCGTCCATCGGCAGCGTCGCCAGCGCTCTCCTTGGCATCGCTCGCAGCCGTGCCCGGGCCTGACGCCTCTCCTTTCTCCTTCTCCTCCTTCCTGCCGAGCGCACCCCCCTTGAATCCCATCTTGGCCATCATAGCGAACCCCTTGCTTTTGCTCACCACGGCCGGGTCGGCCAGCATGGAGGTGCCCAGCGCCCTCTCTCGCGCCTCCTCCTCCTCGGCAGCAAGCTGGGCGCGGGACTTGACGCGTCCGCGCTCGGCGCCCTCCTTGCGCTCTCGCTCCCGGCGCTGCAGCGACGTCTCCCCCACCCGTTTGCCTGCCGCCGGGGTGTCGTCAAAGACCATTGTCATGTAGTCGTCTTCCTCGTCATCCCCCGCTGTGTTGGGCGGGGGTGGTTGTTCTGCGGGCTTTGGGGCCATGGTTATGGATGGTGGCGATATGGTGCAGAGGTCTGGTGACAGAATTGATAGGCGGGTTGTTCCGCACAGCTGTCGTCGCTCGATATGAACGGCGCAACCGCGAGGGCTGACTGGTTTCCGTATCTAAGATAGTCCAGTATCGCGCTCTCTCCTGGAAAGCGCAGGCTATTTGGTTATTTGGATTTTTTTTGGTAGGCTGTCAAAGTTGATGTATCGAGAGAAAGGTCTACAAGGCTGGGTGGGGCTATCCGACTGACCAGATAAAGCAAACACTTCATACTTTTGAGCGTCGTGAGGCTTTACTCGCGGTCTCATCACTACTGGATGGGACCATCCTTCAACAAAGTTCTCCAGAGCCAAAAAAAAAAAATTAACTTTTCGAATTGTCGAGGGTGGGTTGGTTCGAGGAACTCGAGGTAATTATGGACTTGTCTTCAAAACATGACTTGTTTTGTTCGAGGGCCAGCCTCAGTCGACCCTCAATAACATAAAAATGTAAACCGAAGCCTACACCGTCAAAGGGCTTCGTAGAGCTTCGTATACCACCTCCCCCCCTCCCCGGGGAAACTACGTTCGAGATATGCCTGTAAACACACAAGGTTCCTTCGAACAACACACATTACTCGATCTTAGCCATACTCTTCACCATACTCTTCACGCTACGATGGATACCCATGAACAAGCAACTAACCCAACAATAGCATCGCATCACAGGCGAGAGACGAGAGCATGTCGTTGGGCTTACTATGGCAACCCCCCAGAGAGAGGCTAACTTTCAGGCTCAAAGCAGACCGCCGAGCGTTTACGCAGCGAAGAATCGCAACCAATCCCTCGGGGATGGCACCGGTCCTATTCGGTGTTTCTAACATCGCCTTCGCCTTTAAAACGGCAAGACGAGCCGGAATTGTCCTACCCATCCGAAGGAAGCGGCGTTCGTTACCACCCTCCCAGTTGTCGTATATCACATCTGTTTGCCAATGCAACCCAACGATTCAACCGAGATCCTCCTGTGCTAATTCTGGCTTGATATCAAAGTAGCACAACGCATATGGTACTTCTCAAAAATTTCAAGGGGTGCCTAACGTGTAAGACGGGAGTTCGATATCGAGTCCCTGCATCTGCCAAGGGGAAGCGGACGCACAACCCTATGCGTCGCACAAAGATGAACCCCCCGTATAGTGCGAGCTGCGATCTTGACGTTGTAGCAAAAAGATGGCGAGAGATCTATTCGAAACAGGGAGAGGCAGCGGCCAATCCCCAACATCGGAATAATTGGCACAGCGTCGCAGTGAGGCGAGGCTGTTCCGTCCGATGACGATCTCCTTCATTGGTCCTTTCCCGCGATCGGTAGAGTGCTTTGAAGAGCAGGCCACCCTCGCCCCCGTTGGGTATCTTCCCGGGGGCACGGCCAGAGCGCACGGTAAGCCCGAGCCAGACGACTGCTCGACGAAGACCGGCCGGAGATCTGCGCGATTCTCCCCACAAGCTGCTCAACCACGGATGGAAACCTGCAAATCGTCACATTGGCCCTCTCCCATCGCGGCCCTGATTGGCGCACCGGCTCTATATTCTGGAAGCGAACTCAACGATTCAAAAAGTGTCCCATCTCCAGGCATAGCCACGGTCGCGGCTCAACGGGGTGAGGAACAAGGAAGGGCCCTGCTTGTTCACTGTTGCCTTGAATGTATTTCTGGAATAGAAGACCACGCCGCGGGCCTGCTGCTCTGCGACTGGACCAAGACCCGACACTTTGGACGGCAAGGAAACCATGGTCATGCGGCTCGACCGTCCGAGCGAGAAAGGTGGCAGAACACACATTGGGTCGGATAGATAGATGGCTTGGACCCTAGAACTAAGTGCCGATGGGTCGTCGAGCTTGAGCACTGGCTCAAACTCAGTCGGCCGAAAAGAGGGGGGGTTACAGTGGATGATGCGTGGCATCACCCGTTGCGGTATGGGCCCTTCAAGAAGGGAAAGAATATCTGCTGCAGGCTCTATATCGAACGCTGTCTTAATCTGACGCAACCTTGGGGCGAAGGGATGCCGGGACCGTGGGGCGACATCCCCGCCGGCGAAGAGCAAAAAAAGTTTGGAACAGACCCTCTCAACCTGCAGGACCGAAATGCACGCTCTGGCTCGCCCCTGCTCGACTTGTCGATTCCTTAATGCCGGGCACTTTAGCATCACCAGAAGACACCGACACGCACACCAGCGCCGGCGCCCAGCAAGGACGAGGGGGGATCGCAGGTGTGTGTGCCCCACGGTTGCAACCGCTTCGCTCGGCGCTTTGGCGGGTGCGGGGTTGATGATAGCCAGAAGCCCACTCGGGTCTGGGGGAGGTTCCGGTCTGTGGCAGTTGAGCCAAGGAGTTTGTGCTCGACTCTGGGACCACCATCACATCCACGACCAGGAAAGTGATGCCACGGTAAGGCCGCGTAGGTGTGTGTGAGAGACCAGAAGGCCCAACTTGGTGACTCGGTGAGCCTGCAAACATTTCCATTGGGCGGGAAAACTGCTAGGAATAATGAGAATAATAATAGCAACATTGCGGGTTGAACAGTAAGATTAATGGAAGCCGTGTTAATGCTGCAAGACTTGGGGGTAAGACGGGACGTCAGAATGGTACCGATGATGTCGGGCCCTTGAGAGAAAGCTGCCAAACACATCGCTGCGCCCCTCCATTCACCAACGGTAATGTCTGGGTCGCACGAGGTGGGCTTGCCAGGGTCACCCCTTCCTGGACGCGAGAGAATTAATTGATTTTTGAGGGTCGTGGGATATTTTTGTGGCTGTTCCGTTTCAGACCGTTGCACTTCCATCTTCCTTGTCTTTTTGTGCCTTTTTTCTTTTGATCGCGTAATCAGAGTGGCGGAATCAACCGAGGCCGCATTCAATGGCGCGTTCAATGGTGCATAGAAAAAGCAAAAGCGAGACAGGAAAAATGGGAGGAAGAAAAGAAGCCGACTTGAGCGACACATGGTGGGTGTTGATGCCATGACAGCCCCCGGTGTCGGAACGGACGAGGAAGGAAGATTCGCGCGATCGACTGGCAAAGGTTGCATCCGCATTGGATTGCCCTCGAGAGCCAGACAATCACGCCAGATAATCACACGCAGGGCATTGACCACTGACGGCGGAACCACACCCGGAGGTCGTCACTTCAGTCTCTTCGGCGGCGCACGGCCTGACTCGGCCGTGCTGCAGGATCTGCATTGAGGTTCCAGTGGACGAGCAGCCCGTAGGATTGGACAGGGCGAATCCCGCGGTGCCTTGACCCAGGGGAAGGCGCAGAAGGCACATCCGGAGCACCAATGGGTGGTTGAGGTCGTGGCCGCGGGCTGCTCACCGCGGGCCGCTGATGGTGGGCGCGGACCAACCCCTTGTCCACCCGTATCCAAGCTTGCGCAAGAAGAAGAAAAAAATCCACAGAGGACGGGCATCCCGTGGCGGGCTGGCGGGTGGGTTGTTGCAATTGGAGGCCGAGAAGACGACGAGCTTCCTAATAGTGCGAGAAGAAACAAGCACGTTTCAGGAGCATTCGCCTAGTGTTCAGTAGCTTGGTAGGCTTGTCATATCTCGATTCTTGGACGATGCTGCACCCCCACTACCTGCCTGGGTGGGTTCACCGATAGCAAAGGGTCTCTCGCCCACGTTTGACCTGCCGCAGTCGTAGTATTACGTCCCTCCCACGTCGAAGAAGCATATCCAAAGTTGGGGGGCCGCCGCATGCGTATGCAGGGCACGTGTTATCACCCCAATTCTATCTTCGACTTCATGCACGTGGGTGGATGTGCGCACTTCCCATGATAAAAATCTAGTTTTGGTTGCCGAGGGGGGGTGGGCGCGGGCTGGGACGGGTTCAAGCTTGTTAAACAAGGGTCCAGGTAGCTGAACCAGAGAACCTTGATGAGGCGGCGGCGGCAGGGCGACGAGAGGTGGGCAGGAGGTTAACGGGCTTGGATCAGCGAGCCAGAGCCAACGGGAGCCAGGGCACTAATCTGGCTTAAAGAAAGCCACACCAGATAGTGTCCTCGATGCCGACCCAACCAATGCAGTCATATCACACGCAAAAAGAGGTGATGGGCACTTGCTTGCTCGTGTCGTGACCGGGGGCGAAGCCAGAAAAGAAAAGAAGAAATGAAAAACCCTCATCACAGCCAAAATGGGGCGTTCGTTGGTGAAGAATCCATCCCGTGGAACCTGCGCCGGCTTTTGCTCGCCTTGCACCCCATGCGATATTTACGGGTTCAGGGTCAAGACCCATGAGAGAGAGACCCAGAGTAAATCAACTGCCGTCCTCCGCAGCCATGGGAGCGCACGTGTGGGCAGGACGAGGCCTCGCTGTCTCACAACAGCCCAGCAAGCAGCACCAGCTCCGTCCCAAGGGCCTTGTCCACGGTTCTGCGCTAATGCAAGCCGCGAGACCGCGACTTGGGAACGCTGCTCCCAGTCCGCTTTTCCCACATGCGACCCTCACTCAGCTTATGCTCCCCAAATACCGAAATTTTGCCACCTCGTAATAAGAAATCCGCCAAGCCACGCCTTCCAAGCGTCACTGCGCTGCAGCTCTAGGTAAAGGTGGCCTCAGTCGAGCCTTGAGGTGGCTGACGAGCTGGGGAACTAGCGGCATGTGCGTGCCTCCCACTCTCGGCAGGTCGACTTGCAGCCAAGAGACAATGCTTCTCTCCTCTCCACAGCACAGTCCAACCTCGTCTATCAATCGTTAGCGGTTAATGACCAGCAAGGACAGAGGCCTAGCGGCAAGCACATCAATGGCAGATTGCCGATCTTTGCTTGCAATCAGCACCGGCACCGAGTGAAGCTGGTTGGGCCGATCTGGGATCATGTGGAGGTTATAACGGTTGTTTGGGGGCAGCTCGTTGATACGGATAACATTGCGAATACTGTGTTGCCCGTGCAGCTAACCATAACGTAACTGGATTGTCCGCAAAGCCACTCAGTGAACAGTTTGCTCATGTTTCCTGGCTCGTGCGTCGCTGATCAGCTAGGGTGGGCTGCAGAAAAACTGATTGATCCTATGCAGGGCGTGACGCGAGGTGCAGCTGCGCAGGAGATGATGATAGCGCAATCTGCATCTGTACTCAGTAAGGATCGCGTGGGAGATACACACGCGAGATAGGAGAAAGACCGGAGAAGGGCGAGCGAAGCGTGGGTGGGCTATCTCTCTCGCAGAGGTGAAGGCGAAGGTCTGAACAAACCCCAATGAGCTAACGGTCTTGACAGAGCCTCATGATATCAGCCTGCTCCCGTGTCTTCGCTCCCCCTCCATGACGAATTGCCGAGTGTCCCATACCGAAAGAAAAGGCCGAACACGCCATTGTAGCTTGTCCGACTGCTGCCCCAAACGGCAGGTGAAAATCCCGACTCCGTTGCAGTCGGTCTCTTCCCCCAGTTTCCATTCTTCATGCGGGCGGAAATTAGGAAGCCCTGGCCACACCGACCGACATCCTTGGAGCCGGGCCCCATCTCGTTCAAGGGCGGGGGCTGTCGCGCTACTCCGTAAAGAGGTCAAGCGTCCCCGTCGAGCAGGGGTACCGCGGAGACGCCCATTGGCGGACGTGGGTTTGGTACCTGCGCTAGCGAGGGTGTGGAACCATTTTCGATTTTCCACAATCCATGCAATGCACCAGTGACTTTTTGTTCCGCGGTCTGGGAACCTTGGGGGAATAGAATGGTAACGAAAAAAAGCCACAATGGACACCGAAGCCCATGTCGTCTGCCTTTTCCTTTCTTCCTTTGGTTTTTTTTCCCACAGGGCCGTGTCGGACTAAAACTCGTTTGCTGGTATTGGTATGCTCGATGTAACAGTGTGTTTCTTTCCCGACCACTTGTTCCCCCCATCGGTTCTCGGGTGGTTCGTTGCCAAGTCGCTTACCATTTGTTCTTCGTTCCATTCCTCTGACATGGGGGGGGGCTGTACCTGTGGATGGCTGTACCTGCGTCTGCGTACTGTGTAAATCGAAGGTGTAAGAAGTAATTTACCCTGTATGTACACTAACACAGTCAGGTAGGCACACCGTACTAATCACTGCGGTTACATAGTACCTAATTACCTGTTTACCTGACGCAGTCTTTAGTCAGGTACGAATCCGTACTAACCTGACCTTAACACAATCACGCCAGGGCCTTAGTGCGTGCGGATTATTTCCATCATGGGTCTATGACGAACTACCGCCAGCTGCTTGGAGGCTAACACGGACTCGCAGCACGCTATACTAGTGAGATTCCTGAAGCTTGCCGTAGCTTGGTATGTACGCAGTAGTGCAGTCTGGTGCGTCCGTATTTTGCGGAGAGATCGGTGCCGGAACCTGTCGGGTATGGGAGGGCTCTGGGCAAAGGCCCGAATTCAGAGGGAGGGAGTTTGATGTTGTTTCAACCAAGTCCTCGGCCATCTGGACAAGCACGTGAGAGAATCGTGGGAAGATCCTGCCGCCGGTTAAAGAATAGTAGGGCCGTTCGATTCCCCCGTCGCATGGTAGGAATGGATGGAGTGCAGCGCTGAGGGCAAGTCCACGCGAGGCCAGCGTGTTCGTCGTACCGAGCTCTAGTCTGGTACAACTTGTTACAAGAACCCATCCCCAATGCTGCCCCCTGTGTCTCTCGCTAGCAGGGTTTCGAGAGAGTCCTCCCATTCTCCATCCAGTCGGGTGAAGATGGATGTGGAGTGGAAGGAGAGCAGGATTGTGGTGGCGATCTGTCCCGGACCCATCCGGGGACCGGGGTAGCACCATATCTTGGGGCGGGCGGGCTTGTTAGCCCATTTCAGGCCCCTGGTCCGGCCGATGTTATCAGTTGGATGGGGACCACACGGCTACATATCCGCGGGCCGTTAGCCACCCTCCTTCAACCAGGTTCAGCGACTGGGTCCAGGTAAAAAAGAAAACTGGGTACCCAGGTCCTTTCAGACTCGGCGGCGCAACGGTCTGTGCCCACTGCCTACCTCCGCGCTGTGGATCGCGGGTCTGACTGATGGCATGGTACTGTCGGTGAGGATCAAACCACTGAATCACCACTTCCGGCTCTCCTCTGTGATATATTTTTTTGATGATCCCACTCCTCTTTCGATGGAACGGTTAATGGAACGGTTGAACGGACAACGTCCAGTTCTCTTTTCTCCTCGGCGTCTTTGTTTGTCGATCTCGGATATATGAAAAAGATGGTGTCGTCTGTTGGGACTACCAGACCGGGGCTTGTGATGCAGATCTGAATAGTGGTGTGTGGTTGGCAGAACTGGCCGGCAAAAATGGTAGCGTTGCAGATTTGTATGTGCGAAACTATCAACGCCAACGGAGTACAGGCGCGATATTCTCCCACGCGAACCAGACGAGTGCAACAGCTGTTTGCTTTCTTTCTTTCTTCTTCTTCTTTTCCCGGGGGGGCTGTTGGCGAACCCATCAGTGAAACATCGGGGCAACGGAACAAGTTTGCTACACAGTATTTCCTTTCACCATTTTCATGCCAGGGGTTTCGTGAATGTTTGCTCACCTTGCTCGTTCTGGTCTAAGGTGTTCCAGCATGTTGGTTCGTCACACTGTCACACAATTATCTCCGACTCTTCTCGACCCGAGTCCATGGTGGAGAGGGCTCGACGCTTGACTGCCTCTGGACGCTAAGGACGAGACCCAAGTTAGGAGTGGAGAAATACGAATGACACCTCGTCCTAGTTCGCCCGTCGTTTATGACTAGTCAAACTTTGCAGGTTGAAGACACAAGTCTCCATGAACGAGAGTTACTTGGCCGGGGTAGAGTAGTATCAAGTCATCAACTTGCAAGGCCGTGGACGTTCACGCTCCACTGAACTTGTCAATGCAATCCTGGACCTGCGAAGCCGGGGGCCTGGGGGTCCTTCAGGATAGGACCTTGTTGAGTTTTGTCGGGACCTCGCTGTGGCACACACCATACCCTGGCTTCCCGGTTGGGGATGCGCCTCAAAAAGTTAGTTGGGCCTGGGCATGGACTGGTTTCCGAATGGGAGACCTAGGTCAGACGTCAGGAAGCGGGGGAGGTAAAACAAACAAACGGACAAAACCTGCTACCATAGGCAAATGGCTGCCAACAATGAGAGACGAGTCGGTTGCTCAGTTCCTATCGGCGTATGCGTGAAAGTGGTGTACGCATATTGCTCTGGCATATGTAGTAATTTATTATCCACCATGCTGCAGTAGGAGCAGCAGCGGTATTCGAATGACGAGGGTACATCACAGCTTCGAGACGATGCTACCAGGCTGAGACTGTGCCAGGACCTTGAAGCAGGTGTCAAACAGTAAGGAGAAACAGGTATTTACAACCCATGGTCCATGTACCCTGCAGCTAAGAATCCATCCTTGGAGCTGAATGTGGCAATGTGCGAGGTATGCAAGGTACCCTTCTGGCGTCCCTGAAGCCTGGGGTACATGGCTCGCTGTGGGTCGCGAGAGAAAAGGACACAGGCAGCGGGACAAGACCAACTGAAATGTTTTGTACGCGCATGCTTCCAGTTCGTTGTACACTAGGAGTAGGATGGCCAATGCATGCATAAGTGTTTTATGCAGGGTTGATCGTTTCAACTAGAGCAGTTGCTCTGCTCAGTTTGTCTGTTCTTGCGTTTTATGGGGATATAACATTTTCCACCAAGGGATGGCGTTGGAGGGTATCCCTTCCAGAACCATGCCATGGAAACTTAATCTGACCCTGGAAAGTCCGGTTGTTTTGCAGCTGTCAAAGTTTCGGCCTTCTTTCTTTTTGCGTGTAAAAGCCCGAGTCGATAACCAGGCCTTGATCTATTAGCGGAGTGGGTCAGGTATGGGATCGTTTAGCACGTTATGGATGATGGCTGTGTGTGGTGGTGTTAATGGAAGCTTTGCTTGATATTGGAGAACCGCATCGATTGAAACGCCAATATCTGAGAAAAAGAACGGTCAGGCTGCAGGTCCATCACGTCTGGCCAGCCCGGCATCACCAATGATGTTTCCAGGCTCCCGTTATTTTTGTGGTTATTTTTGGGGGGTTTTCTGAGTCGTCACAGAGACAAAATGACGACATGTGCGGGACGTGAATCCACGGAATCGCATCGCATCGCCACACCACCCCGCTATGACAGCGCTGAGAGCGGCTGTTGGTGGATTGCTGGAGCAACAAGTGAGACAAAGAGCAACAAGAGCGACAAAACTTAGAAAATTCCCGAAGCGCGCGGGACTCGTCATCAGAGTCAAGAGAGGGTCGAATCGCAGCTTGTCGGCGGCCGCTCACGACGGTGCTCTGTTGGGTGACTGGTGGGTTTTGGTTCCAAAGTGGTTGCAGCCAACCTGCAGCTAAACTCGCAGGAGAATGTGGTGGGGGAGAGTTCACGATGCGGCTCTCTGACTGGCTGGATGGCCTCACCCACCGACCCCGTCCGCTAACTGGTTAGTGTTGTTTCATCTTCTTCTGCACAGCACAAGCCCCATTCCATGGAAAAGCAAGGCACACACACCCACACACGCGCCCACCAAAAGGATACAACCCACCTGAGTGACCCCTCTGCATAAAACTAGGTGTTATCACAAGCTACCGCTGACCGATCTGCAGGTCCCATTCGCCGGCGCATCGACCATCGCAAAAAAAAAAAGGTGGCCAGTCCGTTTGGTTCTGTTCTGGCTGTGGCTCTGGTGATGGCCGCCTTTGGGCTTCTCCATTCTTACTCGACCGTTATTATTCTTTCCCGCTCTTTTGCCGCCGTCATAT
>Ga0164242_10004994_pt1 | contig 14795 bp, 15 predicted proteins | sample OricomgcompostMG_FD_108783 | JGI IMG/M metagenome (GOLD analysis project Ga0164242, IMG submission 108783) | Miracle-Growth compost microbial communities from Emeryville, California, USA - Original compost - Miracle growth compost (MG) ... | reverse complement strand
GTTCGCCCTGGGCGCCGATGTCCTCTACGTCATCGAGGCCAACCCGCGCGCCTCGCGCACGGTCCCGTTCGTCTCCAAGGCGACCGGCACCTCGCTGGCCAAGGCCGCCTCCCGGGTCATGCTCGGCGAGTCGATCGCCGATCTCCGCAAGGCGGGCGTGCTGCCGGCCGAGGGCGACGGAGGGCTGCTGCCCGGCGACGCCCCGATCGCGGTCAAGGAGGCGGTGCTGCCGTTCAACCGGTTCCGCACCAAGGAGGGCCAGTTCGTCGACACCGTCCTCGGCCCGGAGATGAAGTCCACCGGTGAGGTGATGGGCTTCGACGCCGACTTCGGCAAGGCGTTCGCCAAGGCGCAGGCCGGTTCGTTCGGGCCGCTGCCGACCGAGGGCAAGGTCTTCATCTCGATCGCCAACCGCGACAAGCGGACGATGATCTTCCCGGCGCGGGTCCTGGCGGACTACGGCTTCGAGATCCTCGCGACCGAGGGCACCGCCGAGGTGCTGCGCCGCAACGGCATCCCCTCGACGCTGGTGCGCAAGCACTCCGCGGGCGTGGGGCCCGAGGGCGAGAAGACCGTCGTCGGGATGATCCTCGACGGCGAGATCGACCTGATCGTGAACACGCCCAACGGCTCGGCCACCGGCGCTCGCGCCGACGGCTACGAGATCCGCTCCGCGGCGGTCCTGTCCGGTACGCCGTGCATCACCACGGTGCAAGGTGCCGCGGCTGCGGTCCAGGGCATCGCGGCGCTGCGCGAGGGTGGCATCGGGGTTCGTTCGCTGCAGGAGTGGGCGACGGTCAACGCTGAGGTTCGCTGATGGGTCGCGCGTACCGCGTCCTGTTCGACCAGTTCTTCGTCAAGACGGATCCTGAGGACGCCCACCACCAGGCGTTCGCGGCGATCCGGGCGGCACGGCCGGTGCTCTCGCGACGCACGTTTCCCGGCTCCCCGGTCCAGGCGATGGGGCTGACGTTCCCCAACGCGCTGGGCCTGGCAGCGGGCTTCGACAAGAACGCCGTCGGGATCGACGCGCTGGGCGGCCTCGGCTTCGGGCACGTCGAGATCGGCACCGTCACGGGCGAGCCGCAGCCGGGCAACCCGCAGCCGCGGCTGTTCCGGCTGGTCAACGACCGCGCGATCGTCAACCGGATGGGCTTCAACAACGACGGCGCCGAGGTCGTCGCCAACCGGCTGCGGCAGCGGGCTGCCAAGCTCGGCGACCGCCGACGGCCGGTGCTGGGCGTGAACATCGGCAAGACCAAGGTCGTCCCGGAGGAGGACCAAGCCGCGGTCGAGGCCGACTACGCCAAGTCGACCCGGCTGCTCGCTCCCCACGCCGACTACCTCGTGGTCAACGTGAGCTCGCCCAACACCCCCGGCCTGCGCAACCTGCAGTCGGTCGAGCGGCTGCAGCCGCTGCTGGAGCACGTGCGGCGTACTGCCGATGCGGCGACGGAGGCGCGCGTCCCGCTGCTCGTCAAGATCGCGCCGGATCTGGCGGATGAGGACGTGCTCGCGGTGGCGGACATGGCCGTTGCGATCGGGCTCGACGGCATCATCGCCACCAACACGACCATCACCCGCGACGGCTTGCGGGCCCATCCGCACGAGCTCAACGAGATCGGGGCAGGCGGTCTGTCGGGCAAGCCGCTGCGGGCGCGGGCGGTCGACGTCGTCCGGATGCTGCGTGGACGTGTCGGCCCTGACCTGACGCTGATCGGCGTCGGCGGGATCGCCACCGCCGAGGACGCCGTCGAGAGGCTCGAGGCGGGCGCAGACCTGCTGCAGGGCTATACGGCCTTCATCTACGAGGGGCCGCTGTGGCCGCGCCGGATCGCCGCGGCCGTGAGTGCGTGAGCCGGATCCTTGCATCACCGCACGTAGCGGTACCTCTCGCCCAGCCGCTTGAACATCCGGTCGAGGTACGGCGCCAGCTCCTTGTCGATCAGTCGGCTCCGGTCCGCGTCGAGGGTGAGCCCTGCGGGCGATCGCTGGACGGACTCGATCAGCCGGATTCGGTCGACGGTCGGCGGGTGGCTGGCATCGATGCTGCGGCGGTCGTGCTCACCGCCGCGACGCGCCGCCGCGCGCTGCCGGTCGTCGTAGGCGTCCATGCGTGCGGCGATGGCGTTGCCCAGGTCCGGGCGGGTCGGGTCGACGGCCGCTCGATTGGCCGCGACGTCGATGGCATCGGTGGTGAGGATGACCTCGAGGCTGTCGATCGCGCCGTCGCTGCCGGCGGCCATTGCCGACGCGAGATCCGCGAAGAGTTCCTGGCGGCGGGAGGCCGCGGAGTTCACCGCATCGAGCAGTCGCAGATACGCGCTGACGACCAGACGCGGAGGTGCCATGGCCGCTCGAACGAGCACCGGCGTCGAGTGCAGGAACAGCTCCGATCCGAGCGGGTCCAGCAGGTCCACCCAGCGACCGAGGGTGTTGTACGCGCTCCCGACGTAGCGCGAGCTCAGCAGGTCGCCGTGCGCGAGATGGCCGATCTCATGGCCGAGCAGCGCGACCCGTGCCTGGGGTGTGAGTGCGACCCACAGCGGAGCACCGAGGACGAGCTGCCGTCCGCGCAGGCGCCGCGGGGCGACGTACGCATTGATGTGGCTGTCGAGACGGAGCTCCTCGGGCGGCCGCGTCCCGAGCAGCTGCGCGACATCCGCGACCAGAGCTGCGAGCGCAGGCGCGCGGACAGGATCGACCAGCACACTGCCTCGCGCAGCCTTTCCGCCGAGCTGCGGCCGGGTCGTCCACGCGATGCTGAGGAGGAACGCCGCCATCAGCCACTGCCACCAGCCGGCACCACGGACCAGGAGTGCGATCGCGCCGGCGGTCAGGGCGACGCTCACGAGGTGGACCGGAGTCACCAGGGCGAACGCCAGCGCTCGCGCGAGCCAGGTGCTGCGTCCGCTGCCGACCCGGCGCACGAGACGCTTGTCGAGTGCCTCAGCCACGCGGGCGTCGAGGCGTCGTGCGAAGGACTCCGGAGCTTGCATGGCCGGATGGTATGCAGCCAGGCTTCAACCCCGAGGGCGAACTGAGGAAAGTGAGAGACATGAGCACGTTCGGAGCACGTCTGCACGCCGCGGTGGAGGACCGAGGGCCGCTGTGCGCCGGCATCGACCCCCACGCGTCGCTGCTGACGGCGTGGGGTCTGAACGACGACGTGGCGGGCCTCGAGCGCTTCGCCCTGACCGCCGTGGAGGGCTTGGCTCCGCACGTCAGCGTGATCAAGCCGCAGAGCGCGTTCTACGAGCGCTTCGGCTCGCGCGGCATCGCCGTACTCGAGCGTGTCATCGCCGAGTCGAGGGCCGCCGGTGCGCTGGTCCTCCTCGACGTGAAGCGCGGCGACATCGGCTCGACCTCGCAGGCGTACGCCGACGCCTATCTCGACCCGGCCTCACCGTTGGCCTCGGACGCCATCACTGTCAGCCCCTATCTCGGCTTCGGATCGCTGGCACCGTTCATCGCCTCCGCCGTCGAGTACGACGCCGGCCTGTTCGTGCTGGGTCTGACCTCCAACCCCGAGGGCCCGGAGGTGCAACGCTCGACCACCGACACCGGCGAGACGGTCGCCGCTCGCATGTTCGCGCACTTGGCCACGCTCAACGCCGGCGCCGAGCCGATGGGCTCGTTCGGCGCGGTCGTCGGCGCGACGATCGGCGACGCTGCGGCCGACCTCGCGTTCAACGGACCGATCCTCGCGCCGGGCTTCGGCGAGCAGGGTGGCACCGCGGCCGACATCAAGCGGATCTTCGGTGACCTGCCGGTGCTGCCCTCGTCCTCGCGCGGCCTGCTGAAGGTAGGCCCGGACGGCGCCGCCCTGCGTGACGTCGCTCTGCGCACCAACGCCGAGCTGCGATGAGCGCCGTACCCCGGACGAGACTGCGGACGACACGCCGTGCGAGCCACCACTTCGTCCGGGGCGCGCTCGCAGCGCTGGTGCTCACAACCGGCTTGAGCGCCTGCGGCGGCTCCGCCGAGGACGCCTACTGCGGCGTGGTCAAGGACAACCAGCAACATCTCTCCACGGTCATCGGGGACGGCGGGAGCGCGGCGCTGATCGAGGCGCTGCCGGTCTTCCGCTCCCTGCAGGCCAAGGCGCCCAGCGATATCCGCAAGGACTGGGACACCGTCGTCTCCCGGCTGACGGCCCTGCAGGAAGCGGTCACCAGGGCCGGTGCCGACCCGAAGACGTACGACGCGAAGCACCCGCCGGCCGGTGTCACGGCGGCACAGCAGCAGGCGATCGCCGCCGCCGCGACCGCCGTCGGCAGCAGCTCGACCGTCACCGCGTTGAACGCGGTGCAGCAGCAAGCGCGCGACGTCTGCCACACGCCCCTGTCCTTGTGAGTAGAGTGCCGGCAGGCGCCGGGAGGGGCTCCGTTGCCGCGCTCGCGCGGTTCTGACTAGATTGGCGCGGACCGCATCCGACCAGTCGCACCATCAAGACTCATCGAAGTAGGACTTCTGTGGCACTTCCTCCGCTGACTCCCGAACAACGCCAGGCCGCCCTCGAGAAAGCCGCGGCCTCCCGCCGGGAGCGTGCCGAGGTGAAGAACCGGCTCAAGACCGCCGGCGCGAGCATCCTCGAAGTCATCGAGGAGGGCCAGTCCAACGAGGTCGTCGGCCGGATGAAGGTGCTCGACCTCCTCCAGTCGATGCCCGGCCTCGGCAAGGTGCGGGCCCGCCAGGTCATGGAGCGCCTCGGCATCGCCGAGAGCCGCCGCGTCTCAGGCCTGGGCGCCAAGCAGATCGCGGCGCTCGGCGAGGAGTTCGCAGCACGTGGCTGAGCCCGACCCGGCCGGCACCGAGCAGCCGAAGCCTGGCCGTCTGGTGGTGCTCGCCGGTCCGACCGCCGTCGGCAAGGGCACCGTCGCAGCGGCCGTCCGCGCCGAGCATCCCGACGTGTGGATGTCGGTCTCGGCGACCACCCGCCCGCCACGGCCGGGTGAGGTCCACGGGGTCCACTACCTGTTCGTCTCCGACGAAGAGTTCGACCGGATGGTGGCCGAGGACGAGCTGCTGGAGTGGGCGACGGTGCACAAGGTCGCGCGGTACGGCACGCCACGCGGTCCGGTGGAGGAGGCGCTCGCCGCCGGCCGCCCGGCACTGCTCGAGATCGACCTCCAAGGGGCCCGTCAGGTGCGCCAGGCGCTGAGTCGACAAGGCGACGTCGAGGCGCTGTTCGTCTTCCTCGCGCCTCCGTCGTGGGACGAGCTCGTCCGTCGTCTGGTCGGGCGCGGCACCGAGACCGAGGCCGAGCGGGAGCGACGGTTGGAGACGGCCAAGGTCGAGCTCGCCGCCGAGAAGGAGTTCGACGTCACCATCGTCAACCGGGAAGTTAGTGCGGCCGCTGACGAGTTGGTAGCCTTGATGAAGTTCGGCGCCCCTCGGGGCGCGACCATTCCACCCGAAGACCAGTGAGGCTCAACGTGGCTGCCCCCGCAATCGACGCCCAGGGCGTGACCAACCCGTCGATCGACGATCTGCTCTCGAAGACCGACAGCAAGTACAAGCTGGTTCTCTACAGCGCCAAGCGCGCCCGCCAGATCAACGCCTACTACTCCCAGCTCGGCGAGGGCCTGCTGGAGTACGTCGGCCCGCTCGTCGACACCCATGTCCAGGAGAAGCCGCTCTCGATCGCGCTGCGCGAGATCAACGAGGACCTGCTCACCTGCGAGGACGTCGACCCGGCCGAGCTGGCCGCCGAGGAGGCTGCCGCTCGCGCCGCCACGGTCGAGGACCCGTTCGCCGCAGGCGAGTGAGTCGGCTCTGACCATCCACGAGACGACGTCGGCCGCTTCCCTGTCGGGGGAGCGGCCTGACGCCGTTCAGGGGCACGATCGCAAACCGCGCGTGGTCCTCGGGGTGACCGGTGGCATCGCCGTCTACAAGGCGGCGGAGCTGCTGCGTCGGTTCACCGAGGGCGGCTACGACGTCACCGTCGTACCGACCGCGTCCGCCCTGGAGTTCGTTGGCGCCCCGACCTGGGAGGCGCTCTCGGGCAAGTCGGTCGCCACCGAGGTGTTCGAGAACATCACCGAGGTGCCGCACGTGCGGCTCGGCCAGGAGGCCGACCTGGTGGTGGTCGCCCCGGCGACCGCCAACACCCTGGCCCGTGCGGCCCACGGCCTGGCCGATGATCTGCTGACCAACACCCTCCTGACGGCGCGCTGCCCGGTCGTGTTCGCCCCGGCGATGCACACCGAGATGTGGGAGCACGCCGCCACCCAGGACAACGTCGCCACGCTGCGCCGTCGCGGTGCGATCGTGATCGACCCGGCCGAGGGCCGGCTGACCGGCAAGGACACCGGCAAGGGCCGGCTGCCCGACCCGGTCGAGATCTTCGAGCTGTGCCAGGCGGTGCTGGTCCGTGGGGGAGTGACGGACCTGGCCGGTCGTCACGTCGCCGTCAGCGCCGGAGGAACCCGGGAGTACCTCGACCCGGTGCGCTTCCTCGGCAACCGCTCCAGTGGCCTGCAGGGCTATGCGATCGCCCGGGCCGCCGCCGCGCGCGGTGCCGAGGTGACGCTGGTCGCGGCCAACGTGACCCTGCCCGACCCGGCCGGCGTGAAGGTCCTGCGGGTGGAGACCACCGCAGAGCTCCACGACGCGATGCTCGCCGCTGCCACCAGCGCCGACGCGGTCGTGATGGCTGCGGCCCCGGCCGACTTCCGCCCCACCAGCGTGTCGGACGCCAAGATCAAGAAGGCCGTCGACGGCTCCGCGCCGACCATCGAGCTCGCCCAGAACGCCGACATCCTCGCCGAGCTGAGCCAGCACCGGAGCCGGTCCGGCCAGGTGGTCGTGGGGTTCGCCGCTGAGACCGGCGACGCCACCGGGTCGGTCCTCGACCTGGCTCGGGCGAAGCTCGCCCGCAAGGGCTGCGACCTGCTCGTCGTCAACGACGTCAGCGGTGGTGCCGTCTTCGGCAGCACCGACAACGAAGCGGTCATCCTCGGTGCAGACGGCAGCACCACCGAGGTTCCGCACGGCTCGAAGAACGTGCTCGCACAGGTGATCGTGGATCACATCGTGGGCCGACTCTGAGCACCCATTAGGCTAAGTCCACTCATCCGATCAAGAAACGGAGCACATTCGTGACCGGACGTCTTTTCACGTCAGAGTCGGTGACCGAGGGTCACCCGGACAAGATCGCCGACCAGATCAGCGATACCGTGCTCGACTACCTGATCGAGCACGACCCGGACAAGGCGAACCTTCGGGTCGCCGTCGAGACCCTCCTGACCACCGGCCTTGTGGTCGTGGCCGGTGAGGTGCGGACCAACGCGTACGCGCCGGTGGCGGAGCTGGTCCGCAACAAGATCCTGGAGATCGGCTACGACTCCTCCGACAAGGGCTTCGACGGCGCGAGCTGTGGTGTCCAGGTCGCGATCGGTGGTCAGTCGGCCGACATCGCCCAGGGCGTCGACGACGCCTACGAGGACCGTGTGGAGTCCTCGGCCGACGCGCTCGACAAGCAGGGCGCCGGCGACCAGGGCCTGATGTTCGGCTACGCCACCGACGAGACCACCGAGCTCTTCCCGCTGCCGATCAAGATCGCCCAGTCGCTCGCAGAACGGCTCACGGAGGTCCGCAAGGACGGCACCCTCGCCTACCTGCGCCCCGACGGCAAGACCCAGGTCACCATCGAGTACGACGACGAGAACCGCGCCGTCCGTGTCGACGCCGTGGTGCTGTCCACGCAGCACGCCGAGGACGTCTCGCAGGACCAGCTGGCCAAGGACATCCAGGTCAACGTGATCGAGCCGGTGCTGGACCGCTTCAAGGGCTCGGTCTCCGTCGACGACTACAAGCTCTACATCAACCCCACCGGCAAGTTCGTGGTCGGTGGTCCGATGGGCGACGCCGGTCTCACCGGCCGCAAGATCATCGTCGACACCTACGGTGGCATGGCGCGCCACGGTGGCGGCGCGTTCTCCGGGAAGGACCCGTCGAAGGTCGACCGCTCGGCGGCCTACGCCATGCGCTGGGTCGCCAAGAACATCGTCGCCGCGGGTCTGGCCCGCCGGGCCGAGGTCCAGGTCGCCTATGCCATCGGCAAGGCGCAGCCGGTGGGTGTCTTCATCGAGACCTTCGGCACCGCGACCGTCCCGGTGGAGAACATCCAGAAGGCCGTCCTGGAGGTCTTCGACCTGCGTCCGGCCGCGATCATCCGCGACCTCGACCTGCTGCGGCCGATCTACGCCAAGACCGCCGCCTATGGTCACTTCGGTCGCGAGCTGCCGGAGTTCACCTGGGAGAAGACCGACCGGGCCGAGGCGCTGAAGGTCGCTGCCGGAGCCTGATCGAGAGGTCACCTTCGGTGGGTTGAGAGGTCACTTTCCGCCCGTCGAGTGGTCGCGTCTGTGCGCCTGGGCCGTCCCGCGAGGGGCGGCCCAGGCGTCGTTTCGCGGCCGGTACCGAGGTTGTCGGCGCGCGCTGGTAGAACTGCGGCCATGACCGCCCCGGGACCCGACGCCGACCAGCTCCTCGAGCTGCCCGGCTTCGTGCGCGACCGGGTGGCGGAAGGCCGGGCGAAGGCCCGCGCCACCAAGAAGCGCAAGGCCGCTGAGGCTGAGATCACCGACGTCGACCCCGTCGCCCGGGTGCTGGTCGACCTGCCGCTCGCCCATCTGGACCGCCCGTTCGACTACGCCGTGCCGGTGGCGATGGCCGAGGAGGTCCGGCCCGGTGTGCGGGTCAAGGTCCGCTTCGCCGGACAGGACGTCGATGGCTTCGTGGTGTCGCGAGCGGCCGAGAGCCACCACCAGGGCCGGCTCGCCCCACTGCGCCGGGTCGTGAGCCCCGAGCAGGTGCTCTCGCCGGCGGTCGTCACGCTCACCGCAACGGTCGCGGAGAGGTACGCCGGGACGCGCTCCGACGTACTCCGTCTCGCCGTGCCGGCCCGGCACGCCACCACCGAGCGTGAGCCGTCGGCCGCCCCGGCGACGCCGGCGCGCTGGGACGCCGCCGCGGCCGAGCGGGCCTGGGCCGGGCACGAGCCAGGGGCGGCCTTCCTGCGCCACCTGTGCGACGGCAGCGCCCCACGCACGGTGTGGCACGCCGCTGCCGGCACCGACTGGCCGATCCTGGTCGCGCAGGCTGCCGCGGCGGTGCTTGCGGGTGGACGCGGCAGCCTGCTGATCGTGCCCGACCGGAAGACGGTGGGCCGTGTCTCGGCCGCGCTCGACGCGGTGCTCGGCATCGGCCACCACGTCACGCTGACCGCCGACGCCGGTCCCGCCGACCGCTACCGTGCCTTCCTCGCCGTGTCGCGCGGAGCGGTGAAGGTCGTCGTCGGCACGCGAGCGGCGGCGTTCGCTCCGGTGCACGACCTCGGCCTGGTCGCGCTCTGGGACGACGGTGACGACAACCATGCCGAGCCACGAGCTCCCTACCCCCATGCCCGCGAGGTGCTGCTGCTGCGTGCCGAACAGGAGCAGGCAGCAGCGCTGATCGGTGGGTTCGCGCGCACGGTCGAGGCGGACCAGCTGATCCGCACCGGCTGGGCACACCCGATCGCCCCGGTCCGCGCCTTGGCCCGGGAACGGGTGACGGTCGCCGTCACGGGCGCCACCGACTTCGACCTCGAGCGCGACCCGCTCGCGCGGGTGTCGCGGGTGCCGCGCGACGCCTTCGCGACGATCAAGAGCGCGCTGGAGCAGGGTCCCGTGCTGGTGCAGACCCCGCGCCGCGGCTATGCCGCGGCGCTTGCCTGCGACACCTGCCGCACGTCGGCCCGCTGCCCGGCCTGCACAGGTCCGCTGCAGCTCACCGGCCCGGTCACCGCGCCGCGCTGTCGCTGGTGCGGCGTGGATGCCGAGCCATGGGTGTGCTCTGTCTGCGGCGGCCGCGGGCTGCGGGCACCGGTCGTGGGTGATGCGCGCACCGCCGAGGAGCTGGGCCGCACCTTCCCCGGCGTGCGGGTCGTCTCCTCCAGCGGCGATCGGGTGCTCGAGTCGGTGCCGGACCGTCCCGCGATCGTGGTGGCAACCCCGGGCGGAGAGCCCACTGCCGGGGCGGGGTATGCGGCGGTGTTGCTGCTCGACACGTGGCTGTTGCTCGGACGACCCGACCTGCGCACCGAGGAGGAGGCGCTGCGCCGCTGGAGCAACGCCGCCGGGTTGGTGATGCCCGGCGGGCGCGTCCTGGTGGTGGGGGACCCGGGCCACCCGGCGGTCCAGGCGCTGGTGCGGTGGGATCAGCCCGGATTCGCGGCCCGGGAGGCGGAGCAGCGCGCGCTCGCGCACCTCCCGCCGGCCTCCCGGTTGGCCTCGATCACCGGCGAGCCGGGTGCGCTCGCTGATGCTCGTACCCTCCTCGCACTTCCGGAGCATGCGGAGCTTCTCGGCCCGGTCCCGGTCGACGCGGCCGCCGTTGCGGAGGACCCTGAGGCGGAACAGCGGCTGGTGGTCCGGGTTCCTCGCAGCGAGGGCGCTGCCCTGTCGGCGGCGCTGGGCGAGCTGCAGCGGATCCGTTCCGCACGCCGCCTCGACCCGGTGCGCATCCAAGTCGATCCGCCGAGTCTGTGAACCGACCCGTCGATCCCTAGACTGAAGCGCATGGCCATCCAGCCCATCCGCCTCTTCGGCGACCCGATCCTGCGCCGTCCGGCAACCGAGGTCGTCGACTTCGACAAGGAGCTGCGCAAGCTCGTCGAGGACCTCACCGACACCATGCTCGACGCCCCCGGGGCCGGTCTCGCAGCACCTCAGATCGGTGTCGGCCTCCGGGTCTTCACGTGGTACGTCGACGGCGAGGTCGGCCACTTGGTCAACCCGAAGCTGAGCCTGTCCGAGGAGTGCCAGGACGGCGACGAGGGTTGTCTCTCGCTGCCGGGCCTGACGTACGACACCCGCCGCGCGATGCACGTGGTCGCCAACGGCTTCAACATGCACGGCGACCCGGTCACGATCGAGGGCTCGGAGCTGCTCGCGCGGGCCATCCAGCACGAGACCGACCACCTCGACGGCGTCCTCTTCATCGACCGGCTCGACGAGGCCGCCCGCAAGGCCGCGATGCGCGACATTCGTGAGTCGGAGTGGTTCGGGCTCGAGAAGCCGACCGTCAAGGTGAGCCCGCATCCCATGTTCGGGACGAGCCGATGAGGGTCGTCTTCGCTGGCACCCCCGACGTGGCGGTGCCCGCCCTCGACGCGATCGCCGACAGCGGCCACGAGCTGGTCGGCGTCGTCACCCGGCCCGACGCTCCTGCCGGTCGCGGCCGCAAACTGGTCGCGTCTCCGGTGGCGCAGCGGGCCGAGGAGCTCGGCGTACCGGTGCTCAAGCCCGACCACCCGCGCGACCCGGATTTCCAGGATCAGCTCAAGGCCCTCGCGCCGGACGTGTGTGCCGTGGTGGCCTATGGCGCACTGCTGCCGCAGAGCGCGCTCGACATCCCCGAGCACGGCTGGATCAACCTGCACTTCTCGCTGCTGCCGTCCTACCGCGGTGCGGCTCCGGTCCAGCGCGCGATCTGGGAGGGCGAGGAGATCACCGGCGCGACGACCTTCCGGATCGTCAAGGAGCTCGACGCGGGCCCGACATTCGGCGTGATGACGCAGCTGATCCGGCCCGAGGACACCGCCGGCACGCTGCTGGCCAAGCTCGCCGAGGGCGGGGCCGGCCTGCTGGTCGCCACCCTCGACGGCATCGCCGACGGCTCGCTGGTCGCTCGCGAGCAGCCGACCGACGGCATCACCTATGCCGCCAAGCTCAACCCCGAGGACGCGCGGCTCACCTGGAGCCACCCCGCGGTCGGCATCGAGCGCCAGATCCGCGCGTGCTCTCCTGCACCTGGCGCGTGGACGGTGCTCGATGGCGAGCGGTTCAAGGTCGGTCCGGTGGAGCTTACCGACGAGAAGCTCGAGCCCGGTGTCCTCGAGGTCCGCAAGAACGATGTCCTGGTCGGCACCGGCACGGTCGCAGTGCGGCTCGGCCAGGTGAAGGCGTTCGGGAAGAAGGAGATGGCCGCCGCCGACTGGGCGCGCGGTGCACGAGTGGAGTCCGGTGTCCGGTTCGACGCCTAGCGGCCGCCCCGGGAGGCGGGGCCGTCGTCCGGGCCAGCCGCCCCGCGGACCCCGGACACCGCTCGACCCGGCCCGCCTGGCGGCCTTCGAGGTGCTGAAGGCGGTCCGTGTGGAGGACGCGTACGCCAACCTCGTGCTGCCACACGTGCTGTCACGGCTCGGCCTGAGCGGGCGCGATGCGGCGTTCGCCACGGAGCTCGCCTCCGGCACCTTGCGTGGGATCGGCACGTACGACGCGGTCCTCGCCGTCTGCATCGACCGGCCGCTTGCCAAGGTCGAGGCGAAGGTCCTCGATCTGCTCCGGCTCGGCACCCACCAGATCCTCGCGATGCGGGTGCCCACGCACGCCGCCATCGCCACCACGGTCGACCTGGTGAAGTCCAAGGTCGGCCCCGGAGCCGGTGGCTTCGCGAACGCGGTGCTGCGCAAGGTGGCGGCCATGTCCCTCACCGAGTGGACGGCCGACATGCCGCTGCCGCAACGGACGTCACATCCGGAGTGGGTCGTGGAGGAGCTGCGGTCGGCGGTCGGCGACGACCAGATCGAGGCGTTGCTGCAGGCCGACAACGAGCCGCCACGGGTCACCTTGGTGGCGCGCCCCGGCCGGGCGAGCAGGTCCGAGCTGGGCGGGGAGGAGACGCGCTTCTCGCCGTACGGCGTCACCCTTGCCGGCGGCTCGCCAGCGGAGGTCCCGGCTGTCGCGGAGGGGAGGGCCGGCGTGCAGGACGAGGGCTCACAGCTGGTCGCCCTGGCCCTCGCTGAGGCCGGCACCGACGGCGGCGTAGGCGAGCTCTGGCTCGACCTCTGTGCCGGCCCCGGTGGCAAGAGCGCGCTGTTGGCCGCGCTCGCTGCTGAAGGCGGCGCGATCCTCGTCGCCAACGAGGCCCAGCCGCATCGCGCCGGCCTGGTGGCGCGGAATCTCAGCGAGGGGATGGGATCGAATGACTGTTCGTTCGATCCCGCGAACCGGGTCCCCGGCGCGGCTGGCGTCGTCGCCGCGGACGGTCGCCGGCCGCCGTTCCGGTCCGGCACCTTCGACCGGGTCCTGGTCGATGCGCCGTGCAGTGGCCTGGGGGCGCTCCGGCGCCGCCCGGAATCACGGTGGCGGCGCCGGGCCAGCGACATCACCGAACTGGTGCCGCTGCAGCAGGAGCTGCTGCGCTCCGCCCTCGACCTGGTGCGCCCGGGCGGCGTGGTCGTCTATGCGACCTGCAGCCCGGTGCTGGCCGAGACCCGTGACGTCGTCGCCACCGTCCTCGACGAGGACCCGGCCGTGACGCTGGAGCCGGTGGCAGGTGTCGCCGGCGGCGTACCGGAGGCGGAGGGGCCGCTGCCCGGCACGGTGCAGCTGTGGCCGCACCGACACGGGACCGATGCGATGTTCATCGCGGTGCTGCGCCGCGGCGCTTAGGCCTAGGTTCACTTCCAGTGCAGCGAGTCGGCGAGCGCGTGGAGGTCTTCCTGGGCGGTCTTGGAGTTCCCTTGGATGGTGGCGAAGTAGTCTCCATGGGGCGCGGTCGTCACTCCACGTGAGCCGGCACCCTTGTCGGGATCGGTGACCCACTCCTGATAACCGGCGACGGCCCGCACCGTGACGACGACCTGCCTGCCGCCCGGGCCGGAGCACTCCATCTTCCAGTCCGCCGGAGCCCCGCACTTCCAGCCCGGACTGCTGACGACGAGCGGCACAGGCTGCGTCGCTGCCGTGGACTCACCGCTGGCCAGCGGGATACCGCGCGGATCGAGAGCGCGTTCCGCGGACTGAGGACCGCCCATCGACTTCAGTGTGGGAGAGACCGGCGCCGCCGGGCCGGCGAAGGTGCTGCCTGTGGCGGGCTGCAGCTCGGTCGCGGCCGAGTTCCCGCCGGGCAGCGCTGCGGCGCCCATCGCCACACCGGCGACGACCGCGGCGGTGGCAAGGCCTGCGCCGGCGTACCGGACGCGTCGGATGCGCCGGCCCCGGCGGATCGATTCGAACGCGAGGGCGGAGAGGTCGAGGTGCTCGCACTCAACGCGGGAGCGCATCAGGGTGGAGAGGTTGTTCATCACATGATTCCTTCGGGAGACAGGTCGAGCACGAGAGGACGGAGCCGCTCGAGCGCTCGCTTGGACCGGGTACGGACGGCGGTCTCGCTCAGGCCGAGGTCGGCCGCCGTCTCGGTGATGCTGCGGTCCTCCCAGTAGCGCGCGACCAGCACGGCCCGGTCGGTCGGCGACAGCCGCGCGAGGGCGGCCAGCAGGTCGACACGGGTGCTGGGGTCGGCATCGCTCGTCGCCCCGTCGGCGGAGTCGGCGAGCGTCTCGGTGACATCGGCCGTCCGGCCCGGCTGCTCGCCGGAGCGGCGCAGGCGCCGGTGGGAGAGGAACGTGTTGAGCAGGATGGTGCGGGCATAGCCCACCGGGTTCTCGGCCCGGTGGACACGACGCCAGGAGCCGAAGACCTTGGCGTACGTCGTCTGGGTGAGGTCCTCGGCCAGATGATGATCGCCGGTGAGCAGCAGCGCGGTCCGATAGAGCTGTGTCCCAGTGGCGTGCACGAAGCTCGCGAACTCGCCGTGATCGGCTGCTGTGTTGCCCACGCCCTCACTGACTCCTCGACCTGTCGGTCATGTGACACCCATGATGGACCGTGTCCTGCCAGACTGCCCGACATGACGCAACCGCCGGAGGCCTGGTACGCCGATCCCTCCGACCCGACGCGACTGCGATGGTGGGACGGTCGCCAGTGGACCGGGCACACCGCGCCGATGCAGCCGGC
>Ga0164242_10004993_pt1 | contig 14796 bp, 13 predicted proteins | sample OricomgcompostMG_FD_108783 | JGI IMG/M metagenome (GOLD analysis project Ga0164242, IMG submission 108783) | Miracle-Growth compost microbial communities from Emeryville, California, USA - Original compost - Miracle growth compost (MG) ... | reverse complement strand
GGCCTCCTGAGGGTCCTGTGACACCGATGCCGGCACGGCGCGCGTGGCGGCCGCCGGGGGCGGACTGTGCTGCGTGCGCAACACCCCTGGCGCCGGGGTGGACTCGGGTGCATCGTCCGCACCCTCGAAGTCGAGCGGGAGCGGGACGTCCTCGTGATCGGCCCGCTCCTGCGGGACGGTCGATCCGGGAGGCGGGTCCGGTGCCTCGTCGAAACCGATGTCGATGTGCTGGAAGCCCTTGAGCCGGGAGGACTGCGCCAGCCCCGTGTAGGCGCGCACATCGGCATCGGTCAGCTCGACGTTGTCGGTGAACGGCGTCAGCAACGCCCGTGGCCACAGGCGTAGCACCCACACCGCGTTGATCTCCATGCTGATGACGATGATGATGCCTGCGATGAAGAGGAACAGCATCAACCCGAGCACCACGGCCAGGTCGCCGTTCATCGCCTTGTTGCGTTGCACGACGTGCTCGACGTAGATGCCGCCGAAACGTTGCAGCACCTGCCACATGAACGACGCGAAGAGTGCCCCGGGCCAGATCTCGCGCCATTGCAGCGACCGGTTGGTGGCGACGTGGTAGGCGACCATCAGCGCGAAGACGTCGATGGCGAGCGTGCCGAGTTTGACCCCGAGCGACTGCAGACCCTCCAGGTGGACCAGCCGCGGCATGACCTGCGTCAGGCCGATGGTGGCCAGCAGAGCCGTGCCGAGCAGTGCGATGAGCCCGAGCGACTTCCCGCGCGCCGCAAACGGGTTGGGCCGCGCGTTGCGCGGCACGTGCCAGACGCTGTTGGCGATGAACTGGAATGCCTGGGCGCTGCCCAGCGCACCGTAGAGCGCGACGATCGTGCTGACCGAGATCGAGACCCAGCTGCCGGACAGGGCGTTCGGGGAGGCGATCTGGTCGCTGATGATCGGGAACTCGTTGAGCGCCGAGGTGATCAGTTCCTGTTGCAGTTGCGGGTTGCCGTCCAGGATCACGCCGAGGATGGTCGTGCCGAGGATCAGCAGCGGGAAGAGCGAGACGAACGCGTAGAAGGCCAGCAGGGCCGACAGGTAGTTGCCCATGTCGTCCAGGAACTTGTACGCGACTGCGATGGGGTAGCCCAGCGGCGAGAATCTCCGCTGCGCTCGATCGATCACCGCGTGCGCTGACACCCCTCCACGGTACTTGCCCGGTCTGCGAACCGCGGAATCCTGCGTGTGGCGTGTGGCGCCGTCACACCGGCGGTATGGCGCGGTGGCGCGCACCGGCGCCGCGGTCGCGGCGGCCGGCATACGCAAGACGGCGCAGCAGTTCGGTGCGCAGGTCCGCCGCGTCGACGACGGCGTCGACGATCAGCTCGGGCGCCGGCCGCTCGGGACCGGCCTGCGCGGACGCCGTGTGCGCGGCGGTGCCGGAGATGCGCGCGGTCGGCAGCGCGATGGTCGCCTGCGCCCCGAGCCCGGGGCCGCACATGGCGTAACCGCCCGCGCCGTACGCCCTGCGAACCACGACACACAGTTGCGGGACGGCGGCCGCGGCGACCGCCGAGATCAGCTTCGCGCCGTGCCGGATGATGCCACCACGCTCGGCCTCGGAGCCGACCACGAAGCCGGGCACGTCGACCAGGTGGACCAGCGGGATGCCGTAGGCGTCGCACATCCGCACGAAACGGGCGGCCTTGTCGGCACTGTCCGAGCAGAGCACGCCGCCCTCGGCTGCCGAGTTGTTGGCAACGATGCCGGTCGTCCGGCCGTCCAGCCGGCCGTAACCGATCACCAGCTGTGGGGCGAACAGGGGCTTGAGCTCGAAGAAGGAGCCGTCGTCGACCACCCCGTCGATGACGGCGTGGATGTCGAAGGGCCGGCTCTCGTCGGCGGGCACGGTCGCCTCGGTGAGGGACGCTGCCGGCTCCTCGCCGAGGTATGCCGGGGCGGGCTCGCGCCAGCTCGACGGCACGTAGGAGAAGTAGAGCCGAGCCAGCTCGATCGCCTCCGCGTCGTCGGGTGCGAGCAGGTCACCGGTGCCCGAGACAGCGCAATGCAGGTGGGCACCACCCAACTCCTCGAGCGAAACCCGCTCCCCGGCCACGAGCTCGGCCAGGCCCGGACCGCCGAGAGTCATCGAGGCGCTGCCGTCGACCATGATGACGACGTCGGCCAGGGCGGGGACGAACACCTGCGATCCGGCCGGACCGAAGAGGCAACAGATCTGCGCAACCCTGCCGGACAGTGCCGCCTGGTCGCGCAGGACCCGTCCCGCGTCGTGTCGTCCCGGAGGGAACTGCACCTCGTCGGCGCTGTGCTCGTCCCCGGCGTCGACGAACCAGAAGACCGGCAGCTCGTCGCGGAGCGCGGACTCGGTGGCCCGGGCGACCTTGCGCACCGCGGGCGCATCCGGGGCGTCCTCGTGGCCCGTCGGGTCGTCCGCGATCACGATCGCCGGACGGCCGTCGATCGCGCCGCGGCCGGTGATCACCCCGCCCTGGCAACGGCCGTCCTCGACGAACGAACCCTCGTCGAACAGCAGCGCGATCCGGTCGCGCACTGCGAGCTTTCCGGTCACACGCCCAAGCCTAGGCCTCTCGCGATCAGCATCCGCTGCACTTCGGAGGTGCCCTCGCCGATCTCCAGGATCTTGGCGTCGCGGTAGAAACGCGCGACCGGGTACTCCTCCATGAAGCCGTTGCCGCCGAAGATCTGGGTCGCGATCCGGGTGGCGGTGACCGCGGACTCGGTCGAGTAGAGCTTGGCCTTGGACGCGGCCTGCTTGACCTCCTCGACCGAACGGCGACCGGCCTCCAGCTCGTCCTTCAGCCAGGCCGCCTTGTAGGTGAGCAGACGGGACGCCTCGACCATGACGGCCAGATCGGCCAACTGGAACGACACGCCTTGGTTGACTCCGATCGGCTTGCCGAAAGCGGTTCGGGTCCTGGCATATTCGGTCGCCGCCTCGAGGCATGCCTGCGAGAGCCCGACCGCGAGCGCGGCGATCGCGATGCGGCCGTCGTCGAGCGTCTTGAGGAACTGCTTGAAGCCGGCGCCGCGCTCGCCCAACAGGTTGGCCTCGGGCACGACGCAGTTGGTGAAGGTCAGGCCGTGCGTGTCGGAGATGTGCCAGCCGAGCTTGTCGTATGCCGGCTCGACGGTGAAGCCGGCGGTCCCGGAGGGCACCATGATCGCGCTGATCTCGGCGCGTCCCTTGTCGTCGGTGCCGGTGCGGGCGGTCACCGTCACGACCGACGTGATGTCGGTGCCGGAGTTGGTGATGAATGCCTTGGCACCGTTGAGCGTCCACTGCCCGTCGGCGAGCGTGGCCTTGGTGCGGGTGGCGCCGGCGTCGGAGCCGGCGTCCGGCTCGGTCAGGCCGAAGCCCGCGAGCGCCCGCCCGGCGACCAGGTCCGGCAGGAAGCGCTGCTTCTGCTCCTGCGACCCGTAGGTGAGGATCGGGTTGATGCCCAGGCCCATGCCGGCCGACAGGGTGATGCCGATCGACTGGTCGACGCGGCCGAGCTCCTCGATGGCCAGGCACAGGTAGGTGAAGCCGCCTTCGTCCAGACCTGCCCCGCCATACTCCTCGGGCACGACCAGGCCGAAGAGGCCGAGCTCGCCCATCTTGGGCACCAGATCGGTCGGGAAGTGGTGCTTCCGGTCCCACTCCGCGACGTGCGGTGCGACCTCGCCCTCGGCGAAGTCACGCACCAAGTGGCGGAATTCCTCGTGCTCAGCGGTCAACTCGAACATCTTTGCCCGGTCCTTCTGGGGTCGTGCGCCAAGTCCGGAATGCTTGACGTTAACGTAAACGTAAAGCACGATGAGCGGTGTGACAACCCCGCAGGAGCAGGAGACGTGGACGATCGCCGAGCTGGGCGACGAGTTCCACGTCACCCATCGGACGATCCGGCACTACGAGGAGCTCGGGCTGATCTCCCCCGAGCGGCGGGGCACCGTCCGGGTCTTCCACAAGCGCGATCGCACCCGGCTGGCGCTGATCCTGCGAGGCAAGCGAATCGGCTTCCCCCTGGACGAGATCCGCACCATCATCGACATGTACGACCAGACACCGGGCGAGGAGGGGCAACTGGTCTACCTGCTGGAGCAGATCGCCGCCCGCCGGACCGATCTGCTCCAGCGCCGTGCCGACATCGACCAGACACTGCGCGACCTCGCGGACGTCGAGCACCGCTGCCACTCCGACCTGCACGACCTCCGGGGGCACTGACGTGGTGACCGCTGCACTAGCGTGCCACGTGTGACCAACACCCCCAGCACTCCGGCGTTCGACTCCGTCGACGCGGTGTCCGACGCGCTGCAAGGCACCGGCTATCTGCCCTCGGAGGAGATCTCGACGACGGTCTACCTCGCGGCGGCGCTCGGCCGACCGGTCCTGGTCGAGGGCCCGGCCGGGGTCGGCAAGACCGCCCTGGCATCCGCCGTGGCCGGTGCGACAGGTCGCCGGCTGGTGCGCCTGCAGTGCTACGAAGGCGTGGACGAGGCCCGGGCGCTGTACGAGTGGAACCACGCCAAGCAGCTGCTGCGGATCACCGCCGAACAGGACGCCCAGTGGGACGAGCTGCGCACCGATATCTTCGGTGAGGAGTTCCTGCTGGCACGGCCGCTGCTGACCGCGGTGCGCAGCGACGAGCCGGTCGTGCTGCTCGTCGACGAGATCGACAAGGCCGACGAAGAGATGGAAGGCCTGTTGCTGGAACTGCTCTCGGAGTTCCAGATCACCATCCCCGAGCTGGGCACGCTGCGCGCACGGCACCGGCCCCTCGTCGTGCTCACCTCCAACGCAACCCGCGAGCTGTCCGAGGCGCTGCGGCGCCGCTGCCTCTTCCTGCACATCGACTACCCGTCCCCCGCGCTGGAGCAGCGGATCGTGCAGGCGCACGTCCCGGAGCTGCCGGACGCCCTGGCGGCCTCGGTGGTGCGCGTGGTCGGGGCACTGCGCGAGCTGCAGCTGCGCAAGTCCCCGTCCGTGGCCGAGACCGTCGACTGGGCGGGCACGTTGCTCAGTCTCGGGGCCGCGCAGCTGGACCCGGAGACCGTGCGGCGCACCCTGGGGGTTGTCCTGAAGCACACCGGCGACATCGAGATCGCCCACCGCAAGCTCGACCTCGATCGTGCACTCGCCGGCTGAGCCCTCGCCGCTGACAGCGCGATTCATCAGTCTCGCAGCGGCGATGCGCGGCCACGGCATCCACGTCGGTCCGAGTGAGGTCACCGACGCTGCACGGGTGGCCGCCACCCTCGGCTTCGAGCACCGCGAGCGGCTGCGCAGCGGCATCGCCGCTGCGATGGTGCGTCAGGCCGAGGATCGCGGGACGTTCGACCAGCTCTTCGACATCTTCTTCCCTGCCGCCGTCGGCGACCGGATGACTCTCGAAAGCGTCGACGAGTCACAGCTGTTGGACCGCCTGGCCGACGCGCTCGCCGCGGGGGACGACACGGCGCTGGAACGGCTGGCCGCCGCATCGGTGGAGTTGCTGGGCAGCGTGGACGCCGAGCATCCGGAGCGGGGCTGGAGCGCGGCCCGGACCCTGGACGTGCTGAACCCGCAGCGCGCGATCGCCGCCGCGCATCAGCAGGTGCGCGCGAGCCAGGACGGCGCCGGCAACGCAGCCGCCTCCGGCGGCGGAGGTATGTCGACCCCGGCCGCGCAGGACACCTCGTGGGCCATCAACCCCTGGGACCGACCGCGCCCGCGCCCGGAGCAGCTGACCGACCGCTTCGACCGCGACGAGTTGCGCCGCCGTGTCGACCGTTTCCGCGAGCGGGTGACCACCGAAGCCCGCCGCCGCAACGCCGAACTGCACGACCGCGAACGACTGGCCCGGCTCGCCGTGCCGTCCTCGCTGCGACGCCGCGACTTCATCACCTCCGGTGAGCGGCAGTTGGCGCAGCTGGAGCGCGAGATCGACCCGCTGGCGCGCAAACTCGCCGCCCGGCTGACCGCCCGCGAGCGTGCCGGGCGGGGCAGCATCGACATCCGGCGAACGCTGCGTGCGTCGATGTCGACCGGTGGCGTCCCGGTCAAACCGGCGTTCCGGCGCCGCGCACCGCACCGGCCGGACCTGGTGCTGCTGGCCGACCTGTCCGGCTCGGTGGGCGGCTTCTCCACCTTCACGATGCTGCTGATGCAGGCGTTGCGCCAGCACTTCCGGCGGGTGCGGGTCTTCGGCTTCGTCAGCAGCACGGCGGAGATCACCGACGTGGTGCGCGACCTGCCGCCGGGGACGTCCCTGACCAGCTGGGCCCTCGGCACTCCGGCGCTGATCGGCCGTGGCACGAGCTCCAGCTACGGTGGGGCGCTGCGCACCTTCGTGCGCGGTCACCTGGACGCGGTCACCGCCCGCACGACGGTGCTCGTCCTCGGTGACGCGCGCAACAATTTCGGCGATCCGGGTGTGGCCGATCTGGAGCGCATCCGCGATCGCGCCCGGCACGTCGCCTGGCTCAACCCGGAGCCGCGATTGCTGTGGCAGCAGGGTGATTCGGAGGTGCGCCGCTACGCAACCATCGTGCCGATGCACGAGTGCCGCAACCTCGAGCAACTGCGGCACTTCGTGGCCGACACGCTGCCCACGTGAGCCGTTTCGGCATACTGGCAGCCACCATGCCTTTTCGAGTGACTGCTGCCACCGTCGGCGCCGCCCTCCTGCTCGGCGCCTCCACGCCCGGAGCGTATGCCGCCGACACCGCACCGCACGCACCCGCGAGCGTCCAGCTGACGACCGCCCGGGGTGACGCCCCGAAGCTGGCTCCGGGCATGTATCGGACGACGGCTCCGAGCGGGACGACGGAACGCTACGCGGCCATCACCCGACCCGAGGGCGGCTCGGTCACGGTCGCGATCTTCGGCTCCGTCGACGCCTCCATCACGACCGCCGACGGCCAGACCACCTGCTCGACCGGCAGCTCCAGCCTCAGCTACGACGTGGTGCCCTACACCTTCGTCTCCGCCGACGCCACCGCGGACGAGCGGCAGAGCTACCTGTCGGACGACTGCAAGTCCGCGACCCACCTGGTCCTGGCGATCAGCGCGGACGACGACTCCGGCGACGGCACCGCGAGCGCGCAGCCCGCGCACGTGGAGTTCGCGATCACCGCGGAGCCGAAGGTCGAGAAGGGCGGCACCCCGGCGCCGGAGCACGCGCAGGACAAGATCAAGGCGCCCAGCCGGACGGTGAGCGGCCCGGAGATCACCCTCAGCGACAAGCTCTACGCGCCGACGACGCTCACCCCCAAGAGCTATGCGGTCTCGCTCGAGCCGGGCGCCCTCGCGGTGGTCCGGGTCCGCGTCGGGTGGGGCCAGCGGCTGGCCGCGTCCATCGACGCCCCGCGCAACGGCAGCAACGTCGCGCCACCGACCTCGCTCAATGTGCAGATCGACGCGTTCAGCCCCCAGTGGGCCGCGGTCGGCGCCGGCAGCCGCTCCGCCTCCCTCTACGAGAAGGACGCCACGGAGGAGACCGCAGGCGTCTACACCGCCCCTGTCGCCGCCGCCAACCGGTCGATCGACTACAGCCACGCGGGCGACGTCGGTGCCTCTCATGTGCAGTGGACGACCGTCGCCGGCTGGTACTACGTCGTCGTGCGCGTCGGGACCGGCGACGGGGACCCGCCGGCGCCCAAGGGCTTCACCTTGCCGGCCCGCCTCAACATCGAGGTCACCGGCACGGCAACCGCTGGCCCGACGTATGTCGACACGGCGGGCACCGCCGTCGCCGCCCCGCCGGCGTCCCAGCTGAGCGAGGGTGGCAGCGTCGACTCGGGGTCGTCGACCGGCACGGTGCTGCGGATCGCCGGCACCGCACTGGTCGTGGTGCTCGCGGCCGCTGCCGTCGCGATGCTGTTGCGCCGCCGCGCCTGACGACATACCTCCCGCGCCCGCGGCCTCGCCCTCGCCCCCGACCGCCGAGTGGCGCAGGTAGCGCCGAGTGGCTCAGCTGCAGGTGCGCCACTCGGCGTCAGCTGCGCCGGTCGGTGAGAGTCAGCCCCGCTGCCAGGTGTAGCTGCCGTCCGCGGACGCGACGCACTGCAAGGTGTGCGTGCCGGTCGTGTCGTTCTCGAAGGTGCCGGCGTCCTGCCACTGACAGGTGCCGCCGACCTTCGCCCCGCCGGGCGACAAGTCCCCGTGGCCCGGCGAGTGCGGCCACCAGATGCCGAGCAGCGCGGCGATCGCCACGATCGGCACCAGCGCGAGCCCGACGCGCCGCCGGGCGGCTGCACGAGGCGCGGGCCGCGCGGGGGTCACGGGCGTTTCCCGGTGCCCGGCGCGCGTCGTCTCCTGGGCCCGTTGCCGCTGCGGGGTCGCTGCCGGGGCCGTGGCCGCGACCGCGGTCGGCGCCGCCACCGTGGCACGAGCGGTCTGCACGCCGTCGGCGCGCACCGGCTCGATCCGCCGTGGCACCACGACATCATGCTGCGCGGCCCAGCACAGGTCGGCCGTCTCCAGCGCAGCGGCGGCGGCTGCAGCCGACGGCGGGCGACCCTGCGGGTCCGGGTCGGCCAGGTCGGTGACGACCCGCCACAGTTGGTCCGGGGTGCCCGGTGGCCGCGCGGGCAGCTCCTCCCGGCTGCGCCGGATGCGGTCCGGCCGATGCCCCGTGAGCAGCTGGAGCGCGACGATGCCGGCGGCATACAGATCGAAGCCGGGCGCCGGATCGGCGCCGGCGAGCTGCTCCGGCGACAGGTAGCCCCGAGTCCCCAGCACCACCGACGTCGTCGTCATCCGCGGTGAGTCCACCGGCACCGCGATGCCGAAGTCGGTGAGCATCAGGTGCGGCCGGTCCACGCCGGTCGCCGCGAGCAGCAGGTTGGCCGGCTTCACGTCCCGATGTATGACGCCTGCGGCGTGGACCGCCTCCAGGGCTCGCAGGAGCTGACGCAGGAGCTCGGCGACATACCGGGGCGGCAGTGCGGCGCGGTCCCGCAACAGATCGCTGACCGCGCCCCCGTCGACCAGCGGCATGGTGAAGAGCACCCGGTCGTCCTCGCCCGCCCAGCCGAGCGGGGTGACGACGTGGGGGTGGTGGATGCGCATGCCCTGCTCGCGCATGAAGCGCAGCAACGCACCCGCGTCGGACTGCCGCAGCACCTTCGCGGCCAGGATCCGGTCGTGTTTGCGGTCGTGCACCTGCCAGACCGAGCCCATGCCGCCCTCGCCGATCATGTCGATCAGCTCGTAGCGACCCGCGAACACCTCTCCCACGGGTCAGCAGGATGCCAGGTCGGCCCGCCGGCGACCAATCGCACCCGGCGCAGGACCCGCGTCAGTCGGCCGTGAACTCGCTCGGATGCGGTCCGGTGCGGCGGTCCGCGTCCAGCTCCCTGATCGCCGCCAGGTCGTCCTCGGTGAGCTCGAAGTCGAAGATGTCGAAGTTCTGCGCGATCCGGGAGGGGGTGACCGATTTGGGGATGACGACGTTGCCGAGCTGCACGTGCCAGCGCAGGATCACCTGGGCGGCGGTGCGGTCCAGGCGGGCGGCGATGCCGGTGATGACCGGGTCGGTCAGCACGTCACCACCGGAGGCGAGCGGACTCCACGCCTCGGTGAGGATGCCGTTGTCCGCGTGGAAGGCGCGCAACTCCTCCTGCTGCAGGTGCGGGTGCAGCTCGATCTGGTTGATGGCGGGGAACTCCCCCAGCTCGTCCTTGACGTGCTGCAGGTGCTCGATCTCGAAGTTGCACACACCCGCCGCCTTGATCTTGCCGTCGTCGCGCAGCTGCAGGAGCGCGCGGAAGGTGTCGACGTAGCGGCCACGCTGCGGGACCGGCCAGTGCACCAGGTAGAGATCGATCGGCCGGGCGAGGCGTTCCCGCGAAGCGGTGAATGCCTGCAGCGTCTGGTCGTAGCCGTGGTCGGAGTTCCACACCTTGGTGGTGAGGAACACCTGGTCAGCACCCAGGTCCGCGTCGGCGAGCGCCTGTCCGACGCCCGCTTCGTTGTTGTATGCCGCTGCGGTGTCGATGTGGCGGTAGCCGACGCCCAGCGCCTCGGTGACCGCGGACGCGACCTGGTCGTCGGGCACCTGCCAGACACCGAAGCCGAGCTGCGGGATCGGCACCGCGCGGTCCTCGCCGCCGCGTAACGCGAGAGTGGGCACGGGGCGGCTGTCCTGATGGCTCATACCCGTCGACAACGCGCGACGCCCGCCGGGTATGCCGACCCGGTCTCGCGAGCGGTGCCGGCGGACGGTGCCGCGCGGCTACAGTCGGTCCACATGGCAGCGATCTCGAAGGTCCTGATCGCCAATCGTGGCGAGATCGCGGTGCGCGTCGCGCGCGCGTGCGCCGACGCGGGCATCGGATCCGTCGCGGTGTATGCCGATCCGGACCGGGACGCGCTGCACGTGCGTGTCGCCGACGAGGCCTACGCGCTGGGCGGCACGACGCCCGGCGAGTCCTACCTCGACCAGGCCAAACTGCTCGACGTGGCGCGCCGATCCGGTGCCGACGCGGTGCATCCGGGCTACGGGTTTCTCGCCGAGCACGCACAGTTCGCCCGGGCGGTCATCGACGCTGGGCTGACCTGGATCGGTCCTCCCCCGGCCGCGATCGACTCGCTCGGCGACAAGGTCAGGGCCCGGCACCTGGCCACCGCCGCCGGTGCACCACTCGTGCCCGGCACGACCGACCCGGTGACCGGCAGCGACGAGGTGGTCGCCTTCGCCCGCGAGCACGGTCTCCCGGTCGCTGTCAAAGCGGCGTACGGCGGTGGCGGCCGCGGGCTGAAGGTCGCCCGCTCGATCGAGGAGATCCCCGAGCTGTTCGACTCCGCCGTGCGTGAGGCCGTGACCGCCTTCGGCCGCGGTGAGTGCTTCGTCGAACGTTTCCTGGACAAGCCCCGGCATGTCGAAACGCAGTGCCTCGCAGACACATTCGGCAACGTGGTGGTCGTCTCGACCCGCGACTGCTCACTGCAGCGGAGAAACCAGAAGCTCGTCGAAGAGGCGCCGGCGCCATACCTGTCCAGTGCGCAGCACGCGGAGCTGGTGCGCGCGTCGAAGGCGATCCTGACGTCGGCCGGCTACGTCGGGGCCGGCACCTGTGAGTTCCTGGTCGCCCAGGACGCCACGGTCAGCTTCCTGGAGGTCAACACCCGGTTGCAGGTGGAGCACCCGGTCTCCGAGGAGGTCACCGGCATCGACCTGGTGCGCGAGCAGTTGCGCATCGCCGCCGGTGAGGAGCTGGGGTATGACGACCCGGCGCCGCACGCGCACTCGTTCGAGTTCCGCATCAACGGCGAGGACCCCGGCCGCGGCTTCCTGCCGGCGCCGGGCACGATCGAGGTGTTCCGCGCACCGGGCGGCCCAGGGGTCCGGCTGGACTCGGGAGTGGTGTCCGGGGACGTCATCGGCGGCGCCTTCGACTCCCTGCTCGCCAAGCTGATCGTCACCGGCCGCACGCGGGCGCAGGCGCTGGAGCGCGCCCGGCGCGCCCTGGCCGAGATGGTGGTCGAGGGCGTGCCGACGGTGTTGCCGTTCCACCGCGCAGTCGTGGCGGATCCGGCGTTCGCCACCGATGACGACACGCCCTTCGCCATACACACCCGGTGGATCGAGACGGAGTTCGCGGGCGGGATCGAGCCCTACTCGCGCGCCCCCTCCACGGGCGAGGCCCGGGGCGCCAGGCAGACGCTGACCATCGAGCTCGACGGACGCCGGCACGAGCTCACCCTCCCGGCGCAGGTGCAGCTGGGTGGCGCCACCGCCGCTCTGCGACCCGCCCCCACGCGCCGCCGCGCCGAGTCGAGCCCCCCTGCGGCATCAGCGGATTCGCTGACCGCTCCGATGCAGGGAACGATCGTGAAGGTCGCCGTGTCGGACGGTGACCGGGTGGAGGTCGGCGACACGATCGTCGTGCTGGAGGCGATGAAGATGGAGCAGCCGATCACCGCTCACCGCGCGGGAGTCGTCTCCGGACTGACCACGGCGATCGGCGCGGCGGTCCCCGCAGGTGCCGTCCTGGCGACGATCACCGACTAGAGGCCGTAGTCCGTGAGGTCGGCGTCGCCGATCGCGCGCAGCACCAGCGTGACCATCGAGCGCAGGTAGGCCGGCCGGTCCTCGGCGGTGGTGGTCAGCAGCCCGTTGAGCACGACACCGTCCAGGCTGGACACGATCGCTTCGGCGCGCAGCCGGGCCTGTGACTTCTCGGTGAGGCAGACGATGTTCTCCACGATGTCGGTCAGGTTGCTGCGCCAGGCCACGATCGGCTCGCGCAGCGACGGCGTGCGACCCGCCTCCAGCGCGAGCTCCGACATGGTCACGATCAGATCGGGATGCTCGGCCCACCGGGACAACATCTCGATCGTCGCGTCGACGGCGCGCTGGACCCCGTCATCGCCGGTCGGCAGCGGCAAGGAGGCACCGAGGGCGCGCACGTCCGCATGCAGTGCTGTGGCGACGAAGCCGCCGAGTGCGGTCAGCAGCGCCAGCCGTGTCCGGTAGTAGACCGAGCAGGTGCCCTCCGGCATACCCGCCTCACGATCGACCGCGCGGTGGGTCAGCCCGCGCATCCCCGAGCGACCGACCACCGCGATCGCACTGCGCAACAACAACTCCTGGCGTGCAGCAGTGCCTTCCGGGCCGTTGCCGGGGCCACGACGACTCGCTGTCTTGCGGGGACACACGCAGTCACTGTCTCACGCCGGTTCACCCGGCTGTGACCGATGCCACGCGGCATGCGGTTGGCGCCCGTCTTCTACAGGTGTAGTGTCAAGATCACTACAAACGTAGTGAAAGGACTTCTTCGACATGATCGACATCAACACCTTCTTCATCGGCTTCATGGTCATCAACGCCGTGGCGGTCGCCCTGCTCGTCGGCTTCGCCACCGTCGAGCTGACGCGCTTCTTCCGCGCCAACCGCAAGCAGCGCATCGCTCGCCGGCAGCCGTTCGGTCGGTACTACGCACACCTGGCGCTCGGTCACTGACCCGCGCCCGGCCGTCGCCCGGCACGAGGCACGTAGATTGGACGGTGACCTGACCACCACCCAGAGATCGGATCACCCGCTGTGGCAACCCTGGTGAAGTTCGTCATCCTGATCGTCGTGGTCGCGGCCGTGGTCCTCGTGGTGCGCGTTCTGCGGCCGAAGCTGCACGAGCAGCGGATGCGCCGGTGGGAGGAGGCCGGACTGCTCCCCCACCAGGTCGACCCCTACGCACCGCGCGACGACGAGCCGGACGACCCCGAGCGCACCGGCCGCTGACCCGCCCAGGGCGTGGTCGGCCCCAGGACGTGACCGGCGTCAGCCTTCGAGGGAGTGCAGCCGCCGGGCGGCCTCGGCGATCGTCCCCGTCATCGACGGGTAGACCGAGAAGGTGCTGGCCAACTGGTCGACGGTCAGGCGGTTCTGCACGGCCACGGCGAGCGGATAGATCAGCTCCGACGCCTGGGGTGCCACGACGACGCCGCCGATGACCGTGCCCCCGCCCGGGTGGCTGAAGATCTTGACGAAACCGTCGGTGATGTTGCGCATCTTGGCGCGCGGGTTGGTCGACAGCGGCATGGTGACGGTGCGCGCCTCGACGCGGCCGGCCTCGACATCCGCCTGCGAATAGCCGACCGTGGCGATCTCCGGGTCGGTGAAGATGTTGGCGCTGACACCACGCAGGTTGAGCGGCGCGACGGCGTCCCCGAGCGCGTGGGCCATCGCGATCCGGCCCTGCATGGCGGCGACCGACGCCAGCGGCAGCACACCGGTGCAGTCACCGGCGGCGTAGATGCCCTGCGCCGACGTCCGTGACACCCGGTCCACGGTGATGTGACCGGACTCGCGGACGTCCACCCCGGCGTTCTCCAGACCGATGTCCCTGGTCAGCGGCACCGAGCCGACGGCCAGCAGCACGTGCGAGCCGCGCACCTCGCGGCCGTCCTCGAGCGTGACGATCACCTCGTCGCCGGCGCGCTGCGCCGACTTCATCCGGGACCGGCTCAGCACGTTCATGCCGCGACGCCGGAAGACGTTCTCGATCACCGTCGCGGCATCGGCGTCCTCGCCGGGCAGCACCCGGTCACGGGAGGACACGAGCGTCACGTCGCTGCCCAGCCCCAGGAACGCGTGCGCCAACTCCGCACCGGTGACACCGGAGCCGACCACGATCAGCTGCTCCGGAAGCTCGGACAGGTCGTAGATCTGCTGCCAGGTGAGGATGCGCTCGCCGTCCGGCATCGCAGTCGGCATCACGCGCGGCGTGCACCCCACGGCCAGCAGGATCACGTCGGCATCCAGCTGCTCGGTGTCGCCGTCGGCGATCTTGACGGTCACCGCGCCCGGTCCGGCGATGCGGCCGCGACCGTTGATCAACCGGACCCCGACGCGCTCCAACTGCGCACGGATGTCGCGGCTCTGCGCCTTGGCCAGATCGAGGATCCGGTCGTTGATCTGGCTGGCGTTGGCTTCGGCGTGCTGGTCGTCGTGCGTCCCCTCGAACCCGACGCCGAGGCGCCCCGCCGAGGCGAAGCGGGACATGAAGTCCGAGGTCGCGATCAGCGTCTTGCTGGGCACGCAGTCGGTGAGCACGGCGGCACCACCGGGCCCGGTCTGCTCGATCAGTGAGACCCGGGCCCCCAGCTGAGCGGCAACCAGCGCAGACTCGTAGCCGCCGGGACCGCCACCGATGATCACGACATTCTGCTGGCGTCCATTCACAAGGTGGCATCTTTCCATGCCGCCGCGTGCCCGCCCCAATCCGCCGGGCCCGCGATCCCGTGCACCGCCGACCGCGGACGTCATACGCTGACGCCCGTGACTTCATCGACTGCACTCGCCGATCCGGCGACCGACCCCTTCGAGATCGCGC
>Ga0164242_10004992_pt1 | contig 14797 bp, 14 predicted proteins | sample OricomgcompostMG_FD_108783 | JGI IMG/M metagenome (GOLD analysis project Ga0164242, IMG submission 108783) | Miracle-Growth compost microbial communities from Emeryville, California, USA - Original compost - Miracle growth compost (MG) ... | reverse complement strand
CTGGCGACGCCCGGTCCCATCACTTCGGAAAGGCCATAGATGTCTACGGCATCGATGCCGGCGCGGGTTTCGATCTCGCGACGCATCGCGTTGGTCCACGGTTCGGCACCGAAAATGCCGACGCGCAGACTGCACGCGGCCGGATCCTTACCCTGGCGCTCGAATTCCTCGATGATGTTGAGCATGTAGGAAGGCGTCACCATGATGATGTCGGGCTTGAAATCGCAGATCAGCTGTACCTGCTTCTCGGTCTGTCCGCCCGACATCGGCACCACCGTGCAGCCCGCGCGCTCCGCGCCGTAATGCGCGCCGAGGCCACCGGTGAAAAGTCCGTAGCCATAGGCGATGTGCACGATGTCGCCCGGACCGCCACCAGCCGCGCGGACACTGCGCGCCACGACGTCAGCCCAGTTGTCGATATCGTTCTTGGTATAGCCGACGACCGTCGGCTTTCCCGTGGTTCCGCTCGATGCATGAATCCTGGCGATCTGCTCGCGCGGCACGGCGAACAAGCCAAACGGATAATTGTCGCGCAAATCCTTTTTGGTCAGAAACGGAAACTGGGAAAGATCGGCAAGGCTTTTCAGATCTTCCGGCCGAACACCGGCTGCATCGAAGCTGCGGCGATAATGCGGTACGTTTTCGTAAGCATGTCGCAGCGACCATTGCAGGCGCTGGAGTTGAAGGGACTGAATCTCATCGCGACTGGCTTTTTCGATCGGGTCCAAAACTCCCGATTTTTTTCTGCGGACATGAACGGTTCTCCGATCCATTGGGATCACGGCCAGATGTAAATTTGGCCGAGTCGCCGCAGCGCCGCATGATGATATGTGCACCCCTATTCGCGATTCGTGCAATCCACTGCCGCCAGCGTCGCTGACGCCAGAAATCAGGCGTGCCGGTCTGTCACGACCTGTCCGCTGATGCGATGCGACTTGCCTCGGAACAAGGCAATCAACACGCCTTTGTCATCGGTTACGGAAACGTCGTATACACCGGTGCGTCCTGGCAGCGCGCGCTCCACGGCCGTCGCAATCAAGACCTGCCCCTCATGCGCTGGCCTCAGATATTCGATACTGCATCCGGCCGCCACCGTCGCATCGTTGCGGCTGTTGCAGGCGAACGCAAAGCTGCTGTCGGCAAGCGTAAAAATGAATCCGCCGTGGCAGGTCCGATGCCCGTTCAGCATCTCCGGGCGCACCGTCATGCTGACCGACGCCGTGCCCGGGCCGACCTCCAGCACCTTCATGCCCAGAAAATTGGACGCCGCATCGCGTTCCAGCATTGCGGATACCACCTGCCGAGCAAGCGCAGCGTCTGCCACATCCGTCATGCCGCCTCCCTGTCTTCGTTCACCCCGCCGCCTTGCGATTTGCGTTGTTGTCGCCGGCGTTCTGCCTGCCGGTATCGACGCCGCTCTTCTTCGGTCTCGATCCTCAATGCAGGAACCGCCACAGGCTTCATCCCGTCGTCCATCGCAACCATCGTGAAATAGCACGAGTTCGTATGGCGGCAGACGCCGCCGCGGATATGCTCAGCCTCGACGCGGATGCCCACTTCCATCGAGGTTCTGCCGACGTAATTGATGGATGCCTTGAACGTCACCAGATCGCCGACATGGATCGGTTCCCTGAAGAACATCTGATCTATCGCAAGCGTCACCACATAGCGGTGGCTGTAACGGGATGCGCAGGCATAGGCCACGTTGTCCAGCAGGGACAGAATCTTTCCGCCATGAACGTCGCCGCCGAGATTGGCCATGTCCGATGTCATCAGCACCGTCATGACCAGCGATCTTTCAGCCTCCATGCAGACCTCTTCCCGACAGGCTGCGCTGGCGAAGGTACGGCGACGCGCGGTAGCGAGGGTCGCCGTAGTATTCGAAAAGATTCTCGAGAACGATCAGCACCGCGTTCTCGCCGATCCGCTCCGCCCATTCCAGCGGCCCCGCCGGATAGGCGACGCCGGCGCGCATTGCCAGATCGACATCGGCTGACGAACAGACCTGCTGGTGCACCGCATCGCTGGCCTCGTTGGCCAGCATCGCCACCGTTCTCATGACGGCCAGCCCCGGCACATCCTTCAACCGCGACACGGAAATATCCGCAGCCTGCAACAGCCCTGCGATCGCCCGCCACGCCGTCTCGTCGCACTGCTCGGCCGGCGCCGCGGCAATACGGCTCGCAGTGGAAGGATCGAATACGAGGTCGACGACCACGACGTCGGGATTGCCGCTTGCCGCCGCGCGCTGTGTCGCGGTCCGGCCGTCGGTGAGATGGACCGTGGCATCGCCGATCCTGGCGACGACATCCGTATCCGCTTCCCGATCCTCGACGAACGGCACACCGCGCGCACGGAGGCGATCGGCAATCGCCGTTCCGAATACGGTGTTGGTGCAAATGCGCACGCCGGACGGACACGCCGCTGGCGCCTCGCTCTGCGCCCGGGGTGGCACCGCCGCGGCATAGTCGTAGAAACCGCGGCCTGTCTTGCGCCCGAGAAATCCCGCCTGAACCAGTTCGAGCTGCAGCAACGAAGGCGTGAAGCGTGGATCGCCGTAATAGGCATCGAACACGGAACGGGTGACGGCGTAGTTGACGTCGTGACCGATCATGTCCATCAATTCGAACGGCCCCATGCGGAAACCACCGGCCTCGCGCATGATCGCATCGAGGGTCGCGCAATCGGCGGCACCCTCCTGCAGCAAGCGCAGCCCCTCGGCATAGAAGGGACGCGCAACCCGGTTGACGATGAAGCCTGGCGTCGAACGGGTATGGACCGGTTTCTTTCTCCAGGCGGCCGCAGTGTCGTATACACACTCGGTGACGCTGGATTCGGTGGCCATACCGCGCACGACCTCCACCAGCTGCATGATGGGCGCAGGATTGAAGAAGTGCATGCCAACGAGCCGGTCCGGATGTTCGAGACCGGCACCGATGGCCGTGACCGAAATCGACGAGGTGTTGGTCGCGAGAATGGCATCGCGACGAACGACTCTTTCAAGCTCGGCCAACAGCCGGCGCTTGGCATCCAGGTCCTCAACGATCGCTTCCAGCACGAGAGCGCAATCCTTGAAACCGGCTGGAGCGGATGCGACTGATAGCGCGCGCGCGGCGGCATCGCAATCAGATTGGCTCATGCGCCCTTTCTCGACCTGCCGGGCGAGATTGGCGCGAATATCTTCGATCGCTTTTTCGGCGGCCAAGGGTCGGGCATCGTGAATCAGCACCGGGTGACCGGCCGCCGCAGCGACCTGTGCGATGCCCGCCCCCATCGCACCGACACCGACGACACCGATCGCGGCGGACAACGGCAATGCAGGCATGCGGACTTACTCTCCGACGAAGCGGGGCGTCCGCTTTTCCATGAAAGCGCTGACACCTTCGGCATAGTCCCGGCTGTAGCCCAACTCGCGCATGGCGTCGCGTTCCAGCAGCAGCTCTTCCTCGAAACTGCGTTGCAGACTGCCGTGAATCAACTGTTTCGTGCGAGCCAGACCTTTGGTCGGCGCCGTCGCGAATCCGCGTGCCATCGCTTCGGCCTCATCCTGCAGCTTGTCGTCATCGACGGCTTTCCAGATCAGCCCCCAGCTCTGCGCCTGTTCGGCACCAAGCTTTTCACCCAGCAGGGCGAGCCCCAAGGCACGCGCCGTGCCGACCAAGCGAGGCAAGGCATACGTGCCGCCCGTATCGGGAATGAGGCCGAGTTTGCAGAACGGCTGAATGAAACTTGCGGAACGAGCCGCGAGCACGATGTCGCAGGCCAGTGCGAGATTCGCGCCCGCCCCTGCCGCCACGCCGTTGACGGCACAGATCACGGGCAACGGAAGCGTCTTCAGTGTCGTGACCAGCGGCGCATACCAGTTCTCGACCGAGGCACCGAGATCGACGCGCTCCCCACCCGGAGCGACTGCCCGATCGCCCAGATCCTGGCCAGCGCAAAAGCCGCGACCGGCACCGGTGATCAACAGGACGCGGATACTGCGATCGGCTTTTACCAGATCCAGCGCATCGCGAATTTCCTGATGCATCGCAACCGTGAAACTGTTGAGCTTGTCGGGGCGGTTCAATGTCAGACGGGCGATGCCATCGGCCCGCTCGAAGCGAATGTTCTCGTAGTTCATGCCGCCACCTTTGCCGGTGCGATGTCGGCACCGAGCTTCTTGACCATGGTCAGCACGTCGTACTGCGCGACGACCTTGCCATCCTGATTGGTGATGACCGCATCCCAGCGCACCTCGCCGTAAGGCTCGGTGATGCGCGGATTCTTTTCCTTGCAGGTCAACGTGACCTTGATGGTGTCGCCCGGATACACCGGCGTCAGGAAGCGCAGGTTGTCGACGCCATAATTCGCCAGCACCGGCCCCGGCGCCGGATCGACGAACAGACCGGCGGCCGCGGAAACGAGGTAATACCCGTGCGCGACACGCCCGCCGAAGAACGGATTCTCCCTGGCGGCCTGTTCATCCATGTGCGCATAAAAGGTATCGCCCGTGAAATGCGCGAAGTGCTCGATGTCCGCGAGCGTCACTTCGCGAGTGGCCGTCACCACGCTGTCGCCGAGCGACAGTTCTTCCAGATGCTTGCGGAACGGATGCACTCCTTCCTGCCGTGCACTGCCACTGGCCCAACGGCCGGTGACGGCGGTGATCATCGCCGGCGAACCCTGCAACGCGGTGCGCTGCAAATAGTGCATCACGCCACGAATGCCGCCCATCTCCTCGCCACCACCGGCGCGGCCCGGGCCGCCGTGGACCAGACCCGGCATCGGCGAGCCGTGGCCGGTGGACTCCTTCGCGCTGTCGCGATCGGCGATCAGCAAGCGGCCATGAAAAGCCGCCGCGCCAAGCACCAGGTCGCGGGCGAAATCACCATCATGCGTGAACACCGAACCGACCAGACTGCCGCCGCCACGACGCGCGAGCTGGATCGCCTCTTCGGTGCTGTCGTACGGCATCAGCGTCGATACCGGCCCGAACGCTTCCACCTCGTGCACGATGGTCGCGCTCGCCGGACGGGCGCAGCTCAAGAGGATCGGCGGAAGGAAGGCACCATTCCCGGCATCCGCGCCGGCGACGCTGAAATCCTCGAGCGAACCGTGCACGAGTTCGGCTTCCGTCAGCAGGTCGCGGACACGTGCCTTGACCTCATCGCGCTGCGCGAGACTGGCCAGCGCGCCCATCGTCACGCCTTCAACCGAAGGATCGCCGACGACAACCTTCGACAACCGCTTCTTGAGCGCCTCGGTCACGGCCGACAGCTGTGCGCGCGGCACGAGTGCACGACGGATCGCCGTGCATTTCTGGCCGGCCTTGGTGGTCATCTCGCGAGCGACTTCCTTGACGAACAGATCGAACTCCGGTTGATCCGGTGTCGCATCGGGCCCCAGCACGCAGCAGTTGAGCGAATCGGCCTCCATGCTGAAGCGAACCGAATTGCGCAGAATCGCAGGGTGCTGGCGCAAACGCTGGCCGGTGGCCGCCGACCCGGTGAAGCTGACGACATCCTGGCATTGCAAATGATCGAGCAGATCGCCGACGCTGCCGCAGATCAACTGCAGAGAGCCTTCGGGAAAAATGCCCGAGGCGATCATGTCGCGGAACATGCGTTCGGTGAGATACGCCGTCTGGCTGGCCGGCTTGACGATCGCCGGCACACCGGCGAGCAGATTCACCGACAGCTTTTCCAGCATGCCCCAGCACGGGAAGTTGAAGGCGTTGATATGCACGGCGACGCCCTGTAGCGGCACGCGGATATGCTGACCGATGAAGCTGCCGCTCTTGGACAGGCCTTCAATGGCGCCGTCGATGACGAAAGTCGCATTCGGCAGTTCGCGACGTCCCTTGCTGGCATAGGCGAACAGCGTGCCGATACCACCTTCGATGTCGACCCAGGAATCGGCGCGGGTGGCCCCCGTCGCCTTGGAGACCTCGTAGTAGTCTTCCTTGCGCTCCATCAGATACTGACCGAGCGCCTTCAGCTTGAGCGCACGCTCATGAAAGTTCATCCGGCGCAGCGCCGGACCACCGACCTCGCGGCCGTAACGCAGCATGCCGGCGAAATCGACGCCCTTGCTCGACACCACCGCAACCGGCTGGCCCGTGATCGCGTTGCACAGCGTTTCGCCACCTTCGCCGGTGACCCACTTTCCTGCTGCGTAGCTCTGGATTTTCATGTTCTCTCCTGAAGGGTGACGGGCCTATCGGCTCCGGAATACGGGCTTGCGTTTCTCGATGAAGGCAGTCATGCCTTCGCGGCGATCTTCGAGCGTGAACGTCTCCTCGAAGAGGCGCTGTTCGTAGCGCAGGCCCTCGGCGAGCGGCGTTTCGAGGGCGTGGTTGACGGCGTCACGCGCAAACCGGACGACCGGCGGCGACAGTTCGGCAATGACCGTCGCAGCCTTGACGGCTTCATCCATCAGCGATGCGAGCGGCACGACACGTGCAACCAGGCCACATCGCTCGGCTTCGTGCGCATCGATCAGACGCCCGGTCAGAATCATCTCCATCGCCTTGGCGCGGCCGACGAGCCGGGTCAGTCGTTGCGTGCCACCGGAACCTGGAATCGTGCCGAGCTTGATTTCCGGCTGGCCAAAACGCGCGTTGTCAGCAGCGATGATGAAATCGCACATCATCGCCAGTTCGCATCCGGCGCCGAGTGCGAAACCGGCGACGGCGGCAATGACGGGTACGCGACCACCGCACAGCTGCTCCCAGGCACCCCGCAGTTCCGGCCGGGTCTCGGCATCCTGCCGGTTCCAGTCACGCATGACGCGAATGTCGGCACCAGCCGCAAACGCTTTCTCGTCGCCGGTAATGACGGCGGCACCGATCGATTCGTCTGCATCGATCGCCATCAAGGTCCGTCGCAACGCCTCACGCAATGGCAGCGACAGGGCATTGAGGGCCTCCGGGCGATGCAGCCGGATGATCGCCACGCGATCGGATCGCTCGAACCGGATCAGTTCATCGTCCATGCTCAGCTCTCCTGATCGAAGTCGAGCACCAGCTCGTCAGCGACGGGATAACTCTGGCAAGTCAGGATGAAGCCGCGCGCAACTTCGTAGTCTTCGAGTGCGAAGTTGACGTCCATGTCGACCTCGCCTCGAAGCATCTTGCAACGGCAGGTAGAGCACACCCCACCCTTGCATGCATAAGGCAGTTCGATGCCTTGCTCCAGTGCGGCGTCGAGCAGGGTGTCCTTGTTCTTCTCGACGAAGAACTCCCGCGTGCGCCCGTCCTGGATCAGCGTGACCTTGCAGTCCTTCGTTCCCTTGACCGGGGCGGCGGAAACCTTGCGCGGCCCCTTGGGAAGACCGCTGGCGAACAATTCCATCTTGATGCGGCTTTTCTCGACGCCATGCGCCATCAGGCTGGTCGAGACCTCCTCCATCATGCTCTGCGGCCCACAGATATAGGCGACATCGATCCCGGACGGATCGATCCAGCGCTGCAAGAGTTCATCGCATTTCGCACGGTCGATGCGTCCGTTGAACAGCTCGATATCCTGTTGCTCGCGGCTGAGAATGAAGACCAGATTGAAGCGCGAGAGATAGCGATCCTTCAGGTTTTCGAGCTCTTCCTTGAAGATGACGCCGGACGATGCACGGTTGCCGTAGAACAGCGTGAACCGGCTTTCAGGTTCAGCCTTCAACGTCGCCTTGATGATGGACACCACCGGCGTGATCCCACTGCCCGCCGCGAAAGCGACATGATGCCGACAGGACTGCGGATCGAGCGGTACGTTGAAATGCCCGGCGGGCTCCATGCACTCGATCACATGCCCTGGTTGCAATTCCTGATGGGCCCACGTCGAAAACATGCCGTCGGCGACGCGCTTGATCGCGACCTGCAGAATGCCCTGGTCCGGTGCAGCACAGATGGAATAGGAACGGCGGATTTCCTCGCCTTCAAATATCGAGCGCAAGGTCAGATGCTGGCCTTGCGTGAAACGGAACGCCTCGCGCTGTTCTTCCGGAACCTCGAAGGTCACCACAATCGCGTCGCGGGTCTCCGGCTTGCAGCTGGCGACACGAAGGGCGTGGAACTTGCTCATTGCCGTGCAGACCTCAATGGCATTTGAAGTAGTCAAAAGGTTCCCTGCAGGCACAGCATCGATAGAGCGCCTTGCAGGGCGTGGAGCCGAATTCGCTGACGCGCTCGGTGTGTGTGGAACCGCAGCGCGGGCAGGTGACCGGCGGAGACGTGTCGACGCGACGCCGAATCAGGCTGAGGTCGACGATGTGCTCCGTGGCCGTCGCTCGTTGCGCTGGCGGAGCGATGCCGTAGCGACGCAATTTCTCGCGTGCTTCCTCGGTCAGCCAATCCGTCGTCCATGCCGGTGCAAGCCGGGTGTCGACGCGCACATGCCGGACGCCGCGTTCTTTCAGCTTCCCGGCAATGGCGTGCGCAATGACATCGGTTGCCGGACATCCGGAATATGTGGGCGTCACCGTTACCCGGCATTCCCGCGACGGATCTCCATCCCAGGTCACCTCGCGCACGATGCCAAGATCGACAACCGATATGACCGGTATTTCAGGATCGGCAACCTCAGCCAGCCAGTCCCAGACCTGGCGAATGGACGGTTCCATTGCATCGAGCCGGGGGCGCATGGAGGCCTACCACTGCGCGCCGGGGTACGCGTGTTGCAGAGACTGCATTTCACCGAGCAAGTAGCTGAGCGCCTCCGTATGGCGACCTTGCTTGCCTCCCCTCTGCATGAACGCACCGATCGGCGGAGTCCGCAACGTCGCCTCGCTCAGAACTTCCTGGACGTACATCAGCCACGGCTCGCGTAATGCGGCGGGATCGAATCCCAGACCTGCCGACACCGCGACCTCATCGACGCGATCGGATTCAAACATTTCGCCCGTGTAAGGCCAGAGTTCATCGACCGCGAGCTGCATGATCTGCTGGCTATGCGCGGTTCCGTCGCCGAGCCGCACGACCAGATCGCTGCTGCGGCGGAGGTGATACTCGACTTCCTTGATCGCCTTGCCCGCAATACCGGCAATCCGCTCGTCGGCGCTGCGGCACAGCTTCTGCAACGCCAGGTGATGCCAGGCATCAAAGAAGAACTGCCGGACCATGGTGTCCGCGTAACTGCCGTTCGGCCGCTCGACCAGCAGAAGATTGCGAAACGCTCGATCGTCCCGCCAATAGGCCAGGGCATCCTCGTCCCGACCGGCTCCTTCAAGCTCACCGGCATAACTCAACCAGTGGCGCGCCTGCCCAAGCAGATCGAGCGCGGTGTTCGCCAGCGCCATGTCTTCTTCAAGCGCAGGACCTTTTCCACACCATTCCGACAGCCGGTGGCTCAGGACAAGGGCGTTATCGCCCAGGCGCAACAAATATTGAACGGTATCGGTCGACATAGGATCTCTTTCGGGCTCGAGTGGAGCCTTACATGTGCTTGATCTCGTCCGGCATCGGAAAGAACGTCGGATGCCGGTAGACCTTGCTGTTTGCCGGCTCGAAGAGCGGTGCCTTCTCGTCCGGGCTGCTCGCAACGACATCGACCGAGCGCACCACCCAGATGCTCACTCCCTCATTGCGACGGGTGTAGACATCGCGGGCATGGTTGATCGCCATCTCGGCATCACTCGCATGGAGACTGCCGACGTGCTTGTGGGCAAGACCGTGCTGACTGCGAATGAACACTTCCCACAGCGGCCATTCCTTTCTCACGATTTGGCCCCTGCGTCGTGGAACGATCTGACGACAGCGGCCGTCGTTCGCTGCGCCTGCTTGTCCGCATGCGCCAGGAGCGCATCGCGGAACCACGCACCGCGTTCATGGGCATCGACGCGCGCCTTGAGACGGTCGCGATTGCAGGGACCATGCCCCTTGACCACGTTGTAGAACTCCGTCCAGTCGATGGCACCGTAGTCGTAGTGCCCTGTCTCTTCGTTCCACTTCAAATCAGGATCCGGGATGCTCAGTCCCAGGTACTCGGCCTGCGGGACGGTCTGATCGACCATCTTCTGGCGCAATTCGTCGTTGCTGAACAACTTGATGCCCCACTGTGCCGACTGCGCACTGTTGACCGACTCGGCATCGCTGGGACCGAACATCATCAGGCACGGCCACCACCAGCGATTGAGCGCATCCTGGGCCATCGCTTTCTGTTCGGGTGTACCACGGCTGAGCGACATCATGATGTCGAAGCCTTGGCGCTGATGAAACGACTCCTCCTTGCACACGCGCACCATGGCACGCGCGTAGGGGCCATACGAGCAGCGGCACAGCGGGATCTGGTTGATGATCGCCGAGCCGTCCACCAGCCAGCCGATCGCGCCGATATCTGCCCAGGTCAAGGTCGGATAATTGAAGATGCTGGAGTACTTCGCCCGGCCGGCATGCAGATCGTCGACCAGCTGATCACGCGAGACTCCCAGCGTTTCGGCGGCGCTGTACAGGTAAAGACCATGTCCCGCCTCGTCCTGCACCTTCGCCAGCAGAATGGCCTTGCGCTTCAGTGTCGGCGCCCGGGTGATCCAATTCCCTTCCGGAAGCTGACCCACGATTTCCGAATGCGCGTGCTGACTGATCTGACGGATCAGCGTCTTCCGGTAGCCCTCCGGCATCCAGTCCTTCGGTTCGATCTTGATGCCTGCGTCGACGCGCTCCTGGAAGCGTCGCTCGTCGCCGGAAAGCTCGTCGAGCGTCCTGAGTTTTGCCGAACCGGTTTCCACAAGCTGCGCGTACATGGCGGGATCTCCTTCAAGCTTGCCCGCACATTATGATACGTAATTTATTTAGTCAACATATTTTTTGTGTCATGTTAAATTTTCGTATCATGTTTTCGGCGACGACGAAGTAACATACGAACTCCTTCATCCCCACGAAAAAGAGCATGGCGAGCAAACCGCGTTCAATCAGCGAGTGGGTTCGGCGATACCTGAAGGACCAGAAGCCACGTTCCAAATCTCTGATCGTGACGATCTTCGGGGATGCACTCGCGCCCAACCTCAACGCCATCTGGCTGAGCGAGCTGATCGAGCTGCTGCAACCCTTCGATGTCAGCGACCGCCTGGTCCGCACCAGCTGCTTCCGCCTGATCGAAGAGGGATGGCTCGAATCGGCCCGGGATGGCCGCCGAAGCCAATACGCGCTGACTGCAACCGGAATACGGCGCTTCGAGCATGCGTACCGTCGCATCTACACCCCTAGAATCAGCGGCTGGAATCAGAAATGGACACTGATGTTCTTTCCACGATTGGCCAGCGCCTCGGAGCGGAACCAGTTGCGAAATGAATTGACGTGGGAAGGATTCGGCGTGCTGGCGCCGGGAATCTTCCTGCGCCCGAGCACGGACCTCCAGTCGCTGTCCGAGATACTGGAGCCCCTGGAACCGCAGCAACGCCCCATCATCCTGGATTCGATGGATGCGGCCGGGCTGCCAGCGCGCCCCGTCTCGGAACTGGTCGCCGAGTGCTGGAACCTCTCGGAAATCAGCGAGACGTATCGCAGCTTTATCGCGCTGTTCGAACCCGTCGTGGATCTCGCCATGAATGGCCTGACGCCCGAAAGTGCATTCGTGCTGCAAACGCTGCTGATGCATTCCTTCCGGCGCGCCTCACTTCACGATCCGCGCCTGCCATCCGGCTTGCTCGGCGACGACTGGTCCGGCGAACGCGCATACGAACTGTGTCGCCAGCTCTACCGCCTGACATACCGGGAGACGCATCGATATCTCAAGGGGAAGCTCTCGCATTCGCTCGCGAGCAAGGTCCCCGACACCGTGCAGTCGCGGTTCGGCGGACTCGATCGTTGAATCTTCCTGCTGATCGCTAAACGCACGTCGCCACCATTGCCGGTGCGAACTGCACCCGCCGACACCCGGTATGCATCCACGGTCATGTGCGATCGGCTCCGATCCCGATAATCGGATCGCCCCTTCCCGGGCGGTCGAGAACGGATCTGCACGCTACAGCTGAGATGGATACCTCCCCGAACCGGTGGTGACTGCTCCAGCCCATCGCGCACTCATCGAGTGCGCTGCATCAAATCGAGCCAACTTTCTCGACGCCGATCCTGCTGGCCGGAATTCAGGCCATTGCAGCCGATGCATACCACCTGCTCGGCCGCCTCTCTTTACAGTCGGCCATCCGAGACCAGAATCCGACACGTGCCACGGCGTGCGCGTGGAATCGTGCGGTCCGAAAATCGGAGCGGAACTTGCCAATCGCCGTTTCATGATGCAGCGCCAGATTCTGTTGGCACTGGGCGATCTCGAGGTTGTGCGAATCGCACGGGCAAAAAGGAAAGCGCCGAAAACCAGCAATCCCCCGCGTAAGCGCGGACGCCCGAGAAGAGAATGAATCGGCGCCGCCGAAGCTCATTCCCTTATCGAGAAAATATTGCCCGCCAAGTACGGCCCCGCCGATCACAGACTCATGCGTTCGCCACTTCAGCTCCTGCATGCTCTGCACGGCTTTCCAGCAATGCCTGCATTTTCGGAACTGCTTTCTGAATCAACTCGCCCATCGCCTGGATGTTGGCGACTCCTTCGGCAGAGTCGAAGTCCAGATGAGGGCTGAACAGATCGATGCGTGATTCGTTGATCCACTTCACGACCGCCGGCTCCGTGAGCCACACCGACATGTTCACGCTATTCTGAATCGCACACCGCAGATAATCGGCATCGGTGTAAGGCAGCGGAACCGGCTGCGTGAGTTCGTTCCTGCGATTTTCGTCCGCGTTGACGTTGCACTCCACGTTGCCGATGAAACCACCGCTGTAGACTTGCTGGCACATGCGAACCGTCTGCAACGTGATCCGGTTGCCATTGAAGACCTTCACCATTGGAACCTTCGGCAGTCCATCGGCAGCGCAGTCGACGAACACCGCGTCATCGGGAGTGGGAAGCGTGCCTTTCTGGAATTTCATCTCGGTCGGCGACGCAGCCTCCAGATAGCCTTTTCGCACGACGTTCCTGACACGACGCAGCTGCTCGATCTCCAGCGGAGTGAATGTCGCACAGCGCCAGCGCTTCGGCTTGACCGAAGGATCGAGTTGCAGGACGAGCTTTCTTTCGACGAGACGCCTGAAATAGTCATCGTAGTCCGTCGCTTCCAGCGCACACTGCAACAAGCCGATCGCATATTGCGTGACCGGGTCGCTGAACTTGCGTCCGGGATTCACATCGAAGCGGCTGAACATCCATGCATCCGAGGGCATCACCCAGGTAATGCGATCCGGATCCACCCGGTTGGTCAACAGGAACAGAACCGCATCCATGCCGGTCTTTCCGGAGCCGACGATGACGAAGTTCTTGTGTTCGGCAGCTACCTTGGGCAATTCGTTCACTGCCACCGCACGGACACCACCCGCGACCTTGAAGTCTGGCTCCCGCTGTGACGGAACCGTGACATTCAGGTAGGTGGCATCCACGAACTTCTTCTTCGCGCGAAACTCGTACTTCTCGCCACACGTCAGCGACACGGCCGTATCGTCGGCCTTGTTGTACTCGCACAACGGGAAATATTGGACTCTTCCGGACGGCAGAAAGCGCTTGCGCATCACCGTATCGAAATAAGCGACCACTTCACTGCCGCTCGCCAGCTCGTAGCAACCCTTGTTCAATCCGACCTGATCGATGCTGTAACCACCCATGTCCGTCGAATTCACGCCGTAGCAGGTGGATGTCTGATGCAGACGCACAAAGGGATAGGCGTCATTCCAGTGCCCGCCCGGGCGGTGCTTCCTGTCGATGATGGCAACCGTCGCATCGCTATGCGTGATGATTTCGTCGACGAAAGCCATTCCGACACCACCGGCGCCGGCGACCACGTAGTCGGCTTCAATTATCTTGGTCATCTCCAGCTCTCCAATGGCGCGTATCCCTACACAGTGTGTTTTCGCTGTGGGGGCGTTGCATGGCCATGAGTGCATAGCGCATTGCACTGCGTGCACGACAGCGGAGAACGTTAGGCCGGATTTCGCACAAATCTCCACAGGCCAAGCAACGCCAGCACGATCATCACGTGAACGCCGAGAATCGCCGGATAGCCGCTGAGATAAATGAGATCGTTCGCCAGGCCGGGCTTGAAAGGACCGCCACCAAAAGCCAGGCCCCTGGTGCCGAATATCGCGTTCAGGGCTGCGCCTATCGTGAAAAGCCATGCAGAAGCCACCGCGGACCAGAACAGCCATTTGAACTGGACGACGCTCAGACGGATGAACGGCGCCGCCGCCGCAAGGCCCATCAGCATCAAGCCTTGGGTAATCGCCTCCATATGCGCCATCCGCCATCCCCGCGCGTTCTCCGGAACGGCGATCGGAATGTCGATCGGAAATGGCCACAACACAATCCGCTCGAGCAGGGCGAAAAACCAGCCCCATCCGATCACCATGCACAAGGCGAACAAGCCGAATCCATTCAGGAATAACAACGCACGCAGCCGATCACTCATGTCATCTCCCCTTTCACATCCGCAGGCTCCGCCGCCCAAGCCGACTTACACCACTGCAGCCTGATTCCACATGGAGATCATCGCCCAGCGGCGCGTGCATATCGCCTTGCACTGCGTGCAGTTCGATTCACGTCAAAGTGATGGGTACGCCGTAGAGATCGCAAGGACTAGCATCGCCTCGCCGTGCGGTGGCCAAACGCCGGTGTCACGAAACCCCGGATCAGCGCGCGCGCATGGGCATCGTTCAAGGGTGCTTCGAATTGGAGCCGACCAAACGTGAACTGACACACGAGGATCCATTGGGCGATCGAATCCAGGTCAAGCGAACGGTCCATTTTTCCGCTGCGGCGGGCTGCCGCAACGAGCGGTTCCCAGAACG
>Ga0164242_10004991_pt1 | contig 14799 bp, 17 predicted proteins | sample OricomgcompostMG_FD_108783 | JGI IMG/M metagenome (GOLD analysis project Ga0164242, IMG submission 108783) | Miracle-Growth compost microbial communities from Emeryville, California, USA - Original compost - Miracle growth compost (MG) ... | reverse complement strand
TATGAAAATGAAAAAAGCTTTTCTCAAACAAAAGAAATGATAACAGCAATCAACAATATTGTAAACAAAAAACCGGAAGATGGTATTTGATTATTTCAACAATCTTACTTTTGGGCAACCGTGGTTATTGCTGCTTTTTATCATCATTCCTTTTTTGATTTACTGGAAATTTCACCAGGGTAAAAAACAAGAGGCGGCCCTGGGAATTTCAAGTACAAGAGGATTATCCAATTCAAGATCGTGGAAGAATGCGGTTCAGCATTTTCCTTTTATTTTCAGAATGCTTGCATTAGCATGTATCATCATTGCGCTTGCACGACCACAAACAAAATTTGATGAAACCCAAACTGAAGGTGAAGGGATCGATATAGTTTTGTGCATCGATGTCAGCGGAAGTATGACGGCACAGGACTTTCAGCCCAACAGGATGGAGGCGGCCAAAAAAGTAGCGGAAGATTTTGTAGATCACCGGCCATCAGACAGGATCGGCGTTGTAATTTTTGCCGGTGAAAGTTTTACGCAATGCCCTCTTACTACTGACCATTATGTTTTGAAATCGCAGATTGCTCAAATCCGGAATGGCTTATTAGAAGATGGAACTGCAATTGGTTCAGGGTTAGCAACAAGTGTGGACAGGCTGAGAAACAGTAAGGCAAAAAGCAAAGTGATTATTTTGCTTACTGATGGAATTAATAATGGCGGACTGATCGATCCAAACACTGCTAAAGAAATCGCAAAAACTTTTCACATAAAGGTTTATACAATCGGAGTTGGCAGCGAAGGTTATGCACCAACACCCGTGAGCACACCAATGGGAATTGTAATGCAAAATCAAAAAGTTTCCATTGATGAAAAGCTGTTGCAAAATATAGCCACCGAAACCGGTGGAAAGTATTTCAGAGCCACAAATAATACAAGTCTCGAAAATATCTACAATGAAATTGACAAACTGGAAAAATCAAAAGTGGAAGTGACAACATTTCATCATTACACAGAAAAATTTTATCCTTTTATTTTCGCTGCGTTAGCCCTGCTTTTTATAGAAATTATTTTAAGATACACCTTGTTTAAAAAGTTCCCCTAAATACTCACTTCATTTTTTCTGTTGGAAAAACAGAATTTTCTTTAAATCAGAATTACAAATTAAGCATTTAACTTGCCTGCATGAAAGCCTTAGTTTATAAATCAACAGGAAGCTGGTACCAGGTTAAAAATGAAAGTGGAGAAGAATTTAAAGCACGTGTAAAAGGCAAATTTAAAATTGATGGCATCACTTCTACAAACCCCATCGCCGTTGGTGATCTGGTTGATATTGATAAAGAAGAAGGCGAAGAATCGATTGTGATTACGAATATTCATGATCGTAAAAATTATATCACGAGGCAATCACCGCATAACAGGCACCAGCATCATATTGTTGCAGCCAATCTTGATCAAAGTATTCTGTTAGCAACATTAAAAGACCCGAAAACTTCTACTGGTTTTATTGATCGCTTTTTAGTCGCTTCAGAAGCCTATCATGTGCCGGCAATTCTTGTTTTTAATAAAATAGACTTGTATAAAACCAGGGAGAAAGAAAAGTTTGAGAATGTAAAATCAATGTATGAGAGAATCGGTTATCCTGTTTATGAAATGAGCATTAATGAAAATGAAGGCATCGATGAAGTGAATGGTCTGCTGAAAAATAAAATCACTTTATTGAGTGGCCATTCAGGTGTAGGTAAATCTTCTTTTATCAACAGGATCATTCCTGAAAATATCATTAAAACGCAGGAAGTAAGCGGCTGGAGCGGCAAAGGGTTACATACAACTACTTTCGCTGAAATGTTTGATCTGCCTTTTGAAGGAAAAATAATTGACACACCGGGAATGAGGGAATTTGCAATGATGGATATTGAGCCACAGGAGCTTTCACACTATTTTCGTGAAATGAAAGCCTTAATAAATGATTGCCGGTTTAATAATTGTATGCACATTGATGAGCCTGGCTGTGCGGTAAAAGTGGCGGTTGAGGAAAATAAAATCTCTGCTGACCGTTATATCAGCTATGTGAATATCCTGGGTACGATTGATAATAAGAAGTGGTAAATTAATAAGCATTCCTTTCTAAAAAATCTGCTACTTCAATGACAGCTTTATTTACTTTTTGTTTCGCATTAATTTTTTGAGGAAAAATAGAAACGCCATTAAAAATATTATAATGAAGCGTCAGGAAGATATTCTTGTATTTAAAATCCCAACACAACGTTTCCGCATCATCAATTTGGTTAATGAATTTTACTTTTAGGTCATCGGCAAGGGTACCTGCAATTGAATAAAATTTTGAAATACCGCAGTTGTCGTCAATTACAGCTTCAGTGGCGCCGTAATCGGTTTTTAAATGGTAACACATAGTTTTCAGTTTATTTGTAAGAGTTAGAATTAGTTTTTTAATATGATTGGCCGCCTTTAAATTTTCCGGCCTTCCGTGATGCTTTTATCGCTTTTTTATCACCCGATAATATTCTTTCCGCGCCGATATTTTTTCCATTAGTCGGACAGCCATATTTTTCATGACGAAAAATAGAGCACCCTGAAAATATCCAGCAACAAGCGGTAAAAATGATTATCTTTTTCATAAAATAATTTCTGCTGCAAACTAAAAACCTCAAACTCATAATAACCTTCAAACCTCATACCATCCTGCATACATCAGGTAATTATTGGCAATCCTTTCTATTTCGCCTTTTATTAATTCCTGCGAAATGTCTTTTACTTTTTTTGCAGGCACGCCGGCATAAATACTTCCCGGCTCAACAATCGTATTTTCAAGTACCACAGCACCTGCAGCAATGATGCTGTTACTGCCAATTTTTGCATGATCCATGATGATCGCACCCATTCCGACCAATACATTATCATCTATAACGCATCCATGTACGATTGAATTGTGTCCGAGGCTAACATTATTTCCAATTTGGGTGGTAGATTTCAAATAGGTGCAGTGAATTACAGCTCCATCCTGCACATTTACCTTGTTTCCCATCCTGATAGAATTGACATCGCCGCGGATGACGGCATTGAACCAAACACTGCAATCATCACCCATGATTACGTCTCCACAAAGTGTAGCATTCGGGGCGATAAAACAATTTTTCCCCCATAAAGGATTTACTCCTTTTACTTCAAATAAGAATGGCATAAAATGGAAAGTTTACAATCATCTTTTGAGAAGATGAAAATGATGAAAAAAAATCAGTGATTAATGACGGAGCCAGGTTTGAGGATTCACAAAATCACTTTCCTTCATCAGGATAAATTCAACTGCACCTTGTCCTTCATCATTTACTCCCGCAGTTCCAATCACCTGCCCTGTTTTTACTTTGTCGCCGCGTTGTACTGTTGCAGAAGCAAGATTACTGTAAACGGTAAAATATTTTCCATGTTTAAGAAACACCGTTTGCTGATCTCCAATGTAACTTACTAAAGTTACTTCACCTTCAAAAACTGCTTTTACGGCTTGACCCACTTTTGTTCCGATATTCACTCCCTGCTCATAATAGTCGATGCCCCCGGGAAGCTGGTTGTTTCCATAATGATAGATCACATATCCATCAACCGGCCATGGAAGAGATCCTTTATTATTTTCAAAACTTGCATTTAAGGCCTTATCAGCTGCGCTGCTTACCAACACACTTCCAATAGGAACTGTTGCCGATGGCTTGTCATTTTTAGCAGTAGCGTTTTCATTTGGTTTGGTTGGATTTTCGGCTTCCTTTTTCTTTAAAGCCGCCAATCTTTCTCTTTCCTTTCTTGCTGCTTCGGCTTTGGCAATTGCTATTTCGCGCTTAATCATTGCCGTTATCGCATTCTTTATTTTAGCATCCTGTTTCCGCTTCGATTTCACCTGCGCCGATAGCTCTTTCTGCCGGCCTTTTAACTGGTTTACGATATTCGCCTTTTCCTCTTTCTGCTTTTGAAGTTTTTCCAATTCTTTATCTTTCTCACTCAATACAACCGCCTTTTGCTGCTTTGCCTGAGATAACTTGGAAATCTTATCTTCCAACATTGCCTGCGTTTTCAAAATATTATCCGCCTGCATTTCCCTGTACGTTCTGTAAGATTTGAGGTAAGTAATTCGTTTGATGGCATCATTAAAACTATTGGCAGAAAAAATGAAATTGAGGAAATCATAATTATCCCTGTTTTTATAAGCATACACCATACTTTTAGCATATTCCACTTTTAGCGTATCAAGAATGCGCTTGATCTTATTAATCTCTAATTGGGATAAATAAATATTATCGTTTAGCTTTTTAATTTCATCACTGATGTTGTCTACCACATTAGATTGTAGGTTAACTTTTTTATTGATCAGGGAAAGCTGGCCCACATTTACTTTGGTAGATTTCTGAGTTTCAATAAGTGCTTTTTCAGTTGCAGCGATTTCCTTTCTAAGTTGTTCGCGTTGTTTCTGAAGCGCATCTTTGCTCACTGGTTGTTGCGCAGAAGCTCCAAAAGCGATTATAAAAAAGATAAAAGTGGTTACAATTTTCCTGGGCATTGCATCGAAATTTTTAATAAGAATAATTGGGTAAATATTTATGCAAGCTGCAATGGTTTAAAGTAACAATTATTTTGTTTTATAATTTCTTGGAATGGTAAAAGGAAATGATAATTCATTGTTAAACTCATATTGTTTAAATAAAATTTTTATGTCCACTTTTGATTTTTCAGAAACATTTATTTCACGAGAAGTTGCAAAATCAAAATTATCTGTGCGTTCGTAATCATCGTAAACAAGAGCAGCAGTGCGGTTCTGATTCAAGTCAATATCATCTAACTTTATTCTTTCCAGGTGATTGTTTCCTAAAGAAAGCGTGATAAGGTTTTTAAAAAACGTACCTACCGTTCCAATTAAAATATGATTTCCCGTTTCGCGATACGATACAATGCTGTCTCCTACATAAACGGGATTTCCCACCAGGATATTTTGCAGCAAAGCAAAATTTAAGGGAATATGCGCAATGCTTTCAACATAACTGAAAGGATGATATTCAACCGTTTTATTCAACTTGTTTAAAAGCACGATGGTATCGGGGGTGATGTAGAGCCTGAAAGCTTCAATGCCGAGAAAAGTAGAACTTATCGAAACCCAGAGAATGCTGTCTTTTTGCAAACGGATAAACGCATTGAAATCAGGCTGCTTCCCGTTTCTGTCTTCATATTGAATTTTGGCTTTGGAGGAAAATGTTTTAAAATCAATTTTGTTCTTATTCAATTTCATCAAAACCCGGTCAGCATTTATCTTATTAACAAGACTGTCATTAGCCGGAAGCTTTACAAGAAGGCTATCTTTTTTATTAACAGCTGTTTGCAATTTTTTTGTTGAATGGCAGCCGGGGACGACATATAAAAAAATAATAGCAGTAAAAATTTTCAAATACTTCATGCTGAAATTTTATAAAACTAATTATGGCCTGTATGGCCAAACCCTCCCTCGCCACGTAATGTTGTTTCTAATTTTATTACAGGATTTAATAAAGCTTTTTCAACTTTACATAAAACCATTTGAGCGATCCTGTCACCACTATTGATCGTGTGCGGCACATCCGATAAATTAATGAGAATGATTTTTATTTCTCCACGATAATCACTATCCACGGTTCCGGGAGAATTCAAACAAGTTAAGCCGTGCTTCAATGCCAGCCCGCTTCTTGGCCTTACCTGCACCTCGTAACCTTCAGGAATTTCGAGAAACAATCCTGTAGGAATCATCTTTCGTTCCAATGGTTTCAAAAGAACCGGCTCAGGCAAATTGGCCCTGAGATCAAGACCTGATGAGCCTAAGGTAGCGTAATCCGGATTTGGATTTTCAGAAATGTTTACAATTTTAATTTCCACATGATGCATGGTTACAAAGATAGGAATGCAAGCCTGTAGATGAAAAAAATAAATCGATGTGAAAATTTATTGGATTGCTGTTAACAAAAAAGAAAGTAGTTCCTTTTCTTTCAACGATATCGCCCCTGTTCAGCAATTTATTTCACCTGTTCATCATGCCAGGCACTTGAGAACTCACCAATGATTGCAATGCCATTTTTATTAAAATCAAGTCTATTCAATTTCAAATCATCAATATCAGATTGCAAAACTTTTCTGGTAAATGGATTTAAAGTTCCGCCTGTTACTCCGGCAGGAACGGATGGATCATATTGAAATTGAGGATCTACTAAGGTGCCACGCGGATACATAATTCCCGGCTGGCCTTCACCACGAATATCCAGGTTTTTAGGATGATCCAACCCAAGTGTATGTCCAAATTCGTGAGCAGCAGTCGTTGAATTGTTCAATAAATTTTCCAGTTTAAAATAACCAGTATTCGAGCCTAAACCATCTACAAAAGAAATATTTCCATGTGCATATTCTTCTATCCTGAAGTAATTATTCCTGGGATTGGTATTTTCAAAAACCATTTGAGGAGTAAGATGAATATGATAACCTTGAATGCTAAAAACAACATCATAAACATTTCTTTTCATCATCACTTTTCCCCTTGGCTCATTCCAATGATTCTCAATATCGGCAGCAATTTGACTGCTTAAAATATTGTTAGCTGCATTTCCATAAAAATAAATATCAGCATGAATAATGAGCAAATTATTTCCAGGTTGTAATTCGGCTTCACCCATAAATGAGGTTGCAAATGAGAAGGAATTATGTGTAATAAAAATATTTCAGCCGGAAAATTTTCCGGCTGAAATAATCAACTTTGGAAACGATATTATTCCATTGTAGCGTCCATTGTTATCTCAATATTGGAGCTTAATGATTTTGAAATAGGACAATTTTCTTTTGCGTCTTTCGCACATTCATCAAACTTTTCTTTGCTGATGCCCGGAACTTTTGCCTTAACTGTAAGATGTGATTTTGAAATGGCGCCGTTACCAAATGTAATATCACATTTGGTTTCAATTTTATCCGGAGTAAATCCTGCCTCATTCAAAACAAGACTAAACTTCATTGAAAAACAACCTGCATGCGCTGCTGCAATTAACTCTTCGGGGTTAGTGCCATTTTTAGCATCTCCAAACCTGGAAGCAAAGGTGAAGGGCGCATTATTCAAAGCTTTTGTTTCAGTAGAAATTGTACCCTTTCCTTCTTTTGCTGTTCCCTGCCATTCGGCGTTTGCGTATTTACTCATTTTTTTATTTTTTTAATGATGAAGAAATTTTGAAAAATCGTTTATGGTTAATTGGTTTAGTAACAATCTTGAAATTCTACTTAATCTCAAGGTTTATTTTGCATAATATTTTCTATTTTCCCCAAAACATCCGGGGTTAGTTTTTCCATTACTTCTACTGAATTCAGGTTATCCACCAGTTGTTCCTTTTTTGTAGCACCAAGAATTGCGGTAGTAACATGCGGGTTTTTGATACACCATGCAATGGAAAGTGATGCGGTTGAAACTTCTAATTCTCTTGCTAATTCAGTCAATTGCTTTACTTTTTTTATTTTATCATCCATCATCAGTTTGTCTTTCAGCCAACCCATATCTTCTAAAGACAAGCGCGAATTTTCAGGAATTCCGTTATTGTATTTTCCGGTCAGTAATCCTGAAGCAAGCGGACTCCAGATCGTTGTTCCTAATCCGACAAAATCATAAATGGAAGCAAACTCCTTTTCCACTTTATAACGTTCAAATAAATTGTATTGAGGTTGTTCCATTGTAGGGCCGATTAATTTAAATTCCTGGGCTATGCGATGAGCTTCCATAATTTGAACCCCGCTCCATTCACTTGTTCCCCAATACAAAATTTTTCCCTGTTGGATTAATGTGTTCATGGCCCACACGGTTTCTTCAACCGGGGTTTGCGGATCAGGTCGATGACAAAAAAATAAATCAAGGTAATCTACCTGTAATCTTTCCAAAGCTTCATGACAAGCTTCCATTATATGCTTGCGGCTCAAACCTTTTTGGTTCGGTTTATTTTCTTTACCATGAATTCCGAAAAATACTTTGGAAGAAACCGTGTACGATGTTCTGTCCCAGTTTTTCTTTTGCAATACACGGCCCATCATCTTTTCACTTTCTCCATTGGCATAAGCTTCAGCATTGTCAAAAAAATTGATGCCGTTGTCGTAAGCAATTCCCATTAATTCGTCTGCAATTTTATCATCAATCTGGTTTTTAAAACTTACCCAGCTTCCATAACTGAGAACACTTAATTGTAAACCGGATTTTCCTAAACGTCTGTATTCCATCTTGAAATTATTTGTTGAAAGTTAAGAATTAGAATTTACGAGATTGGTAAAATATGAATTAGTAATTGGGACGCAATTAACCAACATGCTTTTTTATTCTATTTTACTCAGGAAATTCTGTTGAACTCACTCTCACAATTCCCCTGCCATTTATGAGGTGCCAGTTGTGAAAATCCTGCGGAGCATCTAAGCCATCACCATCAAGTATTTCCGTTTTTGTGCGAATGCGCACCGGTTTGTCAGTGTAGAATTCCTGGCCCGTTCTGCGTCGATCCCAGTACAATTCATTGCAATAAAGCGTATCTCCTTTTGTATTGATGACTACTACACTATCTTTTAAAAAAACTTTACTTTCAGTTTCCAAATATTTGGCATAATGTGCGTCTAACCTGCTTTCTACCTGAAGGCTGTCATCAAAAAAATCAGCATGAATGGTTTTGGTAAATTCAATGTATGGAACATCTTCCTGGTGACGCAACATTAATGGAGCCGTAATTCTTGATTTGGTTTCATCCCCGATTGAATAAATTATTTTCACGTCCTTCGCTACTTCGACTCCTGTTTTTTTTGAAGTGATGTTATTAATATCTTCAATCGAGTTTTCGCATGAGGAAACAAAAAAGCAGCCTGTGATCAAAGCTGCTTTTAAAAAAATAAATTTATTGAAATTCGGAAAATTCATTCATTAAGATATTAACGAAGATACTATCAATTCCTTCTACTGATATTTTTGCCTGATGAACCAGATATCACTCAGAGAAAAACCAAGACTCACTTTATACAGGTTTTCTGTTAAGTTGTTTTTATCATTACCCCGGTTGCCATACTCAAAAGTAAAGTTCATGATGCTGTATTGATGATCATAAAAACTATGCTTTAGTTTCATCGGGAATGCACCACCAAGGCTTATGGTATAAACAGGAAGCGAGTGATCTGCGGTCACATAATCCTCACCAAAAGAAAATCCGGCGCGGTATTTTACATAATTAAAATAATTGGTTGCCCCGGGGGAAGCAGGTAAATATTGCAAACCGATTTTTGCATTCCAGCTATTTTTTACCATATCCTTTTGTCCGTAATAACGGTAATTATCCCATTTCGTTGTTTCATAATCAGCGCCAATCAAAAGGTGATCATTTGTATAGGTGAAGCCTGCTCCAATTGTTCCGGGTAATTGAACTTTTCCTTTTTGTGAAGCCTTATAACTAATGGTATCAATGGCTTGCTCGTCAGTGGTTGTTGGATTAAAATCGAATGTTTCTACAAGATCATCCTTTGTAGCGTTGTAAGCTTTTTGCAAAGTTCCATAAGCGCCCAAACGTAATGAACCCTTTTTCAACTTCACATTGTATTGAACTCCGGCATCAAGAAAAATGCCTCCGAATAAAGTTTTGGTTCCATAATGTGCTCTATAATAATCAAGGGTATCATTATTGAAAAACAAACGGGTATCATAATTTTTATGTCCAAAAAGATAGCCGCTGTTTACGCCGAAACTAAAATTCTTAATTTTTAAAGCGGTTCCCACAAACACTTCATTCACACCACCGGAACCTTCGTATGAAGTGGTAGTCGTATCGATGGTATGACCGGTGTTTTGTATTTTGTAATTGATACGTGAAATCGGTTTTAATCCAAATGTGAGTCCCCAGCCTATTTTATTTTTCTGCGCCTTTTTATTAGCCATCAGCAATGGAAAACCCAATTGCATGTAGGAAATAATTCCATTATTCGACCGGTAATTTCCAACAGGATCTTTGCTTTTTAAATCGCGGCCATCATATTCTATACCGATATCAAAGGTAGAATAAATGAGGTCACCGTAGGTTGCTGGGTTTACTGTATTGATGGAAGTTGGATCAGAATATCCGGCAGAAATGCCGCCCATGGCCCTGTTTGCTATATTTGCCTGGGGAAGAATATTTCCAATTCCATAACGTGAATAAGGCGAATTTTCCTGGGCGAGGCAAAACAGCGGTAACGCAGTCAGAAATAAACAGGTAATTTTAATTTTTGATATCATGATTGTATTTGCTGATTGCATATAGACCTTTAAGAATCAAATAGGGGTCGGCAAATATCTTATTTTTAAGGTGGCGTGCAAAATTGGCGGTATCTCCGCCGGTTAAAAGCACGTTAAATTTCTCAAACTTTTCTTTGTAAGCATCAATGATTCCATCAATTTCCGCAGCCATTCCAAGCAATACTCCACTCAATATATTCGTGTTCGTATCGTAGCCGATCAGCGGGAAATTCCAGTCAGCTTTTACCAATGGAAGTTTGGCTGTATAATGATTCAAAGCTTTAAATCGCATTTCCATTCCCGGCGAAATACTTCCACCATTGAAGCTGTTGTATTTGTTGATAAAATTGTAAGTGATACATGAACCAAGTGCAATCACCAGTGTATTTTGCCCTTTATAAAAGAAAACGGCAAATGCTGCAAGGGCTAACCTGTCTGCACCAATAGTTTCAGGTTTTGATACGGGAGTGGTAAATGGCAATTTGGCATTCGAATCCAATTTTACAAATGAAGTTCTTTCGGCCAATATCTTTTCTATTTCCGGGGAATGATCGATTACAGAAGAAAGAATGGTGCATTCAGGTTTGTATTTATCCAAAAGCGCGGTAATCGTTGCCGGCTGGTCATTTTCTAATGGAACCACTTCAGTAAGCTGATCAATAATAAATACGCCACATTTAAGAAGCGTATTTCCAAAATCAAAACATAACGTTGTTGTACTCAAAATTTAATTCAGATTTTCTTTTAAAAGTTGGAAAAATAAAGTTCTTTTTTGAAAATTAAGAAAAATAAAAATATAAGAGTGAAAGTCAGGTATCGTAATTACTGTTCAATCAGGAAAGATTGAATCCTGAAATGTTTTTAAAATGTCCGTTTAATTTTATTTTTTGTTTCAATGATTCCATTTCGGCAACCACCGGAATTACTTTTGCAAGATGACGCTTCAGGTATTCCTGTCGCTGAAGTTCGTTCATCAGTGAAAGCAGTTCATATTCTTCCTGCAACGTTAACCCAACGGAATGAGCGATATCATAACTCCATAATTCATCTTCATTTTTATGAAACGGCTTATTTACTTTCAGCATTTTGTGAAGTTGCTTTGTCGCAGCAATTACCTTTTCTATCAGCATTCTTTTCCCATGTTCATGGTTATGAGGATAATTCACAATGGCGCCACTATAAAGCTTTTCAGGAACAGAGTCAATCACTTCTAAAATTCTAAAAACTTTTACGCCTTTCGTTTTAATATCCATTTCACCATTCTTATAAACTTTGGTAACCTCTGTTATCTCCAATAACGTCCCTAACTCTTCCATTTTTTCATTGATCACCACTGGCATTCCAAAAGGTTTCTTTTGTTCAAAGCATAGATTCACCAGTTGTTTATACTTTGGCTCAAAAATGTGAAGATTCAGATCTTCGTGTGGGAAAACCACAATCGACAAAGGAAATATGGGAATAAAATTGGTCATTTGATTAATTGTCGTTCTAAAGAATTTAAAGAAGTTCTATTTGCAAATTACCGCTAAAAAAATTTCTATAAAAGCGATCAAAGTTTATTCCTCATTTTTAAAAACCTCTGAAACAAACTATTATTTCTGTTTATTTTAATACTATTGCAAAAATTAATTTTACAAATGGACCGCGAGAAGATCATTCTTACATTAATGAAAGAAAAAAATTTACCTAATTACCTGGAAATTGGGGTCTTTAATGGTCACATTTTTTTTAGGGTAAAAAGTAAATTCAAAATTGCTGTTGATCCTAAATTCAAATTCGATAAATTAAGAGTGGCAGGTAAAACGATTTTGAATCCTTACAATGTTTACAATAAATATTTTGAAAAAACCAGTGATAATTTTTTTAAAGAAGACGCGCCACAGTTATTTCAAAACAAAAAAATCAACCTGTCATTGATTGACGGAATGCATGAATATGCCTATGCGCTTCGTGATGTTGAAAACACTTTAAATTATTTATCTGATGATGGCGTAATGGTGCTTCACGACTGCAATCCACAAACAAAAGATGCGGCTGTAAGTTTTAAAGAATGGGACGCAAGGAACCAGACCGGCACATGGAATGGAGACGTGTGGCGCACACTGTTGTATTTAAGAAGCACAAGAGATGATATCAATGTTTTCACTCTTGATTGCGATCACGGTTTAGGAATTATTACCAAAGGCAAACCTGAAAATAAATTAAACTACAGCCAGCCGGAAATTCTTCAATTTGATTATGAGGATTTTAATGCCAACCGCAAACAATGGATTAATTTAAAACCCGCAGGTTATTTTTACGAATATTTCAACCTGAAATAAATATGAATGCAAGGGAAAAAAATATGGAGAAAGAAATAGATTTTAAAACCCTTGCACGATCTGTTTCCTTAATTGAAAATGAAGCAGGAAATTTTGAAGAATTATTATTCAATTTAAAACCCTCTTCAGCAAAAATAATTGGCATTACCGGTGCGCCGGGCGCAGGCAAAAGTTCCCTCGTTGATGCATTGATCGGAAAGATGATCGGGGACAAAAAAAAAGTCGGTGTTCTTTGTGTTGATCCTTCTTCCCCATTTAATAAAGGCGCTTTGCTCGGCGACCGGATCCGTATGAGCGAATGGTACAATCATCCCGATGTTTTTATTCGTTCACTTGCCAGCAAAGGCTCTTTGGGTGGGCTTCATCCAAAAATTATTGAGATCGCAGACGTAATGAAAAACGCCGGTTTTGATTATGTGGTCATTGAAACGGTCGGTGTCGGGCAAAGTGAAGTTGACATTGCTGCCCTGGCAGATATTACAATTGTAATGCTCGTTCCTGAAGGCGGCGATGTAATCCAAACAATGAAAGCCGGACTGATGGAAGTGGCAAATATTTTTGTGATCAATAAATTTGACCGTCCGGGCGCACAAAGCTTTTATAATAGTTTGAAACAAATGCTTGCACCCGTTTTTAATAAAACTTCAAAACAAATTCCTGTTTTCAAAACTGTTGCTTCCGGAAAAGAAGGAATTGAAGAATTATATCAAAAAATAAATGAATGGAGTTTTGATGATCAGGCAGAACAAAAATTAAATCTAATTACAGGAAAGATCTGGGCATTGATTCAGAATGAAAAGATGAAAAACCTTGATAAGGAAAAATTAAAAACAGAAATTGAAGAAGCTGTCTCCAGGTCTGATTTTAACATGTATTCTTTTGCAAAAAAATATAAAGGATAAAAAGAAAAATAATTAATTGAATTTTTACGATTTCCTTTTTTCATTTTGCCACCATTTGAATCCGACCACACCAATTGCCAGGTACGGAATTACCATCAGGTAAAGAATGCCGGAATTAAAACCCTTAGCTGGTTTATCCCCCATCTGGGCCACTGTTTTGGCACAAATAGAACATTGTGCATCTGCTCTTTTTACCATACAAAAAGACGCAGTCAATAAGAGTATAAAGAGTAATTTTTTCATGATTAAACGTTGCAAAGATACAATCAAATGCTCTTTCTTTGAACCGGTTTATTTTTTTTTGAATTAACTTCATCCAACTTTTTATCAATTTTATTTATTGTTTTTCTACTAATTTATTGTTTTTATGGATCGTCCCTCTACCCGCAGTTTAGATAATTTTAAAAATTATGTGGGGATAAAATTTCAACTGTACAATAGCCTTTTCACCTCTCTTCCATTTTACAGAATCGAAAAAACAGGAATGCTGTTATCGTTATTTTTAAACATCTGTGAAGAAGGTTACAAAAGAAAATTAAGCCCTCAACAAATTATTGAAGAGTTCTTTTTGAAAGACGCTTCATTCAATAAACAGACGGAAAAACTGGACCTTCTTTTCAGGTTTATTCAATTTGTAGAAAGACAGGTGGTCTTGTTTGATGCGCTGGAAGATGCGGCTTTTAAATATGTTCATGATACCAATGGCACAGGCACTTTGAAGCAATTGGAAGTAGAAGTGTTCCAAAATAAAAAAGAACCGGAGCTTGCAAAAAAGTTAAAGGATTTTTCTGTAGAAATTGTTCTTACTGCACATCCTACCCAATTTTATCCGGGTTCGGTTTTAGGAATTATCAATGATCTTTCTAAATCACTTTCTGAAAATAACACAGCCAGGATCAATATGTATTTGCAGCAGTTGGGTAAAACACCTTTTTTCAAAAAAGAAAAACCTACACCTTACGATGAAGCCCTCAGCCTGATCTGGTATTTGGAAAATGTTTTCTTTGCCGCAGCAGGAAGAATTTTTTCCCTTTTAAAAAATCAATTCCCTGATGTGGATTATCAAAATAACCCTGTTATCAAAATGGGATTTTGGCCTGGAGGCGACAGGGATGGAAATCCTTTCGTTAATACAGAAACAACATTAAAAGTGGCGGATGCATTGCGTGGCGGAATTATCAAATGCTATTACCTGGAAATCCGCAAACTCAAACGCAGACTCACTTTTAAAGGAGTGGATGTGCTGCTGTCTGATCTTGAAAAACAATTGTATAATAATATTTTTATTCCGGGAAGCCGTACAGAAATC
>Ga0164242_10004990_pt1 | contig 14800 bp, 13 predicted proteins | sample OricomgcompostMG_FD_108783 | JGI IMG/M metagenome (GOLD analysis project Ga0164242, IMG submission 108783) | Miracle-Growth compost microbial communities from Emeryville, California, USA - Original compost - Miracle growth compost (MG) ... | reverse complement strand
CTCTACATCCGGTGGCACGGCGAGAACGAGGCCACGCTGCGCAAGCTGCGGCGGCAGGGCCGGCTGCGGTTCGGCGACTGGACGTACGGCGTGCCGACCGTCAAGGACTACCCCTACTGTCGCGCGAAGCTGATCGTCGGGAAGTACTCGTCACTGGCCGGCGGGGCCACGCTCATGCTCGGCGGTGAGCACGCCACCGACCGGGTGAGCACCTACCCGCACCGCATCACCTGGCAGCTGCCCGGCGCCGGCGAGGACGGCTTTCCGGCGCACCGCGGCGACCTCGTCATCGGCTCGGACGTGTGGATCGGCACCGGCGCGCTGGTGTTCAGCGGGCGCACGATCGGCGACGGCGCCATCGTGGCCGGCGGCGCGGTGGTGACCAAGGACGTGCCGCCGTACGCGATCGTCGGCGGCAACCCCGCCAGGGTGATCCGCTACCGCTTCACCGAGGAGCAGATCGCCGAGCTGCTGCAGGTGCGCTGGTGGGACTGGCCCGACGAGGACGTGCGCGCGGCCGTGCCACTGCTGGCCGGCGACGACATCGAGAAGTTCCTGGCGCACGCGCGCGCCCGACGAGGCTGATCAGGCCTTGCGCCAGTACGCCCCCGAGCCGTCGATGTCGACAATCGTCTCGGTGGAGCCGACCTTCGCGCGGTAGTCGTGCACCGCGGCCTGCGCCTGCGTGGGCAGCGTGCCGTAGTCGTCGACGATGCAGTAACCGCCGGAGGACAGCTTCGGGTACAGCGCCTCGAGCGCCTGCCACGTCGACTCGTAGAGGTCGCCGTCGAGGCGCAGCAGCGCGAGCTGCTCGATCGGCGCGGTCGGCAGCGTGTCCTTGAACCAGCCGACGAGGAACCTCACCTGGTCGTCCAGCAGGCCGTAGCGCTCGAAGTTGTGCCGCACGGCGGCCTCGCCGACGCTGAGCCCGGTCTGCTTGTAGAACGTGTCACCCGCGTCGTTCGGAAAGTCCTTGACGTTCGGCGCGGGCAGCCCGGCGAACGAGTCGGCCAGCCAGACGGTGCGCGACGTGTCGCCCCACGCCTTGAGGTTGGCGCGCATGAAGATGCACGCGCCGCCGCGCCAGACGCCCGTCTCGATCAGGTCGCCGGGCACACCGTCGTTGACGATATCGGCGATGCACGTCTGGACGTTGTCCATGCGCTTGAGACCGATCATCGACTCGGCGCGCGACGGCCAGTCGAGCCCGCGCTCCCGCAACGCCGCGTCGTACGGCTTCTTGTAGGCGATCTCGAAACCGAACCGCTGCGCCGCCTGGCCGATCGCTGACGCGACGCGGCGGCGGCCCGCGGTACGGACACCACCGAGCACCGAGTCGTTGTCCTCGGCCAGTGCGCCGGTGAGGCTGCGCTTGACGAGGTTGAGGTACAGCTCGCGCAGCTCCGCCGCAGCCGAGTTCGACTCGATCACGCGAGGAAGATAGCAGTCAGCGGGGGTTCGTCCAGTCGGCGCGAAACCTGCCGGCAACAGCGCCCGTAGGCACTGCTTTCGAAGCGCCAGGGACGTGGCCGAGAGGTACTGTCCAGCCCATGGCTCCAGCTCCGTCGCCGACGGCGTACTGCACGATCCTCGCCACCAACTACCTGCCGAAGGCCCTCGCGCTGGCGGCCAGCCTGAAGCGTCACGAGGACCTCCCGCTCACCGTGTTGCTGATCGACTGCGAGACCGACGCCGAGCTGCCCACGCTGCCCGACCACCCGGACCTCACCCGCGTGCATCTCGTCAGCACCGACTTCCTCGGCCTCGGGCGCGCCGAGATCCACCGGCTCGTCGCGAGTTACCACCTCGTCGAGTACGCGACGGCCGTCAAGCCGGTGCTGCTGGAGCGCCTGCTGGAGACGCACGAGCAGGCCGCCTACCTCGACCCGGACACCTACGTCGCCTCGCCGATGGCCGAGCTCCCGCTCGACCTCGCGGCCTCACCGGGCGGCATCCTGCTGACCCCGCACTTCCTGCGGCCGCCCACGCCGGACGCGTTCGTCTCCGAGGGTCACCTGCTGTGCGTCGGCATCTACAACCTCGGCTTCATCGCCGTCGACCGGCGCGCCCGGCCCTTCCTCACCTGGTGGTGGAGCCGGCTGCGGGGCGAGTGCCTCGTCGACGTCCTGTCCGGGCTGTTCGTCGACCAGAAGTGGCTGGACGTCGGCAGCGTCTACTTCGACGCCACCGCGTGGAAGCACCCCGGCTACAACGTCAGCATCGTCAACCTGCACGAGCGGCCGCTGCGCACCGACGACGCCGGCGAGCTGGTCATCGGTGAGAAGGGTGACCCGCTGCGGCTGTTCCACTTCCACGCGTTCGACCCCGACCGGCCCACCGAGCTGTCGACGCGCTTCGCCGACACCGACGGCTTCCGCTCCGGCAACCGCGCGCTGGACGACCTGTGCGTCGCGTACGCCGATGAGGTCACGGCGCTGCGCGCGGCCGCCCCGCCAGCCCCGCCGTGGCGCTACGCCGCCGACACCCGCGGCCACGAGATCTCCCGCCAACTGCGCCGCGCCTACCGTGTCGCGTCGTTGCAGGAGGGCGCGCGGCTGCCGTCGCCGTTCGAGCCGGCCGAGGCCGACGCGTTCGCCACCTGGCGCCGCCGGGCGCGCAAGACGGTCGCGCGGGAGACCGCCGGCGACGTCGCCAAGGCCACGCGGGCGGCGATCCCCGAGCCGGTCTGGTGGTTCAAGCAGCACTTCCCGGGCCTGGCCGGGCGCACGCGTGAGAGCGTCGTGCGCGCCGAGGGCCTCTGGGGCGGCTGACGCGACGACTACTTGCCGAGGAACCGGCGCACGAGGGGCCACACGACCGGTGAGGTGACGATCCGCCGGGCGATCGCGCGCAGCCACAGCGGCCGGATCACGGCACGGGCGATGCGCGACAGCCTGCCGTCGGTGCGCACGATCACCAGCTCCAGCTCGGCCTCCACCGCGTCGTTGCGCTTCACCTCGGCGGGGTGCCGGATCGGCAGCTCCAGTGCGCGCGCCGGGCGGGGCGCCTTCTTCGCGCGGACGTTGGTGGCGCCCTCGCCGTAGCCGTCGTTCTCGACGAGGTTGTGCCGCGGCACCGCGGACAGCCCGTTCTGGTTGATGATCGTCACCCACCAGTGGTGGTCCCAGAAGTAGGACGTGGGGTCGCGGTCGAGCGCCACCTTCGCGAAGTGCCGGCGGCCGGCCTCGGTGGCCACGCCCTGCGGGTGCGGCGGCGCGGGGGCGACGCGGTGCGGGCGCACGAGGCCGGACGGGTGGTCGCTCGGGTCGGCGTGGTCGCGGTCGAACAGTGTGCGGTGCGCCTGCCACCGGTCGGCCCAGCTGGCCCAGCCCCACACGCTCGCCCAGGTGGCGAAGTCGTAGCTTGCCTCTCCGAACAGCCGCTCGGGCACCTCGTGGTTGTCGCCGGTGATCATCCAAACGTTCTTGTCGGCACGGTAGCGTTCGAGCAGCTCCTCGCAGTAGACGAAGAACGTCGGGTCGGCGATGCAGTCGTCCTCGAGGAAGATCGCGCGGTCGACCTGGGAGAACACCCAGTCGATGCCGCCCTCGATGTTCGGGTCGAGCCCGAGGTTCTGCTCGGCGAAGCGGGTGACGACCTCGCAGGGCCAGTCCACCTCGTCGAACACCGCGCGCACCTGCGCGCACAGCCGGGCGTCGTCCGGACGGTCGGGCCGCGGCCCGTCGGCGATGACGAACAGCCGATCCGGCTGTGCCCGGCGGACCGCGGCGAGGTTGCGGCGGGTCAGCCCCGGACGGTTGAAGACGAGCATGGCGACGGGTGTCTTCATCGGTGCGCTACCCCAGCAGGTCCGGTCGACGGTGTGACTGACGGATGGTGTCGAGTCTGTGGCCCGGCCGCAACACGAGCGGCTGAGCGCGAAGCCGCAGCACGCCTACGGCCCCAACGCGGCGACAGGCACGACGTGAACACCATCGGTGCGCTTCCCGCCACCGCCCGTCGCTGTCACCACCACCAGCGCCGAGGGAGGTCCGTGCCGCTTCTGATCGATCTGAGCAGCGAAGTCGAGGAGTCCACGTGCCGCGTTGTCGATGATCCCCTGCTCGCCGGTCAGCTTTACCTCGAAGGCCGCCCAGCCGTCGGGCGTCTCCACAATCGCGTCAACTTCTCTCCGTCCGTGCGCTTCGCGCCAGGTGGACACCGAGCCGGCCAGGGGCTGCGCGTAGATGCGGAGATCGCGCAGGACGAGGGCCTCGAAGTGGAACCCCGCGGCATTGAGGTCCGATAAGAGCTCACGCGAACCGATACCGAGCGCGGCGGTACCGAGCGAGGGATCGACGAAGTAACGCACGACAGCCTCACGAAGCGGCGTCCGGGACCGCATGTGCGGCCGCCAGGATGGTGAGTTGTCGGTGAGCTTCAGACGGTCGAGGGCGTCGAGGTAGGCGACGACGGTCTCCGCTGCGGGACGCCGCTCACTGCTGCCACCGATGTCAGCTGCAAGCTCGGTCAGCTTGAGCGGCTGACCTACGGCGCGGCCCAGCGACGCAAGCGCTCGCCGGAGCCTGCTTGGCGCCCGCCGCGTCGTGCCCAGACTCGGCACGTCTACGTCAACGATCTGGGTCAGATAGTCCGCCAGCCAACGGCGCGCCACACGTTCGCTCTCCTCGAGCAACGCCGGCCATCCACCGATCACTATTCGCTCGAACAGGCCTGGGACGGTGATCTCCGTTCGCTTCGCGTGCTGTTCCTCACCGCGCAGAAGGGCAGCCAACGAGACCTCAGCACTCGAGTGACCGGACTCCGCCAGGCTCATGGGCCGCATCCGCATCGTGCCGATCCGGCCCGCGCCCGAGTGCAGCTCGCGAGCGTCACTCGGCGTCGCCGACCCGGTCAACACGTATAGCCCGCGCAGACCGACGTCATCAACGTGACGCCGAACGTGATCCCACACGGCCGGCGCGCGCTGCCACTCGTCAAAGAGGATCGGCGTCTCCTGATCGAACAGTGACTCCGGGTTCAGGCCGACCAGGGAGCGCGCGCTCTCGTCAGTGTCGAAGCGGACGACGCTTTTCGCTACGCGCGAGGCGGTCTCGGTCTTGCCACATCCCTTGGGGCCGTCGATGAGCACAGCACCGATAGTCGCGAGGCGATCGGCGAGCTCCACGTCAGCAACTCGTCGACGATAGGCTGGCACGAGGGAAGTCTATATTCTTGACAGCTCGAAGCTGGTGTTTCTGACGTAGCGAAACCACTGTTTTCGACATAAATTCCAAGTGGCGGGGGCGCGGGGCGCTGGATAGAGTCGCGCTGCTCCCACGGGGCGTCCTCGTCGACCGTGTTCGAGCCCTGGGGAAGGACATAAGGCGCAAGTGGACACCTTCTGGTACGGCAAGCGCGCGCTCATCACCGGCGGTGACGGGTTCGTCGCCAGCAACCTGGCCGAGTCGCTGATGCGCGACGGCGCCGTGGTGACGATCACGGTGCGGCACAACCGCCCGGTGCCCACCGCGACGCTGCTCGACTTCGAGAATCGCCCGGACATCGAGATCTGCGAGATGGACGACTTCACCGAGGTCCAGCGGCTGTGCAACCGCCACCAGATCGACACGATCTTCCACCTGGCCGCCTCGGCCATCGTCAGCGACGCCGCGAACGCGCCGATGAGCACGTTCCACAACAACATCCTGCCGACGCTGAACCTGCTCGAAGCCGCGCGGATCAACAACATCCCGCGCGTGCTGCTCGCCTCCACCGACAAGTCCTACGGCGACCACGCCGACGCCGATGACCCCGAGCCGCTGCCCTACGTCGAGACGCACGGCCTGCGCGGCATGGACGTCTACAGCGCGTCGAAGGCGGCCGCCGACCTGATCGCGCAGACCTACGGCTTCCAGTACAAGGTGCCCGCGCTGATCGTCCGCAGCTGCAACATCTACGGCGCCGGCGACCTCAACTTCTCCCGGCTCATCCCGCGCACCAGCCTGCGGATGCTCAACGGCAAGGCACCGGTGATCAACCTCGGCAACGCCGACGTGCTGCGCGAGTACATCTACATCGACGACCTCGTCGCGGCGTACCGGTTCCTGGCCGAGAACGCCGAGCGGCACTTCGCCGGCGAGATCCCGCGCACCGGCCGCGGCACCTACGGCTGGGCCGCGTACAACGTCGGCAGCTTCACCAGCACGGCCGGCAAGGCGCCGTCGGAGTACAGCAACATCCGCAGCGTGCGGCAGGTGATCGACATCATCGGCGGCGTCGTCGGCACTTCGATCGAGCCGGTGACGATCCCCAAGCCGGACAACTTCATCGAGATCCCGGACCAGTTCCTCGACTCGGCGAAGCTGCACGGCTTCGGCTTCGTCCCGACGATCGACTTCGACGAGGGCGTGCGGCGCACCGTCGAGTGGTACGCGCAGAACCAAGGGCTGCTGAGCCGTCTCGGCGCCCGCTACGTCCTGGGCGACTGACGCCCGTGCCCGGCTGCCCCGCGTGCGGCCGGCCCGCCGTCGCGCTCGGGCCGGTGTCCAAGCTGACCGGCCGCCGCATCGGGCGCTGCCGCTCGTGTCGCGCGCACTTCTGGGCCAACGCGGCCGCCGTTGCCAGGCAGCAGCCGGTCAGCGAGGAGCTCGGTGCCGGCTCGACGGCCGACCGGTACGGCGAGTGGGTCGGCATCAAGCGCGAGCAGGCCGGGCCCGAGGTCTGGGCCGAGACGGCGGCATGGCTGCGGCGTTCGGTGCGGGTCCACGGCGAGCGGCGGCCGGTGCTCTACGACGTCGGCGCGGGCGACGGGCAGTTCCTCGCGCTCGCCCGTGACCGGTTCGGTTTCGACGTCACGGGCAACGACGTCGTCCCGGGCGCGGTGGCGCTCGCGCAGGAGCGGTACGGCGTCGACCTCGAGCTCGGCGACCTCGGCGGGTTCGGCCATCGTACGGACGTCGACGCGGTGACGTTGTGGTGCGTGCTCGCCCACGTCGACGACGGCGACGCGCTGCTGCGGCAGGTGCACGACATGCTGCGCCCGGGCGGGCTGCTCGCGCTGCAGACCCCGCACTGGACCGGCGTCGACGCGGGCGCGCACGTCGTCCAGCGCGTCACCCGCGGGCGGGTCACCCGGCTCAACGACCGGCGGGTCGGCCCGCAGCACCACATCCTGCACACCGCGGCCAGCATCACCGCGCAGCTGCACCGCTTGGGCTTCACCGAGGTCGAGGTGCTGCCGCGCGGGCGCTACACGCTGACCGCCGAGGCGTACCTGATCTCGATGAGCGTGCCGCGGTTGCTGATCCGCCCGGCCGCCTGGCTGTTCGACCACGTGGCGCACAGTCGGTTCGCGCCGAAGATCGTGCTGGACGTCCGCGCCCGCCGCCGCTGACGCCCGGCCCCGGCGGGTCGCCGATCAGCCAGTCGGTCTCGACGCCGGGAGGAGCGATGCGTCGCGCTACTCGGTGCTGCTGAACTCGGCGATCGCGACGGCGAGCATGATCAGGCCGATGACGGCCACCACGCCGATCTCGACCAGCGTGGGCACGCGCCAGCCGTTCCACGTGATGCCCGGGTCGAGGCGGGCGCGGACGGCCGGCGTCAGGCTGAGGTGGTCGAACACCACGCGGCGCATGGGGTCGACGGCGTAGGTCAGCGGATCGATGCGGTTGAGCACGGTGAGCCAGGTGGGCAGGTTCGAGGCGGGGAACATCGACCCGGACAGGAAGTACAGCGGCAGCACCAGCATCTGGGTCAGCGCCATGAACGACTGCATCTGGCTGACGCGGGCGGCCATCATCACGCCGAACGTGGTGATCGTGAACGCCAGCAGCAGCTGGATCCCGAACACGGCGAGGATGAGCGTCGGCGCGTACGGCACGTCGACCAGGCCGGCGATCGCGATGACGATGACGCCCTGGAACGCGGCCACCGTCGCCCCGCCGAGGCACTTGCCGACGACGATCGAACTGCGGCGCACCGGCGCGACGAGCATCTCCCGCAGGAAGCCGAACTCGCGGTCCCACACGATGGACGCGGCGGAGAACATCGCGGTGAACAGCACCGCCATGGCGAGGATGCCGGGGTAGAGGAACGTCCGCAGCGACAACCCGCCGGTGCCGCCCTGGGTAAGCCGCGACAGCCCGCTGCCCAGGACGAACAGGAACAGGAACGGCTGCACCAGCGAGGTGACCATCCGCAGCCGGTCGTTGAAGAATCGGATCAGGTCGCGCTGCCACACGATCTTGATCGCGCGCAGCTCGGAGCCTGCCGTGCGGGTCGGCACGCGGATCTGGGCAACAGGTGTGGTGGCGGTCATCGGCCGGCTCCCCGGAACCTCTGCATGGTCTCCCTGCCTCGCTGCGCGGTCGTCGTCTCGGCGTCGCGGATCGTCTTGCCGGTGTAGGACATGAACACGTCGTCGAGCGTCGGCCGGGAGACGTTGACCGCCTTGATCGGCAGCGGGAACTCGGCGAACAGCTTCGGCACGAACTGCTCGCCCTGCTCGACGGCGAAGGTCACGGCGCCCTCGGCGACGGTGGCTGCCAGCCCGAAACGGGCGTCGAGCGCGGCGATCGCGGCCGCGTCGTCGTCAGTGGTGATCTGGACGCGATCCTTGCCGACGCTGGCCTTCAGTGCCGCGGGCGTGTCCAGCGCGATGATCTTGCCGTGGTCCATGATCGCGATTCGGTCGCAGTACTCGGCCTCGTCCATGTAGTGCGTGGTGAGGAAGATCGTGATGTCCTCGGCCTGCTTCAGCTCGCGGATGTAGGACCAGATCGAGCTGCGCGTCTGCGGGTCGAGCCCGACGGTCGGCTCGTCGAGGAACAGCACACGCGGGGAGTGCATGAGTCCGCGCGCGATCTCCAGCCGCCGCTTCATGCCGCCGGAGAACGTGGCCACCTTGCTGCCGCGGCGGTCCCACAGGTCGACCATCTCCAGCACCTGCCGCAGGCGGCCGTCAACCACTGCGCGCGGGATGCCGTACAGCTCGGCGTGCAGCCGCAGGTTCCGCTCGGCCGACAGGTAGCCGTCCAACGTGGTGTCCTGGAAGACGAGGCCGATGTTGCGGCGCACCTCGTCGCGCTCGTGCACGACGTCGTGCCCGGCGACGCGGGCGGTGCCGCCGGTCGGTGTGATCAGGGTGCACAGCATGCTGATCGTGGTCGACTTGCCGGCGCCGTTGGGCCCCAGGAAGCCGAAGGTCTCACCGCTGTCGATGGTCAGGTCGATGCCGCGCACGGCGTCGAAGTCGCCGTAGGACTTGACCAGCCCGGCGACGGACACAGCTGGCTGGGTCATCGGCCCACCCCCCTCATTCATTCACTGAGTGTAAACATTCTCCGGGGGTAGACTAGCGCGATGCAGCCGGGTCTCAGGGAGCTCAAGAAGACCCGGACCCGGCAACTGATCGCCTCGACCGCCGCCGAGCTGTTCGCCAGGTCGGGATTCGATCAGGTCACCGTCGATGAGATCGCGCAGGCAGCGCAGGTGTCCAAGAAGACGGTCTTCAACTACTTCCCGACCAAGGAGGACCTCGTCTTCGACCACGCCGAGGAGCGTGAGACGAGCCTGCTGGCTGCCGTCCGGTCGCGAGCCGACGGCGTGACGGTGCTCGAAGCGCTGCGCGCGGCGCTGCTGGCGCAGGCGGACAACCTCGATCAGCTGCGCAGCGAGACCGGCCTGGGCAGCGGCGGCTTCTTCGACCTCGTGCGCAGCACACCGGCGCTGCAGCGCAGGATGCATGAGCTGAACGTACGGCTCGTCCGCAGCGTCGGCGGGGCCTTGGCCGAGCAGACCGGCGCACGCCCCGACGACCCCGTGCCGGACGTCGTCGCCTGGACGCTCATCGGGGCATACCGCTCGCTGCAACGGCGCCTGCGCCAACGGGTCACCGACGGAGCATCCGACGCGACGATCCGGCGAGCGCACCGGCGCGACGTGGATCGCGTGATCACCCTGCTGGCCCAGGGTCTCGCCGACTATCCCTGACCCGCCGCAGCCTGAGGCGCGTTATGTGGGTTCTCCTGTTGTCGTGTCTGTGGCCGGCGGGCTTGCCGGGGGCGGTACTTGGCGTGTCGCGCGCCGGGGCATGGGTAGTGGTCCGGAACTGTCTGACGGTGTGGGACGACGGGCGTATGACGGTGTCATACAGTTCCGCGTCAGCACCCTGTCGCTCGTCCGCGACACGCCCGGCCACGATGCCGGGCAACCAGCCCCGCGCGACACCAGAACCCCACCCGGCGCGCTTCGGGGGCAGACCGCTCCGACATCAACCACATAACGCGCCTGAGCGATGCCGGACGCCCGGAACTCCGCTCAGGTCTCAGAGACGAGGTGCTCGATGGCAGGTTCGATCTGCGTGACGCTCAGTCGACCGAGATACACGGCGGCGACGCGCTGTGCCTTGTCTACGAGGACCGTGACCGGGAGCCCGGCCGACGGGATGTGGCCCAACTGCCGCAGCACGTCACCTCGCTCGTCGAAGACGCTCGGGAAACTGAGGTCGTGTTCGTCGACGAAGGATCTGGCGTTGCTGCGCTGGTCCATGGCATCCACGCCGAGCACCTGCACACCCTTGCTCTTGACCTTGCGGTACATCACGTCGAACTGCGGAGTCTCGACGGCGCACGGCCCGCACCAGCTAGCCCAGAAGTTGACGACCAGGACCTCACCTGAGTACGCCCCCAGCGTGGTGGCTCCCCCGCCGGTCAGCAGCGAGCCGCCGACGTCCTCGGCGCTTCCGCGGTCCTCGATCGGAATCAGCTCACCGGCGGCGGTCGCTCCGCGATAGACGTACGGGGCGACGGACGCGCGCCCGCTCGATCCGGGCTGAGCAGGCCCCGATGCGGTACGGAGCCCGGTTGCGACGCCGATCGCGGCGACCGCGATCACGGCAACCACAGCAACCAGAACAGGCCGCATTCGTGCGCCGCGCTGTGCAGAAACCCGGTCCAGGACTGCGCGCTGAACAGCGCGGGGGTCCCCTGCGCGCGCCTCACGCTCGGTGAGTGCCGCTCGTAGGTCGTCGATCGTGGGCATGTCAGCCGTCCTTCCCCGCCGGGTTCAACCGCTCGCTGGCAATGTCGATTCGCAGAGCACTCAGCGCGTGCGAGATGTGCGAGCGCACGGTGCCGACGCTGCACCCGAGTACGTCGGCGATGGCGGCGTTCGGCAGATCGTCGTAGAACCGCAGGACAATGGCAGCACGCTGGCGGGCAGGCAGCCGCCCGATGCGTTCGGCGAGATCGTCGCGCTGGACGATCCGGTCAGCCGGATCCGGGACCGTGCGGTCGAGTGCCACCTCGGGCCGGGACACCTGTCGCGACCACTTCCGCCGCCACGACAGGTACTCGTTGACGACCATCCGCCGCACGTAGGCATCCGGCGCGCCGAGGGCCTCGATGTGCTCCCAGCGCTGGCCCGCGCGCACCAGCGCCTCCTGCACCACGTCCTCGGCGAGGTGTCGATCACCGGCGAGCACGCCGGCCAGGCGCAGCAGCGACGGGGCCCGCGTCGCCACGTACTCCTCGAACGTCACCCGTTCCCCCACCCGCCGTTGCCGGAAGACCCTGCTCCCTACAAACGCATCCGCCCGCGATTGTGTTGAACGCCGGCCCGCATCAGCGCTGGGGTCAGGTGGGGACGGTTCGCCAGGCAGCTCACCGGACGGCTATCGCGCACCCGCGGAGTAGACAGCGAGCTTGTTGTCGACCAGCGACAGCGCCGATGCGATCGCCATGTGCATGTCGAGGTACTGGTACGTCCCCAGCCGGCCGCCGAAGTGCACGAGCGGCTCGGCCGCGGCGAGCGCGCGGTACTCCAGCAGCGTCGCGCGGTCGGCGGCGGTGTTGACCGGGTAGTACGGCTCGTCGCCCTCCCCGGCGAAGCGGGAGTACTCGTGCACCACCACCGTCTTGCCGGGCAGCGTCGTGCGCTCGGGGTGGAAGTGCTTGAACTCCAGCACCCGCGTCCACGGCACGTCGGGGTCGTTGCAGTTGATCACCGCCGTGCCCTGGTGATCGTCCTCGTCCAGCACCGATGCTTCGAGGTCGACGGTGCGCCACGACAGGCGGCCCGCCCGGTAACCGAAGTACTCGTCCAGCGGCCCGGTGTAGACCACCGGCACCCGGCCCCGGAACTGCTCCCGCAGCCCCGAGGTCAGGAAGTCGACACCCAGCCGCACCTCGATGTTCGGGTGGTCGGCCATCCGCTCCAGCCAGGGCGTGTACCCGTCGACGGGCAGCCCCTCGTAGGTGTCGTCGAAGTAGCGGTTGTCGAAGTTGTAGCGCACCGGCAGCCGGGTGATGATCTCCGGCGCGAGCTCGGTCGGGTCCGTCTGCCACTGCTTGGCGGTGTAGCCCTTGATGAACGCCTCGTACAGCGGGCGGCCGATCAGGCTGATCGCCTTCTCCTCCAGGTTGGCCGCCGTGGCCGGGTCGAACTCCGCGGCCTGCGACGCGATCAGGGCCCGCGCCTCAGCCGGCGTGTGGGACCTGCCGAAGAAGACGTTGATCAGGTTGAGGTTCAGCGGCAGCGAGTACACCTGGCCGCGGTAGCGGCCGAACACGCGGTGCTGGTAGTTGGTGAAGGACGTGAACCGGTTGACGTAGTTCCACACCCGCTCGTTCGACGTGTGGAACAGGTGCGCGCCGTACTTGTGCACCTCGATGCCCGTCGTGGGATCCCTTTCGCTGTAGGCGTTCCCGCCGATGTGCGCGCGACGCTCCACCACGAGCACCCGCAGGCCGAGCTCGGCCGCGCAGCGCTCGGCGACGGTGAGCCCGAACAGCCCGGACCCGACCACGACGAGGTCACAGTCTGAACTCACGCCGCGCCTTCTGATTCGCTCCGCAAGCGTCGCTCATTGCATCTGGATGGCGAGCTGCGCGAAGTACTCCGACGTGGCGGCGAGCACGGCGTACTCGCGGCGGTACGCGCTGCAGTAGTCGGCCAGCGCGGCGAACTCGTGCAGCACCGAGGAGAACTCGTCGAAGATCACGATCGAGCCTGGCACGAGCAGGTCGTCGAGCCTGGTGAGCGTGTACAGCGTGGAGGAGTAGAGGTCGGCGTCGCAGTGCAGGACGAGGCGCGACCGCGGCTCGTACGTCGCCAGGAAGCCGCCGAGGGTGTCCTGGAACAGGCCTTTGACGAACTGCACCCGCGCGTCGTCGATGTCCGGCACCGCGCCGCCGACGTCGAACGCCGCCGCCCGCATCGTGTTGTCGATCCGCTGCCAGTCCTCCGGGAGGCCGGAGAAGGTGTCGAAGCCGACGAACCGCGAGTCGGCGTGCGTGTTGAGCTTCGTCCAGCGCCGCACGGTGTCGCCCCGGTAGACGCCGAACTCGAGGTAGTCGATCGGGGCGTCGCCGATGTGCTCGCGCTGCAGGTGCTCGTACATGTCGTAGCGGACGTCGAACAGCGGCGTGCTGGCCGGCACGTACCGCTTGCGCCACGACTCGACCTTGGCCAGGTTGACCACGGTGTCCAGGCGTGGGCTGTCGATGCCGAGCTTCGCGGTGGCGACCTTGAGCCGCGTGCGGGTGCTGTGCTTCACGAAGATCCTGTCTCGAACGGCGGGCGGCCGGCTCAGCGTATTCGTTCGCTACGTCGTCGTCGCGACGAAACCCTGCACCAGCTCCACCGGCACGGTGACGTCGGTGAGGACGCCGGTCATCGGACGGCGGGCCGCGGGAGCACCGTCACCGACCAGGTAGTGGTAGTCCAGGCCGACCGCTGCCGCGATGGCCCAGAGCCCGAGGTGGACGTAGGTGTCGGCGAACAGCTCCAGCACGCGGGTGCCCGGGCGGCAGAACGTGATGTTGGCCAGGCCGGCCCCGTGCGGCGCGATCACCACGTCCGCGCCGTGGAACAGGTCGATCTGCTCCTGCACCGAGTAGCGGCCCGGGTCGACGCGCGTGAAGCCGCGCCGCTCCAGCCACGGCCACAGCTGCGCCTCGTGCACGTACCGGCGGGTGTTCGGCCGGTCGCCGCGGGTCAGGTACAGCCTGCGAGGCGTGTCCGTGCTGCCGGACGGGCGCAGCCGGCCGCGTAGCCAGGCGACGGTCGAGGCCGGGGCGTCGAGATCCTGGTTCGGAGTGCTGGGCACGAGCAGCCGGTCGGCGCGGATCGTCACGTCCGGCCGCGGCTCGATCAGCCGGCCGGCGATGCCGGCGAGCTCCAGCAACGCACGCTGGTAACCGGCGCGATGCGGTACGACCACCGCGTCGATGCCCGCCGTCGGCAGCGCGTCCTCGACGATGCCGTAGCGACCGATCGCGTCGTAGAGGAAGTGGTAGTAGTTCTCCGCCGTGCCGCGCGTGGTCAGGCTCAGCACGGTGCCCGGCACGTGCTCGACCCGACCCAGGCGCGGGTGCAGGTACAGCGGGTGTTCGCGCCAGCTGCTCAGCCCGAAGTAGCCGGACGTCTGGTAGTCCAGCGTGCCGCCGGGGGTCACCGTAGCGCCGAACTCACCGACCAGCCGGCCGTCGCGGACCTCCAGCAGGTAGCGCTCGGGCAGGTCGGCGCGCGCAGCGTCGGCGTAGCGCCAGTGGCCGGCCGGCAACCCCTCCGGCACGCCCCGCTCGACGTGCTCGGCCGGGCCCGCGGGGTGCAGCGTGACGGCGGCGGGCTCGCGGGCGGCGGTGTCGGCGGAGCGGGCGGTGGCCGTTCGGGGCACGGCGTCGGGGCCGAGCAGCGGCGCGGCCAGCCGGAAGCATGTGCCGAGCAGCAGCGACAGCAGCCGGTGCGCGCGCTTGGCCAGCGGCCACAACGGCTGCAGCCGGGTCGGCAACGTACTCATCGGCCTCCCCTCGCCGCACACCAGCCGGACCAGCCCGACTTCGGCAACGTTACG
>Ga0164242_10004989_pt1 | contig 14801 bp, 13 predicted proteins | sample OricomgcompostMG_FD_108783 | JGI IMG/M metagenome (GOLD analysis project Ga0164242, IMG submission 108783) | Miracle-Growth compost microbial communities from Emeryville, California, USA - Original compost - Miracle growth compost (MG) ... | reverse complement strand
CTACAATCCGCTGACGAAGAAGCTGACGAAGGATGTCGCGGCCGAGTTCACCCAGTTCCCGCTGCGTCTGGCGTGGGCCGTGACGATCCACAAGTCGCAGGGCAAGACGTACGAGAGCGCCATCGTCGACCTCGGTGCTCGCGCGTTCAGCCCCGGGCAGACCTACGTCGCCCTGAGCAGGCTGACGTCGCTGGACGGCCTCTATCTGACCAGGCCGCTGCGGCCCGCTGACGTGATGGTCGACCGCGACGTCGATCGCTTCATGCTCGGCGAGTAGACGGCAGGGCGTCGCTGCACCCGAAGTGCTCCTTGCGGGAGGCGCACTTCGGGAGCGCCCCTTCGAGGAGTGCCGCTTCGGGAGCTCCGCTTCGGGAGCGACTGCCTCACTCCGCCGTAGCCGGGTGGGTCATCCACGCGCTGTGTGGTCGGACCACATGCGCGCGAGACGTCATCCTTTCGGATGATCCGCCTCCGTCCGTTGTCGTCTCGTTATGCCAGGCTGCGCGGAATCCGCAGCGTCGCGCTTAAGGTGGAATGACAGGACCGGGGGGACCTCGAGTGGAAAGCATGTCACGGCGCCGGGGGCGCAGGCGCCGCTCCGGCCTGCTCGTGGCAGGCATCGCCGCCATGCTGGCCGCCACGCTCGGCCTTGCCGGATGCACGGCTCCCGGGACGTCGTCGTCCGAGCCTTCGCAGGCATCCGTGACCCTTCCGAACGATGAGGCGACAGCGATCAAGACCGCCGTGACGGATGCCATGAAGCTCGCGGGAGCGTCGGGCGCCATCGTCGGTGTCTGGGCGCCGTGGGCCGGCACATACACGGCGGGGATCGGCACGACCACCACGAAGGGCAAGCAGTCCGTCACGCCCGACATGGCCTGGCGCATCGGATCGGTGACCAAGCCGATGACGTGCACCGTGCTGCTGTCGCTCGCTCAGAAGGGCGAGGTGTCGCTGGACGACCCGGTGAGCAAGTACCTGCCCAGGCTCGTCGGCATCGACGGTCTGAAGCTCGGCCAACTGTGCCAGAACACCTCGGGTCTCGGCGACTACTCGGCAGCGCTCGGCCCGCAGTTCGTCGACAACCCGCTGCGCACCTACGTTCCGCTCGAGCTCGTCTCCAACGGGATGGGAGAGCCTCCCGCGGGAACGCCTGGGCAGACCTGGTCGTACTCGAACGCCGGCTTCATCCTGCTGGGCATGGCCCTGCAGGCCGCAACGGGCAAGGACTGGCAGACCCTCTACCGCGACGAGGTCTTCAGCCCGCTCGGCATGTCGTCGTCGACGCTGCCGCAGACCACAAGCATCCCGGGCTCCGACCTGCACGGGTACGCGACGGCGCTGGACGAGGTGACGGGGGATCCGCGATGCGGCACCCTCATGGACGACACGGCCATGGCGCCGAGTTCGGCGTGGACGGCGAAGGGCGTGGTCTCCACCCTTGGCGACCTGAAGACGTTCGCGCAGTCCTTCGCCACGGCATCGCTGCTGCAAGGCGAGACGAAGAAGGCGGCGTGGAAGACGGTTCCGCTGGGCACCGATGTGGCGGCCTGGCAGCAGTACGGCATGGGCGGCCTGCAACTCGGCCCGATGCGCGGACACGACGGCTCGGTGCCCGGTTTCATCACGTCCGTCCTGAGCGACCCCGATTCCGGTCTGACGGTCGTCGTCATGCTCAACAACTCCACCTCGGGTGCGGCGTACGCACAGTCGCTGGCGATGGAGCTCACGGCGATCGCGGCGGGCTTCGCCCCTGCGGAGGGGCGCAAGGCTCCCGGCGTCTCGCTGCCCTGGAAGGCGGACGACGCGAAGGCGGCGCTCCAGCAGCTCGCCACCTGCCGACCGGCCGACGCCGGCCCAGCGCCGACTCCGGCCCCCGAGCCTACGCCGGCTCCCGCGGTGTACCGCCCGCTGCCGGCGAACTGACCTGGGTGCTGCCCAGCACGCGCGCGAACACCGGCAGGTCGGCTTGCCGTTAGTGTCGAGCCATGCCCATCATTCCCGACACCAAGAACTGGACCTGGGTGCTCGAGCGTGCCTGCCCGGAGTGCGGGTTCGACGCGAGCAGCGTCGCGTTCCGCGACATCCCTCGGCTCACCAGGGAGAACGTGGCCGCGTGGACGCCCGTGCTCCAGCGCGACGACGCGCGGGAGCGACCCGACGAGTCCACCTGGTCGCCGTTGGAGTACGCGGCGCATGTGCGCGACGTGTTCCGGGTGATGGGCGGAAGGCTGCGCCTGCTGCTGGAGGTCGACGACCCGGAGTTCGAGAACTGGGACCAGGACGCGACGGCCGTGGCCGAGCGCTACAACCATCAGGACCCGGCGACCGTGGCCCGGCAGCTGCGCGACGAAGGCCTCGCTCTTGCGGATGCCTGGCAGGCCGTTCCCGACGCGGCGCTCGGCCGAAGCGGCCGCCGCAGCGACGGCAGCGTGTTCACGGTGGAGACGCTCGGACGGTACTTCATCCACGATCCGGTGCACCATCTGTGGGACGTGCGCCGCTAGCCGCGCACGCGACGGCGGGTCCTGGATCCGCCTACCCGCAGAGCCCGACGCCAGCCGAGGTGAGGATCACCGAGCGGTTCTGTGCGGCGAGGGCGTCGGAGTAGGTGCCGGTGGCATCCGTCTCGGGCTTGAAGCCGCACCAGTCGTGGCCCACACCCGCCGTGACGAGCAATGAAGGGGGCACGCCGAGCGTCACGAGCGCTTGCTTGACGGCATCCGCTCGCTGCTTGGAGAGCACGAGGTCGGAGGCGTTGCTCGTGGCCTGATCCTTGGACGCCGTACCCGTGATGGTCACGGTCTGGCCGTTCTGCTCGATGGCGGGCACGAGGCCGGCGAGCACCTGCTGGGCGGTGGCCGGCTGTGAGAACGTCGCCGTGTTCTTCACGAACAGCAGGTCGCTGTCGCGCACCACGATGGGATGCGACCAGTCCGTCTTGGTCGCGGCAGCGGGAACCGGAACCGTCGTGACGGCCGGGAGCCCCGTGGCCGCCGCGCCGGATGCCGGTTCGGGCAGCACGGAGAGCGTGCCGCCCGCCGCCTTCACGATCGCGGCCCAGATGGCCTCCAGGTTGCTGCGCGCGGTGATCGTGAGCGGCTGCTGCGGCCCGGCGACGTCGCCGAGTCCCGACCAGTACACGGTCACACCCTCGAGGTTCTTGGGCAGCTCCCCCTTCGACTTCAGGTCGGAGGCGACCTGCTGCGGGTCGGCCGAGAGCAGGCCTTGCACGGCGAAGTTCAGCGGGTCCACCGTCTGCAGTCCGCTCCCCACCACGAGAACGCCCATGGAGTCCTTGCCCAGGTTGCGCGCCGCCTGGTCGATGGAGTCGAGAAAGTCCACCTCGGGTGTCGACGCCTTCAGTGCGTTGATGTAGTTCGTCACCTGCGTGAGCTTGTTGCGCTGATCGCTCTTGCACACGATCTCGTCGTTGGCCGTCGATCCGAGAAGGGTCGTGCCGCGCGCCTGGGGCGTACCGGAGGGCACCACGATCGTCACGCTGCCGTTGCTCTCACCCGTGGCCCGCAGCTGCTTGGTGGCGGATGCCGGCAGTTGCGTCGCCGGCTCGTTGGCCGTGCTGCCGGCGACGACACCGAGGTTGCGCTTGTGCGCCTGGCTGCACGCGCCGGACGCCGCGGCCGACGACGAGCATCCGGCGAGGGCGGCCGCGACCAGGCACGCCGCGAGCGCGGGGGCGATGAGGCGATGGGGATGTCTCACAGGGGTCCTCTCGTTGCGGGGCGTCGGCGTGCTCAGGCCGCCGGTTCCGGCGGTTCCCGGCGCAGCTGCAGCTCGTGGATGATCTGGCTGGTTCCCTGCGGATCGCGCTGGCGCTGCGCCAAGCGAGTGCCGAGCCGGGCTCGCACCTGTTCCAGCTGCCAGCGCAGCGTCGCCTGCGCGAGCTGGTAGCGCTGCTGGTCGGCGGCATCCTGCAGAGCCTGCTGCGCGACCGTCTCCGCCGCCTTCAGCTGCTCGGCGAGCAGACGGTCGCGATGCTGACGCAGCTTGGCGACCCTGCGCCATCCGCGCTCCACCGCCGTGACCAGCGGACGCGTGGTCAGCCAGGCCGTCACGAAGCTCAAGGCGCCGGAGGTCGTCAGCACGCCCAGCATGAGGAAGGCCATGATCGTGTCCGGCGCGGTCCACGAGAAGCCCGTCGTCGTCGCCTGCTGGGTGCCGACCAGGCCGGAGAGACCTCCGGCGTTCTGGGTGTCGATCCCGGCCTTGATCCTCGCGAGGGTGACGGCGATCAGGATCGCCGCCCACAGCACCCCGAGCCCGATCACGACCGCCACCCAGCCACGCGCGGTGATCCCGCTCTCGATGCGGCGGATCAGCACGGCCACCAGGTGCGGAATGGTGACGATCGCGGCCGAGATGCCTGCCGTGATGATGTACATCATGGCGCCGATCGACCCGTACTGACTGTCGTTGCGCAGCAGAAGCGTGAGCGTCTGCGACAGCAGGTAGTAGTCGACGGCGATCATGCCGAGCAGGAGCACGTAGACCAGCACGTGCGCCAGCGGCGAGAGCCTGCCGAGGCGCGGACCGCTGCGCGGCGGCCGCATCACGATGTCGCGAGCCATGTCATCCCCCTACGCGTAGCTGTGGAACTGCGGGTCGCGGTCGGCGAGCTTGCGCTCCAGCATCGCCGCGTCGGCTTCTGCCTTGGCGAGGTCGGCGTGGACCGACGCGAGTGCGCCGTCCACCAGCGCGATGCGGCCGCGCGCGATGGTCTGCAGCGCAGCCGTGGTGGCCTCGTGCCGGGTGCGCTGACGCGCCAGCTCGGCAAGGCCGGCCTCCTCGAACGCCGAGATCTCGTGCTCGAACACGTCCAGCGTCTCCACATCGAGCGAACGCCGCATGCGCCACAGCCGCCAGTGCAGCCTGCGGGACAGGCGGCGCACCTTCGGCAGCCGGTACTCAACGGTCTCCAGACCGAACGCGTCGTGCGTGTCCACGACGGCGACCACGGCCCCTAGCCGGTCACGTTTCGACATGGTCTCCTCCTCGCTCCGGTCGCGTGCGCGACCGGCCCCCTCGTTCCAGCGTCCGCCGCCTGCCCAGCCATTAGCTGAGCGCGAGCCTGCACCGGATGCCGGTCACCGGCCCGGCTCGCCCGCCCGCGGGCATCCAGCACTCCTGCCGGCCAGCTCGTCACGACGCCGGCAGCCGCGGCTGTCCTCCCGCGGCGATCCCCCCGAACACGTCGGTGCCGTGCCACAGCTCCAGGGCCCGGTAACTGTCGTCGACGGTGAGCCACGTCGGCCGGGCGAGCACCGGCGGTCGGTCGCTGATGTTCTCGGCCGCGGGATGCCGGCGCCGCAGGTTGCTCCAGTAGATCGCGACCTTCTCATCCGAGTAGTCGAAGTACCGACGCGCCCTCAGCCGGGCGACCGTGAACCTCGTGTGGATGATCGCCTTCAGGTGCGCGGCCCGTCTGTGGTCGCGCTGGATGCGCCGCTCCAGGCGCCGCAGCTCCTCGTGGGCGGGGCTGGTGTCATCCAGCATCGCCTCGATCGCGGCCTTCTCGAGTCCGCTGGCGCGCTCCGCGTACTCCTGCTGCTCTCGCGTCAGCGTGTCCGTCAGGGCTTCGTGCTCCATCCACTGCATGCGCACGTCGGTGAAGAACCGCTGCCCCTCGCGCTGTGCGTACGTCGCCGCGTGCGCCTGCATCACCTGCACGGCAGGCGTGGGATCGCCGACGGGTTCCGCCTCGTAGGCAGCACGCGGCACGCCGGCACGGGCATCCCGCTTCGCGAGCCGCCGCAGGTGACCGCGGGTGAACATGCCGACGCGCAAGGGGGCACGAGGGGTGCGTGGTGGACGAACCGCACGGGAATCCGACACGAGGTGCTCCTCTTCTTCGCGGGGTGGAATCGGCTCGGCGCGCCGAGGAGTTACACGGTATGCGTGCCCCATGACAGATCGCCATGAGCCTCATGAGATGTGCGGCAAACCGAGATTCCGGCGTTACTGAGCCTCCCGAAAACCCGGTCCACGAGCCGCGCGGAGGCATCGTCACCCGAATTGGGGCGGCCAGAACGGGCTGTTCGGCCCCAATCGCGGCCCTGCGCTCTGGCCCCCGCCCCTGCGGCGCGGCAAGATGATTCGCATGAGTCACGTGCGCTGCAGGCATCGTGCCGGGGGGCTGGCCTCCGCACTGGACTCATGTGGGGATGCCATGGGCGCGGATGTCGCGGGGGCCGCAACCGCGCCCACGGGCCCCACGGTTCCAACCGGAACTTTCCGCGCCGGCCGATCGACGGCCGCCGCATTCCGGATCCCACCCGAAACCTGACGGGGTCCGCCCGCCGATCGTTCGGCGGGGCCCGGCCGGCACGCCGCCCATTCGGCCGAATACACGGTGTGCCGGCCAGATACTTCTGTGCCGTGCACCGCGGACGGAGCCGCCGCTGCCGTTCCGCGGCGCATCCCTCGACTCATAGGGTGTGAGCATGACCTCGGGAACACCCGCGAACGAACCGCGGCGCCACCCGGCGGCGTCGGCGCGGCGTCGTCGCCCCCCGGCCGAGCTCATCGCCGTCGTGGTGCTGACCTTCATCGCCGGATTCCTCGCGATCGGCCTGGGGCTCGTGTTCATCCTGCTTCGCTACGTGGTGGACAACGGGATGCTGGGCGGGTCGTTCGGCGTGACGCTGATCGGCGCCATCATCATCCTGTTCGGGCTGTTCATCATCGCGCTCGCATCGGCGCTCAGACGCGGCAAGCACTACGCGCGTGTGCTCACGACGATCGCCATGGCGGCCGAGTTCGCGCTCGCCGTGGCGGCGCTCGTGATCGACGTGTCGTCGTACTGGTTCGAGATCACGCTGATGGTCGTCGCGGTGCTCACGGTCGTGGTGCTCTGGGTGGGGCGCGGCGGCAGGTACTTCGCGCACATCAGCGAGCAGGATGCCGCAGCACGCCGCACCGGCATGTGAACGGATGCGGCGCATCCGCGTTGGAGCGACGGCTCAGCAGTCGCCTCAGTAGTCGCCGGAGCCGCCGTGGCGGCGCACGTAGCGCCGATGGATGAACCGCACGACCTCGATGCCGAAGACGGCGAGGATCGACAGCCCGATCACGAGGAGCGTGTCGTAGAGCGACGGATCGACGAGTCCGAGGAAGTCGCGCGACAGGGGAACCGCGTAGACCAGGATGAGACCGATCATCATGGCGCCGATGATCACGATCTTCCAGCCGTCGATCGGCCTGGAGAGCACCACCAGAACCCACAGGCCGACGATCGTGAGGATGAGCGTCGCTCCCGTTCGCAGCTCGTCCTGCCCGATGCCGAGGTCCTTGGCCGCCCACGAGTACCACCACAGGATGAGCCCGACGATCACGCCTGCCGGGATCGCGAAGCTCAGCGATCGGCGCAGGAACCCCGGGATGTACCTGCGCGGGTTCGGCATGAGCGCGAGGAAGAACGCGGGGATGCCGATGGTGAGTCCGTCGATGATCGACAGCTGCCGAGGCAGGAACGGGAACTGCATCACGCTGATGCCGAAGACGATGGCCAGCACCGTCGCGTAGGCCGTCTTGGTGAGGAACAGCATGGAGACGCGCTCGATGTTGGCGATCACCTGACGCCCCTCGGCGACCACGCCGGGAAGGTGCTCGAACTTGCCGTCGAGCAGCACGATGCGGGCGACCGCCTTGGTGGCCGCCGAGCCCGACTCCATGGCGATGCCGATGTCCGCCTCCTTGATGGCCAGCGCGTCGTTGACGCCGTCGCCGGTCATCGCGACCGTGTGCCCGGCAGCCTGCAGCGCCTGCACGATGCCCTTCTTCTGGGTCGGGGTGACCCGGCCGAAGACGGTGTGCTGTTCGAGGGCGGCGGCGAGGGCATCCGGGTCGTCGGGCAGCTCGCGGGCGTCGAAGCCGATCGGGGCATCCAGCCCGACTTCGCGCGCGATGGCGGCCACGGTCTGCGGGTTGTCGCCCGAGATGATCTTCACGTCCACGCCCTGCGACGCGAAGTAGCCGAGAGTCTCCAGGGCATCCGACCGCACGCTCTCGCGGAACGTGAGCAGCGTCACTGCCGCGAGGTCGACCGGGAGCGCCTCCGCCTCCACCTGCTCGGCTGTGAGAGCCGCGGGCGAGTGGCCGAGCACGAGGGTACGGCGACCGGATGCCGCCAGTTGCGCCGACCGCTCCCGCAGCTCGGCGTGAGCGCCGTCGCCGAACACCATCTCGGGCCCGCCGAGAACCCACGTGCCTGCCGAGTGCGCCGTGAACGACACGGCGCTCCACTTGCGAGTTGAGGAGAACGGGATGCGCGCGCACGGCTCGAGCTGCCGGCCTGCTGGATAGGCGGCGGTGAGGCAACGGGCGGTGGCGTTCGCGTCGGGCTCCGCGCCGTACCAGGCGAGCACCTCGTTCCATCCGGACGGCAGCGACTGCGCGACCGGATGCGCCTCGTCGAACACGATCTCGCCCTCCGTGAGGGTTCCGGTCTTGTCCAGGCAGATCACGTCGACGCGGGCGAGGCCCTCGACGGCAGGCAGCTCCTGCACGAGCACCTGCCGCGACGCCAGCTTCACGGCGCCCACGGCGAACGCGATGCTCGTCATGAGCACGAGTCCGAGAGGGATCATCGCGATGACGGCGGCGATGGCGTTCACCGCAGCCTGGCGCCACTCGCCGGTCCTGGCGGCCTCGGCCCAGCCTCCGAACACGAACAGCTGCGCGTTGAGCACGAGCAGGGCGATGGGACCGATGATCCAGGCCTGGAACTTCAGCACCCGGTTCACCGACCTGCGCAGCTCGCTCGCCACCAGCGAGAACCGCTTCGCCTCACTGGCGAGCTTGTTCGCGAACGAGTCGGCGCCGACGCGGATGACGCGCGCCAGGCCCTCGCCGCCGACCACGATCGAGCCGCTCAGCACCTCGCCTGCGCCGTCCTCGCCGCCAGGAAGCTTGTCGACGGCATCCGACTCGCCGGTCAGCATCGACTCGTCGGCCTGCAGCCGGGCGGACTGGATGACCACCCCGTCCGCCGCGATCTGGTCGCCGGCGCGCAGCACGAGGATGTCGTCCATCACCACGTCGGCGATCGCCACGTCGTGCGGCCGGCCGTCCCGCAGCACGCGGGCGTTCGGCGCGTGCAGCAGCGCCAGCTTGTCGAGCGCGGCCTTCGCACGGAACTCCTGCACCGACCCGATGATCGTGTTGGCGATCGCGCTCAAGCCGAACAGGGCATCCTGCCAGCGGCCGAGAGCGAGGAGCACCACGAAGCAGGCGACGATGATGCCGTTGAACAGGGTGAACACGTTGGCGCGCACGATGCTCCACGCCGAGCGGCTGGTGGCATCCGTGTAGGCGTTCGTGCGCCCGTCGGCGACCCGCTCAGCGACCTCGGCCGAGGTGAGGCCGAGGGTCGTGCCGACCCTGTCGGTCATCGTCTTCCCCCGTCGAGTGTTGCGACACCCTTGTCGGCGCCAGCGCCGCTCGTTGTGAGCTTAACGGAGCGATGCGGCCCGTCGGCCCATAACATCGTCGGGTGAGCGAAGAGGCGGGCAACGATGCCGTGCAGGCGGAGAACGTCGAGAACTACTTCAGCGCGGACCGTGCGAAGGCGTTCGTCGATGCGGTCGTCGCGATCGCGCTGACCTTGCTCATCCTGCCGCTGCTGGACTCCCTGACCGAGCTCACCCGTCCCGGAGGCGAGAGCGAGGCATCGGCCAGTTCGTGGTTCGCCGGCAACCAATTCCTCCTACTGAGCTTTCTGATCAGCTTCGGCGTGATCGCGATGTTCTGGATCAATCACCACCGCATGTACGCGCGGGTGCGGCTCGTCACGACCGGGCTGCTCTGGCTCAACGTGGCCTGGCTGCTGACGATCGTGTGGTTGCCGGTGGCCACCGCCATGACGAACCTTCCCGACGGGGACGACGCGCTCGTGAAAGTCGCGTACATCGGCACCATGGCACTGACCAGCCTGCTCGGGTTCTGCCAGGACCTGTTCCTCAGCGCCCACCCACGTCTGCACGACATCACCCGCATCGCATTGCTGCGCGGCATGGCCGTCAACCTGGCCATGAGCATCCTGTTCGTGGTGAGCCTGATCCTCTCGATCGTCGTGCCCGAGCTGTCGTACTACGCGTTGTTCCTGCTCGGCATCGCGGGGCTGGTGGCCAGGCTGCTCGATCGGATGCTCGGAGTGCCCCAGCCGGCGAAGTGAGGCCCCGCCGCTGAGCGTCGAGGGGCAGGTTGTACCGCGAGACGCAGGTGTCATCGTCGTCGGCGGTGAACGCGGACGTACGTGATGAGGGAGCCGAGCGCCATGCCCAGCGCGAGCGCGGTCACGGCCACGACGATCACCCCGAAGCAATCCGGCACCATCCAAGACCATCAGACTGCGGCCGGGAGCCGCTGCTCCCAGAACGAGGGACCGCGGCGGCGTTTGCGCCCGGAGCCTCCGGCCGCGTGGGCCCTTCGAACGCAGGCTTCGCCTGCTCGTTCGATTCCCGGCCCAGCTACACGAATGGCTCCGCCACCGTCCTTTGGACGGCGTCGGAGCCATGAGAGCGGATGACGGGAATCGAACCCGCGCTATCAGCTTGGGAAGCTGAGGTTCTGCCATTGAACTACATCCGCACGTGCCTGCCGAGGCGGGCATAGACATCCTAACGGGCGTCGTCTCGGCGTCCAGTCGGCGTCGCTCGCAAGGAACCGCTTGCGGTCGACGCTCTCGGCACAGTCGTCTGTGTTCGCCCTTCGGTCTCAACAGACTCAATCGGCTGTGTTCGCCCTTCGGGCTCAACCGGCTCAATCGGTTCGAGGAGCGTGAGCAAGCTCCCGCTCACCAAGCCTCAATCGTCTGTGTTCGCCCTGTCGCGCTCAACAGGCTCAATCGGCTTGGTGAGCGTGAGCGAGCTCCCGCTCACCAAGCCTCAATCGTCTGTAGTCTGGCGGGGTGCTGCTCTCCGATCGCGACATCACAGCCGAGCTCGACGCCGGACGCATCTCGCTGGAGCCGTACGACCCGGCCATGATCCAGCCGTCGAGCATCGACGTGCGCCTCGATCGCTTCTTCCGGTTGTTCGACAACCACAAGTACGCGTTCATCGATCCGGCCCAGGACCAGCCGGAGCTCACCCATCTGGTCGAGGTGGATGGCGACCAGCCGTTCATCCTGCACCCCGGCGAGTTCGCGCTCGGCTCGACCTTCGAGCGCGTGACCCTGCCCGACAATGTCGCCGCTCGACTGGAAGGCAAGAGCTCACTCGGCCGGCTCGGACTCCTCACGCACTCCACGGCCGGGTTCATCGATCCCGGATTCACGGGCCACGTCACGCTCGAGCTCAGCAATGTCGCCACGCTGCCGATCAAGCTCTGGCCGGGCATGAAGATCGGCCAGATGTGCTTCTTCCAGCTGTCATCTCCTGCTGAGAAGCCGTACGGCTCCGCCGCGTACAGTTCGCGGTACCAGGGGCAGCGGGGGCCGACGGCATCCCGTTCGTACCTCGGCTTCCACCGAACGGATGTCAGCGGCACGCACGCGAGCGACGGGACCGGGGATGCACGGGCGTCCGCGCCCCTCCAAGCGCAGTCGGCGGAAAGCTGACCGGAATCTCACAGAAGGGCGAGCCGATGGACGACGCAGGCCGCGCTGAGGCGCACCGGATGTTCTCGGATGCCCTGGTCAGTTCGGGGCCGTCTCCCGAGCATCCGAAACGCATGACGCGCTTCGGGCAGCTCGTGGGCTCGTGGCATGTTCGCGGCCGGCGGCTGGAGGAGACGACAGGCGAATGGCGGGATCGCGACTTCACCTGGCTCGTGTCGTGGGTGATGGACGGCCGCGCCATCGAAGACCTCGAGCTGGTCGACTCGGGCAAGGGGCCTGAGACGGTGGCGGTCGCCGTGCGCGTGTACGACCCGACGGCCGGCGTCGTGCGGGTGAGCTACTTCTCCCCGGCGCTCAACCAGTACGCGAACCTGGTCGCGCAGGGCTGGCGCGACGGCATCCGACAGGACGGCACGCAGAACGACGAGCGGCCGATCCGCTGGAACTTCAGCAACGTCTCCGAGCAGAGCTACACGTTCGACGGCTGGGTGAGCGACGACGAAGGCGCCACGTGGAAGCTCGTCGAGCATCTGGAGGGCGAGCGCCTCGCCTGACCAGCGGGCAGCAGCCGGGCGTCGGTACGCCGCCGAACGGTCGACCGTCTCTGCGCTCGATGGTCCGTCCGGTGCCGCGCCTGCGAGGATGACGTCATGACTGTCGCTATCGTCGGACCGGGAATGATCGGCGCGACCCATGCGGCCGCATGGCGTGAGGTGGGGGCCGAGGTGTCCTACCTTGTGGCTAGGCATCCGGATGCCTCGCTGCAGGATGCGCCGAACGCCCGCACGGTCACTGAGGTCGAGGTCGCGCTCGCCGACCCGGCCGTCGACATCGTGACCGTCTGCACGCCCACGCCGACGCACCGTGAGATCACGGAGGCCGCGCTGCGCGCGGGCAAACACGTGCTGCTCGAGAAGCCCATGGCGCTCACCGTGCCGGATGCCCAGGCCATCGCACGCGAGGCGGAGGCGTCGGGTCGCGTGCTCATGGTGGGGCACGTCGTTCGGTTCTTCGACGCGTACGCGCGAGTGCGGTCGGTGGTCGAAGCCGGCGGCATCGGGCAACCCGTGCACGTGCGCGCCGAGCGGATGATCGCCCCGCCGGCGACGCCGTGGTGGTTCGACGAGGAGCAGTCGGGCGGGCCGGCCGTGGATCTCGGCATCCACGATCTGGATCAGGCGAACCTCGTGCTCGGGCGTCCGGTCGGGGTTCGTTCCACGTCGCTCGACCCGCTCGGGCCCGTCGAGACCACCGTGCGGTACGAGGATGGCGGCCTCGCACAGGTGCTCAGTCACGCGCGGATGCCGGCATCCGTCTCCTTCGCCACCTCGCTGCAGGTGACCGGAGATGCGGGCATCGTCGTGACGCGTTTCGTGGGCGGTGAGCATCCGGTCGACGAGTTCACGTTCCGCGGAGTCGAGGGCGTGGCCGAGGGCGGGCCGGGCGGAGCTGCTGCAGCGTCCGATCCCGGATACTCCACGCCGTACGCCGCGCAGGCCGCGCATTTTTTGGAGTGCGTCGCGTCCGGCCGTCCGTCGACGATCGCTCCGGTCGCAGACGCCGTCCTCGCGCTGCGCACGGCGCTCGCCGCACGTGACTCGCTGCGCGCGGGCGGTGCCTGGATGCCTGTCGACTGAGCCACACCACCGCCGGTTGAGCTTGTCGAAACCGTGCCTCACCGTCGGTTGAGCTTGTTGAAACTGTGCCCGGGCGGTGGGTTTCGACAGGCTCAACCCACGGTACGGCTCAACCCGCGGTGGGGGTCAGCGGAGCTGCTCCTGGCGGGAGCGCACCGGGATCATGACGGCGAGGCCGATCGCGAGGATCAGCACGATTCCGAGGATGCCCCAGTACTGCTGGCCGCCGAACGTGACGAAGAGCCCGAACGCGAGCGGCGCGATGAAGGTGGCCGCGCGTCCCGTCGTGGCGTACAGGCCGTAGACCTCGCCCTCCCGGCCAGGCGGGATCAGGCGTCCGAGGAACGTGCGACTCGCGGACTGGGCGGGGCCGACGAACAGGCAGAGGGCGAGGCCCAGAGTCCAGAACACGATCTGTCCGCCGTCGTGCAGCACGAACACGAGCGAGCCGCTGACGACGAGTCCGATGAGCGAGGCGATGATCACCGGTTTCGGTCCGAACAGGTCGTCGAGCGAGCCGACAGCGATCGTCGCCGCCCCTGCGACGATGTTCGCGGCGATCGCGAAGATGATCACCTCTCCCGACGAGAAGCCGAAGGATCCGGCGGCCAGCACTCCCCCGAACGTGAAGACGCCCGTGAGGCCGTCGCGGAAGATCGCGCTGGCGAGCAGGAAGTACACGGTGTGGCGACTCGTCTTCCACAGCCGGGCGATGTCCTGGCCGAGCACGACGTAGGAACGGAAGAACCCGACGCGCGGGCGACCGACCTCCGCGAGCGGCCGGTTCTCGGGCACGGCGAACAGCACGGGAAGGGCGAACACGGCGAACCAGAGCGCCGAGATCAGCATCGACACGCGCACCGACAGGCCGTTCTCGCTCGTCACGCCGAAGAGGCCGACGCTCGGCTGGATGAAGCCGAAGTAGACGATGAGCAGCAGCGCGATGCCGCCGACGTATCCCATGCCCCACCCGAGACCGCTGACCTTGCCGATGGTCTCGCGCGTGGAGATCTGGCGCAGCATCCCATTGTAGTTCACGCCGGCGATCTCGAAGAAGACAGTGCCGACGGCGAGAAGCGCGAGCCCCAGCCAGACGAAGGCGGGCGCGGCCTGAACGAAGAACATGAGGGCGAGACACACCACGACGACGGCCGTGTTCACGCCGAGCCAGAGCTTGCGGCGCCCCGACGTGTCGGTGCGCTGCCCGAGCACGGGCGCGATCAGCAGCACGACGATGCCGGCGGCGGTGATGGTCCAGCTCAGCAGCTGCGAGAGCTCGGCCGTGTTGCCGAACGAACTGCCCGTGAGGTACACGGTGAACACGAACGTGGTGGCGACCGCGTTGAAGGCGGACGACCCCCAGTCCCAGGATCCCCACGCGAGCACCCGGCCGAATCCGGTCTTCCTCGGGATGAGCTGAGTCTCGCCGGTGAGCGTCGCGGTGCCGGATGCCTGTGCCGGGGCGGCGCCGCCGCCGGCGCCCGCTGCGGCGAGGGAAGGTGAGCCGGCGTCGTCGCCCGGGACCCTCGGGTGGTCGGTCATGGGCACACCCTAACGTGACGGAGGTAACACCGGGCGCGGGCGCG
>Ga0164242_10004988_pt1 | contig 14803 bp, 8 predicted proteins | sample OricomgcompostMG_FD_108783 | JGI IMG/M metagenome (GOLD analysis project Ga0164242, IMG submission 108783) | Miracle-Growth compost microbial communities from Emeryville, California, USA - Original compost - Miracle growth compost (MG) ... | reverse complement strand
GAACCACGGTGGAGGGACGGACATGCAAACGACGCCAGGATGCCGCTGATCGACGACGGGTTTGAGGCCCTGCTGGAGCCATTCTACAATGGCAAGAAACTCACAGACCCCATCTCCACCAAGGAGGACAAATACCAGCTCTTGCCAGCTTTCCTCAAGGTCAAAGGTAAACAAGCCCTGCGGCCCGCCCTGTGGCGTGGAGCTTCTAAACTCGGGAACGTGTATGCTGACACCGTCAACCTTGTTCTTGCCGTCTAGGACTAGTCAAGCAGTAAGCACCCGTCCTCCCGCAGAACCTCTGAGAGCAATTGCTTCTTTCCGAGACCTTGCTCCTGACACTTCGCGTCCGTAGGCACATCGATTCGTACAACTTCTTCGTCAACCATGAGATCAAAGAAATCGTCCAGATGAACAAGACGGTGCGGAGCGAGGTTGAGAGCGACTTTTGGCTCGAGTTTACCGATATACGCGTCGGTACCCCCAGTCGCCAGGATTACAGCGACTTCAAGGCTCGCAACGATGTCACCCCCATGGAGTGTCGGCTTCGCGACATGACCTACTCGGCCCCGATGGTCGTCGATATTGTATACACCAGAGACAGGAAGAGGGTCGTGCGCAAGGATGTTCAGCTGTGTCGGATCCCCATCATGCTGAAGAGCTCGAAATGCCGTCTACGTGGTGCCAACAATGCCGAGATGGAGATCATGAACGAGTGCCCCCTCGACCCGGGCGGCTACTTCATTATCAACGGCACCGAGAAAGTCATTCTCATCCAGGAGCAGCTGAGCAAGAACCGAGTCATCATTGAAGCCGACGAGAAGAACCGCACCGTCACCGCCTCCGTCACGAGTTCCACACACGAAAGGAAATCCAAAACATACGTGACCCTTAAGAAGGATCACATCACCCTGCAGCATAACGTCCTGGTCGAGGGCATCCCGATTGTCATCGTTCTTAAGGCCTTCGGAGGTTTATCCGACTACGAGATTATTGAACTCGTAGCGGGACGCGACGGACGCTACCAGGACGATTTCATCGTGAACTTTGACGAGGCGGCCAAGGCGGGAGTCTACACCCAACAGCAGGCGCTTGAGTTCATCGGGGCGCGCGTGAAGATGGGTTCGAAAGGAAAGGCACAGTTCGGCGCAGGCCCTCGCCGCAACAATATCGAGGAGGGTCTGGACGCGCTTACGAACATCATCGTCGCCCACGTACCCATCGAAGGACTAGACTTTTACCCCAAGGCAGTTTACATCGCCATGATGGTTCGCCGGGTGCTGATGGCGAACCATAACCCAAAACTCGTCGACGACCGCGACTTCGTCGGGAATAAGCGCCTAGAATTAGCAGGCCAGCTGCTGTCGCTCCTGTTCGAGGATCTGTTCAAGAGTTTCGTTAATCAAATTCGGATGCACATCGACAAGGTCTTTAAGAAACCGAACCGAACCTCCCCCTTTGACCCTATAGGCTCTATTAGTGGATCCGGCCTACATATCACTCAGGGGTTGAATAGAGCCATCCAGACGGGGAATTGGAGCGTCAAACGGTTCAACATGAACCGGGCTGGCGTCACCCACGTCCTCAGCCGGCTCAGCTACATCAGCGCTCTCGGCATGATGACGCGAATCAGCAGCCAGTTTGAGAAGACTCGAAAGGTCAGCGGGCCGCGAGCCCTCCAACCATCGCAATGGGGCATGCTGTGTCCCTCGGACACCCCCGAGGGAGAAGCCTGTGGCCTTGTGAAGAACCTGGCTCTCATGACTCATATTACCACGCACGTCGAGGAAGGTCCTGTTAAAAAATGGATCTTCAGCGTCGACACCGGTGTGGAGCCGCTTCGAAACTTCTCGGGAACGGAAATGCACCGAGAGGGCACGTACATGATCCACGTCAACGGCACGCCGTTTGCCTTGACTTCGTACCCGAAGCGGTTTGCCGCCAAGTTTAGGACAATGCGACGTCGTGGGTGGATATCCCCCTTCGTGAGCATCCATATCAACAACCACTTCTCGGCGGTCCACATCGCGACCGACGAGGGCCGCATCTGCCGCCCGTATATCATCGTGAAGAACGGAGTGTCAAAACTGACGGAGGAGCATCTGCGTCTCCTCCACCAGGGCAGGGCGACCTTTGATCACTTCCTGACACATGGCATTGTCGAGTATCTCGATGTGAACGAGGAGAACGACGCCCTTATCGCGCTATACGAGACTGACATCACCCTGTCTTCAACACACATGGAAATCGAACCCTTCACCATTCTCGGCGCCGTAGCTGGGCTGATCCCCTTCCCGCACCACAACCAGTCCCCCCGTAATACATACCAGTGCGCCATGGGTAAGCAAGCCATTGGAGCTATTGCCTACAACCAGTTCAACCGAATCGACACTCTCCTGTATACCCTCGTGTACCCTCAGCGGCCCATGGTTATCACCAAGACAATCCAGCTCATCCATTACGACAAGCTCCCTGCAGGACAGAACGCGACTGTCGTGGTCATGTCCTTTTCCGGCTACGATATCGAGGATGCCCTCGTCCTGAACAAGGCGTCATGCGACAGGGGCTTCGGGCGCTGTCAAGTATTCCGCAAATACACGACCGAATTACAGTCCTATCCTAACGGACGCCGAGACAAAGTTGGCGGCCCGACCATCGACCCCCAGACGGGCAAGAGGACCGTTAAGCACGAGATCCTCGATGAGGACGGCCTCGCAGTTGTCGGTTACAAAGTCCATTCCGGGGAGGTTATGGTCAGGAAAGAGGTTCCGGTGGACTCCGATTCGACCGGCATCGGCTCGGACCGGGGCCCCGACGAGTATCGTGACGCGTCCGTCTCGTATCGCATTCCCGACCCGGCGTACATCGACAAGGTCATGATCTCCGCCACCGAGCGCGACCAGAAGATCGTGAAGGTGCAGACGAGGCAGACGCGTCGCCCCGAACTCGGCGACAAGTTCTCCTCTCGCCACGGCCAAAAGGGCGTGGTGGGGATCATCGTGGACCACGAAGATATGCCGTTTTCCGACACCGGGCTAGTGCCAGACATTATCATGAACCCCCACGGTTTCCCCTCCCGTATGACAGTCGGCAAGCTCCTCGAGTGCCTCACCGGGAAGGCAAGCATCGTCCACGGCCGCCCACACTATGGCTTCGGCGACGCGTTCCGCTCCCACCCCCTCGAGGAGATGAGCCAGGTCCTAGTCGACCACGGCTTCTCCTGGGAGGGCAAGGACTACTTCACCTCGGGTATCACCGGCGAGCCGCTCGAGGCCTACATCTTCAACGGGCCCATCTTCTACCAGCGCCTCAAGCACATGGTGCAGGACAAGATGCACTCCCGGGCGCGCGGGCCCATGGCCATCCTCACGCGCCAGCCTACCGAGGGTCGGTCCCGCGATGGAGGTCTCCGGCTGGGAGAGATGGAGCGCGACTGCCTCATCGCCTACGGCGCCTCGCAGCTCCTGCTCGAGCGCCTCATGATCAGCTCCGACGCCGTCACCCTCGATATCTGCCAGCGCTGCGGCCTCTTCGGCTACAAGGGCTTCTGCCAGACTTGTAAGAGCACTCGGGAGGTCACGCGCATGACTATGCCGTATGCTGCGAAGTTGCTCGTCCAGGAGCTCATCAGTATGAACGTCGGTGTCCGGCTACAGTTAGAGGACGAGTTCCCCCACCCGACATAAGGAGGTAAATTAGTACTTGTAACTGTGTGACGATATCCTTGGTGGGCTACCATGGAGTTTACACGACATTGTGTTGTTGTTGTTTTTTGTAGTATTGTTCTACCACCCTGCATTGGGAGCGTTGGCGCATTTCCGACTGATAGATCGATGCATAGAAGAGGAAAAGGGGGAAGGAAAAGTAATAGCCACGAGTTAATCATCCCGAGGTACCTATATTGTATCAAACTTGCTTAACTTGACTTCTGTCCGACTTCTAATTATTTCTATAATTGCTCAAGAGGATGGATGGGCCGTTATCATACGTGAAGTACCCTTCTAAACACAGATTCCCTAGTTGTATATCAAACCCCTTGGTCGTCTTCTGTTATCCAACGCGTTTGCACGGTTGTCTCGCAAAAAGGCAAGAGTGTATAGACATAGGTATAATGTCCAAGCCAATCTATAGCTCGTTACCCCCCTTCGCTATCAGCCACACCCTTCAGTCCCCCAGCCGTGATCTCAAACTCGGTAGCTCCCTCTACCCCCGGCCCCGAAGCAGCGACATGCGGCGCGAAGACCACCTTCATCCACCGCCGCCAGCTCCGCGGCGCCGGCATACTGCCATCTTCGCCACCACCGTCATTGTCCCCGCGCTGCGGCCCGTCCAGGTAGGCGGCCCGCTTAACCAGCGCAATGCGCGCCGCGACCTGGATGCTCCAGACAAGGCCGAGCGAGGGTGTCTTCAGCGCCGTGCCGTCCGCATCCGCATCGTCTCCCCAGCCGGTAAACCACCGCTGCTGGTGGTCGAGCAGCAGCAGCTCGTCCGAGGCATGCGCGTTCGGCGTTCCAGCAAACGCGCTCGACGACGACGACGACCGGGGCGGCGGCACCGCGTCCATCATCGCAGCAGCCGAGAACGACGACGGCGGTTCCGTGCTCGGCGGCAGCGGCGCGGCGGGCGGGTTCGCGCGGCTGCGAGACGCGAGCGGGCTCTCCTGCGTGGTCGGCCACCTAGCCAGCGACGCCGGCGGGGCGGGACTCCTATTCGCGCCGAACCGGTCGGCGACCTGGTTGGCGACCACGACGGCGAGGTTGTGCCGGCGCGCTAGGCCGCGCAGCAGCATCCCCAGGCGCACGAGGTCGGCGGAGCGGGCGGCCATGTTAGCGCCGCCGCTACCGCCGGCGCCGCGGCGCTCGAACTCGGCGCGGTAGTTGGCGGCCACGCTGTCGATGACCAGCAGGCCGACGTTGCGGCGCTCCACCTCCACGGGCACCTGGAAGCTGAGGATGTGGTCCTGGCTCTCGAGGTCCGGCGTCGCGGTGCTGATGATGTTGTCCAGCGACGGCGCGGAGGCGGTGCCGGAGGCAGCGGCAGCGGCGGCGGCGGCTTTCAGCACGGGGTTGCCCGCTAGGATCTGCGCTAGCCGGCGCGTTGAGAGCGCGGCTTCGGTGCTGACGTACAGGGCTGGCCGGCCCAGGCCGTGGGGCGGAGGCAGCTGCACGGCGAGGAGCAGGGAGAGGAGGAACTGGGTCTTGCCGACGCCGGACTCGCCCGTCACTTCGGTGACATAGCCGGCTGGGACGCCACCGCCGAGAGCACGGTCTAGGGTTGGATCAAGGGTGCTGATTGTCTGCCATTGGGCGGACAGGGAGGCGTGTGTATTCCTTAGCCGGTAACCAACACTACGCGCGGCAGGCACGCCTTGTTCGTCCCGGACATACTTGATTTGCCGGGGTTCTGGTTTCTGCACGTCCGGGGCAACGCCGAGGTCGCGGTGGAGCGCGTCTAGAATCGCATTGCACAAGCGCCTGATGTCCAGCAACGGGAGATGGGTACGCTTGCCTATGTCGGCGACATCGAGGGTGAGTAGGTCACTCGTGCTCAGGTGGTGCCTCTCCAGCGCAGGAATGAGGTTAGCATATTGGCCAATCGGGAAGTGTGGCAGGACGCTGAGAAGATCTGTCATGGAGACGACATCTGGCGAGCCCTGTCGGATGTTGGCTACTGCCGGGTTAGAAGATGCCGTTTGACGAGAGCACAAGCGGAGGGGTGAGGTCCACCAATGGAAGTACCATAGTAAGCAGGTCCTATTCTTAGCCTGCCTCGGGCCGTAAATGGCCCGTGCTGGCCCCCACCCCAATGACCTACCCGGGAGTTGAGCTTCTCGGGCACCAAGTTCACATCGCCACTTTGACCTGCATTTGGAGAACTAATTCCCCGGCGCCGAGTCCGCCTCGTCCATTTCCACTCCCGCTATTGATTGCAATACAACGTGATTTTTGAGATGGCTTCCCAGCCCGGTGGACCGCAGCAAGCCCTCAAAGCCGATAGCTCGGCTTGGCCCCAATTCATGATTTGCCCGGTCATGATTTGATGCCGTTCTCGTTGGGCTTCACCCTTCAGCTCATGCAAGCCACACATGTGCCAATTGGCCCAGCCCGCCGCCATGACAGTTCCCTGCAACACTGCCATTGCCCTTGCCAAGAATGGCTACTGCCCCCCCGTGATGAAACCTTCTCCAGGGTCTTCTTGTGAATGAAATGATCTGCTCAGCCTTGTTTTCTACTGTTTCCCCTTGCATGAAGATCATCTTTTCCTCGTTCCACCGCGTTCTGTGAGCTGCTGGATCTTTGAAGCCCGGGTTTTGGCCATTTTGGCCATATCATTGCAACTTCCAAGATGTGGAAGGGGAAGGGCGCATCCTTCCTATTAAGCGCCTCTCTGCTCAGCACAACGGCGCAGGCATACGCGTTTTGGACTCCAAGACAGACGGCCAGTGTTGTTGTCCCGCTAGATGCCCAGAGTCCTCGTCCGACGCACCCTCCGGGCCTTCATGAGTTGCTCCGGAGGCAAAACAGTGCTGCTGTCTATACCTACTCTGTCGGACCTGATAACACGTGCGGATACATAAGCGGCCTGCCAGGTGAGCTACTTCTTTGGCCGAGGGTTGATCCATGTTTCATGCCCACTGACTGTGTATTGCGGCAAGGTGCTCCGTACGCCTGCGAGCGTAATGATGCAACATGTATCTTTATTCTGGTGTCCAGCAACCTCCCGGGCGCCGTTGCTTGCTGCGACACCGACTGTACTGCTAGGTTGGCCTGCAGGGATTTTGACGAGATATTCTCGTCCAGTCGGTGCAACGACCAGTGCCTCGTAGACACCTTCACAGTCAAATGGTATGATACACCTTCCTTCCTCGCCCCCTCGCCCCTTGCTAGTACAGCCGCGTCTTGAGTATAGCGACGCGGTAAAGGTAGCGAACGAGTACTCACCGATACGCAGTTCTGAGTCGTCAAAGAGGTTCTGTAACACACTCTCCTTCCCTGGAGGTATCACTGAGTACTTCTGCAACACCGTGAGTATCTCCACCGTACAAGCGGCATCCACGACCTACAAGGGTGAGACAGACGGGAGGACATTCAAGAAATCAGTCATCACCGACACTGCCGGAGCAACGGACTTCATATCTCAACCCACCCCAAGCTCCAGCGCGCCTAGTTCTTCCACATCGGACTCCACCAGCACCGCGCCAACCTCGGCGTCGACCTCCGGCGGCGGCGGCGGTGGTGGCGGCGGCGGCGGCGGTGGGAATAGCGGGTCTTCGACGCCCGTCGGCCCCATCGTCGGCGGTGTCATAGGCGGGCTCGCCGTCATCGGCCTGGTCATCCTCGGCGTCATCTTCCTACTGAGACGGAAAAGCGGCGACCAACCCGCCGCGCAGCCAGCGCAGCCGGCCCCGCAAGCCGGTTTCTCACCGGCGCAGCAGCAGCAGCAGCAGCAGCCCATGACCCCGAGCGCCAGTAGCCACATGTCGTTCTACGGCGGCACGCCGGACCCGACCAAATTTGTCGGGCAGCCCGTCGTCCAGACCTACCCCTCGCCACCTCCGCAGGCAATGCAGCAGCAGCAGAATCCTATGCCGTACGAAACAGGCTCCAGTCCGATGCAGCAGCAGAATCCCATGCCCTACGAAGCAAACTCCAGTCCGATCCAGCAGCAACCCCCGATCCAGCAAGGATTCTATCCCGGTCCCACTTCGCCGCAAGTTCAACAGGACCCGGCTCTGAGCCCGTCGCAGTCGGACTACCATCGGCTATCGCAGCAGAGCTTCGCGACGGTGCAGACGCAGCCGGCCCAGCAGGTGCCCCAAGTACCCCCAACTGTTCATGAAGCGGCTACCAATACTGGCTACTGGACGGCACCCCCGGGACAGCCACAATAGCCTAGCCTAGCCTAGCCTTGAGAGTGGCGGGGAGGCGGGGAGCAAATTGGACGGTTCGCGCGGCGTTGGTTTTGATATACCCAGAGGTAATGATGCAATTAGCAAGCCTGAAGGCATTGGGGACAGGGCCGACGGGAAGGAGTGATGATATATTCTAATTGAAAAGGAGTTGACTTAATTCGAGTCCTGTTAGCCCCTATTTTGTCTGCCTTACGTGGAATCAGTCGTAACAGCGCCTGGTTAATGTGACGACGTATCAGCATGCGTGTAATACCATTAGGCCTTAAACCCGGTTCCTCCACTCTTCACAGACCGTATCTCGAGTACTCGGATACCCGTACCCGGTACGCTATTATGTGCTCCATCTCGTAGCCGAGGCAGCCTAATGAATCGGCTGGGGTCGCAGAAGAATGCGGGATTTCAAGGACAAGGTCTTTTCAAAAGCTGGGGAACTGGAACAACCGCCTGTGGATAGTTTTATATAGTCAAAGGAATTTGGTATAACACAAGACAGCAAAACTCATGACAGGTCCCTGCTCCAAGAATATCCGCCGCGCGCCTCGACAAATGTACGAACAACACTCGCTCCAGCAACTACTTCATATATGCCATCGTTCATCGTACGGACCGATCATCTCATCATATAGACAAACAGATGCTCCATAAATAGCGAACGATTCCACGGCACTCGACCAGCTCCAAACCCTCGGATACGCGATACGCCGAGTCCTCCTCAGCACGCCCCGCCCGAGAAGTTCATGGTCAATAGTCGATCAGCCGCAACTTCTTGCCGACATCCCGCCTCCGCGCCTGAACCGCAGCCCGTTCCGACGCCTTCGTCTCGCCGTTGTCGAGGCTGCCCCTCGCCTTCAGCGCCTGCAGGAGCATTCCGGCATCGAAGAATCCGTCTGTTACGATGACACACGTTAATATGATTACCGGAATAGTGCGGGGGTAAAAGCAGTGGGGTAGAGACGTTTGGCTCGCTAAGACTTACATCCGCCCAACTCGTCGTCGTCGCTAGTCGGGGCACTCCCCTCGGTGGGCGATGCGCTCCCGGCGAGGGATTTCTGCGCCTTGATCGTCTCGGGCCCGCTGATGAGCCGGCCCCTCCACTTGGGCTTGTGCGCGGCCCTCGGGCGGAAGGCGTCCACCTCGCGGGCGCGGGTCTGCTTCAGGGGCAGCGACTTCCTCGACGTGAGCCTGAGGATGCGGCGGATCTCGAGCAGGTAGCTCTCCAGGGTGTCGATGAAGCGCTTCGTCTGCCGGTGCTTGCTCGACACGCAGATCGAGATGCGGTCGTCCTTGATGATGTACCCGATGCCGAACCCGTCGCCCGATACCGGCCCGAAGCCGAACTGCCGCAGAGACGGGTTGCCGCAGTTCGACGTCGAGATGATGGTCGTGTTGAGCTTGTCCCACCCGGGGTCTGCGAAGAGCATCGGCAGGTGGTGGTTGTTATTTCGGGAGGCCACGCTCTCGCCGCGCTCCCTGGTAGCCGTGCGGATTTCCCGCTCTGCCGATGACAAGACCGAGTCCTTCCCGGGGCTGCCGGCAACCGACCCGCGATCGGAGCAGCCGTCCACGGGACTCGAGTACCCGTTGCTGCCTATGCTGCTTGCCGCCTCGTCGTCCACCAGCCGCTGCCATAAACAAAAGAGGGCGTACAGATGACGGTCGCAGCCTTGGGCCTTTGAGCAGTCCCTCGTCGTGTTGACGTGCCGCTGGCACGCCTTGCGTAGAGCGTCAACTTTGTGCTCCGGCGGGTGATCGGCCCAAAACGTCTGCACGAAATTGACCGACTCGTCGCTAACCGTCCGGATAGCTTCCGTCCGCCCGTGCAGGTACATCTTGGTCATGGCCGGTTCATAGGTGCACTCTATGCGGCCGTAGAGGCCGTAGTAGGCGGCCTGGAACGCCATCTGCACAAAGGCGTCGGGGGAGAACCCCATCGAGGTCATAAAGGTCTTACCATATGCACTAAAGTCTAGGCACTCGAACTCGTTCTGCCCGATCAAGTCGGCCAACCGAGTCTCAGCGAAGCGGACCGCGATGGTTAGCTCCGGGGTGATATCCCATTCGAGCTTGTACGGGGTTGTGTTCACGTCCCCAAAACTCTCCGGATCCCGCTTAGAGGGGTCTGGGCTCGTGGACGCCCACAGAGTCGGCGCTTGCCCGTTTATCGTGCGCGCAAATCGAAGGATGGTATCGGTGTAAAGATCGCTAGCGAAGCGCAGGACGGTATGGCCGTCGACACCAGTGTGTTCAAAGTTGATGCCAGCGCTTCCGTTCTTGCACACTATGATCTGAAGCTTGTCGTACCACCGGTTGGTGCAGGTTCCGATCTGCACTCCCTTCTCAATGTCGCTAGTTCCGCACAACATGTTCTGGCAAAGGTCCGCAGCGTTATTCGGCTCGCTGTAATCCAGACACAGGACAAACAGAGCCGAATCGACGATATTCAGACAATCCGCATTGTTGGAACCTTCGTCTTTAGTCAGAACGTCTCTCAGTCCTGACCAAACCTTCCGGTTCTCCGTACTCAATACACCGAGGGCAGCCTTTGCAGCATCCTGAATGGGGGTCTGGGTTGCGTCGCCAATGATAGTCTGTAGGTTTATCGCGATGTCCTTTTCTGACATGATCAGGTCGGAATCGTCATCCAAGACATCGAACCAGTAGAACTGGCCGTGGCACATGACGATTATGTGCTTTGAGTCGGGGTCCTGTTCGATCTGGCAGCCGCTGTCGGTAGGCACTCTCGCGGTACCAAACAGCCTGGCGTACTGGTACATGTCCAACGGCACACCCTTCACCATGTCTGGCGGTAGCTCCTCTTTACGCACTGCCCTCACGAACTCCAATGCAGATACTGCGAGCGATGCGGCTCGGGTGACCTGATTATTCCTGGCAGGAGTGGGATCATCTTCGAGCAGAAAGAAGGGATTCAAGTTCAAGACAACCGGGTTATCGAAGTTCAAGTACGAATCATACCCTTGGCGAAAGTCAGCCCATGTAAGCTAAACGACGGTGGGGAGTCGGGGATAATTAACTAACAAAACTGCTCAATGTAGCTCGTCCTCCCCTCTGCGTATCTCTTCAGCTTCTCCTGTAGGTCAACGCCATCGTGCTTCAGGAAGTCCTCAACTGCATGCTTGGTCTCCGCATGCTCTCGCGGAGACTGCAGCGGTTTCAAGGCCGTAAGGTACCTCTCGCACGACGCACTAAGCTCGGGGATAGGGAGCTTTGGAAGCTTGTCCTGGTAGGCGAAGGTGACGCCGTTCTTGGGCGGCTCGTCATACACAGACATGGCGGGTAGTTGGGCGTTCGGCTTCTGGGTGGCAGAATTGGGGATGGGTATCTCAGGGATATCGGGGAGTCCTGGAATAGATCGGGGAACCTCAGATATTGGAATCGGTGTTGCTAGGGTCTCACCGAGAGACCTTGGCATAGTAAAGATACGCACTTGAGTCGGCATGTTTAGGTCAGCAGGGTGCCCCTTCCAATATCACGCATAAAGAGGCGAGACGTAGGTGCTGATGTTCAGGCCGCGCAAAGCTGTGCGGTAGAAATAATGACAATCTTGAAGGCAATAAGATGGCATCCCACTAGAGGTGCTGCAATAGCCTTTTTTTTTTCTAGGGAAGGAAAAGGGGGTTGTGGAACAAGGGAGAAGGGGGACCGGAAAGATTCCGGCACTCGGAACGGCTCTGAGATATAAGAGGGAAACATGGCGACAGAGATAGCGGGATGGAGTGGACCGCAGCAGGCGACCCACAGATATGCAGACGGAAGGGTCTCGCGGGCAGTTCGAGAGACAGGTGGGACTAGACTACCTGTTGGCTTGAATTCCCAGATGGGGAGAAAGTATGTGTAAGGGGAGGCTCATGGGGGGAGAGCATGGAGTGATTGGACGTAGCCGTGTGGGTGGGTTTTGAAACCCTCCGCAGGACCGAGTGGGCAATATGGATGCACTTGTTTGATAATCTGCCGAGACCTAACGAATCCTGGATAAAGAAATCAGAGAGAGATGTACATACCCAAACAAAGTGAGAAATCAATACTGCCGCGCGCCGGTTTGGCCGAATTAAAAGCTCACAGCTTCCTGCTGCCGTCCTTTAACAAGAGTTTCAGAGGGAAGGATAGAAAAAGTAGGCAGATTTCGAGATTAGAGATGAGGCGCGGGCTGAGGCAGGCCGACGAGGAGCCGGAAGGGGGGAAGACGCCACGCCCCGTGCCAAAGATTGGAATAATGCTGTGTCTCCTTCGTGGGGTGCTGAGAGAGAGAGGGTTTGTCGTCACATCAGCTTAGTCCGAGTCAAGGGTCATCGGGTTTAGTCCGGTCGGTGTCATGCTCACTAGACGCTATCTCTCGGTCGTGTCCTCTTGGCGGACTAGCAGTAGTCGGTCGATAAATATGCAGAGATACTGGGGAAGGGACTGCTGGACGGACGGAAATGACGTTGCAAGCAAAAGCCTCCCCTCGGGCAGACGGCCCCACAACGGACGAGCCTCTCCAAGCAGGCCAAGACCTGGCTGGTCAGTCCCCACTAAGCGCCAGAATTCAAGGCTGGGATCGAGGTGGTGGTGGTGGCGGTTGGTGGGTGGTGGTGGGCGTGTCTTCGGACCAGAGGATGTGCGTGCTCTGTCAGCTCTCTCTTCGCCAAGTTGGGCGCGGGGACGAGGCACGCGGTTCCTAAATGCGAGCTTGAGCCAGTTGGGTCCCACTAATTGTTCAGGTGCAACTAAAGCGCGGGTGTGGCGACCCTGAAAAAGGGATCGAGCCCTCAGCGCTTTAGAGAGATAATAGTGGTTAAAGCTCGGGAGGTATCCTTCCTGGGCGCTCTCCACGGCAACTGATAGGACGCACAAGGTCCCGGCTGGCGATCGAGTTCGCAGGTAAGGGGGCTCTTGCGCAATGTGGCCTATATAATAAGCCACAGAGAGAGATGATGAATTTCGTGGGATTTAGAGAGTCGGCAGTTTTTGCCTCCCTCCTCCATGCATCCTTAGGCCCAATTCAGACGAACCCCCATTGGGCTACGGCCTACCCACTCCCCCATTCCTGCGCCGTGTCGCGGTTAACGTGCGGCGTTGCCGCCCCACGGGGCATGACAAGGCAGGTAGCGTGGGAGTGGGTGTTGAAAAGTATCCACAAGTATCTGGCCGTAATCTTGTGGCACTGAAGCTACATTGGAGCGACCTAAATTTCAGCCACAAGCGGGAACCAAAGTGCCAACGCCCCACCCCCCGGTTGAACGGAAGTCAAGCATTCTTCGAGACATGAAACTCTCCAGAACGTACACAGGAACGCCAGTAGAACGAGTAGGGCCAGTCCTAGGCCTGCCCCCGAGCCTCGGCGAATGCATACTGTCTGAATAAATGCGTCGTTCTCTTCGCCTCTTCACCCCTCCCTTCCTGGGGCCAGAGTCGGCGAAGTGTTGCTTCTCCTTCAAACTATCTGCGTCGAGTCGAAAGTGGAGCATGACCCCTATGTTGCACGAGTAGTGGCTGACGGCGAGGTACCTGTCAGATGGTAGTAATCATGCTGACCCAGCTTCGGTCCAAGGGCCCGAATAATTACCTTCACAGTAGCTCTTCCATCCATCTTTTTGCATGTGAAAGCACGTATAATCTGTACGTACCACGGGCCGGCGGATTCCTCCCGTCCTACAAGCTGTTTATTGAAATAGACGTTTACTACAATATACATGTCGCTATCGGGGAGACTACCTCGCTTTTTGACTGATCTGGCACCGTATGATACAGCTGCCTCTTCCCTTCTCCTTTATCGTCGATGCAACTAGAAGCAAAAGACCTATAAAAAGAAGCTGTAAGGCTCGAGGTCCACTTTGTTCGAGGTCTGCTCTTTTTCTTTCTAATTACATTTGAATTTACCAATTACATAGAAGAGAAGTGATAGATAGACATACACACCTACCTACCTATATAGGTAAGTCGGGAGACTTGTTCACAAGTTGACGTCGATTGGACCAAGGGAGAGAATTGGAAGATGGCGAAGTTGCAACTTTCCACGAATCTACTTACTAGCAAGCTGCCAAAATTGAGACACTCCATCCCCTTCTTGGGGTTGCGGCAGCAGGAAGGGTCTGCGGGGTGGCAAGATGTCTCCACTGCTGGTTCGGGGAGGCGGCCAACTGGTGTGGCAGAGCGCATGCCATAGGGACGAGACAACAGAGGTAGAACCAAACATAAAATCGAAGGGGGTGGGCGACCTGTTTAGATCGCTGGAACTTTGGGCCCCTTGCATATTGCGGATCGGGTGATTGTGGTTCGAGCGAGGTACGTCGCTTGGAGTGTCGTATTGGTGACATATGGGTAGGAGGAGGGATGGGGAAGCGACGCGGACCCAGGACCCTATTTACGGAGGTGTGGTTGGGGCGGGCCGCCCCGTGTCCACCTCAAATAAGGGGTAAGGGACATGCCCTCATGGCGCCACTCGAGGCGCTGCCATTCTAATAGTAGCCTTGTTGCAACGCCCATCGGCGGTATCAGGGGTGTCTCTGTGCTGAAGCAAGAACCCCCGATAGGGACAGGGACCTCTCTTGCCACAAAGATGCGGATCATACCTTCAAGGACAGGACTTGGAGCGGCAATTAAGGTAGCCGTCACTGAGGGATAGCGCCACGTATGGAGGACTGGGGGGAGCACCCGGTGGGCCATACTTGTTCTACAGTGAGGTTCGCTCTGTAGAAGACACTTGTGTATAAGGGGGGTGGGAGGGCATGTCAAGGTCGTATTGTAGATCTCATTCTGTGTAAGTCTGCAATAGGTGTAAGCGGACATGAAAGATAAATGGAGCGAAACTATGGTATCGTCTACTTCACCAGTTAAATCTTACATCCCGCATATAGTCTTAAGCCTTCCTGGAGCTATGATGAATTATACACCACG
>Ga0164242_10004987_pt1 | contig 14805 bp, 15 predicted proteins | sample OricomgcompostMG_FD_108783 | JGI IMG/M metagenome (GOLD analysis project Ga0164242, IMG submission 108783) | Miracle-Growth compost microbial communities from Emeryville, California, USA - Original compost - Miracle growth compost (MG) ... | reverse complement strand
GAAAGTTTTAATGCAAAAATCAAGGCATTTAGATCTCAATTTAGAGGTGTACGAAATGTGGATTTTTTTCTTTTTAGATTAACTCAAATTTATGCCTAGCCCCCAACTTTTGGACTTGATCCTGATTGTAAATCCCTAAAAGTCTATAAAAACAAAAAGAGGAGATAAGCATTACTCTCCTCCTCTTTTCGCTAAACCATGCTAAACTATAAAACCTAAAACTACAACCATGAAAAGATTGTGGTACAAAGATACATCTTAAATTTAAATCAACAATAAAAAATCAATTATTTTAACAATTATTGATTTTTAGGAACAAGCCATTGAGTAGAGCTGTTCTTTTTCCATTTTAAATGAAACTTTAAAGTGTCGGGCATGAAGTTTTCTATCAAGTCTTTTTGATAAATTGGTAAGCTACCGTTATCACTTTGCCAAAAAATCATCAAGGTGTCTTTTATCCAAATTTCTCCAGAATTTTCGCGCATAAGTAATCGTTTTCCAACTTTCATTTCTTTGCAATTACTCCCGAAACAATCCAACCAATTGTAAAATGCATTTTGTGTTTTGATAGAATCATCAAAAGTCCAACACGCTAATATTGAGTTACTAGAATCTGTACTAGTTTGAATTTTATAACTTTCTTTTGGTCCAAAACGATCTACATAAAATGATTTTTCTAGCAATTCATGTTTTGAAGAACCTACATAGCTATTTAGCAAAGATGAAAATCCAGAGTGAATACTGTTTAAAAAAGTCACCGTCTTTATCGTTGTTGTATCTTTTGAATAATCTCTTTTAGATTGCGGCATGAGTTCATCTAAATTCTCCAGTTTTTCTTCAGAAGAATTTTTGCAAGCATTGAGCAGAAGCGCTAAAAAACACATTAAAACTAGATTAAATAAAGAGATTTTGCGCATTAAATTTCTACTGTTTGAAGTATTTGTATACATGTTTCGACTTTTTCTGGTGTAATATCTAAATGAGTTACCATTCGTATCATTCCATTTCCAAATCCAACGGATAAAATGTCTTTTTCTTTTAATTTTTCTAAAATATAACTTTGTTTAGCCGCATCTTTTATACAGATAATCACAATATTTGTTTCAACGGGTAATACTTTTTCTACCCAATTTAGTTTTTCGAGACAGTTAGCAAGTTGTTTTGCATGTGCGTGATCTTCTTTGAGTCGATTTACGTTGTTTTTCAAAGCGTAAAGTCCACCTGCAGCGATAATTCCAGCTTGACGCATTCCGCCACCAAAAACTTTTCTTACACGACGCGCTTTGTGAATGAATTCAGTTGAACCAATTAAAACTGAACCAACTGGAGCGCCAAGTCCTTTAGATAAACAAATTGAAATAGAATCAAATTGTGCTCCATATTCTTTTGGACTAACACCATTTTCTGCCAATGCATTAAAAACGCGAGCGCCATCTAAATGAAGAGGTAATTTTTGTTCCAAACACCAAGCGCGAATAGCTTTTATTTCATTGAAATCGTACACACTTCCTCCTCCGCGATTCATGGTGTCTTCTAAACTAACTAATGTAGTTAGTGGCAAATGTATATCACTCGGATTGTTCACCCATTGTTTGATGTCTTCCAAGGATAATCTTCCTCTATTTCCTTTGAGTAAACGAACAGATGCACCTGAGTTTTTGGCAATTCCGCCGCCTTCATATTTGTAAATATGCGCTTCTTCGTGACAGATAACTTCTGTTCCTGGTGCACAATGTACGTTAATCGCAATTTGATTGGTTTGTGTTCCTGATGAACAATAAAGTCCAGCTTCCATTCTAAATAAATTAGCAGTATATTGTTCTAATTCATTGACAGTTGGATCTTCCATGAAAACATCATCACCAACTGGTGCATTGAACATTGCTTCTCTCATTCCTTGTGAAGGCAAGGTTACTGTGTCGCTTCTTAAGTCGATTTTCATTTTCTTTATAATTTTCGTAATACCATCAATCCATCGCGAATCGGTAGCAGCATATTTTCTACGCGTGTGTCGGCATGAATTGTTTTGTTGAATTCAAGTAAGGCTTGTGTGTCTGCATCTTTGTGTTTTTCTGGTTCAAGAACTTTTCCACTCCAGAGTACGTTATCTGCAATGATGTAGCCACCTGTATTCAACATTGGAAAAACCAAGTTGTAATAATTCAAATAATTGTCTTTGTCCGCATCAATGAACACTAGATCAAATCGTTCGTTTAATGTTGGTATGATTTCTAGCGCATCGCCTACTTTTTGAATGATTTTATTTTCTAATTCAGCTTTATGGATATACGTTTTCACGAGATCTTCCAGTTCATAATTAATGTCAATTGTGATTAATTTCCCGTTTTCAGCTAAACCTTCCGCCATGCAAATAGCAGAATAACCTGTGTACGTTCCAATTTCTAAAATTCTTTTAGGCGCAATCATTTTAGAAATCATGCTGAGTAATCTTCCTTGTAAATGTCCGCTTAACATACGTGGTTGAAGTACTTTTGCGTTAGTCGTTCTGTTTAAATCATATAAAATGTCTGATTCAGCTGTCGTGTGATTTTCGCTGTAATCTTCAATTTTTTGGTCAATAAATTCCATACAGTTTAATTAAAAATCATATTTTGTCAAATGAAATTCGAAATTACGTAATTTAGATGGTTTATAAAATAAGTTTGATCAATAATAAACAGATATGCAAAATATAGATTTCAATCTTGATAATTCTATTCCACTAGAAAAAGGGAAACTTCTGTTATCAGAACCTTTTTTGCAAGACGAATTTTTTACAAGGTCGGTAATTTTACTCTGTGAACACAATGAAACAGGAAGTTTTGGTTTTGTGCTGAACAATTATGTAGAATTTAGCCTGAAAGAAATCAGCAAATCGTTTATAAATAATATGGCGAAAATTTCTTTGGGCGGACCGGTTAAAAAAGACAATTTGTTTTTTATTCATACGCTGGGAGACTTAATTCCTGGAAGTTTTCATATTACAGATACACTTTATTTGGGTGGAGATCATCAATTACTTATCGAAGAAATCAAGGAGAATCCAGAATGGATAGATCAAGTTCGGTTTTTCTTAGGTTATTCAGGTTGGGATGAAGGACAACTACAAGCTGAATTGGACGAAAAAAATTGGTTAGTGGTAGATAATGTCAAAACACATCAAATTATGGATACCAAAAACGATGATTTTTGGAAAGATATTATGGCGATACAAAGTGAAAAGCATAAGATTATGTCGCAATTTCCTTTAGATCCTAGACTAAACTAGAGTAGGAAAGAAGATAAAAAACTTCCTTTTCGGTTAAAAATAATTACTTTTAAACACAAAATTATAATACAATACAATGAAAAATATAGCAGTGATTGGTGCTGGAACAATGGGAAATGGAATTGCTCATGTTTTTGCACAATGTGGATATAAAGTGTCGTTAATTGATGTTTTTCAAGCATCATTGGATAAAGGGTTGAGTACGATTGCTAAAAATTTAGATCGTATGGTTGCCAAAGAAAAAATTACAGAAGCAGATAAAACAGCAACTTTAGGAAATATCACCTCTTTTACTTCTATAAAAGATGGAATAAAAAATGTTGAATTGGTTGTTGAAGCAGCAACAGAAAGACTTGATTTAAAGTTAAATATATTCAAAGAATTGGATGAATTAGCTGATAAAAATGTCATTTTAGCTTCTAACACGAGTTCTATCTCTATCACCCAAATTGCCGCTGCTACAAAACGTCCAGATAAAGTAATTGGAATGCATTTCATGAATCCAGTTCCTGTAATGAAATTAGTAGAAATTATTCGTGGATATAGCACAACAGATGAGGTTACGAAAACAATTATGGATTTATCACTTAAACTAGGAAAAACTCCAGTTGAAGTAAACGATTATCCTGGGTTTGTTGCCAATCGAATTTTAATGCCGATGATTAACGAAGCAATTATTTCTCTACACGAAGGAGTAGCAGGAGTGGAAGAAATCGATACCGTAATGAAATTGGGAATGGCTCATCCTATGGGACCTTTGCAATTAGCAGATTTTATTGGATTGGATGTTTGTCTTGCGATTATGAATGTATTATTTGATGGATTTGGAAATCCAAAATATGCGCCTTGTCCTTTATTAGTAAACATGGTCATGGCAGGAAAATTAGGTGTGAAATCAGGAGAAGGATTCTATTCTTGGAATCATGGAACGAAAGATTTAATCGTTGCAGCTAATTTTTCCAAATAAAAAAACTAAATTTTAGTATATAAACTAATAGTATAACAGAAAAGGCAACTCAAATGAGTTGCCTTTCTTATTTTATCTTTTTCCCGTTAATTAAGGCATGCAATGAAAATTAACGAGTTGTGTTATTACTTTGCCATTTTTGTTAACCGTAACAGTTACTCCTAATTCCATATCAGAATGAGCAATAACATTATTCACCCACGACGAAGTGATTGTTAAGTTTTTTCCTACTGTATAATCTGAACTGGTTAAAACGGTATCTCCAGATGTTTTATTTAAAATATACAAAGACCAACCTTGAAGTTCTTGATAATGCGCTGCAGTTCCATTGATTTTTATGGTATCCCCAAGATTAAACATTTGACTTTCTGTTGGATTTGAAATAGTCAATGTAGCTTCAGGATATGCACAAGATTTATCATCTTTCTTTACATTTTGATCGTAATTTGCTGCTGCTGGATCCGTACATCCTTTTTTATAAGAAGTTAAACTGGTAGATAAAGCCATAATTCCTGCGAAAACGATTAAACTAACTTTTTTCATGTGCTACATTTTTGATTATACTCATTAATTTCAACTAACTGAGTCAATTATTTTGTTTCAAAGTTACCTATTTATTGGTAATAATGTTAAATTTTAATTTGTTTTTGGGTTGAATTGATATGCTAATTGAGCAGTAGCTTGAGAAATATAATTCCACGAATCGATTTCAAAACTGAGGCAGACACATGCACTAGTGGAAAGAATCAGTAAATCACCTAACAGATAACTTGCTAGTTCGCTCAAGCCATTATTATGACCAATAATGGTAATGGTTTCGCTCGATTGATTTTTCCAAATTAATTTTAGTAATTCATCTTTTGAAGTAAGGTAAAGCTCATCAAGAAAAATAACTTTTGTAGGTAAACTTTTTTCAATCGATTGATATGTTTGCAAAGTTCGTTTAGCATTCGAGCAAAATACTTCTCCACTTATTGATTTAGGTATTAGATATTCAGCCAGTTCTTTAGTTTGCACAATGCCTTTTTGCGATAGATTTCGGTCGAAATCTTTACCAGTTGAAGATGAATCTTCTGCATTTCCATGTCGAATTAAAATAAGTTTCATTTTTTTCAACCAATTATCAATAACTTACGTCTATTAGATTAAATTATTTTCAAAAGTAATAGAGAAGATAAAAGAAAAACTAAAATTTAGCTAAAATGTTGTAAATTGCATCAAATCAATGAAGATTGTAGCAAGAAAATACATGCAAATTGACCTCGACATACTAAAAAAATGTGCTGAAGATGACCGTCTTGCTCAGAAAAAGCTGTATGAGCATTGCTTTAAGTCATTGATGCCACTTTGTTTTAGCTATTTTGCTAATGAAGAAGATGCAAGACACATGTTGAATTTAGGTTTTCTTAAAATTTGTTTGAACATAAAGAACATTGATGTGGAAACAGTTTCTTTTTATGCTTGGTCAAAGAAAATTATGCAAAATACCATCATTGATGAGTACAGAAAAAATAAAAAACATAAAGACCATTTAGATTGGAAAGAAACAGATAGAGAACTTGAAAATTTTAATCTATCCAATAGAAATGATGCAGAATCAAATCTTGGAGAAAACGATATAAAATTATTAGTAGAGCGATTGCCAGCTGTTACAGGAAAAGTCTTTATGCTATTTGCTGTTGAAGGTTATAGTCACAAAGAGATTGGCGATTTATTAAGCATGAGCGAAGGAACTTCAAAATGGCATTTATCTGCTGGTAGAAAGATGCTTAGGGAATGGTTAGAGCAATTAGAAAATGATGAATTTATTACAAATAGGTTAGTTATATGAGTGAGAATATAAACGATATGGATCAATTATTAGACGAAAAGATTTCAGCAATGAAATTTGAGTTTAAAGATGCCTATTGGACAGAAATGGAAGCTCTATTGAATCAACAAAAGCGTAAAAAAGGTCTATTTTGGTGGGTTTTTGGTTCATCTACGATAGCTGTGCTAATACTGTTGTTATTTTGGATGAATTATACGCCAGCTAATCAATATGATTCAGAAACAATAGCTTCTCAGCAAGTTGGAAATAACGAAACACTAAAGCAAAATACTGAAATCAATACTGCTGATTTGAAAAATCAGAAAAATGAAGAGGTCAAAAACGAAAAGCAGCTTAAAACGAATAGTTCTGCTTTAACAGCTAAAACACCGACTAATCTTACTTCTAAATCAAATCAAAGTAATTCAACTTCTACTAAAGCTACTCAATTAAATCATCGTAATATATCTACAGTAAATCAAAAGGTTGAAAAAACAGATTTAGCTCAAAATGCTTTACAAGTAAATAATACATCTAATTCATCCAATCTAATTTCTGCAAATGATAACCAAATTCACCCCAATGAGTTAGATAAAACATCTGCAAATGAAGTCAATGATAAACCAATTATAGAAAATACGAATCAACTAGTAACTTCAACTAATAATCAATTAATTATTGCTCCAGGTGTTGATCAAATGCCGATTTTACCATTTTCTAGTTTGAATAAAAATCTAATGATTCCTTTAAGCCCAATAGAGTTAGTTCAAAGAAAACCATTAATGACACATTCATTCTTTGCAGAAGCTGGATTTGGATATGGTGCGAATAGTTTTTCAAAACCTAGCTTTGGAGGAGAAAAATTTCACCTTGGATTCGTTTATCAATTAGAAAAAGCAAATTGGGGATTAAAAACAGGATTAAATGCCTCTTGGACATCTGTCAATGGCTTGAATTATTTTAGTCGACAAAAAATTTACGGTTTCTCTTCGAGTGTTGTAAGTACTCAATTAAATTATAGATCTTTGATTAATATGGTAATTCCTTTGGAAGCTACTTATCATATTAAAAAACACATGATTGGATTGGGAGTCCAATTGAACGTTCTATTGACAACAGCTTCTAAATCGAAAGATTGGTCAGATGCTCAAATGAATACTAAATTGGATTGGAATTATCGCGAAAGTTTAAAACCAGTTTCGTTAGCAGCAGTTTTTGATTATACGTACAACATTTCAAAAAGATGGAATATTGGAGCAGCGTTTTCGTATTCGATAACACCTGTCATATCCAACGAAAGAAATTTATTTAATCAACCGTTAACACGTATGTTTTCTGGACAATTATTTATTCAATATAAATTGAGCAATTTCAAAAAATGAAAAAATATATAATTATATCATTCGTTACGTTTTTTGGCGTAAGTTTTAGTAGTTGTAAAAAGGAATTAAAACCTATTCCGTCTACAACACCTGTATTTTCTGTTTCAGGTACACTTGATGGAAATCCAATTCAACTAGATGCTGGAGATGGAGATACCATCATGAATGCTTATCAATGGCAATGGAATAATGTAGTTACGCAAACGGGTATGCTTGGCAACAAAGAAAATTACATCAAAATTGAACTTTTATCTGGAGATATTGATTTGTCTTCTATAAATAGTCAATACATATCAATGATGGTTGTCGATGGAGTATATATTCCATCGGGCGTATTTTCTACATTGAACAAATCTCAACTTTCAAATGCAAATTCGTTCCAAAAACTTTCCTGGAGCTACAATGGGCAAAATTTAGCTGATAATTTAACTATTCAAGAGCCCGGTAAATATACGCTTAGCGCAGATGTTGTATACAATAATGGAACATCAGCTAATGTATCAAACGATATTTTTGTAGGTTATGGTTCACATCAATTCTTTAAGCTAGAAACTGCTGTTCAAAATCACATACTAACTGGAACTATTTTTACTGATGAAGCTGTAGACTCTGTTCAGTGGCTAATAGGAACACATTCCGTTTCAACAGCAGGAAAACAAGTTCAATTTGGGCTATCAGACAGTTCGAATAAAATTCAAGCGAAAGTATTTTTTCAAAATGGACTTTCAAGACTTAGAAGTCTTGTATTTGATAAAGATGGCCAAACAAATTACTTAGAAGATTATGTCTATTTAATTGAAAGTAGTCTTCAAAATCGACTGTTAGACTATAAAACTAAGGTTGAAATTGGTATAAATGGAGTAATTTATAAAACCGAAATAGTTGAAGACCAATTGGATAATATGATTGTTGTTTCAAAAAAAGAACAGTATATAGATCAGTTAACTGGAAAAAAAGCCGTAAAATTGACAGCGAAATTACATGCAAATTTCAAAAACCTTGCTACTGGTGGTATCATAGAAGGAACTTTTGATGTTGTGATGGCTTTTCCTTATGAAGAATAATAAATTATCGACTATATACTGCTCTATATTATGAAAAAAATTAGCTTCCTTTTCCTTACTTTCATTGCTTTTTCAAGCTTTGGACAAATTCATTTAATTAAATCAGATTTCGCTACAACGAATGATACGGTCAGAATTAGTACAGTTAATCCAACTACAATTGATTTCACAACTACGGGAGCAAATCAAAATTGGGATTATTCTGGATTAGTGGCTACAGGACAAAAGCTGATTAATTTTACGGGTCTTAGTGGAGTAGATTTATTGACGAATGCTCAATTCGGAAACTATGCCTCTGCTAAATACAAAGCTAATTACTTTCTTCCTGCAACTGATTTACCAATTGGAATGGTGGGTAATTTAATTCCTACAATTCAAATTAAAGATGTGTATCGTTATACACGAGTTTCGGATACTGCAGTTGTTATTGTTGGTTTATCGATACTTACATCACTTTCTAACTTACCGAAACATTCAGATACCTTAGAGATAAACTATAAACTTCCGTTAGATTTTGGAAATCAATATACTTCTCATGGATATACAAACATGAATTTTAATCCAATATTTGATGCAAGATTCATTCAACATCGTGTGCGTGAGTCTGATGTAGACGGTTATGGAATAATCACAACTCCTTACAATACATTTCATGTGTTGCGTGTTCATCATACAATTCATGAAATTGATTCTTTGTACATTAATTATAGTGGCTTTACGCAATGGATTCCACTTCCTGTTCCAGTTTCTCACGAATATGAGTGGTTGGCAAAAGATGAGAAATTACCTGTATTAAAAATTGTCACTACCGAAACAGGAGGGACGGAAACAGTTACTAGTATTACTTATAGAGATGCTTTACGTTATGATTTAGTAGCTTCGATTGTAGAAAACGAACTTAAAGTGGGTGTTTATCCAAATCCAGTTTCAAATCTGTTGACGATCAATTCAGAGAAAAATATACAAAAGATTGCCGTTTATGATATGAAAGGGCAACTTGTACAAAATCTTGTTATTGAACCAACCAATGAGTATAAATTAAATGTTTCAGGTTGGCAAAAAGGTAGCTACGTTCTTGTAGCAACTGGAAAAGAAGGAGAAAGTTCAAAAACATCTTTCCTAGTAGAATAATTCTTATTTTTGCATTAGTAAACCGCTTCGTCGCTTGTTACTTTAGTAATAAGAGGAAAGTCCGGGCAGCATAGAGTAACGTACTTCCTAACGGGAAGGGCTTATTTATTTAAGTACAGCAAGTGCAACAGAAAATAAACCGCCTTGATTTATCAAGGTAAGGGTGAAATGGTGAGGTAAGAGCTCACCGCTCAATCGGCGACGAAAGAGGCAAGGTAAACCTTACGTGCTGAAAGACCATGTAAACCGATTCTACTGAAAAGTGGTGCGAGCTACTCGCTCAATTCGGAGGGTAGGTCGATGGATTTCGAAAGTGATTTCGAAGCTAGATAAATGACGAAGACTTTTTAGAAATAAAAAGAACAGAACCCGGCTTATAGGTTTGCTTTTTTATTCCGAATACAACATAAACTATGTCGTATTCGGAATTTTTATTTTACGTTAACTAATTTTATCTGGAATACAAGTGCAGTATATGGACGGATATTTCCGCTTCCTTGGAAACCATATCCTAATTCATAAGGAACATAAAGCATATATTCTCCGCCTTTTTTCATTAATTGTAAACCTTGTTTCCAACCTTCAATAACCCCTCCAACTGGAAAAGTAACTGGTTTCTCTTGATCCATATTACTTTCAATTACTTGTCCTGTAACTGAAGTAAGTGTATAATAAACAGAAACAGAATCTTTTAAACTAGGATTTTTCCCAGTCCCTTCTTTTAGTGTTTCAATTTGTAATCCGTTCTCTGATGTGTTTACTTCTGGACGAAGTTTGTTTTTTGCTAAGAAATCTTCACCTTCTTTTTTTACAAGTGCTCCAAAATAATCAGATATTGTTTGAATTTGCTCATTTAATGGAAGAAGTGTGTCTTTGTGAAACAAACCATCTCTGAATCCTTTTTTCATTAAGTCAGTTGAAAGCGATTTGAAAATTCCTTTTTTAGACAATGAGTAATTGATTTCAATTGCACGTAAAAATCCCAAACAATGAGAAGCTTTTGCTGGACGAATTTTCGAAGTATCAAAAGAACCTTTGTTTTTGAAATATTCTGCTAATGTCGCATCGCAACCATCTGCTTGTATGGTATCTAAACTTTCTATTCCAGTAAAAAAACCTTCATTTATAGCAGCGCTGTTAAAATACATACCGTATTTTGGAGAATCTACAAATTCCGCTAATTCGCCAGCAGAGGTAAAACCAATAGCATAAGAAACTTTATCATTCGTAGATTTTATTTCTAATTGATCTAAACGATCATTTTCTTTGTTTTCAGATGATTTGTTGTTTGAACAACTTGATAATATTACAGAAGCTAAGATTAGCGAGAAAACAGTTCTCATAATTTGTTTTTTTTGACAAATGTAGAAGATATTTAGTTCTATCAACACTAATTCAGTCACAATTTAATATAAAAAAACATAAAAGTTTTTTGTAGGTTTTCACTTTATATTGTGGGGAAGAAGAGTGTTGTTTAATTAGGCGTACATAGTTAATTTGATTTAACCAATCTTTTAATTAACTAGTTACACTAAGGCGTTGTAAATCTATGAGATAAGAAATATATTATTTTTTCGTAAAAAATAAATCATAAAATCGTATATTGTTCAGTAATAAATTGGCAATTTTGTATTATTAATAAGCATACACTAATGAGTAATTATGAAACAATAGTCAATCCTCACGAAAAATCGCCTAAGCTTTTTGACAATAAGGTTCTTGAGTATTTGACAAAAACACATCCATTGATAATTGATGGAATGTATCTTTTGATCGCCTTTTTTATGATCCGTCATTATGTTCTTGAAATTGCACAACCAGAATGGATGTATATATCTCTATTATTTTTTCTAGGTTATTTTTCATGGACATTAGCAGAGTATCTTTTACATCGTTTTTTATATCATAAAATCAAGGATGCTAGTTATAGTTCGGGACTTCAATATGTGTTTCATGGAATTCATCATGAATATCCAAACGACAAAGAGCGTTTAGTCTTGCCACCAATTCCTTCTTTGATTATTGCGGCGATTTTCTTTGGTTTATTCTATTTAATGATGGGAAATGATTCATTCTTATTTTCTCCAGGATTCATGATTGGTTATTGTACGTATATGTCCATTCATTTTATGGTTCATAAAGTGAAACCGCCTAAGAATTTTCATTTTTGGTGGACACATCACAATATTCACCATTACCAACAACACGATAGAGCATTTGGCGTTTCTACGTCAATTTGGGATAGAATTTTTAGAACGATGCCAGAACCGAACAGAAGAACCATTGATATAAAAATAGAACGATCGCATCACGATGAGAGAAATAAATAATTTCTATCGATTCTATTAAGTGAAATAAAAGCAAAAAAAGTACGAACAACGTCTATTTAGTTCTATCTTTGCCCACTTAATAAAAAAACTCATTCAAAATCCACTAAAAATGGACAAAAATACGGTAATTGGTCTTACACTTATAGGTGCTATACTTATTGGTTTCTCAGTTTTAAACAAACCTTCTGAAAAAGAAAGAAAAGAAAAGCAAAAGGAACAGTTAAAAGAATTAGCTCAATCGAAAGAAGATATATCTAATTCAAAAAAAGTAGATACAGATGAAATAGCTAATCTTCCAGAAGGTTGGACAGTAAAAAAAGATTCATTAGGAAATATCTTAAAAGATGCTAATGGACAAATATTAGCTTTAGATGCTAATCAAAAAGATACTATTCTCGTTGCTAATATTCACACTGTTTCTAAAGTAAAAGAAGCGAAAACGATTAATGCTGGAAAATTTCAAGCTTATAACGACGGTAAACCTGCTGTTATAACCACATTAGAAAATAAACTCATCAAAGTTGAATTAAGTTCTAAAGGAGGAAAAGTTTCTTCTGTATTCTTGAAACCATTTGAGTCGTATAATGACTTTTTAGATGAACAGACTCATAATTCTCTTCAACTTTTTGATGATGAAGGCAGCAAAATGAGCTTGGTTTTTAAACAAAACGGTCAAAAAATTGAAACAGGTAATTTGAATTTTGATATTGTTAAAACAACTAAAAATAGCGTTACATATAGACTTGAACCAGAAGATGGAAAATTCATTGATTTTATCTATTCAATTGCAGATAGCAGTTATGATGTTCAATTTAATGTTGCTTTTACAGGGTTTTCTGAAGAAATAGATCCAAAAAGCGTTTCTCTAGATTTAGGAATGAATTTTTTGCTTACAGAAAAACAAGCAAGTCAACAACGCATGGTTTCTACTATATTCTATGAAACAAGCGATGGATACGATTATTTATCAGAACGTACTGATGATGATGCGAAATTGGAACTTCCAGCAAATTGGATAGCTTTCAAACAATCTTATTTTTCATCTATTTTAATTCCAGAAAATAAATTTCCAGTAAAAGGTACTTCGATGAAAGTGAGAACTTTTAAAGATGGGAATGTAAAAGGAAATAAATATGTAAAAGATTATTCAGCTAAAATTAATCTTGGTTTAAATAGTACTGCTGATGGAAAAGTTAAAATGTCGTGGTATTTTGGACCAAATGACTATAAAATTCTTTCTTCGTATGATAAAAACTTAGAAGATATTATCAATCTTGGTTGGGGACTTTTCCGTTGGGTGAATATTTACATGATTCAACCAATTTATCAGGTATTGATTAATTTAGGAATGGGGGCTGGAATTGCAATCTTAGTATTGACAATTTTAATTAAACTGATACTTACACCAGTTACTTGGAAAATGTATGTTTCTTCTGCTAAAATGCGAATTCTGAAACCACAAATTGAAGAATTAGCATTGAAATTCCCTAAGAAAGAAGATGCAATGAAGAAACAAATGGAAACAATGGCACTGTATCGAGAATCCGGTGCAAGTCCGCTTTCAGGTTGTTTGCCAATGCTGATTCAGATGCCGATTCTTTTTGCTGTTTTCCGTTTCTTCCCTAGTGATTTTAGTATACGTCAACACGGATTTTTATGGGCAAATGACTTATCAACTTATGATGCGATAGCAACTTGGCAGCAACATATTCCCATTTTGTCTTCTATTTACGGTAACCATATTTCCTTATTTACGCTTTTGATGGCAGCAACAACATTGGTTTATACACATGTAAACAGTGGAAATATGCAACAACCAACGCAACAGCCAGGAATGCCGAATATGAAAGTAATTATGTACATCTTCCCAGTGATGATGATATTTTTCTTCAATAATTATTCAGCTGGTTTGAGTTATTATTACTTCATTTCAACGTTGATGTCCATTCTTATTATGTATGGAATTAAGATATTCTTTGTTGATGAGGAAAAATTAAAATCTAAAATGGAATTGCGAAAAGCTAATCTGGACAAAAAAAGTACAGGTTCTAAAAAATCTAAATTTCAAGAGCGTTTAGAGGCTATGCAAAAACAACAACAAGATCGCTTGAAAAAGTAATCTTTTAGTTTGTTTTACTTTAGTTGAATTCCATGGAAGTCTGCTGTTAATGCTTTGTATGCTTCAGTGTATTTTCCTTGCTCATCTCGTATAATTAAATTTTGTTGGATAATGGTTTCTGTAGCTGTTTTTGAAAATTGAATGCAGATTCTTTTCAATTGAGTTACTTTTCCATAAACATTCAAAATATGTATTGGAAATAATCCAATCTCTTGCGCATGATTTATTAGAGTTTTACTTTCTTCAAATGGAATAATGAGATGGAGCTTTCCAATATCTGATAGTAATTCTTTTGATTTTATTAAGAATTCTTTTATTGGTAAGGAATCGTTATGCCTAGCTAAAGTGCGTTCTAAAGAACGAGCTTTTGTTGATTGATAAAAGTAGGGTGGATTTGAAATGATGAGGTCATATTGAATTGAAAAGGAATGTTCAAGAAAATCAGCTTTAAATGCTTTGCAATTATTTCCTAGTTGATTTATTTTGAAGTTTTGATTTGCTCGATTACATGCTTTTTCGTCAATTTCAATTGCATGAATGATTGCATTTGGAAATTTTTGAGCCATCATCAAAGAAAGAACTCCAGTTCCCGTTCCAATATCCAGTATTTTATGGATCATAACCAAAAGTTGGGGATGAATTGATTTAAAATTCTGATTTTTGTCAAAAAAAGGGAATTGAAGAATCATTTAGAGTTGTTAAAATTGATACTTCCTGAGTTATTAGTTGAACAT